>Ga0335073_10013780_pt1 | contig 11338 bp, 11 predicted proteins | sample Lox_Sample_22_FD_207093 | JGI IMG/M metagenome (GOLD analysis project Ga0335073, IMG submission 207093) | Soil microbial communities from Loxahatchee National Wildlife Refuge, Florida, United States - Lox_Sample_2.2 | ecosystem: Environmental > Terrestrial > Soil > Wetlands | place: USA... | reverse complement strand
CGGTGGCGATGTGCCGGTTGGTTGCGGTGAGGGCGTGTCCTTTCCTCCGCTGTTCCCGCTGTGGCTGCTTTGCAGCTGGCCTGTCACTGCTGCGCGCTCTTTGTCGTACTGTGCCAGCGTGAAGTCAAACGGTTCGAAGAGCGTCTCGATCATCCGGTGTAGCTCGTCTTCGCGAATCTCCTTCTCTGTTGCCGTGTCCTTGAGGCCGGAACGCGGTTTCTGTCGGCGTGCGCGTGCTTCTAATGGTGCTTCCTCGAGTAGAAGTTCCTCGAGGTCGTAAGTAGCGTCGAAGTTGGTCTTGTCTGTTGCTGGAACAAAGATTGGCTCAATTTCCTTGCGTTCAAGTGCTTCAAAGTCTATGTCACGGAAGAACGGGTTATCCCAGAAGCTTTTCCACCCTATAGCGCCTATCCGTTGACTTCTATCTTTCTCCAGGAGGCAGGATATTGCGTGCAAGCACACATTTGACAACGGAGGGTTGGTGGCCGGAAACGGAACATGCGCTCGAACGATTTTCTGACCTAGCAACTCGTGATTTGATGCCTCGAATGGCCGCTTGTTATAGATGCATTCATAGAACAGAACACCCAATGACCACCAATCGACCTCAGTACCATAACCGCGGCCTTCGTAGACTTCAGGTGCCAGATACGCAAGAGTTCCTGATTTGGAAGTGAGTTCTTTGCCTGGTTTGATCTCACTAGCGACATTCTTGATAATAAAGTTAGTATCTCCATGCAGTTGGTGCAGGCCTAAGGAAAACGTACAAAGTCTGCCAGATGTACGTGGCCTTCGGCGTCCAAGAGAACGTTATCGGGTTTGACATCTCTATGCACGATGCCCATGCTGTGTATGTATCTCAATGCACACCCTAGCTCCGCTATCCAGAACCTCACGGCTTCCTCCGTAAGCGTTTTCCGTGTGATGTGAAATCGAAGATCACCACCGGTCATTAAATCGACTACAAGATACCTGTTCAAATCACGTTAGCTCCTAATTCATGGCCAAATTATGCCGATTGTGATGGTCTTGTGAGTCCCGGCATCCATAATGCTGACTCGATGGAAGTAGAAAAGGTAGTCACGCAGACGTACAAATACTCCACATCTTGAAAACTGTATCTAAGATTGCAGAGGAAGGGATGATTAAGGTGTTCGAGCATGCGCCGCTCACGAATGATATTCCGGACTGATTCTGACCGCACCACTATCGTAGTGTCAGTAGTGCTTTCTTCAGGTTATTCGGTATTAGTCATGCCGCTACAAGAAATTGGGTCGGCAGCTTGCAAGATAATTGTTGGCAAGCCATTCTATGCGAAAATACCATATGCCACATGTTTGCATACCTTCATCTTTGCGTATGTATTTCAGTGCGTAGGTGGAACCATTGTCTTTGCGCTCGACGATTCGGACCTTGCCAAAGGCTCCTTTGCCAACGACTCGGAGAAGACGGAAGTGATTGAGGTTGACTGAAGAAAGTGACGGTGGTTAGCAGACATGTTACCAATTACTTTGCATCAAAAATACGACTCACCTTGGTCGGTAAAGACTACCGGCTTGCCCTGTTGGTTGCCCATGTAGGGTATTCTGTATAATGAACGGCTCTCGGCTCCGCAATCAACAGCATATGGACATTTCTCAGTTGGAAGGATCAACAATGGGCGTCGAGATCGATCAAGGCGACACACCGAAATTAGGTGGCTTCGAAGAGGCTTTTCCGCTTGTGCGGCAGTAGGATTTTGTGGAGGTGGAAGGTGGAGAAGACGTCAAAGCGCAGCGATCCGATGATCGAGACGGAATAAAGCGCGAATTGACACTTGATGAGCAACGAAGGAGAAGCAAAAGGAGAGACGGAGGAAGATTTGATGGTGCGAGAGTGCGAAAAGAGATGGGTCAAGGAGAAAGAAGGTTTGCGATCAAATGATTGAATGTACAGCAACTAGCCTGGCGCTAGGGTTGCCACGCGGTAGGATGGGGTTTGGCTCTGAGCTTTGGGAGTGGTAGGGTTTGCGATATGCGTGCAGCCGCGGTGGAATAAACGGTGGTGGGTGCAGGGAGTGCGAGTGCGAGTGGGCGCGAATTGGACTGGCTGGTTGCATCAGTCACTTGGGCCCGGAGTACGCGATAAAGCGCCAGGTCAGCGTATTATAGAGAAAGTAGACGATGAATTATCAGCGGTCGCCACTACCTACCCAAGGTATGCACTTACGGGCTTTTACTTCAGCGGGCGCAGACACCACCATCAGCTCAATTCTTACAGCCGCCGTAACCCACCCAGGCGACTGGTTCGCTTGCTGCCCACTCCGTCCGAGAATGCAGCAAGTATTCACTTTGATTCTCTCTTGCCGAGAAACCCTGGCATAAACCAAAACCTCCTATTTCGCAGTTACGCCTTCCGAGCGGGGCGGTAATTACTACAATTTTCTTCAACTCTGCACCGATGCGTCCGAAATCGCAAATAGGAGTCGTGATGGCACCGACAAGAAGGACATCCGCAACACCCACCGGCCGTGCCAGCCTGGATCAGGGCACTCCCGCTGGCAAAATGCTTGTTCGTGCACAGCTCCAAAGTGATCCTGACCAGCAAAAGCCCAGCGGTAGAAATGAACATGAAACAGCAGGAATGCTATTCCCTTCTGACATCAAAGATGCATCCAGAAGGTCGGACCGAAGGATTCATCTTTCGAGATTGAGTTGATTGATGGGCCGCTAGAGCTCGTCAATCGTAACCCACGTCTTAGACTATCACCGCGCACCCCTACAAAGTTTGGAGTATCTAGTACGATTCGGCCTGTCCGTTGAAAAAGGGAGTGCAGAGTGCATTGCTAACTTGATCTGGGCCCCGAGCCTCGGTCGGAAAGTTCCCGAGATGGTGGCATCGAAAAGAATTTCGGCTCAGGGAAGTCCTGGCCAAGAGCAGTACAACTCCCGTGGCCCGAACAAACACACAGCCAATGGCGGCAATCTCAAACGGTCGTGCGGTCTTCTAGAAGCGTGGCAGAAGGCATAGCTGCAGGCACCGTCTCACTAATCCCCATCCGCCTGCTGTAGCGTCGGGTGAGCACAGTGGGGATTGGGACGGACAATTCCTCTTTGCAGATGCGCCTCCGCGCTCCAAATCGCCCTAATTCGCAAATAGACCTCGGAGTGGCTTAGGGAGTCGAGGCTATCGCACCGTAGTAGGCAATAGGTTGTAGATCTAGAGGGTAGACGAGTAGTAACCACGACTCTCAGCCATGAATCGCACGGAGTAGCCCTATGCCACACCCCAAAAAGCAATTATTCGACTACTCGTATATTCAGAGGCGACATGACCCTCATTAGCTGCGAGCTGTCGAAACAGGACAATGTCAATGCTTTTCTATGTAGAGCCTGTGCTTTAATGTTGAGTATCACAGAGCGGTTGAACGACGTCGAAGTAGTGGGGAAATTTGTTCTCCAGAAAGTGTCCGTGTGCATATTCATTTCGACACGCATCTGTTGCAGATGCTCGCAGAAACTACTCGCAGAAACGGACGCCGATCTACTTTCATCAGTCCGTTCCGCTGCGTCGGACGAGACGGCGACCATCTGGTTAGTTGACCAATGCAGTAATCACCGCAACCACTACTCCTACCCATCGGGAGCCTAATCCATCCATACGATACCTAAGCACCTTACGGTTCACTCCACGGTCAGTTTGAGCATCAGCATTCTCTCCGCATTCTCTCCGCATTGTTTTGCGCATCGAGCGCCTCTCGGAAGACGCCACTTGATTCAAGTAGAGGTCATAGCCCTAAATTACCCACTAACCTTGTGCAGTCTACCGCGTAAATCTCGCTTGAAATGCCCTGTCGCATCCTGTACAGTACCAACTTCACTCCGTAAATCGTCGGAAGAGACTTCCATTCTATGCACTTGCATACCGAACTGTGCAGCACCCCTTAACTGCTTGTCGGTGTCGGATGCACGCAACGGTCTGCCGCATAAAGCACGGGCATCAGCTCATAACCACATGGCGTACCGTATGTCGTCAAAGGCTGACTCCCTACACAGGCATTACGAAGTTCGCTGACGCTGACTCGCAATGTCAACCTGGCGAACTGTGCCCAGGTCTCAATTTCGAATCAATGTTACCAGACGGTAGGATGACCAAAGGAAAAGCGAAGGGAAATTAAGCACCAAAGTACGCTTCTCTAAAGGACGGAATTTTGAAAGCTGACTCAAAGTAAAGTTCTGAAGACTGAGACGCTATCCGAAAGCTTCCTCAATGTTCTAGACTCCGTTCCCTTTGGCTCTCTTTTCTGCTCTGGACTGAACTCGATCGTGGTACAGCTGCAAGGCGTACCTCTCGCTTGGATGGCCGATCTTTGGCTAAACTTGACTTGCTCCATCGGGAAGGAATTCCGTCAAGGTCTTCGGGTGGCCTACTTCACATCACTCTTGCGGTTGCCGTAGTCGGATTGCTGAGCTCTGAAAGGCTCCCTCGGGCTCCGATCTTCTTCCCAGATCACAGAGTCACCGATCCCAACCAAAAATTCGCAAGGATCCCGTCAAACAATTGCCTTCTGCGCCTTGGATTACCTACAGGTTTCCAGGACACGCGCGTCCTTGCTTCCGCGAAGACTGCAATACGAGATCTTTTCTCAAATTAATCCCTGGATATTGGGACATACAAGTCATTTCTGTTGAGCTGATTCTTTCATGCAGGCCACGTGGTTCCATGGTTGCTCTCTTTTCCACGTGGTTTGGGCCTTACAATCGGAAACTGTTGAGCATGCATCCATCCGGGCCAATGAATTGTAGCCGATTCCAAGTTACCTTTGCATTCTACGCATATCTTTGGCTACGATTCTCTCCACAAAGTAGTCCATCATTTCCTTTGACGACAACTTCTGCTTATCTCCTTGGCATAGAGATTTGGCAATTAGTGCAGCGGCCGTAATTTCATACTTCGCCCGTCGTAGGTGGTGTTCATCCCCTTCGCCAATGATTGAGGAGTAAGAACAGAGACATCTCGCGAGTCATTGTCATCTATATGCAAGAGATCATTCGAGTGGGGTTATATTATCTGTCAATAAAGTTTTCGTATCGCATATTTAGCGTCACTTCATGCAGAATTCCTGAGTGTCCGTGACCTTGCCTTACGCAGTGCCTTCGTGTGCTCAAACGTAGCCGATCTTGAAGCTTTTTCTTGGTAGCTCATGATCGTTCTTCAAGATGCTTCTTAACAGATATTCCTTGGTTAGACTGCAAGGTACTCCTTTCCGATCTGAGTCGGACATGAGCAGTGCGAATACGATAAGTCCATATTTGACGGGACAAGAGATAATATGGTTCTAAGAGATATCTTGACACCGCGAAGTTGGCACAGAACTAGGATGCAGAAGTTCCAAGAAACTTTGAAGCGACACCATCTTCAGGACTGACGAGAATGATAACGGCGCAGCATCAGACGCAAAGGACGCCCGAACCTGTCTAATTCGCGCAGACATAGCATACATGAATCTGTCCTTCAATTTCCCTTTAGTAGTGAAGTCCCTCGTCCAGCCAGTGCGCAACCAACAGCAAGTAGAGTACAAAATGCCCTCGTGGTATATCTTTTGCCGCGCCACCCAAACGCCTCAAGCCCTCGATCTATCCCACATAGCCACAGCCTCCCTCCGCACCCACCGCGAGCCACCGCGCCACCAGAACCACTTCCTAAGCACCTCCGCCCCCCTCCGCTACGCCAACAGCGCAGCAAAGTACCCCTCGCGGCTCATGCGCGCGCCACTGAACTCGGCGGCGCCCCCACCCGCGGCCCTCGCCGCGGCGGCCGCCGCCGTAGCCGCAGCCTCCGCAGCACTCGGCTCGGCGCCGTCCTCCACGCCGCTCTTGCCGACGGCGACGGCGGCGAGGTGTTCGAGGGCGGCGGCGCGGAGGCCAGCGCGCTTGCGGTCGAGGGCGGCGCGGAGACCCGCGTCGAAGGAATCCGCGTCGGCGGGCGGGACCAGCGCGGCGAGATGCTCGGCCAGCGCGTCGAGCAGCGGCAACGCTTCGTCTTTCGTGTCGCTGAAGTCCACCAGCTGCATCAGCGTGTGGCCCGCTAGTCCTGCGAAGTGTGCGGTCCACAGACTCGGCGTCGCGCACGCTTGGAAGGTTTCGATTAGCCGGCGGAGGCTGTAGAGGAGTGCGGAGGCCGTTGTTTGCGGCCAGTAGTGCAGCTCGATTAGGATGCGCGCGTACCACACGCTCATGCCGATTACTGGGTCGTCGTTGTAGTTGCAGGTTAGTTGGATGGATTGCAGCAGCTCGGTTTGGCTGTTCTTGAAGGCGATGATCATGGCTGTGTCTTGGGGGCTGATTTTGACGATTGGCTTTGCGTTGGCGACGAGAGGTGCTTGAGCGTCTGGTTCCACGACGGTGTCGCCCGGTTCTCGGACCTGCACCTCTTGGAGCTTGCGGATGACGCGGGTGATACGATTGAGTTCGAAGAGTTTCCGGCCGTACGCTGCTTGGTCCTCTGGTCGAGTATAAGTCGCCCAGTCGCATCCGACAATCGCAAATCCTTCCTTCCGGTTGGCAAACGCGAGGAACGTATCGAGCACTGACATACACAGTGCCAGCCTTCGGTAGCCATGTTCGTCTTGGGTTGAAGCTTGCATCGCTTCGTAGAAGACGTTGCTGGTGATGGCGACACTGACAAGTTCTCGAAAGTACATCCAGGGGTCTTGTCCGGCTCGTGACAAGTATGTAGTGGTACCGCGGTTGATAGACTCCACCACTAGAAGTAGTGCGGTGTACAATTGCAGAATATTTGTCGGATCCTCCCATTTGCAGTTGTTGTATATATCATAGACATGACGTGAAAATTGCTGAATGTTGGAAGAATGTTGACCGGTATATTGAGTACCATTCATGCAAAGCTCAAATGCTTGGATGAAAGCGCGAGCGGATGCTGAAGGCCCTTGTGAGAGTAGCTGGTTCAACTCCTCACTGTCAGCAAGCATGAAAGGTAGATACGGGTGAAGGTAAGTGTAATAACTAATGAAATGGTAAGCAACCATTACCAACGAGTCGTGGAGATATGGTGACCTGTTGAGTAAGGCTGGAGCCATTGTTAGATTCCGTGCTTCAGGTGGAACTCCAATCCGAGATGCACCTTCGTCCGTAGCAATTGAAAGGGCTCGTTTGATACCAGTCTGCGGGTATCCAGAAGGAGAACCTTGAAGGTCCGCAAGACCAAAGAAAGCAACATCCTGGCTTGGAATCGGTGGTGCAGGTGAAGAAGGAGAGCCATCTTCTATTGGACCTTGCTTGCGTTCTCGTTCAAGTGTTTCAACCCTCTGAGTAAGTTCTCGAATGTAACTGTGGAAAGAATATCAGTACGGATCCTGAAGAGCAGAGCAGAGATGAGTCTGGACATAAAGAATGAGAGATCTCGTAGAAGCACAGAGGGATATATGCGGAAATACGAAACAAGAGGGCAACTGATAATGAAAATTTGACAGCAAGAGTGGACTTACCCTCTATTTGGCCCACGCTTTTGAGGAGTTCGTGAGTAGGCGCAAGCATGACCAGAACGCTTACATGCACTACAAGCACCCATTTCCATTTCACCAGATCCATCACAGCGTATCTTTTTCCTCCGGCATTCATCACAAGCCCTTGATGTCTTCGATCTTGCTAGCGCATTCGCGGCTGCCTGTTGCGCAGCCGACTCTGCAGCGTGTTGAACGGAGGAGCTGTAATCGGGCTGCGCAAGATCCATGGCGCCTTGTGCGAGTTGTTGCGCGTGATTCTGAGAGTGAGGTTGGAGATTTGGATCGATATTGAAGCCGGATCCGCTTTCATCGGCCAAAGCTTGAAGCTGTGAAACGACGTCAGCATCGCTAGATGGGTCGCCGTTGTGATACACCGTTCCTCCGCCCACGCGTACTGAGGTTCCATCCGGTGATGGGTACGCATGTTGGTTAATTTGATCTGCCATGCTGATAGATGCTGGATGTGTGTGATCAAGTTAGAGGGTCGGGATAAGACTTGCGAAGATGCGCGGAGCACCAGCAGCTCCGCGGAGCACAGACAAGCAAACGGCACGCGATAGAGAGAACAAAAGAGACACGGTGTTGAAGATTCAGTTGGACCTGAAGAGCGAGGCAGGGAAACACCGGAACTCGATAGAGGGTGGATGGTAGGTGGTGACGAAAATGTCATATGTTGATGCGAAAGAGAGAGAGTTTGGGCGTGTCGAGCTTTCACGTAGCTCGGCGCACAACTACGCCTTACTGGATTCGTCATAGCGGCCAACATTCGAGGAATTTGGCAACACAAATGTGAGGGTTGCGTGATGTGGATTGAGTAGAATAGCTCATCAATCGTTATTTGGAGAGAGTATGAACGATGTGGAGCTTTTGGGGCTGAAAATGAGGTTGAGGCTCTGGAGAAAGTAATGGCCGCTGGATAAAAGTCCTCCGTCGCCGAGACCAAGCCGCCCGGCTACAACTTTTCCGTACCAACACAGAGATCTCACATTTATGGCCAGAAAAGTCGGAATTCTGCTGTCGAGCTGGCTACTACAATTCTTCTTCAAAGCGTAAGACGGCTCAAAGGCGACCGTAGGAAGCCTTTAGAGTGTTACTACCTTTGTAAAGCCTATTTTGGAAGATGGGTTCTGTACTTCCACTCTTCCGCTACGCGACTTCAGATCGACCATTTCTAATTATCATCTAGGCGATAAGTAGGAGATATCATCTTACTGCATTATGAGATGCGAATTGATATGAAGTGAATTCGAGTAGATGAGCCTTCAACATTGACAATTCGTACTGGCCAAACCATAAACTGAGCACGTAGATGCTCTGCGGGAACCAAACAACGTTTGTACCTAGCCCACTTCTCAATGTATTTCACGCATTCAATCTTGCTCGGCGACAAATGGTACGTCGACTTGTTCATAGAAAGTGGGCTTCCTCCAAGGTTACCGATGCATGTGGCGTGTATGGTGCCTGAAAATAGAGCGGTTCCTGCTGGTTGCCAAGCCACCCCAAAGCTCACCACCATCATTTCCGAACTCTGCTTTCGTATATTCTCTTGTAAGACCTATCTCACGCTCACTCTACGGAAAAATTGTTGGTAAGTCATCCGATCCGAGCCGGCAATAGATGCAGCCGGCTTGGCACGTTCTCCGAGGCCGAACCAAGATTGGCTTCGTGCAGTCAAGTAGCCCCGTGCTTTGGGGCTTGCGTGATATCGGCACTGTCACCGCAAGAGCAAGATCGTACCCCCGGAGCTGAAGTCATGATCAGCCAGGGCTAAGCGTGTCATTGTGGCTTGCTGGGGTGGTACAGGCTTACAGCCCGTTAAATCTTGTACAAAAGCCATGCCAAGGTTTCGTTTGCTTTTAGAAACATTTCTTGTCTTTTCTTCAAAGTGTAACTACGTAGTATGTCTTCAATTGTAAATTCTTCAAAAGCACTTCCAGATGGCGATGTCTCCAACATCGCATCGACTTCAACTTCTGCCATTGATTACAGTGGACCCCGTCTCATCCTTGGGACCTCAACATTATCATCCGCCAATAGCAAAGATCTGACGGGTCTACTGCAATCTCTTTCCAACCTTCCCATTTCGATTACCTCAATAGACACCGCACCCTTCTATCCTTCTCAGAATCCCGGACATGTGGAGTCTCTGCTTGGATCCGCAATTCAGGAGGTGGGACTTGAGTATGAGATACACACGAAGACCATGGTAATTTCAAAGCCTCATCCAGTGCCGGGCACTGGAGAGCTACACAGCAAAAAAGTTCGGGAATCCATTCAAGGAAGCGCTCAGCGTCTGAAGAAACCAAAGTTGAAAACTCTACTGGCGGCGAGGCCGGACCAAGAAGCTACAATTGGTGAAATAGCCGGCATATTCAGCGCCAAAGTACACGAAGGACGGTGTGACCAATGGGGAGTTTGCAACTTTTCGGCCACACAACTCAGAGATTTGATCCGGACCGCAGAAAAGCGTGGATGGCATGCGCCGAAGGTGTATCAAGGTCATTACAGCGCACTACATCGCAAGAGAGCGGAGGAGGTCCTAGACGTGGTGGAACAATATAGTATGGAGTTTGTGGCCTCTCACAGCCAGACCGCATTGAAAAGCGGCGCCCCCACGTCTCGTCAAAACGTGAATGGCATCGCAACGAATGGCACTGCGAATTTGAATGTGTTTGGCATGCCCGAGGCTGAAGAGACCATTCGCGTCCTGAAGGCAATCGAAACTTGGCACAAGATATCTCCACGCGAAGTGAGTTTGAGATGGTTGGCGTATCATTCTAGACTTCGACCGGTGGACGGCATCGTTTTGGAGCCTGCCACGTCAGAAGAACTGAAGGCAGACGTAGAGGCAATCGCGAAGGGACCGCTTCCAGACGAAATTTTGAAGGAGGTGAACAGAGCCTGGCGCGCTGAAGAAGACGACGCGGTACACGGGCGCTGAATTATGGGCAGAAGGGGGTAAAATGGCGCGCCCAAGAATAACGAGCCGACATTCGCCGTAGGGCCAAGATTTGCGGCGAATCATGAGATCGCCGGCCCTTTCTCGATCTGCCTTTCCACGCTCTTTCCAGAAGCTCGTCAGGTGCCTGAGAGTCCGGCAAGGCCGTTTACGAGGGCTGCCTGCGGCGCGGGTGGGGGTTTTTTGGTGAGCGGTACGGGTCAGATGGACGTGGACGGGCGAAGCGCAGCGCTTTTCCGTTTCGCCACCTCCGCGCTGTCACATCCGGCAATTGCTCACACACGCGAGAGATGGGAAAACGAAGTTGCAGACGTCAGGACTCGATGACGCTTAATGCATTGTTGTATCTCTTCCAAAGCACGTCCATACGGCCAAGTCTGATCGGCAGGGAACACCGATCTCACCGGCTTGGCAGGCGGTTTATACGGCAACGCGTGCAGATCTCCGTTGCCAAGTATCTGGAGCAGTGAAATGAAATTGCTGACTGAATCTCACCAAGATACGTAAAAGTCACGGGCAACGATTCAAAATGGAATTGCTGAGACTGGGTGGGTGTGACGGATTGCAGGAGGTCTCCTCCGGCATTGGACGCAGAAGGCTGCGAGTGCGGCGGCTGTGGATTATTCGAGGGTCCCGCGCAGCTCGTATTTGCTTTTTGGGCGGTAGCGACCGACGCAGGAGCTGAGCCATGCTTCGCCTGGCCGCTCGAGACTGCCCCGACGTGAAGCTGATGCGGATTGCGGAACGCGAATGCTGCAGGATGATAGCGTTAATCGGGACCGTTCCTTTCTTACGCGCCTCTGACACAACAGAACCACCACCGACGGATTGATGGGTTCGACGGATTGGCGGGACGGAGAAGCACACGCCGTCTG
>Ga0335073_10013777_pt1 | contig 11339 bp, 13 predicted proteins | sample Lox_Sample_22_FD_207093 | JGI IMG/M metagenome (GOLD analysis project Ga0335073, IMG submission 207093) | Soil microbial communities from Loxahatchee National Wildlife Refuge, Florida, United States - Lox_Sample_2.2 | ecosystem: Environmental > Terrestrial > Soil > Wetlands | place: USA... | reverse complement strand
TGTGATTCAGGACGCAATATATCCCTCGTTTCCACAGGGGCTTGATGAGGCTACAGTGGGGCTTATACAAGTTGAAGAGGGGTTTGTGTTGATTGAAGTGGTTCCTGAGAATGCTGGAGGACAAATCGACTTTGGTACAGGCATACATGCATGGGAGTGTTGATAATAGCGGTGACAGGACTGCTGGCAAGGTTGGCTGGGATACTGGCTGATGGATCAATTGCGTTGTTTGCGATCAGTACATTTGATACCGACTACATACTTATCCGAGCGGTGAACGTGGAGAAGGCGGTCCATGGCTTTGAGCGGCGGAATATCAACGTGGCCGTCTTCAAATAATTGTTCTTCTACGGTGCATAGACCGATCCCTACTAGGTTGGAGGGGAGTTAAAATGAACTGAGGAATGACAGTTTCATCTCAAGCCTAGTAATGGGTTGTCTGCACAGCCCGTGGGAGGGAATTACATTTTTTGAGTCAAGGATATCTCAAACAGCCGTATATTGTACAATTTTATCTCTCATAGCCTCACAAATGCGCTCACCGGACCAGCTCCACTGGTCCTAAAATGTCAATATTGCAATTCGAGTAGACTAGGACTCTGGTCATACTCTTCTTGTCCATCATGGCGATGTACTCCAGGTTTTTGTTGTCGGAGAATTTGAGCGAAGAAGCGTAAAATTTGATCGCGAGGTCTGATTGGTGCGCTGAGTCATCACACACATTGAAGCATTTTCAAGGACGAGATTTTTGGTGTGGTGTTGGCGGTGTGTGGTGTCGTCAATCACTCAGGGAAAAAGGAGAGCCAAAAAACTCAAAGGCTGGCCAAATACTCGAACACAAAGCTCGAGCCCCTTGTCGTTATTTTTTGTTACATCAACATCGACGTTGACAGTCCTCGTTCCCATCCACGGACACGTCCTTGAAGTCAACAAGCTTCATTCCTTTCTACCAACTACAACAGAGTAATCCACTTCACTCCCCCTGCGTTTCGATATTGATGGACTAACGGCACTGTAGCATTTAGACTTCAAATCCGTAGCGACGGGACAAAGAGCGGCAAATTAAGCGACCGAAAACGCCGTTCTATGCGAGGCCTCGTTCTCCGCTCTTGACCGCTTCTTGTGTCAACGCCAATTTACCACTAGACTCTGGGGAGATAGGTAGGAAAAACCCGCTTATCGCCACTTTGTTACTTGCGGGATACCGAGAGTGATTTGTTGGGGGAAAAGGTCAATTTTGCTCCACTCGAATTTGCGATTTGATGGAATGCTGTTTTATGCTTCTCCGAAATTCATCCCGGCGCTGACTTGATCATGAATTCAGCTCATCAGCGAGGACAAGCTTCAACAAGCTCTGTCCACTCGTTCGACGAATCAAACGAACATGCCACCGACTACATTTCAGGCATGTACCACGATCCTTCGTCACAGCCCTCTTCCCCGCTAAACCATCACAAGTCTCCCATTCCACCGCGAAAAAAGGTTCTCCCTCCACCGCCACCTCCAAAACCCAAGTCCAACTCGTCAGCAAATTCATCGTACTCGAATTCCAGTGTGCAATCAACCCCACAAGGGTCCGCGTACCAACGAAGTTCCTCCTCGGACAGTAACTCTTCGTCTCCGGAACGAAAAGGTCCTACACATAGTCGACCACGATTACGACCTCCGTCACCTCCTCCCTCGCTGTCCACACAAATGCCCCTGTCAGGTTTCGACAACGATGACGATGGATCCTCACCTTCATCCCCAGCAGAAATTGCAAAGGAACTGTTCAATCTACAGGCCTTTAAACGAATGTCTCTCGATGTCAGCAATCAAGTCTCCGATCCGGATTTACCTAACAATCGAATTTCCGTTCCCGACCTCACAGATTTAATGGAGGCCGGAGTGGACCAAGATGCTGCGCGTTTATTATGGGTTCCAGGTGAATACCCGCGTTGATGATATCTAATTCCAGCCCATTTACATCCTGAAATTGCAGCCAATGACGATTGGAAAGATTTCGTGCAGCGCCGTGTCGAGGAAACGAAAACGACTGGAACTATAAGTCGAGTAAAGTCGATCGGTGGGGGAGGTTCACAACGACGATTATCCCGATCAAAGTCAATACTATCTCGACAAATTGATCCTTCTGACGAAGAGACCTACTCGAAATACTCGGACGCAGGCCATGCAGAACTTGAACGACGAACGAGTAGAGGTCCAGGAAGCCCGACTGAGCGACATATGATTACCGTTGCAGAATTGGAAAAACTGGAAGCGTTGATCAAGGAGGGTGCTCTAGAAAGGCAAGGACGGCCAATCTCGGGAGAAGGGATAGAACTTGAGACTATCCCTCCTCTCGCAGCGGATGTTCCGCCCCCGGCAGAGGATGTTCCACCGTTAATACCGATGAAGGGATCATTGAAGAGGTCTGCACATACGAGCATGAGGAACGTCCGAAGGGGAGGATTGGCTGCTGTGCGGACTGCTAGACGGTCATCTGAACCAAAGAAAGCTGGTTCGAGAATATCTCAAGACTCCGTTTATGAAGATGGGATACCCCCAGCGGCCATTTCACCAACGTCTCCTCCACCTCACGAACGAAGTGAATCGCTTCCTGGATTGGAATCAACAGTCGATGATGGACAAAGTGGACGACTATCTGTGGACGTTGATAGATCTCGCACGAGCGCACCTGCTATTATGGAACAGCTCGATTTACAACACATTGGACGATCGGTCAACGAAGTTCAATCTCCAGAGCAAATGATTGAAAGCAATGAAGCAGTTTTAGGGCAAGTCCAGCCACGGCAACTCCGTCGACCACCACTGCGACGGCAGACAGTCGATGCACCAGAATCCTTATCTCTCGCACCTCCTCCATCGCCACCAAAAGATAAACCACCATTACCCGAGAAACCACAAAAGAAATCTCCCGTCTCACCGTTATTCCCTCCCGTCCCCACAACCTCTCCTCCGCCACCCCCTGTCACAGAACCTATAACCTCCATACCCGAAGAACCACCATCTCAAATATCAGCCTCGCCGTATCCGACAGTTCCTGCCCCTCCACCTTACCAACCATATACCGCCACTGCACAGCCTGAACAACCGACTCCTCCCATACCGCCGAAACGGGGAACATGGAGCCGATTGTTCACCTCCTCATCCGACGATGAGCAGACCAAAGAAAAAGTATCCAATAAAGGCAAAATAAAGAAAGCTGCGTCCTATTCGGAATCTCCCAAACCCGACAGAACAGAACGACGCGTCTCCGTAGAATCAGAACGAAAATCCCTTGTCGAAACAAGTACCACGCCTATAATAATCACAACCGCGCCTCCCCCTCCCCCTGTCGCTCCCTCCCCGTCTCCGCCCCCTCAAACATCCACAAAGCAACAAAGCAAGAAGGAGTCCGGTCTTTTCGCATCCATATTCGGCTCGAAAAAGAAATCTGAATCAAAAGACAAGGCGCCGAAAGGTCAAGATTCGAATGCTGTAGCTAGACCAGCCTCTCAGGATCGATCGCAGTATGCTCGACACGGTCCAGGAGGATGGGGGGATGCGGGGGCTACGGCGGGACCTCCTGTTCTCAATTACTATTATACGAGGTTTCCTATACATGTGGAGAGAGCCATTTATCGCTTGTCACATATTAAACTCGCGAATCCAAGACGGCCGTTACTGCAACAGGTGTTGTTGAGTAACTTCATGTACGGATATCTCAATCTGATAAATAAAACTGCTCAACCGCAACAACCGCAGCAACAGCAACAAGCTCAACAGGAGCAGCAACAGCAACAGGACTTGGGACAGCAGGTGCCACAGCAACAGGAAAATTACGTGGAGCAGCCGTCGCAGCAAGAGGAGCATGTATTCTATTCAACCGAGGATCAAACCGAGTATTACGGTCAGGATTATTATGGCGCTGAATACGAGGACGATCAAGATGATGTACCCGCCCTGCTCGATAACGGGCACTAATTGCGCAGACCGTTCCTCAAGGCCATGAAACGGGTGATTTTGGATACGATTATCAACCTCAAACTCAACAACCTCCCTCTCAAAACACAGTCTACAACCATTCCTACGACCCTCAAACCAACGGCCGTCGAGAGGACGAAGATGTCGCCAATACATACATCCTCCGCGACTCTCGCGGTCGAGTCCTTCCCCTTCCAAAATCTACCAGCGAAGCGGACCAGGACCCTCCATATACCGCCCAACGATATCATTCATAACTTGCATTTTCCATCAGAGGTGTGGTGATAATCAGTTTTTTAGTGCTTTCACTTTTTTTTTTGTTTTCGTACGATTTCGTCGAGGGTAGGTGGTGGGGTGGAAGATTGTCGTAGAGATTACTGGGGTGGCGGGGGGTAGGTGGGGATATTATATTGTGTGTTTGGTTTGAGGACCCGGTTATTTTTGGATTGGCTGTGGTGCGAATTTTTGTTTGACATGTACTATGTTTCTCTGGGTGTGCGATGGTTCCGCATGGCGATATATCCAGCAAGAGAGAGGATGAAGTTAGGCCTCTCGATCCGTTGTGTTAATGATAATTTAAAACCTCAGGGGTCGTGAATCTCATCTCTTGATAATGTGTACCTCAATTTTTATTTTTTTGGTGATCGACGATCCAGGAACATTTTCCGTCTGGAAAGTTTGACGGATGCGACAATGAATAATGACCCCTGGAATGCTGGTATGCCAACGAGGCGCTGGCTCTGAGGCATTGCGGATAGTGTGTCAATTTCCTGAGCGCTTCAAACTACGGAGAAGATGGAATCTGGGTCTTGGTTGGCGAGGTGTCCATCGAAGTTTGGACGCCCAGCTGGTCTCCGTCAGTCAATTCACAGAGACACTTCATTCGCTCTTAAACAACCAACCCGATCGACTTGGTAAACCTGAGCTGCGAAGACCGCTAAATATCAGGAATTGCAGTATCCGGAGGGATGGACAGCATGGCTTTGTGCACGTTGCTCAAACGCCATCGTGAAATCGAACGGTGGCCAGCGAAAGTTTTCGCCTACACCATCGACCATGGCGTTCGCCCAGAAAGTTCAGAGGAAGCGGAGAGTGTGGCGAAGCTTGTTACGGATATGGGTATGTCTTCTACTGTAAGCACGGACTAATTGGAGGGTTTAATCATAGAATCCTGAAGTTATCTACGCCGATGCAGCAAGCGTTACAACACAAGATGCCGAAGAATCTCGAGACGGTCCTTCGAAGGGAAAGACTTCGACTGTGGAGCAAAGTGCTACAAGAAGATGCGTTACAATATGTATTGACGGGTCATCATCAGGACGATCAATATGAAACTATCCTTCAGAGAATTGCGTGGGGCAGCGGTCCTGCCGGTTTGGGTGGTATTCCTCCCGTAAACGACTGTTTCATTCGTCCTTTACTGGCCTATCCGAAGGTGCAATGATTTGCTGATAGCGTTAATGAAAGACTAGGCTACAGGCTACATGTGAGGAATACAACGTCCCCTGGTTCAACGATTACACGAACTTTGAACCAACACATGCAATCCGCACCGCAATTCGGCATATCGTACGAAATCAAGACGATCTCCCCCTCGCGCTTCGAAAAGAAAACATTTTACATCTGGCTGAAAGGGGCCGGCAATATAAAGAAGGACTTTTGGACACAGTCAACTCAATGCTAGCACGGTGCAGCTTCCAAAGAGATACATTCACCGGAGGAGTTAAAGTCCAATTTCCTGTCAGTATGATCCAAGGAGGACATCAAAAACAATCAGCTGCACGTTTTATACCTGCTCTTGCTCGAATATTTCGATCCGGTATAGTCCAGCCGTTCAATCTTCTCGGAATCCAAGACGATAATGCCAGCGACGCCATAGTCGAAAAGTTTTGCGAAGACAAACTCCGTGATCGGTTCAACGTCTTTGGCTTAGAATTCCGGAAAATCCCGCCAAGCGACCACACACAATCTGTCCTTTACCTTGCGCCCGAGGTCCCGCCACGGCATAAACGAGCTGTCTACTCACAGACCGTGCCCATCACTGTTTTGCCCGACCAAACAACCGAGTGGAAGAAGACGACATTTGCATTTCCCGTCCAATGGCATCAACCGTGGAGAATTGACGTGACGGTGAAGGAAGATCGGGGCTATTACTTTCGATTGATATATCGATTAGACGCCGGAGTGCGAGAGTATTTCAAACTTCACGAACTGGGGGAGCGTGAACACGCTTTATTGCAGAACTCGAAGAAACGAAGCAGATATTTTCCCTTTTCTCCTCTCTTGGTTATATGTCACCGCGAGGATGATGTCGAAAAGCTGGATCATTTACCTCGGCACGGAATTGAAATATCTGATGAAATCAGAGCTGTGGTTGACACAAAGTTCGACTTGACGACCGATCAAGAACAGTATGTTGATATGGAATGGGATCCAAAATTGTTGAAACTACGGGAGAACCATTTGAAAGAATAGAGTTAAGAGCCTGAAGAAGACATGGACGAGGATAAGGTTAACATGAGATATGTGCAAAATAAATGAAATTATTACATCCACACTCAACTTTCTTCAACCTTGTCTGACTTTAATCGATAAGTAAATAAAATATCTCCACCTTGCCTCCACATCTGCGTCCGGATCGTCTGCAAAGTCCACTTGGCAGGGACGATCTAAGTCAGTCGAAATTCAAGAAGTGAGAGAGCACCTTGTCTTGACAGAGAAGTTCGAGCCACGCATCTGGCTGATTCCTTGTCTCTGGCGGAATTTGATTGGATTCAATCCGTTCAGCAACGTACGCAAGTACTTTACGCGCTCGTAGCATCCGATTAGCATTCAATCGAGAGTTGCTAGAGATTAGACCGATGCTCACGGAGAGGGATTCATACCCTGCCAACATGTCTGGCAAATTGGATTTCGCATGTGGCTTCAAAGAGAAACTAATCTTGACAATCTCTTTCTTGGGCAATTTGTCCTGCGGTCAGTACTTTCCCTGGAAAAAAGGGCATACCAAGAGAAGTAATTCGCCGAGCCAACCAGGGGCAATACTCTCCAAAATCTCAACATCATTCCCTACACTCGCCACTGTCCCACGATACAAGTCCATACTTCCATCCACACTGACTTTCTGCTCCGCAATAATAATAATCGTATCCTGACTCGGCCGAATAACGGGCGTATCATCCGTCGTACTCGGCGTAATCGCCGACCTCAATCGTCCGTCCTCCAAAACAGGGATCTTGGAAATCGAATCCACAGAAGCATCATCCGCCTTGTCCATTCCCTCTGCACCGGCAGCAGGCCCCAACGCCGTCTCGTACGTCTTGCGAATCGATCCCAAGACATCGGAAAACAGGTATGGTTTCTGCTTTTCGGGTGTACCGTTTGGTTCTTCGTCTAGTTTCTCTGGATTGTCGTCTTTGTCGGTGCCGTTTGTGGGTGGGGAGGTGACGTCGTCCTTTTCGGCCTTTTGGACGAACTTTTTGGCGCCAAAGCGGAGACGGTTCATGAATGTGGATTCTTTAGCGGGTTCGGGGGAGGCGGGGGCTTCGCTTGGGATGCTTGGTGTTGTCGGGGGGATGGGATTCTCTTCACCGTTTGTCGGAGGTACTCCGGAAAAATAGTCTCTATTGTTGGAGCTTAGACTAGTGTCAGATATAGGTTATTTGGAGATATTGTTACCTTGTCAGATCGTTGTCGCCGGGGGGCATGACCGTTGTTCGACCAGGAGATGGATCATACATTGGTGCCGGGGTGGCAAGACCAATTGCTGGACTCATTGCTCCTTCGTAGGCCCTTGATCTAGGAGTTTGATCGCCTCCTGAGGTGTGGACGGGTGGTGGAATCGTGATGTGCAGAGGCCTGTTTTCCGCCTCCAACTTCTTTCTTCGTTCCTCCGCCTCATCTTCCATTTTGATTCTTAAAGTTTTATCCTTCTCCACCTCCGCATCAATCAAATTCGCAAATAAATACCTCAAAACCCACTTGCCGATGTTAATTCTCTGATCACTTTCGTCCTGGAAACCCATCTCATCTCTATACACTTCGGCGTCGAACGCACTTCGTTCATCCAACATGACTGTAATACTCCCGATTCTCGTGTCGACGGTACACCAATTCGGAACCGATTCGCTCGAGTTTACTTGCTTTTCGATTTCGTAGATGTCCTTTGCGCCGTAGGATTGGAGAGGTTTACATTCTATTAGGTCCCAGAGGGCGACAGTGTGGGATGTATCGAGAGTGAGCACGCGGCGTCGATCGTTGAGGAGGATATGTTTTATTAGACCGTGTTGGCCTGCGATGGTGGAGTCGGGTTCTTCGCGGACGGGGACGATAAAGTAGGGTTCGTCGTGGAGGAAAGGATGGTGGTTTTGTGGAGAGGGTGGTAGCGCTGAAAACACGGATGCGACGTCTTGATCTTTATGGGAGATGGGGCCGACTTGCAGGAGTGCGTCGTGGATGGACGTAAGTCGCATGAATGCTTGCGGTGGTATGGGCGGCGGTGCCCCAGGAGAAGTCGAGACTGAAGCTCTTCCTTGCGCTGTTGATGGCCGATGACGGGATGTCGAGGAGGTGCGATGATGGACTGAAGAAGGGGGAGGAATAGGATCCCAATCTGGCGTATCGAGCCATCTGTTGATACTGGATGAACTTGTGGCTGACCAAATCCTGTTGCCTACGCCGACAATTTTTGTAACTCCATGATGTTCCTTGTATACCGCCACACACTCTGCCTCATCAATATCGCTCAATCCCCGAATATCCGTCTTTGTGACCAGTCCGCCCCGATCGCCGGCATGAAACACCTCCAACCTAGGATGCAAGGAATGCAACGTCCAAACCGAATCATTATGCATCGTAAACGTATGCAAACATCTCCTCATCGCCAACGACCACAACTTTATCGTCGTGTCTGAACTCGCCGTCAACATTGTCCGTCCATCATCGGACAGTAAAATCGACCGTACATTATCGGTATGGCCCACAAACTTTGTGATCCGTTTCCCGGAATTCGGATCCCATATTCGAACAACTTTTTCTGGACCACCGGAAGCGAGGATTCCGCCTCCTGTGCCCAGAGCGTAGACACTACCCTTGGGACCCTCGCTGTCGTCTGTGACTTCTATTTTTTGGATTTCGCCTTTGCCGTTGAGGTCCCAGAGTATGATTTTACGGTCGAGGCCGCCAGAGGCGACCCAGCTGGAGGTGTCGCCGGGAGAAGCGAGACATTTGACGTAGTCGGCGTGGTTGCCGAGGGTAGTGGGGATGGCTTGGTCGGAGGAGTGAGGTCGCCAGAGTTTGACGGTCATATCGGAGGAGCATGATATTACTTGGAATTAGTAATTGCGGAGAGCGCAGGAGTCATACCAGAAGTTGATTCATGGGCAAGGAGGATATCGTTTACCCAGTGTGTATGAGCTTGAACCTGGGCTCGAAATGTCGTTGATGGGAGCTACACAGGCTTAGCAGTCTGCAAATCTCGAGACCCCTCTACCTTTTCGTTGTCTGCGACATCCCATTCTCGTGCCTTGTCGCCCTTTCCTTCTGCGACGAGGGTTGTTCTGTTTCCATCGTCGTCAATTATTTCTCCACTGCCTCTGCCATTGACTTCCTGATTGGCTCGTTTCTTCAATTGGAGACCCAGGTCCCATGCACTGACCATTCCATCACGACCTGCCGAGTAGAGGATTCCCTGTGGCTCAGCGCCACTTGTGGTTCCATTTGTAGTATCGAGAGCGAGGGAGTTGATTCCCAGTCTGTGGCCTGGCTTGGAGTGTGCGAATGGCAGGACATAGCGAATCCTGTTTGGTGTATGTGCTGGAGGCATTGCGCTTCGAGAGACGAGGTCTTAGGACAAAGTGACGCAGGTGTGCTCGCTGTGCAGTCGCTCAACTTCCTCTGTGTAACATGAGTACGCGTGCAAAGTTCTGTGTATTCGTTGTTCTGTGTGCTGATCCTTTTGTGTATTGAAGGAACACAGGCGAAAAGACTAATAGTACAGACGGTGGTGAGCTGTTCGTTTTCCCGTTGCTCGTTGGCTCTCTGTATCTCCACTCTTTTTCTGGAGACGAAATAATGCTGTGCGATGATTTTACCGTGGGCACGTCAGGTGACTCTGGGCAGTGTCTTAGTCGCGATTGAAATGTTCGAAATGGTAAAATTTCTTTCGGCGATCAGAAGAAGAGGTCGAACAGTCGTCATGTCCCAGAGAATAATATTACCCCTACTACGGCATAGTAGACTGCTGCAGACTTATCCACGGCCAATTCTTCGACAGCTTCCAATACAGAGAACGCTGCCAGCACGGAGACTGTTCCATGTCTATCCACCAATCAGAGATCTAGCAGACTCGTCATCCTCCAATCCATCAACAGAAAGCACACCGCCAACAGAATCTTCGGAATCAAGTTCTACAGCAAATGAATCTTCTGAGACTCCAGAGACCAAAACACCGATCGAAGACTCGTCCCCGAAGAAGCCCGACATCCCACCTCCCCCACCAAAACGGGACGTCGATCCAAAGGACCACGAACTAGCTGAACTCAAGGTAAACCAACATCAAAACCAATACCTAACTCTGCAGGACAAGTATCTCCGCTCAATAGCCGAGTTCCGGAACCTCCAGGCTCAGACTCGAAGAGAAGTTGCTGCCGCGCAAGCCTACACCATTCAACGCTTCTCTGTCGATCTGCTCGACACCGTCGACACTCTGAACGCAGCAATCGAATCATGTCCTCCTCTGCCACCATTAGAAAGCTCGGATCCCAATCAGCGGGAAGACGTGCTGGTTACGGAACATCGGAATTTGCATGAGGGCTTGGAGATGATTGAGAAGATCCTTCAGAGGACCTTGGAACGACATGGATTGACCCCGATATCGACAGAGGGGGAGAGTCTTCCGGGCTTCCATGAGGTTGTCAAGGAAATTGAAGGAGACGAAAAGGATATTGGAAAGATTGCCAGTGTCGTTAAACGGGGATACATGTTGAATGGGAAAGTTCTTCGACCGGCAAAAGTATGCATCTCAATCTTCAATCACTGATTCCAGGTTGTTGTCGTGTCCAAGGCGAAAGCCGCTGCCGAGCAAGACAAGTCTACAACAGAACAGTCATCTACGGAGCCCAAAACAGGTTTATAGACAGGATTCATTCGAAAGCGTACTCACTCCTCAGCATCTTCAAAATTTCATATTGTAAAAATCACTTGCAAAATCGCAGGATCCAGATACTGACAAACTAACTTTGATGCCCCTCCCCCCCGAAGAAAAAGAAATCCACAAAAGCCCGATCAAAGTACAGTCCCACTATGAATTTGTTTCTCTATAATCTCGGTTGTTGCTTCATCAACGAATCCCACGCCCGCTCAACCTCCTCATC
>Ga0335073_10013776_pt1 | contig 11339 bp, 10 predicted proteins | sample Lox_Sample_22_FD_207093 | JGI IMG/M metagenome (GOLD analysis project Ga0335073, IMG submission 207093) | Soil microbial communities from Loxahatchee National Wildlife Refuge, Florida, United States - Lox_Sample_2.2 | ecosystem: Environmental > Terrestrial > Soil > Wetlands | place: USA... | reverse complement strand
GCTGCTTTGAAAAATAAGGGATATGTAGCATCACTAGCGAGCTGTTAGTTTGTTTCTGACGGAAACTAATTTGAGATACTTGTAATATCCGACGAACGTCGATCATCAAAATCATTCTCCTCCCACCACTGCTGCGATGACGGAGCATATTCAAGAGGTACCAGAAGAACCGCTTCCCTCCGATGTAGTGACTCACGACCACCCTCCACGATCCCCAGTTCGGAAACCGCTTCCTCCTGGCTCTCCGTATAGTCCACCAAACTCCCCTCGAACAAGTATGGTCATCCCTGGAACCACCATCTTTTTCGACAATACTCATCCCAATCCACCTCTCATTGCTCAAACTCGTTCAAGTAACGTCGCCATCTCTCTAGAAATTGCTTCCACCAAAGAAGACTCCCTCAAAACCGTCTCTCTCACTTCGACCTCGGATCCGTCCAACCAGGACACCCCTCCGCCTCCCACGAAAACTCCCAAGGAGACACATTATTCTAGATACCCTTATCGTGCACTATATCCTATCCCGGAAGGAGTAGAAATTGCCTTTGAACGTATGACTTTGTCAGATGATGATTTTGCTATGCGTCCTAAATCGGTTGGTACATTTGGAGCGAACAGGAAATTGGGGAGGAGAATGGGATGGTGGATTATGGTGTTGGCGATCTTGATTATCGTGATTATTGTTGCTGTTCTTGCTGCTGTTGGTCTTAGTAGGTCCGTGGGTTTGACTAGTGGGATGCTGGTGTAGGGACTTATCTGGGGCCATGTGAGATCTCGGAGCATAGGATGTGAGTTCGATATACATTGAGGATTTGGGCTATAAATGTTCATTGCTATCAACATGAAAAATGATATCTTATATGCCAACGAATGTGATCCCGTAATGACTGTCATATGACTCTTAAACCCCAACGAATGTGTCCTAGTTATTCAGATATTCATCACGCCAAACTTCTTCATTATTTCACGTACCGTATCGTCCACGCCCTCCTCCTTCGGAAACGTCAAACCTCCTTTTCCGGCAGCATATACTGGATATGCGTCGACTGTGATCCCCTCGCCATCCCAAAATCCGTTTCCTTTGACTTTACGCCACGCGTCGTAAAGATCTGGCACGACGATCCATGAAAAACTTTCTCCATCTCTCCCGGGTCTTTTCCTCGACAAATCCAGTCCAACGTAAAAACATGCCGCAGCTCGCCGAAACCTTCCGTTTTCTGACTTCAAGATTTCCGACCTCACCAAGTCGAGTAAATAACTGTACTCTTGCCGCAACCCATGAAGGTAATCCGACCTTCCTCGTCCGCGAACCGATTTTTTCGATGTGTCCATCATGATGCATTGCAAAAATACTTCATGCTCCGTGAGACGTCTCCCCTTCCATGGGAGCGGATGATAGTTCCACCGAATCGTATCGAGTTCTTCCATGTACATCTCAAACAAATCCTTTGCTTCGCCGATATACTCGCTCCAGGTGTCCTTATACGGCGGCTTGACCCTTTTGAGGTTCGCCTCAATCTCACCCCAAATCTGCCAAGGACCGTCAGAATTCCATCCCGAGTTCACATTCCAATCCTTGAGGAGCCTGGGAATATCCACTCGACGATACATCACACCCAGTACTTTCCGACTTGGGTAGTATAGCGCCGTATCGGGTCGTTCATCTTCGTTGTCGAGGTCTTTGGAAATCGGTTGGCGGGACATGAAGTCAGGTTTCGGTCGGGTCAATACGCGAGGCGCATCGTTCATGTCGACCGCAACGCCTGTTTTGGGGAAATCCACTGCGACCGACGCCAATTCAGAGAGTTTGATGCAAGCGGGGTGCCGTACTCCTTCCTCCATCTGATCTGCCAGAACTGAATGCATTGTACAGATTTGTCCGAGACGGTCGTTGACAATGAAATCGAGGAAAAAATCGACAATGTCTTGAATAGCGCAGTCGCGATCGAGGTCTTTCGGGGTAACGGAAGGATATGATGATGGCGCATCCCACTCTGGGGGGAAGAGGAGAGGATTCTGAGAAATATGGAAAAGATCGCCATCGAGATCGCCGCCAGCAAGCATATTGGGCAATGGACGTTCGCCCTTGGAGGAGAAGACGACGCAATTGTATAAGGCCGAAAGGGGATTATTTGGGTCCACAGGACCGATCGCACGGGCTCTCTGTACGTCGCCGCAATGGAGGGCAGGCATTCGAGTGATGAGTGTGTCGCCTTTGAGGAATTTTGTGCTTCGATCCCCTTCCCCCTTTAAACAAACATATATCTCACCGGGATCCAGAAGTCCAAATTCATCCATTACTCCCATCAATACCCACGAATTTTCCACCACAATCCTAGAATTGTATTTGATTTGCTTGAGCGCGTGCGAAAGGGCCAAAGAATTGATCGCTTGGAAAAATGGCATGTCAAAAATGCCTATCGCACCTTCTTTGCGGAGAGTCGTAAGAATTCTCGGTAGCTTCGACGCCTGTCCCAAACCGTAGTTTTGGCACAATCGCAATGCCTCGTCGAAATCCTTCGAAGCAAGTTCCAATCTCTGAACCTCTTTGTCTAATAGATTGATGAAGTTTTGACGAGGTAGCCCTAGAGTCTCGAGGATGGCAATGAGCTGTCTGTTGAGGAAAAACGGTAAGGTTCGCCCTCTGTTCGCGAGTTCGAGATGAGTGTTGCCAGCGGGGAATTTTGTCATCGATTGACGAAGACATACCTTATGCCCGGGTAAGGTGCGATCGAGTGAGACGACTCCTTTGGACCCGCCTAACCTAATCTGATAAACGACAGGCTTGATTTGATCGTCCTCCGTGTCGGTTGCTTTCCAGATTCGATCGAGCATGGAATGACTTATCGTTCCGACCCCGTCGCTGAAAACGTAGGACGCTCTTTTAACGTCGGGAATGTGCGAGACCTCGTGAGCCGCTAGCTCGAGTGAATGGGAAGTTGTCGTGAATGTTTGTCCGAGCCTTGCGGCGTATCTGGGGGGGCAGCGAATGCGTGCGAAGTCGCCAAGCCGTGAGCGAAGGGATTCGGCGTTTATCAAATCCCCTCCGTTCATGAACGGTGCGATAAACCACACGCTATGCTCCCGTAAGGACGACGTCGAAAATCCGAGAAACGTGAAATGCCTCCCAGCTATTTTGAGACCGCCACGTTTCCCATCTGAGAGGAAAGATCGCCATCTTTTTAATATTGGTCGAATGTCGAAATCTCGTGACTGATAAATGATTCGCAGATCTTCTTCGACGAGAGAGACTTTGAGGAAATAGTCGTGATGACGAGGAAATAGTCGTAAGAAGCGATTGCTGCCCATTAGTTCTGGACCCTCCATGTTGCATGCAGCCGGCGTGAGATCGAGCCTGTGAATCCAAGCAGCATTCGGGTCTACTTGAAATTGTTGCCACGAGATACGAGATTCGACGGCGTCGTGAAGTCTCTGGGAATAATCGATCTCGTATAGCAAATCCTCGAATGTCCTCGCAGGCAGGCGAGAGGCAAAGTTTTGGAAGAAGCGGACTGTAGTATTGACCCCGTAAGTGTGGACAAGTTCTCGGACTTGTCCCTCGAGTGAGATGACCTCGTGAGGCAGGAATAGACAGTTTCGGACCAACGACTCCAGTTGAAATGCGATTCGGAACTCAAATCGCTCGAGCAAAGGGCCAAGTTGTTTGAGTTCATTGGTGAAATTGAAATCGACTTTCTCGATTTCAGCTGCTATCTCATCGGTATTTGCTCGGCCGAGCTCTTCAAAGAGAATTCGAAGTGCTCGTTCAAAATTTGGCCATCGTTCGTCGAATTCGAAGGCATAGACGGTGCAAAAGGCCGCTTCGGCATCATGATCGTTGTTAAGTGCGCGAACTCGGTAACGGGGTCGTTCATCACGTAACTCGAAATCAAATAATGCAAGGTCTTCGATGCTCAATAACGTCTCACGAATCTGATTTATATAGGCCTCGTCCACCACCCGATGAGGCTGATCAAACTCGGACCAAAATCGCGGTATCCTGTCTAGGGTGAAGTACAACCGTGCATTACTGCGTCGCCGATCCACAACAATCTCTCGAATTATAATGTTGTCCATCGTGATGCCGCTCTCGTAGTTGAGCTCCATTAACTCTTGGATCTCAATGGCCGCAATCTCCGGGTTGTGCGCAATGATTCCAGCTCGAGGTAATGTTCCGCAACATCCGAATTGGCCTTCCGAGGTCCAAACACCCCATTCAATCGATTTGAAAGGGATCTGCCGCAAATGATAGTCCGGGTCGGGTCCTACTCTTGGAGATTGGAGCCCCGTGCTTGCGCTTTGCTGATGACGATCATCTGGCAGTTGTTTCCCATCGTGCATCTTTGCGAGCAAGGATTCTACCAGCCGTTCGTTCGGCGTCGTATTGCTCAAGGCGAAAATTATGCATCCGCCGAGTGTCCGCAAACCGTCGCGAAAATGGAGCAGAAATTGTTGACCCATTTCTCTTGTGGGAAGAGTTAACTTAGCGAGTGCTCTCTTTTCCCTGGGGAAACGATACCATTCGAATGGAACTTCCTCATGAAGGGCTTCACAAACGGCCCGCTTGATGGCGCCGCGGACTCTTTTGGACTTTTGGGTGCGGGGAATGTTGCGGACGAAAATGTCCATGGCGATGAAGGACTGATAGCGTGAACTTGGGATGAATATTGTAAAATCGATGGCTTTGAAGGTCTTATCAAAGTTCAAAGTAGCCGGCGGTTGAGGCACTTTGAACAAGTGGTCGAGAAAGCGACGATAAAAGGATCATGAGACGGAACAATTGGGCTGCATCAAATTGCGCCCAGCGCAGTTCCCCGCGTCTGGATTGGCTTATCCCACTTTCCTACCCGTGATCGGCGATGGTGTTCTGAAGCAGAAGAACCGCGGTCTGGGATATTGATTATCATTACTAGACCGCGCTGAAGGAAGTCTGTCAAAATACCGTGTATCGCTGTGCGCCTCCCAAATTTTCCAACTATAATCCAAGGCCGGCTCCATCCGCTATACAGGGTTCCCGGCGACAAACGACTTTCCACCTCTTTGTCAGCATTGTCAATGCCTTCCTAAATTTAATCATATCTACGCCAGTCATCCCAACAGGGTCTCATCTCCACTGCCAGCAATCGTCTCCTTCATCGCTGCCTCTAGGACTCTCAATTGCGCATCGAACGATGGAAGCGGGTATGAAGATTTGGGGATCCGGAAATAATTCCCGTGTTTGTGGAGATGAGATTGGGGCTCGAAACAATTCGAACACAGGTCGTAACACGGCCCAGTGCAGGTGGTGCAAGTGTAAGATGGCCCCTTTATTGGCTTCGTACCGCAATGGTCGCACGCTTTAATGGGGTTGACGACTTCCTCCGGATCTCTAGCCAATGAATTGACAGGGTGTGTTAGTAAAGCGATATCGTACCAAGCGGATGCTAGAGCAATTCTGCCACTCTTGAGATGCATCAAACCGTACTGTTCAGCTAGGTAACAAACGGCGGTAAGTTGATAAGGAAAATTCGCGCGGTCTCCGAAGCGTTCCGACACGAACTCGATCTCACGTAAAGCGTCGGCTCGGAACTCCAACGGCGGAAATGCTGTTTCGGAGTCGAATTGAGGCCCGAAATAATAGATGTGAAGAAGATTCAGAATAGATTCGTGGCCTCCCCATTGAGCCAACTGGAACGGACTTGGAACGTGGACCTCGGCAGGCGTAAAGATGTCAGTGAGCGGGAGGAGTTTTTCTACAATGCTGAATTGACCGGCGGCGGCAGCGGAATGGAGAGGAGTGAACCCGAGGAAATCTCTTTGATTGGAATCCGCTGGATTGGTGGATAGGAATAGATCGACGATGGCGTCATGGCCGTGCTTTGCCGCAAGTTGAAGTGGGGTATGACCACAGAAGGATGAGCGAAGCTTGCGCCCCGTTGCAAAGACTGCTCGAAGGAGAATGGCCACGATTTGAGTATGACCTTTCCGCGCCGCAAGATGAATAGGCGTGTACCCCCAATTATCCTCTGCGTGAGGATCTGCGCCGAGTTTGAGAAGTTCATCGACCCCTTTGACGTAACCGAGGTTGGCGATTTGATGAAGAGTGGTTTGATTGACGGGACCGTAGGTCTGTAGTGTGATATGAACCCCACTCGATTGGAGCACTTTGTCGAAAATGAGTTTCGCCGGTGTATGATCGCAAGAGGTCAAAGCAATAGCTAGAGCGTTGCGGCCGTGCTTGTCTTTTGCGAGAGGCTTGGCCCCATGCTGAAGCAAGATCTGGACGATTTCTGCATTTCCTCGTTGTGCGGTGTGATGCAAAGCGGTCATCCCGTCGTCGTCTGTTGCGTCAATCTCAATTTGGGAATCCTGAAGAAGTCGTGAAACGAAGGTCGGACTGCCGAACATGGTCGCTTGGTGTAATGGGGTCCAACCGTGGAACTTCAGTAATGGCGGCTGCGAACGGGGACTTTCGCCATGTCGTACGAAGTCATCGAAACTATTCCATTAGCTATCAGATTTGGAAAGGATGAGCTACATCGACGCCATGTTCAAGATCACCAGAAAAGACGACTTCCCTCTTTCCAACGCCAAAAGACGTTCATGAAGGACCTGCTTCTTGAAATGCCATCCAAATCGTCTTATGAAGGTTCGGAACGGTTGATCGACAAGGGGAGTCGATTTCGATAGAATCCGCTTGATGTTCGAGAGTCTTGTCTGGTAGTTGGGCAATTCTCGTGCCAGTTGTTCCAATATGGTGACCTTGGTCGTTCTTTCCGCCTTTTGAACTTGATTTGACTGTAGTCCACAATCCATGCATGCCTCCGTCTGTTGACCTTCTCGAGCAGGAAGCAAGCTCACGATAGATTCGAGCTCCAAGAGAAGCTCGAAAGCTTGTGTGATTTCGTTTGTTAGATCCCTGTGCTCCTTCGGGAATTGCCGCATTGAGTGAATCATATTATTTCCGCCATGTATGACATTTCCGGCAAAACCAAGAAGTTGCATAAAGTTGGTCGCCGCGGCGAACGCCTCCATCGCCAGAGTCTCTTCGAGCGATGTTTCGACTTGGAAGACGCCGTTGTCTTTGGAGATATGGACTCCAAATGGGATGTGGCTTAATACAGTGAGCGTGAGCGCAAAAGGAAGCATAGGTTTCGCCATTGTCAGGACGTTGACTGCGGTCTCTGACCAAGGAAAGGATCGTCCGGAGAGAAATTGCACGCGACAATTCCCATGCCATACAATTCTATTGCCTCATTCCGCCTGTGGCAAAGGATAGACACTGTCATTGGTCGAAACTTTAACTTTATTTTTGCCACTGCGGCGTGGTTTGCCACTCTGACGCTAATTTTGCTGTACAGATGAGCAACACAATATATGTTCTGCAAGTTCCGGGAAGGCGTAGGCGACGTCACTCTACACCACGAGACTTCCGATAAGCCTTAATTAGACACTCATTAATTCCACGGCCCGCAATAACTCGCAATCGGATGACGATCGCTGGTTTGTGTGTGGTTCATGGCTCGGTCCAGGCCTTTTTCCGTAGTCCGTATCGCTCCGCTTTGCCCACATCATGTCACTATACATTTCGGAACGCCTCAATTTCCTTCAAATTTCTCTTCATGTATTCTTGTTCTTCTCAAATACAGCTTTTTGTTTCATGATTTTCTTCAATGCGGGGAGCTGAGATAAGGTTTTAGACCGACTGAAATAATTTACCAGAATGTGGTACCCCCACATCGGAACAAGACCCTACCGGTATCGGCGAGCGGCCGGTTTAACGATCGAATCACCCTCCATCGAACGATCGGTATGGCCCACATATACAATACCATTCCGCACATTGAAGAAGCAGTGACGTCTCTCCCTATACTCCAATCGGCGGTACTGCCGCAGTTGAACAACCTCCTCGCACATTACGAACTCGGGTCTACATTCGGGGTTGTGCTCGTCCACAGACATTTTGACCTTGTCGATTCTGGAGAGCAAGTCGTCGATCTCAAAGGTCCGGGCACCATCGTCTCAAGCGTATTCAAAGATGGACAGCCGGACTCTCAGATTGTCAGTGAGTATGAGCTCGAAGTTCCGGAAGAGTACACAATCGTGCCCGCTAAATTTATTGTCCGAGACGAACTCATACCGTATGAGTATATGTGTGTTCCGAAGGAAGAAGAGCCGGTGTATGCATCGCATCTCGAAACAATACCTATCGATTTTTTGAGGGAGTGGAATTTCATCCTTAAAAATTATTGTGCGCAAGATAAGATGGGCCTCGCCGATATTTTAAACGCAGACGACGAGAGTGGTACAGAGCATACGGACAAGGAGAGGAGGCTCAATATTGTCACTCTCTCTGATTGCCTTGAAGATGGCAGTTATGTGCCTACGTTATGGCAGCCACAAGGAGATCCCAAACTGCCTGCACGGGCCTGTTGCTGCGCAATGAGTCTCGACGAACGACCTTGGCCGACTAGTCTCAACGAAAATAGGCGATGACCTCAATTGGATACAGATGTAGTAAAATAAGCACATTTTAACCGGATATTCATCCCCTCACTATATGAGATAGACTATCACTATGATCACCAGGAAGTTAAATGCGAATAAAAGCGACCTATGTACGTAGCACCAAGTGGTTGTTGAACTGTGTCCCCTACCATTTAGAATCGCGAGAAATCACGTCCCCAAATCGCCCTACGGAACCAATCGAACGTCAACAACGCACGTGTCCGAAAACTGACTTGTTGACTCCAGTATATGCTCCTCCAAAGATACATAGCAATCAAGTGTCCCATAAGCACGCTTCCCCAACCTCCTGTCCCGAGATCGAACACTGCAGAGTTGCCCAAGTACGCGAGGTTCCCGAGATGATGATAGTTGAAGGGTTCGTAAACTGCGTCGTCAATGTCTCCTTCGTGGATATCGTTGTCATGGAGAGTGGTTTCGACTTTGGCAAGTTTGTTCAACTTTTTGGCCAGATAGGTTCTAAGGGATTAGTCGGAAGCAGGGGGGAAGGGAGTAGACCCTTGTTGATGCGCTCTTTGAGCAGTGGCAGGGAGACTTGTCAACTTGCCGTCGATGAGGGTAAGCATCGTCTGCAATTCGTTGTAATCCAGCGTCCCTGAAATCAGATCCAAATCCAAGATGGGAAGGAGCTTACCAGAATGATCTTTATCGGTGTCATAGAATATCTGATCCAGCCGTTTCAAATGATTCGCCGCCTGTGGAAACTTCCTCCTAATCAACCCTCCGACTTTTCTCCACTCCTGAAACGTTAATTCCGTCTCCGCCGGATCCTTCCCGTCCGCCAAATCTGCTGCCTTTAAAAATTCGACAATATGAGCGGCTAGATTATTCTGCACAGTACTGCAGTCCCCCACAGCATACACATCTCCCAACGGCGCACCAAGCACGCGCAAATGCGAATCCGTCTCCAAGGCATGACGATTCCTTTGTGACCTGCCCAATTGTTCTTTGACTTTTTGCGTGATGGGGTTGAGGGTTACGCCGGTGGACCAGACGATGAGTCCCGCGGGGAGTTCATGTTCAGTGACGTTGCCGGCCCCGTCTTTTGTGCTGTACCAGATTCGATCTTTGGCGACTTTGGAGACGCGGGCGTTGGTGATGACGTCGATTTTGTCGTTTTGGAATTTACGTTCTGCGTAGTCGCTGATTTTCTGGTCGTAGGTGTTGAGGATGTGAGATTGAGATTGGACGATGTGGACGGACACTTGATTTCTCAATATCGCTGGGAACTAGGAATAAGCCATGTTATAGAGAAGGGCATGGAACATAAGGAATGAGATCTTCTTGGATCATGTCGGCCAGTTCACTTGCAAATTCCACGCCAGTAGGTCCGCCTCCAGCAACCACAAAGGACAATAGCTTCTTGCGTTCTGTATCCGAAGTGGTGGGGAGACAAGCCTTTTCAAAGTTGTCCATCAGGTGATTTCGAATCGCTCGTGCATCGACAATGGTTTTGAGAAAGTGAACGTGCTCCAACCCGTCTACGCCATGAGTATTGGTATCTGATCCCACGGCAATGACGAGTTTGTCGTACGGGACGTAAAATTTTTGAACTGTGCCATTCTTGTCGGTTTGATTCACCAAGATTAGTTTATTCGACATGTCCACGTCTTCGGCATGTGCCTCGATATAATGAGCTCGACATCTCGTCAACATTTTTCGAATTGGTTCAACGAGAGATCTTGTTTTGTAAGTACGAAAATTCCGCGGGGCACAAAGCACCTGGGTTCTAGAGTCCCGACTGTAGCACTCGGTAAAAGAGGAGTGAAAAGAAAGTAATTGGTAGGAGAAATGACGACGATATGATAGTCATCTGGATTGATTGCCTTGAGGATACTCACCGACTATGCATTAGGACCCCCTAATTGCGATGGAGAAGGGATTGATACCGCCCATCCCGTTCCCAGAATCACCAGTTTCGGTTTATGAGCCGATTTCGAGCGTTCAGGGGTATCTTCATCGTCAATCAAGCAATCCGCCACAGGAATCTGGTCTGGTCCGAATTTTCGGGGATTCAATGCCAGAAGCGGAATATTGATCTCATTTGCCTGTCCACGAGGGTGATATGTCTGCGACTGTCCCCGTCAATATCTATCTCATAGCGTGATCGAGGGATCGGTACGTCATAGATGAAAAATCCAGCAATGCCAACCAGAACAAAAGCTCCGCCATAAAGAGTGAGTCGTACGCATATTTCATAGAATGTCTTTCCGGCCTTTTCCATCGTATCGGTCGTTTCCTTATTCATGCCCCAAAAGTGACGTCGTGTTACCTGTCGGAGGACCGGTTGCGTGTTCAGGGGCTGAATGATCGCGGAGGTACGCGGTCGAGGAGGAGGACGAAGTCTGCATAGCGAGGTGAAGGGTCGGGATGTTCTTATGGGATTAAGTCTCATGGGCAATGCCCGGGGACACAATCGCAAGGCCATCGTTTGCGTTCCCTGCTTGCAGGATCGCGGAGTCCAATTTAAAGGAGCGGGTTGACGCTTTGATTGTACGACTGTAGGGAAAGTCCACCCGACCAGGCTCCGCGGCGATCCGTGCACACGTAATATTCACGTAAAATCCAAATCTTTTTTTTTGTGAATATTCACAATTTCAGGTGGACCCTTCAGTCAACTCAGGATCGCGATTTGGATCAAAACAAATCCGCACCATATTCAGGGAATGAGCAAGGAGAAGCCAGAATATAAACCTCCGTGGTTCACACTTCAAGTCATCGGCATCGCGGGACCCTCTGCCTCTGGCAAAACCTCCGTCGCCCAAGCCCTTGTCAAAAAACTCAATGTAACACACATTTCAACCCCCACACCTGCTGCCAATATTTGCAGAATG
>Ga0335073_10013775_pt1 | contig 11339 bp, 7 predicted proteins | sample Lox_Sample_22_FD_207093 | JGI IMG/M metagenome (GOLD analysis project Ga0335073, IMG submission 207093) | Soil microbial communities from Loxahatchee National Wildlife Refuge, Florida, United States - Lox_Sample_2.2 | ecosystem: Environmental > Terrestrial > Soil > Wetlands | place: USA: Florida... | reverse complement strand
GGTGCCTGATTCGCCAGGCTCGACCAGGACCCGCGGCGTGCCCGCCAGCGGGGGAGTGGTCAGCAGGCTCAGCGCCGCGTCCGCGATCGCCTCTGCCTGTCTCAGGTAGGCGGTCTCGGCGGTCGCCTCGTACAGCGCGGCCAGCCCGCCAAGGATCACGCCCTGGTTGTAGGTCCACGTCTCGCCGCCGTTGTTGTGGCACTCGGCGGTCAGGCCGTCATTGATCAGGCCGCTGGCGCCGATGAGGCCGCTGGCGTGAAACCAGTCCCATTCCCGCAGCGCCCAGTCCAGGTAGAAGCCGCGATCGTCGCCGCAGCGCTGATGCAGCCGGGCGGCGAGGGCCAGGAACAGCTCGTTGCTGATCGCGTTCTTGTACCTTCTGCGGGTGTTCCACCACACGCCGCCGCCACAGGTGCCGTCCCAGCCCGTCACCAGGTTGGCGAAGATCGTCCTGGCTGCTTCCAGGTATCGGTCATCCCCGGTCAGGTCGTACGCGGCGACCCAGGCAAGGCCCCACCAGCCGTTGTCGTCATAGAAGCCGACGATGAAGTCGCGGTGCCGCCGCTGCGCGGCCTTGAAGGTCTGCCCGACGACTCCGAGGTATCGCTGATCGCCCGTGCTCTGCACGTACCCGATGACCGCGGTCAGCGCGTTCGCGGCATTCCACCAGCCCGTGGTGCGCCACCGGCCGGTGCGGGGCCGGTACCACCGCTGCAGCGCCTCGATCCCCGCGCTTGCCTGCGCGGCATAGTCGCGCTCCGACACGGCGCCCCCCGTCGGCAATCCCTGCCTCGGCCGTAAAAAGCAAACGGCAAGGAGATTTAACCTCCCTGCCATTTTCAATATATAGCGCACCGGGGGACTTGCCGCAAGGCCCGGGTCGTGCCGCATAATCGCAGGTCGGCCCGCGATTTATGGAATGGGCAATCCGAACGCAAGACGCGCGGCAGTAAGCAGCGAGATGCGGCGCACCGCCATCGGTGGAGGTATCGCGATGATCGACCGCTTTGTGCTGAGCCTGGAAGATATCGGCAAGACGGAGGCCGGGCTCGCTGGCGGCAAGGGGACGAACCTGGGGGAGCTTTCCCGGATCAACGGAGTCCGCGTGCCGGCTGGCTTTTGCGTGACCACGGACGCCTTCCGGCTCATCATGATGACGGCGCCGGGCATCGGCGATCCGCTCGATCGGCTGTCGCGGCTGGATCCCGGCGAGCGGGAGGCGATCGCCACGCTCAGCGCCCAGATCCGGCAGACGATTGAGGGGACCGTCATCCCTGACGATCTGGCGGCGGCGATCACCCGGTCGGTCACCCGGCTTGGCGAGCAGGCTGCCTGCGCGGTCCGGTCCAGCGCGACGGCGGAGGACTTGCCGACGGCCTCGTTCGCGGGCCAGCAGGACACGTACCTGAACGTCGTGGGGCTGGCTGCCATCCTCGAGCACGTCAGGCGATGCTGGGCCTCGCTGTTCACCGAGCGGGCCGTGACCTACCGCATGCGGAATCGCTTCGACCACCGGAAGGTCTCCATGGCCGTGGTCGTGCAGCGGATGATCTTCCCGCAGGCGGCCGGCATCCTGTTCACGGCAGACCCCGTCACCTCCAACAGGAGGGTCGTCTCCATCGAGGCCGGCTTCGGTCTCGGCGAGGCACTGGTGGCCGGCCTGGTGAACGCCGACGTCTACAAGGTGCGGGACGGCGAAATCGCCGCCAAGGCGGTCGCCGCGAAACAGCTCGCCATCCAGGCCCGCCCCGGCGGCGGAACGCAGGAAGTGCCGATCGAGCCAGAGATTCAGAAGCAGGCGGCGCTGACCGATGTGCAGATCGTGCGGCTCGCGCAGCTGGGCCGGCGCATCGAGGCACACTTCGGCCACCCTCAGGACATCGAATGGTGCCTGGCCGACGATGAGTTCCAGATCGTCCAGAGCCGGCCGATCACCACGCTGTTCCCCATCCCGGCGGCCAGCGATCAAGGGAATCACGTCTACGTCTCCGTCGGTCATCAGCAGATGATGACCGACCCCATGAAGCCCCTGGGGCTGTCCATGTGGCAGCTGACGACCCCGCGGCCCATGTCCGAGGCCGGTGGCCGGCTGTTCGTCGACGTCACCCAGACGCTGGGTTCGCCAGCGAGTCGCCCGGGCCTCCTGAAGGCCCTGGGAAGATCCGATCCGCTGATCGAGGACGCGCTGCAGACGATCCTTGACCGCGGCGACTTTATCCCGGCGGTCCCGGACGAGGAGCCGGGCGAGCCGCCGGTGTACAGCAGACCCGTCACGATCGAGACCGATCCGGCCATCGTCACCGGGCTGGTGAAGCGCAGCCAGGCCTCCATCGCCACGCTGAAGCGCGAGATCCAGGCGAAGTCCGGGCCGGAGCTGCTCGACTTCATCCTCTCGGACGTCGAGGAGCTGCGACGGATCCTGTTCGATCCGGAAAGCCTCCAGGTGATCATGGCGGGGATGCAGGCCACCTGGTCGCTCAACGAGCACCTGGAGGCGTGGCTGGGCGAGAAGAACGCGGTCGACACGCTGACGCAGTCCGTCTCCGACAACGTCACGTCGCAGATGGGCCTGGCGCTCCTGGACGTCGCGGACGTGATCCGCCCGTATCCGGATGTGGTCGCATTCCTGCAGCACGCCGGCCATGAGGACTTCCTGGAGGAGCTGCCCGCGCTGGCGGGCGGGCGCGAAGCCCGCGACGCCATCCAGGCCTATCTCGACACGTACGGCATGCGCTGCGTCGGCGAGATCGACATCACGAAGCCGCGCTGGAGCGAACGACCCACCACGCTCGTGCCCCTGATCCTCGGCAACATCAGGAACTTCGAGCCGGGCGCGGGCCAGCGGCGCTTCGAGCAGGGCCGGGAGAACGCCAGGAAGAAGGAGCGGGAGCTGCTTCTGCGCTTGCGGGCGCTGCCGGACGGGGAGCCGAAGGCCGAAGAGGCCAAGCGGATGATCGACCGGATCCAGACCTTCACCGGCTACCGGGAATACCCGAAGTACGGCATGGTCAGCCGCTACTTCGTCTACAAGCAGGCTTTGCTGAGTGAAGCCGAGCGCCTCGTGCAGGCCAGCGTGCTCCGGGACTCCGAAGACATCTTCTATCTCAGGCTCAGCGAGCTTCGCGACGTTGTGCGCGCGCACCACGTAGACGACGAGCTGATCGGCCAGCGCCGCGACGCGTTCCGGTCGTATCAAGCGCTCACGCCGCCCCGGGTGCTCACCTCGGACGGCGAGGCGGTGGAGGGGAGGTACCGGCGTACCGATGTCCCCGCCGGCGCGCTGACCGGCCTGCCCGTCTCCGCCGGGACCGTCGAGGGGCGGGCCCGGGTGATTCTGGACATGGCCGGGGCCGAGTTCGAGGAGGGCGACATCCTGGTCACCGCCTACACGGACCCCAGCTGGACGCCTGCGTTCGTCGCGATCGAGGGCCTGGTGACGGAGGTGGGCGGCCTGATGACCCACGGCGCGGTGATCGCACGGGAGTACGGCTTGCCGGCCGTCGTGGGGGTGGACCGTGCGACCCGGCTGATCCGGGATGGGCAGCGGATCCGCGTCCACGGAGCGGACGGGTACATCGAGATCCTGTGTTAGCCGCCCCGGCCTGGCCCGGCGTGGCGGCTTTGGCCAGCGTCCTTGAGTCAGATCTCCCCGAACAGGCGGTCGCCGGCGTCGCCGAGGCCCGGGACGATGTAGCCGCGGTCGTTGAGCCGCTCGTCCATCCCCGCGGTGACCACGCGGACCGGGACCGGGTCGTCGTTCGGGTACGCCGCCTCCAGTCTGGCCACCCCCTCCGGGGCGGACAGCAGGCAGATGGCCGTGACCGCGGCGGCGCCGCGCGACACCAGCATGCCCACCACGGTCTCCAGCGTGCCGCCGGTGGCCAGCATCGGGTCGAGCACAAAGGCGTCCCGCCCGGTGAGGTCCTCCGGCAGCCGGGCCGCGTAGGTCGAGGCGACGAGCGTCTCCTCGTCCCTGGCCAGCCCGACGAAGCCGACGTCGGCGCTGGGCAGCAGCCGGGTCATGCCGTCGAGCATCCCGATGCCTGCCCGCAGCACCGGGACCACGAGCGGGTTGGGCGAGGCCAGCTTCACGCCGGCGGCCGGCGCGACCGGGGTGGTCACCGACACCGGCTCGGTCCGCATGTAGCGGGTCGCCTCGTACGCGAGGAGGGTCACCAGCTCGTCGGTGAGCCCGCGGAAGGTCGGGGTGTCGGTGCTCTGGTCCCGCAGCACGGTCAGTTTGTGCGCCACGAGCGGGTGATCGGCTACCAGCGTCTGCATGCCCGTAGTGTGGCAGAGCCGCCGCGGCGGCACGTTCAGACCAGTGACTCCAGCGTGGCCCGTGCTCCGCGTTCGTGCAGCGAGGCCAGCGCGGAGCGGTACGCGGCGACGAAACGCTTGTCGTCGGCGAGGTCCCCGAACAGCTCGCGGTTGCTGATGAACGCGTCGGGGTCGGTGTACTGGCGCCGCGCGAGCCTGGTGAGGGTCGCGGCCTGCCGGTCGACGACCTCGATCGGCTCGCCCGCCTCGTCGGTTCCTTCCGCGTAGCGCGCCCAGCTTGCCACCACCGCCGAACTGCGGCTGATCTCGCCACCGGTCGCGAGCTGCTGGCGGACCACCGGCAGCAGCCACTTCGGGATCCGGTCCGAGCTCTGTGCGCACAATCGGGCGACCGTATCCCGGATGTACGGGTTGGAGAACCGCTCGATCAGCGTGTGCTTGTACCCGTCGAGGTCGACGCCGGGCACCGGGGTCAGCGTCGGGGAGGCCTCCTTGTCCATGTAGCCGAGCAGGAACGCCTGGTACAGCGGGTCCTGGGCGGCCTCGTGCACCAGCCGGTAGCCGGACAGGTAGGCGAAGTAGCACATAGCCTGGTGGCTGCCGTTGAGCAGCCGCAGCTTCATCAGCTCGTACGGCTCAACCTGGTGCACGAGCTGCACGCCGGCGTCCTGGTACGGTGGCCGCCCGGCGGTGAAGTCGTCTTCGAGCACCCACTGGGTGAACGGCTCGCAGACCACCGGCCACCGGTCGTCAATGCCGAACCGGTCGCGGACCTCCGCGCGGTCGGCGTCAGTGGTCACCGGGGTGATGCGGTCGACCATGGAGCTGGGGAAGCGCACCTCCCGCTCGACCCAGTCGCCGAGGTCGGGGTCGCGCATGCGGGCGAACGTGGTGAACACCCGCCGGGTGAGCTCGCCGTTGCCCTGCAGGTTGTCGCAGGACATGATCGTGAACGGCGCGAGCCCATCCCTCCTGCGCCGCGACAGCGCCTCGGTGATCAGCCCGAACGTCGTCTTCGGGACGGCGCCCGCCTGCAGATCGTGCAGCACGTCCGGGCTGGTCACGTCGAACTCGCCGGTGACGTCGCTGATGTTGTAGCCGCCCTCGGTGACCGTCAGCGACACGATCCTGGTCGACGCGGCCGCCATCTTCCCGATGACCGCCTCCGGGTCGTCGGGAGCGAAGAGGTACTCCACGATCGACCCGATCACCCGCGGTTCGTACGTCCCGTCGGCGTGCTTGAGCACCAGCGTGTACAGGCCGTCCTGCGCGTCCAGCACCTGCTGCATCGCGCGGTCCGCGGGCATCACGCCGACGCCGCAGATGCCCCAGTCCTCTGCGCCGCCCTGGTTCATCAGCCGGTCGTGGTACATCGCCTGGTGCGCGCGGTGGAATCCGCCGACGCCGACGTGCACCACGCCGGGTGTGACCAGCCGCCGGTCGTACTCGGGCACCGGCAGCCGTCCGGCCCAGTACCCCAGCGTGCTCGCGTTGAGCGCCCGCGGTTCAGCCGGCAAGGCGGGCGCCGGTCACCGGGTGGAACGCGAACATGTCGTCGGGCTGGACGCTGAACGTCACGTGCGCGCCGAGGGCCGGCGGTCGGCGGCCTTCGGCGCGTGCCACCACCGGGCTGTCGGTCCCCGCCAGGCGCACGTGCAGCAGGGCGTCGGCGCCGAGCTCCTCGACCAGGATCACGTCGCCGGGCAGCTCCCCGGCTCCGTTGGCGAGGTGCAGATGCTCGGGCCGGATGCCGAGGACGAGCTCGGACAGGCCAGCCCCCTTGGCCGCGGTCTGGATCGGGCCCGGGAGTGGCAGCACGGTGTTGGCCAGCTCGACGCCGCCGTCGACCATCGGGACGGTCTGCAGGTTCATCGCGGGCGAGCCGATGAACCCGGCGACGAACTGGTTCACCGGGTTCTCGTACAGCTCGCGGGGTGATGCGCACTGCTGCAGGTTCCCGCCGCTCAGCACCGCCACTCGGTGGCCCATGGTCATCGCCTCGACCTGGTCGTGGGTGACGTAGACGGTCGTGATGCCGAGGCGGTGCTGCAGCTCCGCGATCTGGCTGCGGGTCTGCACCCGCAGCTTGGCATCCAGGTTGGATAGCGGCTCGTCCATCAGGAAGACCTGCGGCTCGCGGACGATCGCGCGTCCCATGGCCACCCGCTGCCGCTGTCCGCCAGAGAGCTGCTTGGGCTTGCGGTCCAGCAGCGAGTCGTCGAGGTCGAGCAGCCGCGCGGCCTCGCGCACCCGTCGGTCCCGCTCCTCCTTGTTGACGCCCTGCATCTTGAGCGCAAAGCCCATGTTGTCCGCCACGGTCTTCTGCGGGTATAGGGCGTAGTTCTGGAACACCATCGCGATGTCCCGGTCCTTGGGCGGGACGAACGTGACGTCCCGGTCCCCGATCTCGACCCGCCCGCCGTCGAGCGGCTCCAGGCCCGCGAGCATGCGCAGCGCGGTGGTCTTGCCCGAGCCCGACGGCCCGACCAGGACCATGAACTCGCCATCCTGGATGTCCAGGTCGAGCGCGTTGACGGCGGGTGGCGTGTCCTTGGCGTACACGCGGCTCGCCGATACGTACTTCACATTAGCCATTGGGGACCTCCGCCCGGCCCGGTGCCGATTGCTGCGTCACTTGATTGCTCCCATCGACAGCCCGCGCACGAGCGAGCGCTGGGCGATCCAGCCCACGATGATCACGGGGATCGAGGCGACGGTGGCCGCGGCCGAAAGGTGCGCGATGTACAGCCCCTCCTGCGGGACGGAGCTGATCAGGAACATCGGCATCGTCGCCGCGTTGGTGATAGTCAGATTCAGCGCGAGGAACAGCTCGTTCCACGCGAAGATCACGCAGATCAGTGCCGTCGAGACCAGCCCGGGCGTCGTGATCGGCAGGATCACGCTGGTGATCTCCCGGATCCGGCCCGCGCCATCCAGCCGGGCCGCCTCGAGCAGCTCGCTGGGCACCTCGAGCATGAACGAGCGGATCATCCAGATCGCCAGCGGCAGGTTCATCGCGGTGTACAGGATGATCAGCAGCCAGATGCTGTCGAGAAGGTGAGTTTTCAGGGCGATGACATACAGCGGCCCGATCGCCGCCACGATCGGCAGCATCTTGGTAGAGATGAAGAAGAACAGCCCGTCACGCCAGCGCTTCACCGGGCGCACGGACAGCGCGTAGGACGCCGGGACGCCCAGCAGGAGCACCAGGATCGTCGAGCCGATCGTGGCGATCACCGAGTGCGTCAGGTACGGGCCCATGCCTGAGAACACCAGGCTGAACTCCGACAGCGTGGGCCGGAACACGAACTGTGGCGGCCAGGTCTCGGCGGCGGATTCCGGCTTGAACGCCGTGATCACCATCCACAGCACGGGCAGGAAGAACGCGATCGACACCACCCAGGCGACGACGCCCCAGCCCACCTTGCCGGCCATCTCCCGCCTGCGGCGCGGGTCTTCGGATGTGGTCCGGATGGGAGCGGCGGTCGCGGCGGTCATGATCCCGCCTCCTCGAACTGGAAGACCCGGGCGAACAGGCGCAGCGCGAACGTGGCCACGATGATCGTGAGGATCACGGTCACCACGCCGGCGGCGGCCGCACCGCCGACGTCGAACGCGTTGTTCACCTGCTGGTACAGGTAGAAGGGAAGGTTGGTGGTGGAGGTGCCGGGGCCGCCGTTGGTCATCAGCCGGACCGCGTCGAACGTGTTAACCAGGTAGATCGACCCGAGCAGGATCCCGAGCTCGATGTAGGGCCGCAGGTGCGGGATCGTGAGCTCGCGGAACGTGGCGAAGGCCCCCGCCCCGTCCACCTTCGCCGCTTCCAGGGTGTCCGCGGGCTGGCTCTGCAGCCCGGCCAGGATGATCAGTGTCATGAACGGCGTCCACTGCCAGATCATGACCACGATCACCGAGCCCAGCGCGTGGGTAGACAGCCACGCCACGTGGTGCACGCCGAACGGCTCCAGCAGCCAGTTCAGCAGACCGAAGTTCGGATCGAGCATCGGCCCGGCCCACACCAGCGCCGCCGCCGCCGGCATCACAAGGAAGGGTGTGATGATCAGCGTCCGGGCGACGCCGCGGCCGAGGAACTTGCGGTCGAGCAGCACTGCGAACGCCACACCCAGGATCATGGCGATGATCACCGCTGCCACGGTCATCTCCACCGAACGCAGCAGCGCGGAGCGGAACGCGGCGCTCGTGAAGACCGTGCTGTAGTTGCTCACCCCGGCCCAGTGGGCGCCGCCGGGCTGGTCCCAGAAGTAGTTCTGGAAGCTGTACCACACCGTCACCAGGAACGGGATCTGGGTCACGATCACGATGTAGATGAGCGCGGGGAGCAGGGGCAGGCGCCGCTGCCACCGCTCACGGCGGTCCGCCCCACGCGGCTTGACCTCGACCCTGGGGGTCGGTGCCAGGTCTTCCACGACGGTCACGGCGAAGCCCTCCTCGGGGTTGGTGCAGCCGGCGGGGCCCGGGCCCTGTCTCTCCCGGGACCCCGCCGGCTGCGTGCTAGCTGCCGGCCAGTTCCGCCGGGGTGTACTGGGAGGCGTCGGACTGACTGGTCTTCAGCGCCTGGCTGACGCTCTCCGTGCCGGCGATAGCGCCGGCAATCTGCTGGCCCACCTCGACGCCGAGCGTCTCGAACTGCGGGATGTCGACGTACTGGATGCCGACGTACGGCACCGGGTTCAGCGTCGGGTGGTCGGGGTCGGTCCCGTCGATCGACGCCAGCGTGATGCTGGCGAACGCCCCGGCCTTCGCCTTGTAGGACGGGTTGTCATACAGCGAGGTCCGGGTGCCCGGCGGCACCGCGGCCCAGCCGTACTTGGAGGCGACCAGCGAGTCGTACTGCTTGGACGTGGCCCAGGACACGAACTTCCACGCGGCACCCTGGTTGGACACGCCCTGCGGGATGCCGAGCGACCAGGTCCACAGCCAGCCCGACGACTTGGTCTTGTCCACGGGCGCGAACGCGTACCCGGTCTGGGCGGCGATCGACGGGTAGGTGGTCGCGATGGAAGTCGCCGCGACCGTCGCGTCGTACCACATCGCGCACTTGCCCTGCCCGTACAGGGTCAGCAGTTGGTTGAAGCTGTCGTTCGACGCGCCAGACTCGCCGTCCTTCTTAATCAGGTTGACGTAGAAGTTGGTCGCTGCTTCGAACGCCGGCGACGTGAGCTGAGGCTGCCACTTCTGGTTGAACCACTCGCCGCCGAACGTGTTGACGACCGTGTCCAGCGAGGCCATGTTGTCGCCCCAGCCCGCCAGGCCGCGCAGGCAGATCCCGGCCACGCCCGGCTTGTTGAGCTTGGCGGCGAAGCTGGCCACCTGGTCCCAGGTGGGGTGCGCCGGCATGGTCAGCCCGGCCTTGGTGAACAGGTCCTTGCGGTAGTAGAGCATCGACGATTCGCCGTAGAACGGCACCGCGTACAGGCCGCCCTTGTACGACAGGGCCTTGGAGATCGATGGCAGCAGGTCCGACGCGTCGTAGCTCGGGTCCTTCGCGATGTACTGCGTGGACAGGTTGTCCAGCCAGCCGTCCTTCGCGAACAGCGGGGCCTCGTACGGTCCGATCATGATGACGTTGAACGCGTCGCTGTGCGTGGACACGTCCTTCTCGATCGCCGCCCGCAGGTCACCCTCGGTGTACGTGGCGAACTTGACCTTGATCCCCGGGTACTTCTTCTCGAAGACCGACTGCGTCAGCGGGATCATCTGGCCGGTGATCAGCGGGTTGGACACGACGGCCACGGTCACCGTGCCCGTGTTGCTGTTGCTGCCGGCCGCCGAGCCGCCACTCGAGCAGGCGCCCACGGCCAGCAATGCCGCCGCACAGCCGGCTGCCGCCAGCGTCCGGGGCTTGAACAGGGACAAACTCATGAATGAACCTCCGCGGGCGAGAAACGGTGTGGCGGGGGAAGGGGCCGATTAGGACCCGGGAATGGCTGCCGCGGCCGCAACGCCGGGGGGCCGGTTAGCGCAGGGGCCGTGGCCACACAGCGGTCCTGCGGCGCCCCGATGCCCATCCGGAACCTCCTAGCTGCGCGGCCATGGCACACGGTTGCTCATTTGAGCGCAATGCGCTCAAATGAACTAACCAACACAGTGATGGGACAGCTAGGCAAAGTCAAGAAAAGCTGCAAATATGAGATCTGGGCGCTCAAATGAGCGGCCAGCTCGGCTGGACTGGAGGGGGTAAATGGCCGGGTTGTCGGCCGAGAGGCCGTCCGAAGTCGTTCTTGCTGCCCGGGTGGCGAGGCAGTTCTACCTCGAGGGTGTGTCCAAGGTCGACATCGCGGACCGGCTGGGCATCAGCCGGTTCCGGGTTGCCCGCCTGCTCGACTCGGCCCGGGAGACCGGGATGGTGCGCATCGAGATCGGGCTTCCCGGAGGCACCCTGGACGCCGGTCTGTCCGCAGAGCTGTGCTCGGCCACCGGCCTCAAGCACGCGTTCGTCTTCAACTTCCCCGATGATGACGAGCCCGCGCTGCGGCGGCGCCTTGGCGAGGAGGCCGGCCAGGCACTGATGGACCTGATCCGGCCCGGCGACGTTCTGGGCATGTCCTGGTCGCGCACGCTCAGTGGGCTCGCGGCCTCGCTGACCCAGATGCCGCCGTGCCCGATCGTGCAGCTCACCGGCGCGGTGCCACCCCCGGACGGCAGTGACCTGCTCGAGGTGGTCCGCGGGGTGGCCCGCATCGGCGGCGGCCCGGCGCACGTTTTCTACGCGCCGATGATCCTGGATGACGCGCAGACGGCGGCGGCGATCCGTCGCCAGGCGGATATCGCCGAAGCCTTCGCCCTGGTGCCGTCCGTGACTATGGCGGTGGTCGCGATCGGGGCCTGGGCGCCCGGGCTGTCGACGATCTACGACGCCATCACGCCGGACGAGCGTGCGGACCTGGCGGCGCTGAACGTGTGCGCCGAACTGGCCGGCGTGTTCATTGGCGAGGACGGCAGGCCGGTCGAAACCCCGCTGGACCACCGCATGATCGTGACGCCGGGACCGCTGCTCGAGCGGATTCCGTTCGTCCTCTGCGTCGCCTTCGGCGTCG
>Ga0335073_10013773_pt1 | contig 11340 bp, 10 predicted proteins | sample Lox_Sample_22_FD_207093 | JGI IMG/M metagenome (GOLD analysis project Ga0335073, IMG submission 207093) | Soil microbial communities from Loxahatchee National Wildlife Refuge, Florida, United States - Lox_Sample_2.2 | ecosystem: Environmental > Terrestrial > Soil > Wetlands | place: USA... | reverse complement strand
GCAAGTTCTCAGCCGAAAACGGCCGGTCGGTGTCGTAACCGGTCAGCGACCCGCCCTGCCCTTCGTAGCCGCCGTCCATGTAGATACCGACCAGAACGTCCGCCTGGGCCAGGTTGGCGCACACGGCACGCGCCGCCACGTCGGCGAACGCCCCCTGCACGGTCAGCAGCCCGCCGGACACATCAGCGCGGGTGAGCCTGGTCACCGAGGTGTTCTCGGTCCGCGACACCACCACCCGGTAGCCCTGGGCGCGCAAGATGGCCATGGTGTCCAGCTCGATGGGCAGGTTCACGGCCGACTCCGGCACCGCCGTGCCGTTCTGGGTGGTGCCGACCGCGCCCGGGTCGATGCCGCCGTGCCCGGCGTCCAGGAACACCGTCTCGTGCCGGTCACCGGCCGTCGGCGCGAACGCCACGCACGCCCCCGGGCTGAACAGCGCCGGGTCAATCGCCTGGCCACCCCCGCCGTGGTCGTCGCTACCCGCGGCCGCACGCCCGGCCACGGCCGCCGACGCATGCCCGGCCGGGACCACCACCCCAGGCCCCTCCGACGCGATAAACCGCAAAAAGGCCAAAGAGCAGCCAACAGCTACTATTACGGCGAAAACCAGTTTGGATTTTTGCCGTATAAGCGATTTCAGCCGCATTAGCGATGCTCCACAGGCAGCTCGATGACAGCGTGGCCATTACTGGATAACGTCTGCTACTGAGTGGTAACCATCGCGTGACCCCCCGATTAGATGTGAGTTCGCTGCGGGCTTACCGCGCACGTAAACGTTAACGCTCCGTGGTCAGGCCAGGTGAACGGTTGCCGTAGCCTGAACGTGAGCATTCTTCGGCCCGAATCAGGGCAAGGGGAGCGCGCAGAACAAGAGCGCCCGGCAATCGGCGGGATTACCGGCCGGTCGCTGCGGCGGCGAAGGCCGCCATGGACGGGAATTCCCAATCGGGCGTGACGTCGACCGGAGGGGACGGGGTGGCTCCCCACCCGGGCCGGTCGTGCCGCCGGTTGATCCACACCGTCCGCAGGCCCGCCGCCTTGGCCGGAACATGGTCGTGGAACAGGCTCTGGGCGGCATGCAGCAACCTGCCCTCTCCCACCCCAAGCCGCCTGGCCTCCTCCTGGAGCGCGGTGAAGTTCCACGGCGAGGGCTTGTAGGAGCCGATGTCCTGCGCGGTCAGCACGCTGTCGAAGGCCACCCCGAGCTTCTGGCTGCTGTCGGCGAACGATGTGCGGTCGACGTTGGACAAGATGATCAGCTTGTACTGCCGGGCGAGATCGGCCAGCGCGGCGGCCGAGTCCGGGAACGCGGGCCAGTCCGGAACGGACATGGCCAGCATGTCCGCGTCCTCGGCCGTGACCTCCGCGCCGAGGTCGCGCCCGAGCGAGACCATGCACTTGCGGAGGATCTCCGGGTACGGCGTCCGCGGGTGCTCGGACTCGGCCCGCTCCTCATAGCCGGCGTACGCCGCGAGCAGCGCCTCGTCGTCCAGCGCCAGCTCGCGATGGAGCGCCCACGGCCTGAGCACGGCGAGCAGGCCAGACTCCCAGTCAATGAGCGTTCCGTAGCAGTCGAAGCTGATCGCTTCGAAGTCGGAAATCTCCACGAAACACGCTCCTCGACGAGCCACGGCCACGGCCGATCGAAGCCCCTAGGCCAGTCCACCGTAGAGCCAGAACGCGACACGCACCAGTAGGCCGAGCGTGGCGAGTTGACCGGCCTGGAGCTGACCCCGGCCGCAGCGCGCCAAGCGCATGGCGTCCGGCCGACGCCAGCGTCATGGGAGGAGCTGCCATGATCATCGATCTGCTGACCGTGCTGTTGATTCTTGGAGCTGGCATAACGGGCGTAGTCGTGCTCACCGTCGCGCACCGCGCGCACGTCCGAGCCGAACGGCAAGCCGAAGAAGACTGTCTGGCCGAGCAGCAGGAGCTGTACGCGGCCTGGGCCATGGTTCATGGCCACTCACGCCGTGGCCAGGGACCGAGCGCGGTCGATCCCCGCGACCGGATGCTCAGCTAAGTGAGCCCGGCTTCCTGGCCCGGGCCGCCGCACTGCACCAGGGAGCCGGTACGGAGCCAGATTCACATGCTGGCGTACCGTTCAAGAAACTGATTTAGCAGTCAATTGCGGCTGGACTCGCCGAGCCGGTGCAGCAGCAGCGTCTCGGCCAGGCAGGCTCGCTCGAACATGCCCAGGTGCAGGCTCTCGTTGGCGCCGTGGGCCCGCGTGTCCGGGTCCTCCACGCCGGAGATGAGGATCTCAGCCTCCGGGAAGAGGCCGGCGTAGCCGGTGACGAACGGGATCGAGCCGCCCGCGCCCACGTCCACAGCTGACGACCCGAAGGCTTCGCCGAGCGCCCAGCGGGCCGCCTGGTACGCCGCTCCTCCGGCCGGCGCCTGGTACGGAGCGGCCGTGGCCTGCCGGTGCACCGTCACGTGCACCCCCCATGGCGCGTGCTCCTCCAGATGCGCGGCCAGCGCCGCGCTCGCCTTGGTCACGTCGTCGCCCGGAGCCACCCGGAGGCTGATCTTCGCACGGGCCGCCGGGACGAGCGTGTTGGAGGCCGCCGCGACCGACGGGGCGTCGATGCCGATGACCGTGACCGAGGGACGAGCCCAGAGCCGTTCGGTGAGCCCGCCGGTGCCGATCAGTTGTACCCCGTCCAGCACCGCCGCGTCGGCGCGGAACTGGGCCTCGGTCAGGTCGAGCGGGTCTGCCTGCCCGCTGGCCAGGCCCGCCACGGCCACGTTCCCCTGCTCGTCGTGCAGCGTGGCCAGCAGCCGGCACAGCGCGGTCAGCGCGTCGGGGACCGGGCCGCCGTACATCCCGCTGTGGACGGCATGTTCAAGGGCCCGAACCTCCACGATGACCGGGGCGGCCCCGCGCAGCGAGGTGGTCAGCGACGGCACATCCACCGTCCAGTTCGCCGCGTCGGCGAACACCACCACATCGGCCCGCAGCCGGTCCTGGTACTGGCTGAGGAACCGCTCCAGCGTGGGCGAGCCGATTTCCTCTTCGCCCTCTACCAGCACGGTGACTCCGACCGGGAGCTGGTCGCCGTGCGCCCGCAGCGCCGCCAGGTGGGCCGCGATCCCGGCCTTGTCGTCGGCTACGCCCCGCCCGTACAGCCGCCCGTCCCGTTCAGTCGGCTCGAACGGCTCGCTGTCCCAGCCCGTCCGGTCGCCGGTGGGCTGCACGTCGTGGTGGGCGTACAGCAGGACGGTGGGGGCGCCGGGCGGGGCCGGGCGCTTCCCGACCACCGCGGGCTGGCCGCCGTCCACGGTGAGCACGTCGACCTCGGGCATCCCGGCCTGGCCCAGCAGCGCAGCCACCTCGGCCGCGCTGGCCTCCACTTGCGGCTTGGCGGCCGGGTCCGCCGACACCGATCGGATGCGCACCAGCCGTTCAAGGTCGGAGCGGACGGAAGGCAGGGCCTGCTCGAGGGCCAACCTGAGCTGTGTTGTTCCGGGCTGATCAGAGTCCACCTCCCGGAGAGTACCGGAATCGGCTGATAGCCCGCCCGATACCCTGACGCTGAGTGCTTTGAGATCGGCGTGGAGCATGCTTCCGTGAGTTCTGTGGTGTCAGCGGGCTCGGTCTGTGGGCCAGTCCGTGACCACCTCTGGCTAGGCCGACGGCGACGTCCCGGCGTCGTTCACCCGAAGGGTCTGTCACCGCTTGCCGTGTCGTGATCGGCGGGAGACGGTTCAGTCTCAGAAGGTCTGGCCATCGTGACGCTACGGGCCACGTCGTGCTCGAACTGCTGGACGTAGAGCAAGTCAGCATTGGCGGCCTCGATAGTTGCCCCAACGCCCGTCAGGAGTCCGGTAACGACTGCCAGAGCCACGACGAGGCTTCCTGTCCGCCGCTTGAATTCGTTCAACCTGCTAACGACACTGGGCCGACTGAGCGTCGTACGTGCCAAAGCTCCAGCGACTTGGTCCCCGCGCTCTACAACTCGCGACACACCGAATGTCCCGACGTTGTCGATGAGCCACAGAAGGTGGCGCATTTGACCTAGCAGTGCGAGCCGGATCGGCTCGTCTGCGATCTCCGTCCGGTCGGCCAAGATTGATACCCATTCCTCGCACTGCGCACGAAGAGTGGTGAGATCTGCATTGTCTGGGGCGATTGCGGTTCCCGTTAGCTGGCTGGAGATAATGTCACCTGTATTTACCAGGTGATCGAGATCTGAGTCTGTGATTACGTTTGCGGAGCTGGTGCTCGACCAAGAAGAATCTGGCACAATCAGCGCCGACCACCACGACACTGCGTAGGAGCGCAGCCTTGCCCGCGTCCGCTCCGACGGGAGGGAATCGATTTGATTGAGCGTTTCACACCATAGGCCGACAATCTCGCCATGTCGTTCGGCGAATTTCAGGCTTCTCAATTCAGCGTTGAGGACCTTCGACCAGGCCTGTGCCAGCGATGATGTGCCGGCTTCCTTGACAGCCTGGAGGACGCTATGCAGCGCATGCGCGGACGTCGGGCCGCTCAGCTTCGCAGACTCGCTCATCACTGATGTCAGCATCCGCCCCAAAGATTGATGGTAAGCCCGGAGCCCTTGGGTATCGGTCGATCCGGCCACCGCGCTTCGGCCAAGCCGAGGCGCAGCGAGTTGAAGGTGCGTGGGCTCGGCTTCAGGAGGTTCGCAGGTACGCCAAACTGAAGGCGTTGCTCGAGGTCCATGTGCGGGGGTGGGTGGTGCTAGCAGAACTGGCTGAGTTAGGCGAGGTCGGCGAACTCGCCCGCCTTGATGGCGCGGACGAGCGCCTGCCACTCATCGATGGTGTACAGGACGACTCTGCCAGGCGCCGTGGAACTCCGCAGCGCGATCATGTCGTCCTGCTTCGCGACCTCGGCACATTCGCCGCCTTGGCAATAGCTGGGCCTGCGCCAAGTCGACACAGGCAGGCCCGCCCCAAATGGGTTCATCTCGTCTATGGCTTCCTAGGTATGGCTTGTCCGGATGATCCGGGTCACCGGGCTGAGCCGTCTGGGTCAGAAGACTAGCGGTACTGCCTCAAGATCGATGTAATAATGTCACGCGTGTCCTCTGGAGTTGCAGCGAGGGCCTCCAGTGACTGGAACGCAGCATTGTATGTGTCGATGTCCTCCTTGCGCTCGATGTAAAGATCGCCGGTCAGCCCCTCGACGAAGACGACATCCGGCAGAGCGAGCTTGGCGAAGCTGAGGATGATGAACTTGTTGTTAGCGTTCGGCAGCGCGCCCGCCTCGTAAGGCACCACCCTGACCGTGACGTTGGGCAACTCCGATGCTTCGAGCAGGCGCTGCAGCTGCGCTCGCATGGTCACCCGGCCACCGACGACCCGATGCAGTACCGACTCCTCCAAGATCGCCTGGAACTGAGGCGGGTTCTCAGCCGCGAGAATGCGCTGCTGCCGAGCGATGCGCCCTTCTATTAGTTGCTCGACTGTATCGGGCGCCCGACGGGGGACGGTCGCCCTGAGGACGGCACGGGCGTAGTCGGGAGTCTGGAGCAGGCCTGGGGTAATGCCGAGCCCGAAGTCCCTAATAGAGGTGGCATCGGCTTCCAGGCCAACATAGGTGGAATAAGGCAGGGAGAAGGGCTGCCACCAGGCGTGCTGCTTGCCCTCGGCAGCAAGATCGGTCAAGCGCCGTCGCTCATCATCGCCGAGGTCATAGAGGTCGCACAGGTCGCGGATGTCGCGCGCGCTGGCGCCGCGCTGACCGGTCTCCAGGCGGCTTACCTTGGAGGGCGAGATGAGGAGCTGCTCGGCTACCTGCTCAACGGTCCAGCCTTTCTCGGTCCGGAGCGCTCTGAGCCGAGCCCCCAGCTCCCTGCGGCGGACCGTGGGGCTGCTGGTGCCAGGCACTTCAGTCTCGCCCCCTTTCATGAGCGTCAACCGCAACACAGGGAACGGGCCGGGTGCCCGTCAGAGCAAAATGGCACTTGCCAATGGCTCATGCCAAAGCCACTATTGAAGCAGAGACAGGCAGCATCCTCAAGAGAGACCCGCTCGGATAGCGGTCGGAAGGGTGGCAGGGGGTCACCCGGATCTATCGCCGCGAGCCCTTCAGTTCCTGTGCGGCGGAGAGGAGGCACCTGTGGTTGACCATGCAGCCAGATGCTCGTGATTCGCAACGAGCGCATCAGCTCACACAGTGCGGCAGCACGCGCAGGCCTGACCGTCATTTACGGCGGGCCGAGCGGAACCTCTACCACACAAAGCACGGCCGATGTTCGCAGCATCGACCGTGCCGGTACACCGAACCCAGCCCGAGAAGGAGGGTCAGCGCTGAGGATCATGTTACCGGCCTGGTGACGGAATGCAACGGTCTCTCGACGTCGTCACCGCTGATTCGTGGCGGCCTTCCTCAGCCTGACCCACCTGATGGCGACCAGCCAGTCAGGAGCAGGAACATGCAGCCCATTCACGGAGCGGCGCAGGAGGTCGAGTCGGCCAGAGCAGCCATCGTGCTGGTCGCGGTGGTTCTCGTGGTCTTTTGGCGCCTAGTACTCCGCGTGCTACTCGCGATCATCGTGATAGCGGTAGTGGTGCTGGTCGGCTCTGGAGCGATCGTGATCTTGCAGAGCGTGCACCGGTAGTCGTGCGGAGAGCCTGCCGGCCGGCGGTCTCATGGACAAGCAAAGACAGCCAGCCGGCAGCGCGAACGGGAGGTCCAGTGGCACCGGAGCAGACGCGGCGCCTTATTGAGGAGCCTGACTGGGACGGCCCGTGCACTCTGGTGCGCACCGGCTGATCGACGTCCGCTTCATGCACAGCGGAACACCTGGGGCCGACTCGGCCAGACTCGAACTGGCAACTGTCTGCTTAGTGGGCAGCCGCACGTCCTTCGTGCTGCGAGCCGCTGGAGGCACGGGACGGAGTCGAACCGTCCATCGATAACGGCTTTGCAGGCTGCGACCCGCTCGGCGAGATGGCGTGCTCGCCTACGGCGTCGCCCGGCAGCTGCCCCCGCCCATCTCTCCCGTCTTTCGCTGCTCGAAGTGCTCGAGGATGGGAAGGTCAAGGGCGAGGCTCTGAACACATAGCGGTAGAGGACAGGTACATGCCGAAAGCTTCTATCAGAAGGGACGATGCCCAGCGTCCGGAATGGCGGCTGGCCGAGGTCGCGAGCCCTCATCTTGATCATCCCGTCCCCGTGGTCGCCGCTAAGGACATCTCCTACATCCCTAATGGGAACCGCCTGCAGAACCTCAGCATCTATCTGCCCAAAACTCCGGAAACGTCAAATCTCATTGGCGCTACGGCCAACTCGCTCCCGCACCCTGATCCTCAGCCCCTTCTCCCTCGGTATCACGTACACATCCACGGTGGCGCCTGGCGCGACCCTCAACTCACCTCCCAGTCGGTTGAACCCGCCGTCGCCCACGCCTTCTCCGCTACCGATGCGCCGGTCCCAATCGGCGGCGTCGCTTCAATTAACTACACCCTCTCCCAACACCCGACTCATCCCACCTTCCCGTACGACGCGATCAAGGACAACCACTCGGATTCGGCCCGCGAGGCCGTACACCCGCAGCACGTCAGCGACGTTCTCCATGGCCTTGCCCTGCTCAACTCGTTCGGACTCACCGACCAGTCCTACATCCTTTCTGGCCACAGCGCCGGCGCCTGCCTTGCGTTTCAAGCAATCCTCCAGCCCCCGATGCACTATGGGCTTGACGACCTCCCCGAGGCGCCTTGCCCAGCCGCGATCCTGGGTCTCAATGGCCTGTATGACCTTCCCGAGCTCGTGACTGGGCTTGATGCATCCCACGAGCACCTTCGAGCCGAATACGAGATGTTTCTGTCCAGCGCGTTTGGAGCAGACAAGAGCAGGTGGCCAGCAGCCAGCCCGGCGCGATTCGATCCCGCGGAAATTGCCGGGCGGGTGCGAGAAGGCAAGGTGCCGCGGCTCGTTGTGCTGGATCAGAGCACGGAGGATCAGCTCGTGCCGATGAACCAGAGCCAGCGGCTCGAAGCGAATCTGAGCAAGGTGCGCGGATTGCGGGTGGTTCAGGGGCATCGCTGCACGGGGAATCATGACGCACCGTGGGAGCAAGGCGTCATGATTTGGGACAGCCTCGAAGACATAGTCAGGCTTTTGCAAGCAGGGAAATGAGCCACCCAGTCCTCCTCCTGATGGGCACCGGGGTGTATTCCACGGCCAGCAGCCATCCACGGCACGGGCGGGAGATCGGCGGCTCGGCCGCCGGACTTCACCGCCGCTCCGGCCGCTCGTCATCGAATAGAGATCTTGTTCGATCAGCACCAATTTCTCGAACAGGTGTTTGCTATCACATGTCTCGCTGGTACGATCGGCGCATCTACTTCAGGCGGAGGCCCGATGAGCAAGACGGCCGATCGGAAACTGCCTGGCCAGGCCCCGCCCTACGCCAGGCTCACGCTTAGGCAAGAGCAGATCCTGGGGTTCATCCGGGATTACGGGGAGCGCAATGGCTACGCCCCGTCCATGCGTGAGATCGGCGGGGCCGTTGGGCTGACGAGTACCTCCGCCGTCTCGTACCAGCTCTCAATCTTGCAGGACAAGGGCCACCTACAGCGTGTCCCAGGCCGTCCGCGGACCGTGGAGGTGCTGCTGCCGGGAGCACCGACCGCCCGCCTGGAGGCGGCGGGCTTGGCCGAGGCCCTTGACCTCTCCGCCTTGGATGGCGCCTATGTTCCTGTTGACGTGATAGGCGAGATCGCGGCGGGGAAATTTAACTCCGCTGAGCAGGTCCTCGATGAGACCCTCACGCTGCCCAAGCAGCTGGTCGGCGACGGGACGCTATTCATACTCAAGGTCACCGGAGACTCCATGATCGGCGCTGCGATCGCCGACGGTGACCTGGTCGTGGTGCGTGAACAGCCCGACGTGAAGAACGGCGACATCGTCGCGGCCAGAGTCGACGGGGAAGCCACCGTCAAGACGTTCCAGCGAACGGATGGACACGTCTGGCTGATGCCGCACAACCCCGCATATGCGCCGATCCTCGGCGACAAGGCAACCATCATGGGCCGAATCGTGACGGTAATCAGACGGGTGTAAGCCGGGCTGTCGCCAGCCTCAGATCGCAGATGACCGGCCCGCGAGGACTTGCTGGGCGGCATCCGTGATCGCCAGGCGAGCCACGTAGCCGTCATGGTTGCTGCGGCCCAGCAGTAGCTTGGCCCCGCTGCGCCCGCGCAGCTCGCAGCTTTCCAGGAGGTCATCGTCATCGAAGCTTGTTGTGACCTCGGCCAAGTCGGCCCATGGCAGCACGACCAGCCTGGGCCCGGGGCCAATGTTGGCCGCCAGCGCCGTCCCGCCGTCGAATAGGTACTGCCGGACACGCCTCGACCGTGGCCGGATCCATATCATCAGCCCGCCGACCGGCAGGACGATGAGGCTAAGGGGCCACAGGCCCGTGTTGTGCTCTGGGGGTATGAAAGACGTGATCAGGTTTATCAGCGCGATGACTATGAAGATCCATCCGAAGACGACTCGTGCCAGATAGCTCGTCTCCAGCCAGGCATTGGTGCACTTTCCCAGAGCGTACTGCTGGCTCAGGGCCTCAGCCTCCGCGTAGAGCTCGGCTCTGTCGCGGGCTTTCTCGGCCACCACGGCCGGTGCGTTTCCGGCCCCCAGCGGCACGTCGGCCCGCAGGGCCGCGTGCTCGATGACGTAGCGCCCGAGGACGGAGTTCGGCTCGCCGTCCAGGACCGCCCGCCTTGTGCTCTGCCCCGTCTCGACCGCCACGCGCTGTCCTTCCAGCCGCGTGCTGACACTGCGTGTCTGCTGCCAGGGAACCTGCCACCGGCCACCGTTCTCGTCTCTTGCCTGGGAGCTGATCCCAAACCGGTCCACGGTGAGACAGCCGACGGTGACAGGCTGGCCGCTGTCGAGCAGCTGGATGAGCGGGCCGACGTGCCGCTCGGCGAGGACCCGCTCGGCGGCTGCCGAGACCGCCTCACGCACCTGGGTGCCCGCTTCGTGGCCAACCGTGAGCGAAGTGCCCGTGCGGCCCCCGAGCACGCACGCGTCCACGTAGTCCTGGTCCTCGGACTTGCCGAGCTCGACCTCAAGCCTCATCGTGTCGAGGTCAGTCCATGGCAGCACGATCTGCCGCGGTCTTGGCCCGGGGTTGCTCTCCTGGACGATCCCGTTCTCGAACAGGAACACCCGCGTTCGCCTCACCCGCCGCGGTATCACAACCGCCAGTACGGCGACCGCTAAGGCGACGAGGTACTCCTCGGCACCCCTGGTGACGAGATGTTGCCCATGCGCAGACGTCAGCCGGACGATGCCGACAACCGCCAGGCAGACGAGCGCGATCCAGCCGAGCGCCTTCCTGACCGAGAGTCGTGGCACGCGCCACGCCTCCGTGTACTCGCCCAGGCCGTACTGGGCGCTGAGGCGCTGCGCATCAGCGCCTAATACCGCCTTCTGGTGCGTGCGTACCAGTTCCGCGTTCTGGTGCCTGTTTGCCAGCATCGTGGCCCCCTACTGTCTACTGCGCGGCACCCGAGAGCGCCCCGCCCTCCCTGTCCTGGGCAACGATGAGGACATTTCGGCGGTTCGATCCGGCCCCTGGTCCGGCCTGCCCGCGAGCGACCGTGACAGCCCTTAACCGGCCACCTGATCGGCACGTGGCGGGCACGATCCTGTGGCCCGCAGGCAGTCAGCCCGGGGTCCGGGTCGCAGTCATCCGCTGGCCGGGACCGGCCCGGCCGCGAGGGCGCCACCGGTGCGGTGCCCGCGAACCGGCATCGGCGGCCGGGAACGGCGGCCTCGCACAGCCTGGGCGGCGGTATGCCAGTGACCGGGAACGTCCGGCGGGAGCTGTCTGCCCGGCCCGGCTGGCGGCAGGCGCCTGGATGCCGGACCGTTCATGTCAGGCCGCCGCGGTCGCTGCCCACCGGAACGCCTGTCCTGCCGGTTGACGAGAATTGCCCCGACACAAATGAGCAGAACGCCCAGGTAGACGAGAAAGCCTTGCAACAGCAGCGGCGGTGCCCAGTAGTTGTCGCCCCCGTGCGGGGACAGGAACAACACATAAGCCCACGCCCCTGCATACAGCCCCGTCGCCACCTCGATCACCCGCCCGGGCCGCACCACCGGCCGCCCGCCCTGGACCCAGCCGGACCGGGGCGGTTTTGCTGCGGCCAGACCGGCGGGCAGGTCAGCGGTGAGGGCGGCCAGGTCCGCATACGTCCGTGACGCCAGGGTCTGGCCCACCCGCAGGTCGAACTCGTCCTTGGCCAGCATGCCCTGCACGAACGCGGCCTTTAGGACGCCGATCACCCGATCGCGGTCGGCGTGCGAGGCCCGCAGGTGACCGCGGCCTCCTGCCCCTGCTGACAACT
>Ga0335073_10013772_pt1 | contig 11342 bp, 8 predicted proteins | sample Lox_Sample_22_FD_207093 | JGI IMG/M metagenome (GOLD analysis project Ga0335073, IMG submission 207093) | Soil microbial communities from Loxahatchee National Wildlife Refuge, Florida, United States - Lox_Sample_2.2 | ecosystem: Environmental > Terrestrial > Soil > Wetlands | place: USA: Florida... | reverse complement strand
TGTTGTCGTCCATTGGTCTCCTTTCGAGGTTGAGGTTGTTTGGGATCAGTACTGCGATGCGGGCAATGGTTTGGTGATGTGCTCATGCGGAATTAGCCCCGGTGAGACGCATGTCTCAGCAACAGAGTCAAGGGAGTCGATGCCGCGTCGCTTCTTTTCTGCGGACAGATCTTCTGTGCCGTTGCCAGCCCGATCAGAGAGGGTTCGCAGATCTCTCGGTCTTGTGACAGCTGACGGCTCGCATCCAACGCGCGACAATCCAACACCAGATCGCGGTCATGAATGTGTCGTGGACCACCATGAAGGATGCGCCCAAAAGCGCAATTGAGAATGCTGTGACGGGTTCTGTGCGCCAGAGTATTCCGATCGCATCGCCCATCAGCAGCAGCGCCAGACTATGAACAAAAATCAGAATCGGATTGCCGAATGTCACCTGAAATTGCATGATTCATCTCCTTGATTTGCGGATGTGAGTTTTGGGGGTGATTCGCATCCGGGAAGCGCTCGATCAGCAAGCAGGTTCACGGATTCGTCGGAGCCGCGCACGGGTCTGCCGGCTTTGCGGGTAGTCAGGATGTCACTTTTGGGTTTTTTGATCGTATCGATCGCTAATATGCCAGGGAATATAGGGGCTTTTCGATTGGCCAATCCAGCCACGTGCCCGGCAGGAGCCAATGCAAGGCGCGACACAGCGCATAAGTTGCGCCAGGGCCTGCACTCGGTGCTGGCTATGCCCCACGCGCCGACGCCGTGCGGCCTCCGGAAGCGAGAGGATATTTATTTCAGCGCTTGGCGGATTGGCGATCGTCGCCCGGTCCTTCGTCGCGCTCAATTCTGTAAGTGGGTGGGATCAATTTATAGACGCCAGTGTGCAGTGTTTCATCCAGAAAGTCCGCCCAGTCCTGCATCATGTAGGTTCGCGGCACGAGATACTTCGCGTAATCGTAGGCGCCGCTCACTTTGTCCCGCTTGAGGTGCGCCATTTGCGCTTCAATGTGTTCATGCACGTGCCCGCACTCGTGCAGAATCGTCGATGCGACGCTCCGGAACCCGTGTCCCGTCATCACGTCTTTGTAACCCATCCTTTGCAGCGCCATGCGAATGGTTCCGTTACTCATCGTCGGGTTATTCGGTCCCTGGCCAGGGAAGAGATACTTACTCTTACCGGAGACCGAGCGCACGAGTTCCAGAATCTGGATGGTCTGACTTGCCAGCGGAATAATGTGCGGAGATTGATGGCCCTTCATATGTTCTTTGGGTACTTTCCATCTCCTCCCCTCAAAATCGATCTCCGACCACTCCGCCAGAATCAACGGCGACGTGCGGAGAAACGTGAGCGCCATCAGCTTCATTGCCAGCCGCGTGAGCGGTGTGCCCTCATAAATCTCTATCTTCTTAAGTAGCTCAGGCAGATCTTCGGCATCGATACGGGCAAAGTTCTTCACCGTGTGCGACCTGAGAAAGTCCGATGGTTTTGTGTCGCTGATCGGGCTGCTTTCTATGTAGCCTTTTGCGACCCCGAAGCGAAGAATCTGTTTCATCTTTTGTAGCGCCCGCCGAGCAAGATCCTCGGCATCGCGGTCGTCCTGAATCCCCGAGACCACCTTCACCAGGACAGCAGCCTTCAACTGATCGATCGGGACATTGCCGATAGCGGGCAGGATATCGCCGTCCAACCGCGTCTTCACCGTTGCCACATAGCGCGCACTTTTTTTCTTGCTCCAGGTATCCAGCCACTCCCGAGTGAGAGCGGCAAAGGTCGGCATCGTGGACATCCACTCGCGCGGCTCTTCCGCGCGCTTCCTTGCCTGCTTCTTGACGGCGGGATCGACTCCTTGCCGCTTAAGCGCGCGAGCCGCTTCGTGCAGTTCCCGAGCGTGAGCGATGCTGACGGCGGGGTACGGTCCATAAGACCGCAGCTTTTCCTTGCCGTTGAACTCGTAGGACCAGCGCCAGAGTTTCCCCCCATTCGGCCTCACCACCAGATAAAGGCGCCCCGTCGCTCAGCCGGTACTTTTTCGTACATGGCCTGGCGTGCTTGAATCCGCGCTCACTCAGCTTTTTGATCTCCATGGCTTGCGGCCCCGGACCGATACCCCCGCTACTCCGGAAGGCTTCAGAAGATCATACCCCCGCTGCTACCCTCGGTCTATTCCGGCTGGGCGTAGAGAGGTATGGAGGGGCCCGGACAGACTCCCCAATACATTCAATAATTTACGATTTATAGTGGACAGGAATGGACAGATACGGACGGCTTTGGAAGGATTATGGCGGAGAGGGAGGGATTCGAACCCCCGATAGCCTTACGACTATGCCTGATTTCGAGTCAGGTGCATTCAACCGGGCTCTGCCACCTCTCCGCTACTTATTTATGTGAGTTATTGTGCCGAGGTTCGCTATCGCGAACGTCCTGAAGCCCCTCCCCGGAAATCCTCCAAACGACTCACCGCCGAGGGCTGCGGGCCCGGGCGCGGAGTGTGCGTTCAACATCGCCATCCGATGCGCCAGAGCCGGGCAGTTGTACCGTTGTGAACAGGTCCACCTCAGTCATCCCTAGTCTACCGGCAAACATGCGGCGGTTGCAATTCCTCGTAGAATCAGCCGCTGCCGACTCTTTGCGGCGAGGATCCGCCCACGCGGGCCTACCAAGGATTCTCAGCTCCGCGGGCGACAACCGCCGACATGCGCAGCGCCGCTCGGCATCGCGCTGCTCGTCGAGAGCGCCTAAATCAGATCTGTCCAACTCCGAATGAGCGCAGATTCCGTGTCTTCTCCCCCGCTTGTCCGATGGGATCGGCCGGCCGCATTAGGAGCATCTAAGAAAATGCAGGTCAATTCTAAGGTTTTTCTAAAAATCGTCGATACACACACCAGCGATCAAGATCCAGTACGACAGGCCACGCCGACCGCGGCCGAACGACGGCTCCAGCAGCAGGCAGGTTTGCACTGCCTTGCCGCTGGCGCACTGGATCAGCTTCGATTGGAAGCCCGGTACGGGAGGAAGAACGATGCTTGCCAGGTCGATAGTTCCCATCGCCGGAATCTTAGCCCTGCAAGCAGGAATTCTGTGCCATACGGCTTCAGCCGCCACGGCGACCGGTTCGTTGTCTGTGAGCGTTACTGTTGAAGCGGGATGCCTGGTTGCGCCTGCGCAAAACGCTCCATCGGGAACCGAGATCTCGAACTCCGCCGTCGCAGTAAACTGCACGCTGCCGGTTCCTTACCAGGTGACTCTGCATAGCGATACTGAAGCGGATCTTGCTCGGCTTAGCTTAGCGCAGCCCGCTCTCGCAGACTCTGCCGGGTTGGCGTATTTGGCCGATCGCGATCACTCGGCCGCCGATCGGCTTCTGGAACCGGCTACGGGCTCTGAACCAAGCCCGCTTCGAGCCGCGTTCTTCAGTGCGCGCGGAGAAGCGCTCCAAGCCGGTTGTTGTAACGCTGCAAATGCCGGCGCAGAAATGATCACAGTGACCGTCGTCTATTAATCGGAACGCAGTGACCGGAATCACGTTACATAAAGAAAAATTAACGAAAGTAACCGGATCGAAAAACCGACCGGTTATGCTGCGTATCTCATCGGTTACGGACCCTACCCCCAACTAGGTATCGCGCCCATTCAACACCCCAGTATCATATTTACCAGCCTCACAACAAAATCTCTTCTGGGGGAGTTAATTCCGTGAAATTTGCACATGTATTGTCCGCATCGGTTGCCGTGGTTCTCTCGCTTGCCGTAGCTTCGGCGCCGAAGGCTTTCGCAGCATCCCCGGCGACGGCAACCATCGCGGTTTCAGCGACCGTGACCAATAGTTGCACCGTCAACAACGGCACTTTGCCCTTCGGCACCTACACGGGCACGAAGCTTAGCGTGACGGGAACCTTTACCGTGAACTGTACGACCGGCGGCGACTACATCATCGCCTTGAACGCCGGCATCGGCAGCGGCGCGAGCTTTACCAACCGCCTCATGACGAATGGCGGGACGGGCCTGGGTTCTTACACGCTGGGATATAACATCTACACCGTCTCCGGCGGCGGCGTGGTTTGGGGCGATGGTACCGGCTCCACGCAGACAGTCACCGGCACCGGCACCGGCGCCGCGCAGACCATCAACGTTTACGGCGTGATACCGGCCGGCGAAGCCGCCATCTCCGGTACCTACAACGATACGGTCACGGCCACCGTCACCTATTAACTTAGAACTTTTTGCAACCTTGCTTAGGACACGATGACCTCGCGGAATTGGGAGTCGTTGCGGTGCACGGCGGCGGTGAAAATCGCCGCTGCCGTGACTCTTTTTGCGGCCAGCTACGCAGCCTGCGGGCAAGGCTTGTCGATTTTACCCGTCAATGTTTTTCTTGCACCGGGCCAGAGAGCCGCTTCGCTCACGCTGACGAACAATGGCGAGAAGCCGACCTCGATGCAGGTGCGTGCCTACGACTGGAGCCAGAAGAACGATGAGGACCAACTCGTTGATTCCAGGGTGATCGTCGAAAGCCCTCCGCTGTTTACGATTCCGCCGAAGGGCACTCAGGTGGTGCGTCTGATTTTGCGTCAGGCTCCGGTAGGCAGCGAAGCTACTTATCGCATCGTGCTCGACCAGATACCGGGACCTGGCGAGCCGGGCGTGGTGCAGATGGTGCTTCGCCTTTCCATTCCGGTATTCGCCGCGCCCGCGGCGAAAGTTGCGGCGCAGAACCGGTTCCATCTGGAGCGCAGCGGGGAGAAGTTGTTTCTGGTGGGAGTGAATACGGGCCAGAGCCATGAGACGCTTCACGACATCGTGGTAACGGCGAGTGACGGCCGAAAGTTTGGCCTGAAGACAAAGGTGTCCCCCTACCTTCTTGCAGGCGCCACGAGGCGCTGGGAGCTTGACGCGCAAGGGAACGCACCGCAACCGGGAGAAACCCTGAAGTTATCCGCCCATGGAATCGCTGGTGCCATCGAAGAGCAAGTTGGCGTTGTTGCCGCGCCCTGATCGAAGACCATCTATGGCGCGCGGGTTGCGCCTGGCTGCGATATTGATTTTGGTTTCTTCGGTGGCGCACACTTCGCGCGCGAGTTTGGCAGCGAATCCGGGTGGCCCTTCGGCCGCCGACCCGGCCACGGCAGATCCTCCTGCCGCCTCTTCCGCACCACTCGAAGCGGTCACGATGGATCCTCCGACCACAAGTTCCTCGTCTCACGATCCGGTTACGATGGATCCTCCCGGCGCCAACGAAAGCATGTTCCTTGAGGTCGTCATCAACGGCCATTCCACCGGTAAGGTCGGCGAGTTCATTCTGCGCCGCGGGATCTTGTATGTGCGCGCCCAGGAATTGCGCGACCTGGGTTTCCGCGTCCCGGACGTTCTGATCGCGCGAGGCGGCTTTACCTCATTCAACGACCTGCGCGGAGTCAGCTGGAAGATCGACGCCGCGAATCAGCGCTTGCTTGTCACGGCGGTGGATACGGCGCTTGTGCCCAATGTGCTGCAGCCGGTTCAAGGCGACGAGCAGGAGCGGCAGAGGCCGATCGAAAGCGGGACCGGCCTGACCTTGAACTACGACACGGTGGGAACATTCGCCAACGGCCAGAACGGAGGAAGCGGATCGTTCGATCTGCGCAACTTCAGCCCCTGGGGCATTACCAGTTCCGACTGGATGACGTACACCGGCTCGGCACTCCAGAGTTCGGGAACCAAGCCGATTGTGCGTCTCGATTCCGCGTACACATTTGCGGATACAAAATCGCTGCGCCGTTATAGCGCGGGCGACTACATTGACAGCGGCCTCAGCTGGTCGCGCCCGGTGCATATGGAAGGAATGCAGATCCGATCCGACTTCACCATGCGTCCGGATCTGATCACCTTTCCGTTGCCGACGGTTGCGGGCTCGGCGGCTGTGCCTTCAACCGTAGACGTTCTGGTGAACGGCAATCTGGCGACTTCCAATGAGGTAAGTCCCGGCCCGTTCGAAGTTCCGCAGTTACCCGTCATCTCTGGAGAAGGCACAATTACCATGACCTTGACCAACGCCCAGGGCGGACAGGTCACAGTTACCCAGCCCTTTTACGGGGCCAGCACGCTGCTCGCCAAAGGCCTGCAGACTTTTGCCGGGCAGGCGGGTTTGGTCAGGCGCGATTGGGGCGCGCAGAGCAACGATTATGGAAAGATGGCGGGCGCGGCTTACTATCGCCGTGGGCTTTCGCAGACATTCACTGTAGAAGCTACGATGGAAGATACCCCCGGCGCGTATATGGGCGGAGCCGGCGGAGCTGCCACGCTATGGCACCGCGCGCTGGTGAACCTGGATGTGGCGGCTAGCGGCGGCTCCGGCGGGCCGGGCGATCTGGTTTCCGCGGGAGTACAACACCAGGGCCGGATCTTTGGCCTGGGCGGTTCCGCAGTCCTGGCCGACAGCAACTATCGCGACATTGCCGCCATGAACGGCTCGCCAGTTGCGCGCAAACAGATCAGCCTTTTCACCGGACTCTTTTCCCGGCGTTACGGTTCTGTGGCCGTGGCTTACGCGCAACTCAGCGAAAGCGCGTCGTCGCCCCAGGCAGCCAACGCATTGGCGGGCTCTCTCGAATCCCGCATCGTGACCGCCAACTTCTCGAAGCAATTCCATCATCTTTCGTTTTACGCCACGGAGTTCCGCGATCTGGATACGGCCGGCGCCAGTAGCTTGCAGATGGGCCTCACCATCCCTCTGAGCCGGCGAAGCTCTGCATCCATCGGAGGCTCGTCCAACGGCGCCGTGCAGGTGCAGGCGCAGCAGAGCGCCGTCGTGGTCGGCGACTGGGGCTATCAGACATATTTCTCGGGCGGAAACGGCCGGCAGGCCTTCGGCATCGTGCAATACAAATCGCCCGTGGGACTCTTCTCGGCGGGCGTCTCGAACTCTCCGGGGCAAACCACAGTGCGCCTGGAATCGCAAGGCGCGCTTTCGCTGGTCGACCGCGGCCTGTTCCCATCCAATACCATTTATGACAGCTTTGCCATCGTCGATACGGCTCCGGTGGAACACGTTCACGTGTATCAGGAGAACCGCAACGTGGGTACAACAGATAAATCGGGACGCCTGCTGGTGCCCGATATGCGTGCGTTCGATGTGAACCACATCGGCATCGAACCCAAGGACGTTCCTGCCGACGCCGATCTGGCCCTCGACAAGCGCGTCGTTCGCCCGCAGGATCGTTCCGGAGTCGTGATTCGCTTTCCTATCCAGTTCAGTCACGGGGCCCTTCTCAAGCTGGTTGACGCAGCCGGTCTACCCCTCCCGATTGGCAGCACGGCTGCGTTGCTAGGTTCCAGTGCCCTTGCTCCGGTCGGTTACGACGGCGAGGCGTACCTGGAGAATTTGAGCGCTCACAACCGGCTCTCCGTCGCGCTTCCAAACGGAAAGCGCTGCACGGCCGCCTTCGACTATAAGGCGGTTTCCGGCGACATTCCCACCATCGGACCCCTCCGTTGCGACGAGGTGAAGCCATGACGCGAAGATGGATATGGGCAGTCGCATTTTTTGCTGTGTTCTACGCACAGAGGATGTCGGCGCAGACCTGTGCGCTCTCCATCACCAGCCCTCTCAGCTTCGGCACTTACACCGGCGCCCAGATTCGCAGCACCACGCCCTATACCGTTACCTGCGCAGGGTCATGGGACATTCCATTCAATGCCGGAACGGGAGCAGGAGCAACGGAGACGCAGCGTTATCTAACCGGCCCCAACGGCGCCGAGCTCGCCTATGAGATCTATCGCGATGCCGCCTATTCCGAGAACTGGGGCAATACAACAGGCACCGAAGAGACCGGCACGGGCAACTATAACGGCACCATCTACGCGCAATTGAACGCAAATCAGGTGGCCCCGCCCGGCAGCTACACCGATACCGTCGACTCGGCAACCACCCATTTCACTCTCAACGTAACCATTCAGCCGTCGTGTACGATTTCGGCGAATCCATTGAGCTTTGGTAACTATACGCGCGCCGTGCTGAACGCCACGACGACCCTCTCGGTGACATGTACGGATACGACCCCTTATGACGTCGGGCTGAATGCCGGCACGGCCACCGGCGCAACCGTGACCAATCGCATGATGACCGGACCGAGCGGGGTGCTCATGCAGTATTTCCTCTACAGCAACGCCGCGCGTTCAACCAATTGGGGCAATTCCACCGGAAGCTGGGTGGCCGGTACAGGAACCGGCGGTGCGCAAACGCTCACCGTCTATGGGCAAATTCCAGCGAATCAGAAGACCATTTCAGGCACCTATACCGATACCATCACGGCAACGGTGAACTACTGACCGGAGTGCGGGCCGGTCGCCAAGGGGTTCACCTCCACTCCGTTGTCTCCTCAGAATGGAAAACTAAAGTTACTGCGGACCGGGCTGGGTTCGGAGGATCAAAACCCTCCGCCTGTTGTCGATCATAAATGACTGAAAATAATACGCATAAATGTAGCCTGGCTCGTTGTTCCGTTTTGTGTGTCCAGCGTCTTTGCTTCAGCGCGAAGGGCTTCATTGTTGTTATCAGGTTCCATAAGTTGTTGCCAGTTGTCGCGATACTGGATAGTCTCACTCCATAAATGCCCTATTTGCTATGCGCACCGGCCTGACGGGCTGTGCATAGATTGCCTTGGAACGATCAATCTAGGAGCTACCTATGCGCGCGATTTGCGTACGCGGTATCCCTGCGATCCCCTGTCTTTTTTTATCCTCACTTTTCGCCGTTGCCGTATGGATCGCGGGATGCGGCGGGAACATTGCCGTCAACATGAACACCATCGCGGCGATTTCAGCGCCCGCGAACTCGCTCCGCGTTACTCAGACCCTGCAAATCGGCTCGCAGTACCTCGCGTCGGGTCAGGCCATGAATTTCGCGGTGAATGGAATTCCCGGGGGCAACGCCGAAGTAGGCACGATCAATAGCGCGGGCCTGTATACGGCGCCCGCGGTAGTTCCTCAGCCCAATACAGTCCAGATCACGGCTACGATTACGCGTTTCCCCAATGCTGTGCCGGGTTCGGTGGCGGTTCAGGTGTTGAATCCGATTCCTATCCTCAATTCCGCGGATCCCAACGGATTCGCCGAGGGCACAACGACAGTTACCGTCAATGGCTCCCAGTTTGTGTACGGAGCACAGGTTAGTTGGAACGGGCAGATGGTGCCGACGACCTACATCTCGGGCACGCAAGTGGTAGCCGAGATCTCCGCCCCAACACCGGGCACTTATCCGCTTACGGTTACAAATCCCGATCCGGGGTCGGCCAGCGCCAGCCCGTCTATTCCTGTGAAAGTTGGTCCCGGACAGGTCGTGTTGCAACTCTATCCCGGTTCCGGCACCGACGTGCGCGTTACAAATTCGATTAGCTTCGGCCTGACGGTGAATGGGACCGACAATCCCGCCGTGACGCTCCAGGTCAACGGCATCGCAGGAGGCAATGCCACGTTTGGCACCGTGGTTTCCAATGCCGATGGCTCGATCACCTACACCGCGCCTGCCGTGGTACCCACGTCCAGCAATGTGGTTGCCGGTCTCGGCAATGTTGTTCAACTCACCATTACGAGCGTGGACAATCCCGCGGTTTCCATCGCGCAAAACATCTCGGTGCTCAATCCCATCCCCATTCTCACCACGGCTACGCCCACGACCTTCAACAGCGGTTCGGCGACCGTCCAGCTCACCGGCTCGCAGTTCATCAGCGGCGCGCAGGTTCTTATGGACGGCGCGCCGGTCGCCACGACCTTCAACAGCGGCACGCAACTGACGGCGACTCTGAACCTGACCACGCCCGGTCCCTTCGACCTTCAGGTACTCAATCCCGCGCCCGGGCCGGCAACCTCGGCCGATCTGATCGCAACGGTGAACGGCACACCGCCGACTCCGGTTGTCAGCGAGAACGATGCCGCGCGCTTCCTGGAGCAGGCCACGTTCGGCGCCACCGACGCCGACATTCACGACGTATCGCTCAACGGCTTTCAATGGTGGCTCAACCAGCAGTTTGCCATGCCGGCCACACCATCGGAGCCTGCCGTCGAGCAGGCGGTTATCGTCAACAATCCTCCCTGTGCGGCGGGCGATGTGAAATGCAATGCGGCGCTCTTCGAGCAGAACGACCAGAACGAAGGCCTTGTGCAAGACGCATTCTGGCAGCAATCGCTCACCGCGCCCGATCAGCTCCGTCAGCGCGTAAAGTACGCCCTCTCGCAACTGTTCGTCATCTCCAGTAACAACACTACGGCTATTCAAAACATGCCTCGCGGCGAAACGAGCTACTACGACATGCTCGGCAACGACGCCTTTGGCAACTTTCAAACGCTCCTTCAGGATGTAACGTTGAGCCCCATGATGGGTCAGTTCCTGTCGATGCTGGGCAACGACAAAGGCAATGCCACCACCGACCCGGATGAAAACTACGCGCGCGAAGTGATGCAGTTGTTCACCATCGGTCTATGGCAGCTGAACGACGACGGCTCGCAACAGCTTGACGCGAACAGCATGCCGATTCCCACCTACTCCATCACGGACGTCATGGGCCTGGCCGCGGTCTTCACGGGTTTCAGTTGGCAGATTCCCGGAGACACGAGCGACGACGGATGGTCGAACTGCTGCATGTACGTGGGACCGGGCCACGGCGAGGAACTGCTGCCCATGCAGAGCTATTCCGACCATCACTCCACGGTCGAAAAGCAGTTCCTGGGAGTTACGATTCCCGCCTCTGCGAGCTCCGACCCCACGGGCGATCTCAACATGGCGCTCAGCACGCTCTTCAACCATCCCAATCTGCCGGCATTTTTCTCCAAGCAGATGATTCAGCATCTGGTCACCAGCAATCCCAGCCCTGCGTACATCAATCGCGTGGCGCAAGTCTTCAAGAACGACGGCACGGGGGTGCGCGGCAACTTGCAGGCCGTCATCACCGCGATCTTGCTCGACCCCGAGGCTCGCGACTCGGCAACCTACGTCGGCACGGCGCAATACGGAAAGGTGCGCGAGTCGCTGCTGCGCTATACAGAGTGGGCGCGAGCCTTCAGCGCGCAGTCGCGGACCGGCTCCTTCGACGTGGGCTCGACCGAAGATCCCATCTACGGGCTCGGCGAAATGTGGCTGCGTTCCCCCACCGTCTTCAACTGGTTCAGCCCCGGCTACACGCCGCCCGGCACAACCATTGCGCAGGACGGATTGCTTTCTCCCGAGATGCAGATGACCAACGTCTCGACCGTGGTCGGCTACATCAACTACATGCAGTCTGCGATCGGCGGCGGCGCCACCTCCGGACCCGACGTCTTTGCCTACTACACGACGGAAATGAATCTGGCGAATACGCCCGATCAACTTCTGGATCGCATCAAC
>Ga0335073_10013771_pt1 | contig 11342 bp, 10 predicted proteins | sample Lox_Sample_22_FD_207093 | JGI IMG/M metagenome (GOLD analysis project Ga0335073, IMG submission 207093) | Soil microbial communities from Loxahatchee National Wildlife Refuge, Florida, United States - Lox_Sample_2.2 | ecosystem: Environmental > Terrestrial > Soil > Wetlands | place: USA... | reverse complement strand
GATCCGGGGGGTGAGCCGGGCCGGGTCGATTTCCCCGCGCTCGACAGCGCGGTTGACGACCTGCTGGACCGCCGAGCCGCGCTGACTCAGGAACGCTTCCCGCAGCTCGGCCGGGGTGGGGCCGGTCTGGTTGTAATAGGTGCCGAGCATGCTGCTGACCAGGGCAGCCAGGGGGTTGCTTGTGCTGTTGGCGTGGGCGAGCAGCTCGAGAAGGTCCCCGCGCAGAGTGCCGGTGTCGGGAATGGCAGGCGGATCGGCGGCGCCGCGGTGGCGGACGGCGTCGCGCAGCAGGTCTTCGCGGGCCTTCCAGCGGCGGTAGAGCACGGGCTTGCTGGTCCGGGCGCGGGCGGCGACGGTGTCGATGGTGAAGTGCTCGTAGCCCTCGGCGGTCAGCTGCTCCCAGGCGGCGTCGAGGATTGCCTGCTCGAGCTCGGCACCGCGGCGGCGGGTCTGCGTGCCGCCGGCCTGCTCGCTAGGGTTGTCCGGGATCTTGTCCACAGCCGTATTCTCGCCGCGTTGTGAACCTTGGCGGAAACGGCCTGCCGTTGGGTGCGGCCGCATGTCAGTCACGGGCTGACGCGCCGGCGGGAAGGGCGAGGGCTGGGATGAGTGCCGCGACCGTGATGCCGATCGACCACCAGAACGCGCCCTGGAAGGCGCCGGCGGCGCCGTGCGCGAGGAGGGACTGCAGGGCGACAGCGACGATCGCGATGCCGAAGGAGGTCCCGACCTGCTGGGCGATGCGGGTGTTCATGGTGGCGTCGGGAATGCCGGCTCGCGGGACGTCCTGGTAGGCGACCGACAAGGGCGGAACGAGCACGGTGCCGATCCCGAAGCCGCGGATCAGCAGCGCCACGCCGAGCAGCCACAAGCTGGTGTGCGGGCCGGCGAACGCGAACGGCACGGTCGCGGCGGCTGCGACCAGGAAGCTGGCGATCGTGACCAGGCGGGCGCCGAACCGGTCGACGAGCTTGCCGACCGTGGAGCGGGCGGCCAGCGAGCCGACGCCCTGGGGGATGAGCAGCAGCGCGGCGTGCAGCACGGTCTCGCCGTGCAGCTGCTGGTAATAGAGCGGCAGCAGGAACATGCCGGCGTACAAGGCCGCGCCCGCCGTGAACAGGACCGCGGAGGCAGTCCCGAGCGAACGCAGCCGCAGCAGCCGCACGTCCACGACCGGATGCCGGTCGCCGGGCCGCAAGGCCCAGGCGGCGAAGGCGCCGAGCAGCGCGATTCCGGCCAGCAGCGGGACGAGCACGCCGGCGTGGCCGATCCCGCTGTCTTCGGAGAGATTCGACAGGCCGAGCAGGATCCCGGCCAGCGCCGGCGCGAGCAGTACGAGCCCGGTCACGTCTAGGCGCGCCCGCCCGGCACCGGGGTCCGGGCGGTCAGCGGGCAGCAGCCGCCAGGCGAGCACCAGTCCGACCGCGATCACCGGCACGTTGACCAGGAACAGCCAGCGCCAGCTGAGCCAGTTGAGGATCACCCCGCCGATCACCGGGCCGAGGATCGGACCGAGCGCCAGCGGCAAGCTCACCGTGGCGATCAGTCTGCTGCTCGCCCGCCCGCCCGCGGCCCTCACGGCCAGGGTCTGCATCAGCGGGAAGATCAGCCCGGCGGCGAAGCCCTGCACCACCCGGAAGCCGATCAGGCTGGCGTCGTTCCAGGCCAGTGCGCACAGGACCGATCCGGTGACGAAGAGCACCAGCGCGACCATCCAGACGCGTTTGCCGCCCCACCGGCTCTCCGCCCATCCGGTCACCGGGATCGCGACCGCCATTGCCAGCAGGTAGGCGGTCGTGACCCACTGGATCGCGCCGTCCGTGGAATGCAGGGTAACCGCCAGCGTGTGCAGCGCGATGGTGACCATCGTCGAGTCCAGGATCGCCGCGATCCCCCCGACGATCAGCGCCGCCAAGGCGTTCCGGACCTCCGGGGTCAGCTTTGCCTCGCTGGCGCGTTCAACCGTCGTACTGGTCACTATGACCTCCGTCCTCAGTTAGATACTGAGTAGTATCTTATATCGCCCAGAACAGTCACGTCAAGATACTAATCAGTTTCTTATGAGGGCGGAGGTGGCATCGATTTGCGACGGGGCCGCAACTGGGCCGGCCCGCTGTTCGGTCGTCAGTGCTCGACGGGGGTGGCGGGAGTGCGGCCCCACTCGGCCCACGACCCGTCGTAGACCCGGACGTGGTCGCGCCCGAGCAGGCAGGTGAGCACGAACCACGCGGTGGCGGCGCGTCCCCCGATGGTGCAGTAGGTGATCAGCTCGCCCGCGCCGTCGACGTCGACCGACGAGAAGACGCTGCGCAGCTGCCCGGCGGTGCGGAATGACCCGTCCTCGTTGTAGAGGCCGTCGATGGGCTGGTGGACGGCCGACGGCACGTGGCCGGCCCGGCCTCCTGGCTCCATGCCGCCGGACGGCCAGAACCGCTCACCGCGGTACTCCGCCGCGGTGCGGACGTCGACGATAGTGCTGCCCGGGTTGCCGATGGCGTCCTGCACCGCCGCCTGATCCGCCCGGATGCCGGGGTCCTCGGCGCCGAGGCGGAGACTGCCGGCGGCTGGTTCGCTCGCCGCGGTGCTCCGCGGATGCTCTCCGGCCCGCCAGCTGTCGCGGGAGCAGTCGAGCATGCGCACATCGCGGTGCCCGTAGAGCTTCATCAGCCACAAGCCCAGGGCGGGCGCGTACCCGTAGAACACCACCGTCGAGTCGGGGCCGATCCCCGAACGCGCGGCGAGCCGATCCAGCGCCGCTGCGCCCACGGTGCGGTAACCGGCGTCCTTCAAATCGCCGTAGACGTTCCACAGTACGGCGCCGTCGATGTGCCAGTCGTCGTAGGCGGCCGCGCTGACGTCGACCTCAATGACCCGCACCCGCGGGTCATCCAGGTGGGCCTCGAGCCACTGTGCGGTTACGAGGACACCGTCCCTGGTGCCTCGCCCTGGCCTGACCGTCGCTGCTTGTGGTGCCGTGTTCATTCTGAACCTCCCCGTGAGTCTGGGTGCCTTGGGCACAGTTCTACGGCGGCGCCATTGGCGGCACGTTGCCGCGAAGTTGGCGAAACCTTGGCGCCAGGCCGGCTGCCGCGCACGAACCGCGCCCTGCCGCGCTTGGCCGTGGTCACCAGCGTCAGCGACGGGGCGGCTGCTGTCAGGTTGCGGCGAGGAGGCGCTGGTAGAGCTCACGGGTGGCGGGGCTGGGTGAAACACCGAGCTGATCGCGCAGGCACCGGCTGAGCTGGCCGTACACCTCAAGAGCTTCGGCCAGGTTGTCCTGGGCGGCCAGGGCCTGCATGAGGTAGCGGTAACCGCTTTCCCGCAAGGGTGCCAGGCGGGTCAGCTCCTGTCCCGCGCGGAGGGCGCCGGCCAGCTCGGTGCCGCCGATACCGAGCCCGGCTGCCGCATAGCACTCCAGGGCTCGCAGGCGGAGCACAGTCAGCCCGTGGCGGATCTCGTCGATCCACGGCGCGTCCTCGCCGGGAAGGAAGCCGCGCTCGGCCGCGATCAGCGCGGTAAGCGCAGGCCCCCACGCCCGCGCCCAGTCCTGCTGGGCGACCGAGGACTCGGCGCGGTGGATAGCCTCGGCGGCGGCTTCCAGGTCGACCCACGCGCCAGGCAGGCACAGCCGCAGCGTGGAACGGCCCTCCACGGTGCCGGCGCCGAAGACCCGGCGTAGCTTGGACAGCAGCGGGTTGAGCCGCGCATCGACCGCGGCCGGATCGGGTTCTCGCCACAGCGCCTCGGCCAGCTCGTCGCGGGGAATCTGGCGGTCGCGGTTGACAACCAGGTAGGCGAACAGCAATCGGCCCTGGCGGCCGGGCAGGAGAGCATCCAGCCGCTGGCCGTCCCGCTCGAAGACGAGCGGCCCGCAGATCTGGATCCGCACCGGGTGTGAGGACGCCGAGGTCACGCCAACATCCTGACATTACGCTGGATGAACAGCCAGGCGAGGAGGTGCGAGGGTGAAGCTGATCCGATGCGAGTGCGGGTTCATCGCCCGGGGCGACAGTGACGACCAGGTCGTCGGGGCGATTCGGGGGCACATGGCCGACGACCATCCGGCCCTGCTTGACCGAGTCAGCCGGGACGACGTGCTCAGCTGGATCCAGGTCGAATAGCCCCCGAACAGGCTTGCAGCACGCCCCCCGCCCGGGCAATTAGCTCTTCGGGCGATAGCGCATCCGCTGCCGGGCCGTCTCGCAGACGCCATTGCGTTCATTCTGTTCGGCTGTCAGCCTTGCCTCATTCAGGTCGGCCGAAGTCAGCAGGCCGTTCGCGAGCAGGAATCCGGTGAGATCTCGCGCGTGACCGCGTTCGGACCAGATGAAGCCCTGAAGCAGCTTCTTGTAGTCGGATACCGCCCCTTCTCCGCTCAGATCCAGGGCAATGACCACATCGAGCATCGGCACCGTCTGCGGCGCGCTGAAGCCGAGGATGAACTCCTGGTAGTAATACGCCATCGCCAGCCGCGCCGTCGCGTTGCGCTTGAAGTAACCGCGTACCCGCTCTACCGCATCGTTCCTGGTCGCTCCGGCCGTCGCCCGCCGTCGCCTGACCGTAACGGCCTGGGTGACTGCTTTCGGGTCACTGTCCGGGCCGGCCGCGTCGGCGCTGGCTTCTGTCGGCAGGTCGAGCCGTAGCCGCAGGACCCAGGCAGCGACGCTTACCGCCCACAGGCCCCGTTCGAGTACTACCGGCCGCGCCTCGTAGCTCTCCGGGGCGGCCGGCAGAACATGACGGGCGGTTCGCCGGACAGTTTCTGCGCTGAGTGCAGCCCCGGCTGTATCCGGCGCCAGGTAGACCTGATAGGTCGCGTCACGGCTGAACAGTTCCCAGCGGTGCTGGACGAGACGAAGTCCCGCGCACCGCGGCGCGCGGTGCAGGGTCGCATCTTCGTTGCCGCTGAGTGCGCTCCGGTCCAGCCAGGTGATCTCGTCAGGCGGGCAGCTCACCCACTCGTCCCCCGCGGTTGACCACAGGAACAGTCGCCCTGCCACCCTCAGTCGCACTCCCGAACGACGGCCCGCAAACTTCCCCCGGCCGGCCCAAGTTTACGTCAGCCGATCTCTACCCTGGACAGCGGCGCGTCTGGGCTCTTTCCCCAGCGAACCGAGTCTCCGTCACTCAGGGGATGCTTGCCAGAGACCGGGACACCGTTGACGGACAGCCCGTTCACCCCCTGGCTGGTGACCCACCACTGGCCCGCGGCAAAGGTGAACGTCGCGTGGACCCTGGACACCGTCGGCACATCTGGCAGCTCCAGCTCAACCGGCCCGCGACCAGCCCGGGCGCCGGACGTTGAGGTTTCGGCCACCGACGAACCTGTCACCAGCCGCAGCACGGGAACAGCCGGGCGGATCTGTTCCATGACCGTGGCCATGCCGTCCATGACGGTCCGCCCAACGCTAACTTCGTACCGCCCGCGGCTGCCGGGACCGGCGCCGTATTCGGGGTCGGCATACGCGAACTGGCGGCCGACGATTTCGTCCCGCAGGTCCTGCGCGTAACGGGCCCGCTCCGGGAGGCCCCGCCGAAGACGGTGGCGGCCTTGCGGGACCGAATCGTCGGGGACGATGTACACCTCTGGCCGGCATGACCCGGCGAAGCGAGCCCCGCGCTTGGCCACCTGGTCTTCGTAAGCTTCGGTGATGCCGGTGCCGGCCACGTCGAGTTCCATCCACTCACGCAATGAGGCGAGATCACCGGGGTTCATCTGCAGTTCGACAACGTCCGGTGCGATCAGCGATCCGCCCGGCGTGACGATGAATACCTCGGGCAGATGGCGGATGGCGACGTTCAGCACGTCGCGCCCATCGCGCCACGGCCGGGTGGCCACCCGCTGCAGCAACGGATGATCCCGAGTAATGCCCAGGGCTCGCAGGCCCGCCACGGCCGCCACGCCGAGTCCGGCGATCGCCACCAGCAGGACCGCGGCGGCCACGAAGGAACCCGTCATGCGCTCCGCGACCAGCCAGCACACCGCCACACCGCCCGCGATCGCCCAGCGCCGCCGGCTTCGCCGCTGCAGCGTAGTGCGTACCGGACGACGCGTCGCTTCCCTGCCGTGAGTCATCGGGCACCGTCCTTGACCTGTCCGCTCGCGGATGTCCGCAGAATCCCGCCCATGCCTATTACCGCTGTGTTGTCTCGTGACTGAGGATGCGTGCGCGCTCGTCCCCAAGTCAACGAATCACGGCCGGCTTCCAGATATCTGGAACTATCCGCCGGGCAGGTCGGCGGACCACCAGCCCGGCACAGGCCAGCAGCAACGCCAGCGGGACCACGCAACGACGACGCAGCGCGCACGCACCCGCCCCTGCTCGTGGTGCACGACGACTCCGCACTCGCTCGGTCATTGGAGGCTGAAAAGCCTGCGTAGCCGCGGAACGCCCGGTGTTCCGCGGGACCCGAAAACCGGAAGGCGTGACGCCTCGACTCAGTTTTGTGGCGTGCCGAGGCGGCCGGGTGGACGGTGACGGGCGCGGATCGGCGCAGTTCACCCCCGTCGACGATGCACGGGCACTGTTCGAGACGAGGCCACGGGCAGGCTATGCGGCATCCGTAGTCAGCAGGTCGATGAGGGCGTGCACCATTTCCAGGGTCGGGGCCGGGACGCCGACCAGGCGGGCCAGCTCGACCGGGGCCTTGAGCAGGACGTCGGTCTCCAGGGGCTTGCCCGCCTCGAAGTCCATCAGCATCGAGGTCTTGTGGTCGCCGACCTTCGCCGCCCCCTCGAAGCGGCGCTCGACCGAGATCTTGGGCGGACTGCCGAGGCGGGCGGCGATCTCGGCCGTCTCGTGCATCATGTTCAAGACCAGCTCACGCGTGCCCGGGTGCCGGGCGATCTCGCCCATCGTGGCCCGGGTCAGGACGCTGACCGGGTTGAACGCCACGTTGCCGAGGAGCTTGAGCCAGATGTCGGAGCGCAGGTCTTTTTCGACCGGGCACTTCAGGCCGCCGGCGGTCATCGCCTGGCTGAACTCGGTGCAGCGGCGGGAGATCGTGCCGTCCGGCTCGCCGATGGAGAACCGGGTGCCTTCGACGTGGCGGATGACCCCGGGCGATTCGATCTCAGCGGAGCAGTAGACGACGCAGCCGATGGCCGTCTCCGGCGGGATGACGGCCGAGACCGCGCCGCCCGGGTCGACCGCCTCGACGCGGCGCCCCTCGTAGGGACCGCGCACCCCGTGGAAGTACCACCACGGGATGCCGTTCTGCGCGGCGACGACGCCGGTGCCCTCGCGTAGCAGCGGTGCGAGCAGCGGCCCCGCGTCCCGGTAGCTGTAGGCCTTCAAGCCAAGAAGAACGATGTCGGCCGGCCCGATCTCCGCGGCATCGTCTGTGGCGTGCGGATGCGAGTGGAAGTCGCCCCGCGGGCTCAGCACCGTGACGCCCCGCTCCCGCATCGCCGCCAGGTGCGCGCCGCGTGCCAGCAGGTGGACCTCCGTGCCGCCGCGGTGCAGCGCCGCGCCGACGTACGCGCCGATCGCCCCGGCACCGACGACCGCGACCTTCATTCGGTCACCAGCGCGGATAGGTTGCGGCGCTGGATCTTGCCGGTCGGCCCCTTCGGGATCTCGGGCAGGATCGTCACCCGGACCGGCTGCTTGAACGTCGCCAGGCGGTCCGCGCAGTAGGCGGTCAGTTCCCGCGGCGTGGCCTCGCCGCGGAGCACGATGACGACGCCGACCTGCTCGCCGTACGTCTCGTCCGGCACCGGGTAGGCCGCCGCCTCGGCCACCGCGGGATGGGTGAGCAGCACGTCTTCTACCTCGTAGGGCGAGATCTTCTCGCCGGCCCGGTTGATCAGTTCCTTCACCCGGCCCACCAGCGACAGGTAGCCGTCGGCGGTGAGCTTTCCGACGTCGCCGGTGCGGAACCAGCCGTTACGAAACGCGGCGGCGGTGGCGGCGGGGTTGTCGAGGTACTCGTCGACGACGGACGGTCCCCGCACCGCGACCTCGCCCTCCTCGCCCGGCCGTACCGGCCGCCAGTCGTCGTCAAGCGCGACGATCTCGGTGCCGGTCGCCAGCCCGACACTGCCGGGCCGGCGTTCGCGGGGCGGGAGGGGATTGGATGCCATCTGGTGCGCCGCCTCGGTCATGCCGTAGGCCTCGACGAGCGGAGTGCCGATCGTTTCCTCGTACCGCCGCCACAGCGCCGTGGGCAGCGGCGCCGAGCACGAGCGGACGAAGCGGAGCGGATGCTTCGGCGGTTCCGGTAGTTCCTGCGCCCGGGTAAGCAGCCGGGCGTGGATGGTCGGCACCGCCGTGTACCAGGTCACGCCGTGCCGGGCGGCGTCGTCCCAGAACGCGGACGGCCGGAACCGCGGCAGCAGCACGGTGCCGCCGGTGGACAGCGTGGCCAGCACGGTGGCGACCAGGCCGTGGACGTGGAACAGCGGCATGACGCATGTCGTCACGTCGTCGCCGGTCAGCGCGTAAGAGCCCGCGACCGTGGCGGTCGACGCGACAAGGTTCCGCTGCCGGATCGGCACGGTCTTCGGTTTGCTGGTAGTGCCGCTCGTGTGCAGCAACAGGGCCAGCGCGTCCGGGCCGCCGGCCGCTTCTGCCGCCTCGCCGGCCTTGCCGTCGATGTGCAGCAGGCCCTCCGCCATGCCGATCACGCTGGCAGGAACGTTCGACCGGGCCGCGGCCGCGACGGCCCTGGCCGCGCCGTCGTGCAGCAGGCGCGACACCCGCAGGTCGTCGAGTTCGGCGGTCAGCTCGGCCTCACTGAGCGCCGGGTTCAGCGGCGCGGCGGCCGCTCCGCTGGCGACGACCGCGAGGAACGCCACGATCAGCGCCGGGCCGTTGGCGGCGCAGAGCGCGACCCGGTCGCCTTCCCGCACGCCGAGCGCGGCCAGCCGCCCCGCCGCCCGGTCGAGCGCGCGCTGCAGTCCCGCGTACGGCAGCGCGGCCCCTGACTCTGGGACAACCAGGGCCGGATGGCTGTCGGACCTGGTGATGAGGGAGCGGAGGGTGGCCGCGTTGCCGGTGGTCATATGCGCCTTCTCTGCACGAAGTGAGGTGGCATCATTCACCATCATTCACCCTTACCGCACCGTCGCGACGCGTGTCTACCGCTCGCTAACTGACCGCATGCAGCCTTCGGCCTCGCCGTCACGGGCAAAGTTTCACGACCCGGGCGGACGTTGCCTGATGCCGCGACCGCCGGCACCGCGGCGTCCTTGCCGCCAGGCGTGCTGCGGAGGACGAGGGCCATGGCGCGGTGCGCGGTCAGCCGCATGCGTTCGGGATCATCGGACCGGGAACGGCCGTCAGGGACGTGCACGCCGCGATTCGAGGATGCCGCGCTGTGCGCTGAGTGTCAGGGCTGAGCCTTGGCCAGGGCCTGGTCGAAGTCGGCGATCAGGTCCTGCGCTCCCTCGATGCCGCAGCTGACCCGGATCAGGTCGCCGGTGATGCCGAGCCGTTCCCGGTCCTCGGGGCTCATCCCGGCGTGCGAGGTGGTGGCCGGCCGGGTGATCAGCGTCTCCACGCCGCCCAGGCTCGGGGCCACGAACGGCAGCTGCACCGCGTCAAGGAATGCCTGCGCGGCCGCCTCGCCGCCGCGTAGCCGCAGGCTCAGCATGCCGCCGAACCCGGACATCAGCTCCACGGCGTGCTGGTGGTCCGGGTGGGCGGCAAGCCCGGGATAGTTGACGGCCGCGACCTGCGGGTGGCCGGCGAGGAAGCTGGCCAGCGCCATGGCGTTCTCGTTCTGGGCCCGGACCCGCAAGGCGAGTGTCTTGATGCCGCGGGCGAGCAGGAACCCCGTGTGCGGGTCCAGGCTGCCGCCGTAGTGATTGAGCGTCCTGCGCACCCGCTCGACCAGTTCGGCGCTGCCCATGACGGCACCCGCCACCAGGTCGGAATGCCCGCCCAGGTACTTGGTGGCGCTGTGGAAGCACAGGTCGAACCCAGCCTGCAGCGGCCGGAAGTTCACCGGGGTCGCGAACGTGTTGTCGATGACCGTGAGCAGGCCCTCCCGGCGGCCGAAGTCCGCGATCTCGCTTAGCAGCCCGACCCGCATCAGCGGGTTGGTGATCGTCTCGACGAGGAAAGCCCTGGTCTGCGGGGTGCGCGCGGCGGCCCAGGTCTCAGGACGGTGCACGTCGACGAAGCTGTAGCGCCAGCCGAGGTCCTCGGCGTGATGGGTGAGGAAGTCGTGGGTGCCGCCGTAGAGGCAGTCGCTCGCCAGCAGGTGATCCCCGGCGCGCAGCACGCTTAGCAGCGTGGTCGTCACCGCCGCCATGCCCGACGCGGTCGCGACCGCTGCCTCTGCGCCCTCCAGGACGGCCAGCTTGTCGTGCAGGTACCGCTGCGACGGCGTGGAGTTGAGCCGGATGTAAGGGAGGTCGTGGTACGCGGTTCCCGGCTCGACGGAGTACACCGTTCCCTGGTAGATCGGGTAGACCACAGAGCCTTCTGGGCCCGGCCGCCGTTCCCCGCCGTGGACCACCGTGGTCTCCATCGACTCGCTCTGAGCGTGCATAGGGAACTCCCGTCGCTTATCGGCCAGTGACACTTAACCCCGGACAGTCACGCGATCGTGCTACCGGACCATGTTCTCCCGCCGGGGCCAGTGATCCTAGGGCCAATGACGCGGAATTGGCTCGCCGTTGCCGCCGGCTGGTCCCACCCGGCGCGAGCAGCCAGCAGGATGATCATTCCCATCGGGCCCGTTCCTGTTAGCTGACATGCACCGGCCGGCCGGCCATGATGACCTTCATGCTGCCGGCAGCGGCCAAGGGGACGGCCGCGGGCCAGGCCGGCCGTCAACACGTCGATATACAGGGGGATAGCGTGACGGACACACTGGAGCAGATCAGCGCGTTGCTTCATGAGGCGGGCGAGACTCACCACCGCGTTTTCCGGATCGTCGACGGAGCCGATGACGACTGGGCTTCCTGGTACGCGCAGTGGCTCATCAACCTGTCAGAACTACCGGACCTGCTGGGCGCCAAGCCCGTGCGAAGCGAGCTGATCTACATGCTCGTCTCCCTCGACAAGCAATACACAGCCAAGGCTCCAGGTGAACCGTGGGAAACCTATTACGCACGGGAGATCCAGCGGCATTTCCGGCCGTCAGGGAGCTGAAACCGGCACTGCCCGCGATCGCGCCCCGGTCTTTTGCGGCACGATGTCGAGAAGCGCCGGCCCTCGGTGCCGCCGCCGGGCTGCGCGAAACCGCGCGGCTGCGCGAGGTGACCGGCGGCCGGCACCGGTGGCATGCCGTGCGCGGGTACCTGCACGAGCTCGACGGCGACCTGCCCGCCGCCGCCAGCAGCTACGCCGAGGCCGCCCGCCGGGCCACGAACGTCGCCGCGCGCGACC
>Ga0335073_10013770_pt1 | contig 11342 bp, 10 predicted proteins | sample Lox_Sample_22_FD_207093 | JGI IMG/M metagenome (GOLD analysis project Ga0335073, IMG submission 207093) | Soil microbial communities from Loxahatchee National Wildlife Refuge, Florida, United States - Lox_Sample_2.2 | ecosystem: Environmental > Terrestrial > Soil > Wetlands | place: USA... | reverse complement strand
CTCGCGGACGCTGAGGCAGCACGAAACAAGATTTTACAGGCGTTCGAGTTGGCCGAAGCCGAGGAAGATCCGACCCGACATCGGGACCTGCTGACTTTCGTTCTCGTCGGCGCCGGTCCCACCGGGGTGGAAATGGCCGGCGCCCTCGCCATCCTCGTTCGAAACACACTGAAATCTGATTTCCGGAGGATCGAGCCCGCATCAGCCAGGATTGTGCTCGTGGATATGGCCCCCCGAGTCTTGGGGCCGTTTTCGGAGAGTCTTTCCAGGGCAGCGAAGCAACGGCTCGAGAAATTGGGTGTCGAGGTCCGACTCGGACACGGCGTCGATCTGATCGACGACGAAGGTGTCGTGATCGCCGGCGAGCGCGTTGCCAGCAAAACCGTAATCTGGACTGCAGGCGTCGCACCATCGCCGGCGGGAAAGTGGCTGAACGTCGAAACAGATCGCGCCGGCAGGGTACGCATTCAGAAAGATCTAACAGTGCCCGGGCATCCCGAGATTTTCGTCGTGGGCGATACGGCATCGCTTGATCAGGATGGAAAACCCCTTCCGGGAGTTGCGCAGGTGGCGATCCAGCAGGGTCGTTACGCTGGAAAACTGATTCACGGCCGCATCGTTGGTAATGCCGCTCCTGGCCCATTCAGCTACTTCGACAAGGGAAGCATGGCCGTAGTCGGGAAGGGCTTTGCTGTTTTGCAAACCGGCAAGGTGCAAATCAGAGGTCTCGGGGCCTGGCTTACTTGGGCGGCGGTGCACCTTCAATTCCTCGCCACATCGAGCCTTCGTTTGACCGTTTTCCTGCAATGGGTATGGACGTATGTGACGGGCCAGAGGGGCGACCGGCTAATCGTCAATCACCACGACTCACAACTTGCGAAACCAGCGCCGGACACACTGGTCAAAACCACATTCGCCGGAGGGTAGAAGTCTGGGTGCCATCAGCACCGCTTGGGCTGAAGCGAGGTCCGCAAGGCAAAACTGTTGCATCCATGCCGACACTGATACTTAAGCGAATGAAAATGACTGAGCGAACACCCAACGTGCTGAGCAAGGCGGCTGCTATCGTGGTGTTGGTCGCAGGTTTTCTTTTCGCGGTAGGGCTACAACTCGGCACTAACACAGACTTCATCGTGCGGTCTCGCTACGAGAGGCGTTTGGCTCACGAAGAAGTCAGTGGGGGCCTCAAACCCGCCCCCGAACCTAAGGTGCGACAATGAACGCCACTATCTCGGATCCTGCATTTTGGAGTCGGTTGCAGTTCGGTTTCACCATCATCTACCACTACCTCTTTCCGCAGCTGACGATGGGGTTAGCTTGGTTCCTCGTTTATTGGAAGTGGCGCGCCCTCAAAACGGGCGACGAGAAATACAACAAGGCTGTTCGGTTTTGGGCCAAGATATTCGGCCTCAATTTTGCCATCGGAGTGGTTACGGGCATCCCTATGGAGTTCCAGTTCGGCACCAACTGGGCCGGCTTTTCTCGGTACGCGGGTGGAGTCATCGGGCAGACGCTCGGGATGGAGGGTATGTTCGCCTTCTTTTTGGAAAGTGCTTTTATCGGTGCACTGATCTGGGGGGAAAAGCGCCTCGGTCCTCGTTATCACTTCTTGGCTACAGTGGCGGTTGCGATGGGCAGTTGGTCTTCCGGCTTCTTCATTCTCGTAACGAACGCTTTCATGCAGCACCCCACTGGTTATCGCATCGAACCGAATGGCTTACTCGGGATCGCCAGCCTGAGTGCGTATCTTTTCAACCCCTGGGCATTCGTCGAATTTTCGCACAATCAAATGGCGGCGCTTGTAACGGGCTCGTTTGTAATTGCAGCGGTAGGAGCCTTGTATACGTTGCGAGGCGTGCATCCGATCCAGGCCCGACTCTATCTGCGCGCAGGGACCATCGTTGCATTGTTTTCGTCCGTTCTCGTCGCTGTTCCGACCGGCGATCAACAGGCTAAGATGGTAGGAAAGCACCAGCCGATTACGCTCGCGGCGATGGAGGGAAAGTTCGCGGGCAGCTCGATGGCGGGTGTCGCACTGATTGGACAGCCGAATGTTGCCACCCGGCGACTCGACAATCCGATCGAAGTTCCCGGCGCTCTCAGCTTTCTCGCCTACGGCACCTTTCAAAGTTACGTTCACGGGTTGGACGAATACCCCTCGAGCGCGTGGCCTGACAACATCGAACTCCTGTACTACTCGTTTCACCTCATGATTACCCTGGGCACAATTTTCATCTTCCTGATGGCCTTTGCCAACTTCCAGAGTTGGCGCGGCCAACTCGAATCGTGCACTTGGCTGCTATGGATCTTGATGCTCGCGTTTCCCTTTCCGTACATCGCCAACACTTTGGGTTGGATGACAGCAGAACTGGGGCGCCAACCTTGGCTAGTCTATGGCCTTTTTCACACGAACGAGGGGTACAGCAAAGTCGTGAGCAATGGCGACACCATTTTTACACTCATCGGTTTCATCGGACTTTACTTTGTGCTTGGGCTGCTCTTCCTGTATTTGACCGGGCGTGAGCTTGGCCGCGGACCGGACGAAGAGGCAGCGCCAAGCCATGAACCTAGGCATTTGGAGGCGGTCGCCGGCGTCAGAGAGGAGCGTCTCGTATGATTGCGACATGGTACGCCATTGTCAGCCTCATGCTTATCATCTACATCGCATTGGATGGGCGCAACTTCGGTGCCGGAATGGTTCATGGGTTTGTTGCAAGAACGCCCGAGGAGCGCCGGCAAGTGATTGCCGCGATAGGGCCGCTATGGTCGTGGCATGAAGTCTGGCTCGTCGGTTTTGGCGGCACATTGTTCGCCGTGTTTCCTCGCCTCCTCGCCTCGGCTTTTGCCGGCTATTATCTCGCGCTCTTCTTGATTCTATGGTGTTTGATCCTGCGAGGCGTTTCGATCGAGGTCGGCGACCACATTAACGATCGACTTTGGCAGGGCCTCTGGGATTTCGTTTTCGCCTTTTCAAGTTTTCTCCTCGCAATACTCTTCGGCGCGGCAGCGGGGAACGTGGCGCGAGGCGTTCCACTTGACTCCCAAGGTAATTTTTCGATGCCGTTCTTCACGGACTTTGGCATACACGGAAACGTTGGGCTTCTCGACTGGTACACTCTGTCCGTTGCGCTCTTTGCCCTTGTTTTGTTGGCCGCTCATGGGGCGACCTATCTCGTGCTAAAAACCGAAGGCCCAGTACACGATCGTAGTGTTACGTACGCGAAGTATTTCTGGATGGCCGCTATTCCGCTGTTTCTCGTGATCTCCGTTGAGTCTTGGGTGGTTCGTCCAGATGTCCCCATCCATGCGATTCATAATCCGTTTTGCTGGTTGGGCTTGTTCGTAATTCTCGTCTCAATGGGTACGCTGATCTCAGGACTATCAGCTCGTCGAGAATCGCGAGCCTTTCTTGGGTCGAATTTCCTTATCCTTGGTTTGTTGCTCACGGGAGGAGCAGCCATCTTTCCGGTGATGCTCTATTCAACGCTTGGGCCAGAAAACTCGCTAACGGCGTACTCGGCCGCTTCCGACCACACGTCGTTGCTCTTGGCTGCCGTTTGGTGGCCGATAGGTTTCGTCCTCACGATGACCTATTTCATGTTCGTCTCGCGCCGCTATGCAGCAAAAGTCAGCCTAAAGCGGGATACACAGAACCTTTACTGAGATACGAGTACGCATCCTCCTCGTTTCCGAATGCTTTCGGTCATGCGGAAGCCGGTAAGAATGTGTGCGCCAAACGGGAACGCCTGCTCACCAGGCAGGCGTGCTGCCCAACCTGCCGGGATTCCCTCAGTGGAGGACCGACCTCCCGGTGTTCCGCCAAGAGGTCTTCCGTTCCATAAGCACCTCATTGTAAAAGGAGTTGTCAGGTCAGTGGGCCCGGACTACCGCCTCACTGGTGCCCCGAAGCAGTTCTCCCAAAAGCTAAGCCTCATTCGCAGCGTGGCTTACGAAAGTTGGGGAATCAGATCTTCCTAATGTGTCACAACTGTCGCAATGGAAACCGGTTCCAGTGGCCGGAACGAAAGCAGCGCGCCCTGCACGAATCCCCGGTAGCTCAAGGGTAGAGCATTCGGCTGTTAACAAACCTCAAAACCATTGAATCGGCACCGCTTATACCGAAAAAACGCCGGTTTAGCGGCCCTTCGTTGGAACCAAGTTGGAACCAGATTACAGCCAACGAGCGTCCAACATTGCCCGACGCAGCGGTGTGTCAACCTCTGGCGGCGCATTGTTAATATACCGGCGCGCCCGATCCGCCGCTGACTTTGGAAGCCCCAAGAGATAGTCTCGGGCTCGTTCCACCGTAAATGGGTTTCCGGTTTCATCGTGGAAATTTGAACGCAAGTCAGCCCAAATAACACCATCAACTCCGTGTTCCGCGCCCCATTGTTGAATCAGCGGCACGAGTGGCGGGTGAACAATACAACGGTTTCCACCGCTCCGTAGATTTACAAAACCGATTTGCTTCGATCCTGTGCCCTCTCTTTCTTTCAAGTCCCCAATTGCGTCGTCCAGGTCGGCTCTGGGACTTTGAATATATCGTGTTATGACCTGCGCGCCGTTTACGGGGTCTATCACAAGCGTCAGGCGACAATCGTTCGACACGCGCGAAAATTCAATGGGGAGACTGGGCCCGCCCTCTTGCCACGGCCCCTCTTGCGGAAGACCGCGTGGGTCCCAAATTAGCGATCCCCAACCCAATATGACGATCTTCAAAGGCAGCATTTTGGACTCTCTTGTTTCCCGGGCCGACGCCCCTGCCTCGATTTCTCCAATCTCGATCGAACCATCTCCGCCGTGCTTGGCCGCTTTAAGGCGCACGTGTGAAAGAGAAGGGGTCGCTGCAATCGCGGCTCGTGCCTGCTCAACGAGTTCTTGACTGGCGTTATAGCCGAGGATCACGCCAGTTACGCAATCTGGAGGAATTGCAAAGAGAAGAACATCTGTTCCCTTCGGGTCTTTGCCAAAGTTAAGCGCAGCACTGTTGAAGTTCAGAATGATTCTCCATTCCTTCTCATACTCCCACTTTGTTTCCTTCGTGTAGAGATAGTCCTGTGCGGTAATTGCGAGAAGATACGTGGGCGTGCGGTCAGCAACGTAGGTAACACGTCGGAGATGGCGAAGGTCGTCATCCTCACTACTCTTTTGCCAAAACCAGGAATGAGCGGGATCGAACTCGACAAGAAAACCTGTCCCGTGATCTGCGTACCGCTCCCACATATCGCCGCTGGTTGCGTCCTCAGAAAGCGACAGAATGCCGAAGTTTCGGTCATTCATTTCGTAGACAGTTCTTATTGTCCGTGGAAGGTTTTGCTCCGCCTGCTTGCGGAGCTTGGCCATGTATTCCGGCCCTTGCCTTTGAATGAGCTCCCACAGACCCGGATACAATGCCTCAGCCCTGTCCCGGAATTTTTCATCAAATACGGTCTCGGTCGCGATTCCGCTGATGGGCGGTTTGAATTCCTCTATATCGTTCATTACGGAGACCTGACTGAAGCGAATGAGGAGCTTGCCGAGCACGCTCTCAGCGCGCTCTGGAGGAACATACTTGTAGAGATTGGTGGGACGCTGACTCATTGCGTCAAGTCATAGTCCCCGAATCGATCCGATGAGACTATAGAGATTCGGCATACCTTCCCTTTTTGCCTGGATTATACTGCTGTTCCTTGTGATGTGGGCCGTAGCCGCAAACTTATCCGCTCCGTTTGCGTCGCTATTTGGTGACTTTTGCATCGCAGCATTTCAGTCCAACAAAATCTTTCGCGCCGTAAGCTCCGGCCACCGGCGCAGCACGCCGCTGGGGATCACCGAGCGTAAGTTTAATGTCTGTGTAGTGCGGACCGCCGTGCAGAAGTCTGAGGATCTCCGCCGTGACTAGCGTTCCGGCAGCAGCACCGACAAATGGGACGGCGACAGATTTACCCGCTAGTTCGGCGCGTCCGCATTCGTTGTCTTCTAAGCGCAAATAGGCGGGGTTCTCATTCGCTGCATGCCGTTGAATGTCAGCCCGCTTTGCCGCCTCTTCCGGTTTGAATTCTGGCCAGAGTTCTTCGGGTTTTCGTGGATTTGGCAATGTGTGCAGGCTGATCGTGTCAAAATTGCTCGGCGTCCCACCCAGACCGCTTTCGATCACGCGAAGGAATTCAGCAGTCGCGAGGTCTCTACGTGCAGCGTTTAGATCGAATCCGCAGAACGCAAGCCTGGGTTCGTCGGCGCGGCAACGGAAATTGGAATCGAATGGACGTTCTACAAGTCTGGTTTGAAATCCCCGGCTCTCCAGCCAATCGCTGCAAACGCGTGTTTTATATGAAGCGGTGTGACTTGCCTTGAAGAGGAGACCCGTTTCTGCGTTCTCCGACTCCACTTTGTCGAAATCGTTCAGCAAGATATCAACCTGCGCAGCGGAGTCATATCGTAAGGTCGCCAGTGCCCAAAGATATGCATTCCCTAAGTGACCGAGCCCTAGTACCCATAGTTCGCGCGGTAGAAATTCAACAGGAACGCCCAAGGCTACTGGATCAGAAACGTCAAGGTCGGGACGCCAAAGTGAAAAGCCTAAGATCCTCCGGCCGGCCTCAACGCTTATCTCCGCGAAAGAAAGGAATATTTCGGAAATTGCAAGGGACCCGCCAAGGATTCCTGCAAGGGAGCAATACTCGCGTTCGGACAAGCGACTTAGCGCAATGGATGGCCCTACCTTGGCAGCCCAGCCATCAAATGTGACGCGCAGGCAATCGGCCTTGGGACTTACAGCCCCAAAAATTACACCCTTCCCCTCCGGCCCCACCGCGTCGGGATCCACCAGGACGTTCGCGCCTGCAATTTCGGTCAGTGCGTGGCCGAACGTCCACGACAGAGAGGGCCAGAGTAGGAGAGGCGCATCGGAAAGACCAGAAGCGAGAGAGACCTTCACTGCATTGGGAAAGCACCGACTTGCAATATTGGCAGCGGTCAACACGGCCAGCTGCAGTGTGTATGACTGCTCAACGTCGGGGCCGCAGTGGAGAGTGACCCCATGCCGTTGCCGTCGAGCGAGCGTTTCCTCGACCGTCGCTTGATCCCGGTCCAAGAACAGTTTCGAAATGCGGGAAAGGTGGATGCCCGAGGAGTTCATGGTGATTACCACAAGGCTAGTCTGATTCGCTGAGATCGTTCTTTACGGCCGTATGTCCGCCACGCAAAATTCCCCAGATATTCATAAACACCTGCATTTCGCAGGGACCACCACGGCGTGCGCGCGAAGCTCGGAAGTATGAGAGCAGTGTGCCCGACCACCGGCACCATTGGATTCTGCTGGTCGATGGGGCTCTGCCCCACGCCGGAGCAGGGATGCACGTGAACGTCAGCAAGAACTTGGAAACCATGCTCCCTGCAGTGTTTCCAGAGAGCTGCGTATCCGACGGCGTGAAAGGCGATGGCGCCGGATCGATAGGCGTCAGAATCTAGATCGTCATAGCAAATGAACTTCACTACCGATAGCCGCTGGCCGTCCCGCCGGGCGAGCAGGAACGCGCCGCTTTCGCGCTTTCCAGCGCTACGACGGCGCAATTGGAAAATCAACCGCGCCCAGAGTGACAGGGGTACACGAATTGGCGCGCCTGCGACGTTAGACCCCAATGTAGTCTCCGCAATTCAGCAAGGAGTAAAACTCTTCCAAGTAGTCCACGATCGTGTGATTGCAACTCCACACTAGGTGAGGTTGCTGTTTGGGCCACTCCGTATGGCCCTGCGCCGCCACCCGGTCAAAAGGATGGTAGAAGGCCGATCCGTTGTTCCAATCGGTTCTGAAAACCATTGCAAAACGGCTACCCGGCTTTCCTTTCGGCCGCTTGGAAATCTCCAGAATTGCTTTGGTGCTCGGGTCCCAGAACGTTCCCGTTGGAGGGACTGATCTGTATCCTGCAAGATCCAGGTAGACATGAAACCCATCCGGCGACTTATCTCGTGGCGCCGCTGCTAACCAGAGAATCCTGTTCGGCCAAGAGAGATTTTCCGGCAACGCCTCGGGGCTGGGTATGCGCCATTGGCCCTTTGCCACCCCACTTCGGAATTCCGCAGATAGCAAGTCCTCATCAAAAAGGCGCTGGTCAGGCTTCTCCATGCAATCAGCCCTGCGGTGTAACTTCTTTGACGAGGTCGAAACAAATTGAGCATTTTGGCGCTTGCACTAATTCGCCCAGGTGTACGTCCGATCTCGGCTGGTCGGTAGTATTGCAAACCTGCAGCACATACTCGGCGGCCGCCGCAGGGTCTAGATGGAATTTCTTCCTCGCCCACTGCGTGACGACAGCTAGCGTGGTCGCCGGAGAGAACTTGTGGCGCTTCGTTTGGCCGCTGAAGTTGACTTCTACGGCGATGTGGCGACATCGGTGGCAATGAATGTGGCGGTGATGGTGGAGTTCGAGCACCTCCAACGTAAGGCCGGCGTCAACCGGCTCGTGCCGGTCTACTCCCTCCTCAATTTCCTCCAACTCTCCCAGGGCATCATTGCATTCGCCGACGAAAATCAGGACCTCGCCCTGCTCCAGCCGAATGAAGCCAGAACGAACCAGAACATCCCGGAGGACCTCACCGAGTGCGGCATTAACTACCTTGGGTTTCGCACTTTCGCCGTGAACAAAAAGGTCCAATTCCTGATTCGCCATGTGGTATCACCTCTTGAACCTTTCAGCATGGAGCCTTGCGCAAGGCAGCGCGAAATGCGATATTGCTGTCCATGGAGACAACAATCCTTATCTGGCGATGCAGCTAGAATCGCCGAGAAAATCAGTTCCCAGTGGCATGCCGTTGTCCATGCAGACAACAGTATAAGCTACCGAATTCTGCTCGTCAAGGAGGTGGGATGGCTCAATCAGGGCTCGGTGTTCTGCTTCAAGCCCTTCGGGAGCAAAGAGGGCTCTCGTTACGCGAATTGGGGCAGTTATCGGGCGTCGATCACGCTTATATTTATCGCCTTGAAACTGGCGACAAGGAAGCTCCTTCGGAAGAGGTCCTTACAAAGCTCATACGCGCTTTGAAACTGGGGAAGCGCGAGGCGGAGATGCTCCGTTACGTTGCGACCCATGCCGATACCGACTCGGGGCTTGCCGCCTATGTTCTAAAAGATACGAGCGTTTCCATCGAGGTTTTCACCGCCGCCGCCGGTGCCGTGTATCGCGGCAATACCCGACCAGATTACCCGAAACTGATAGATAGGGTTCGCAGAATTCTCGGCGAAGAGGATTTCAGTGGATGAATTCGCTGCCGTCATAAAGGCGCGGGAGTTTGTGCGCAAAGCCAATCCGGGCGGCATACCCGTTCAGGTTGAGGCCTACGTGGAAGAAGTCAAAGGGATACTCCGAATGCAAAACGATCTGGGTGCCGAGGAGCCGGGCTGGTCTTTTTGCAGCGGGGGTAAGCACTACATCTGCGTAAATGCGTCCGATCGGCCTGAACGCCAGCGATTCACGATCTGTCATGAGCTGGCACATATTGTCTTGGACATAAAGTCAGAACACAATTCCCTACCGTGGTGGAGCTACGCGAAGCGGCCTCCAGGCGAGGTTATTTGCGACGTTTTTGCAGCGGAATTGCTTCTCCCTTATGGACTATTCAAGCCTCTAGCGGATGACGCCGCGATAGAGATGAGCAGCATCGAAGGTTTGGCAGACCGCTTTCTTGCCTCGATCACTGCTACCGGATCGCGATTTGCCTCAGTACATCCGGCACCGTGCGCTTTTGTGCTGTCTGAGCAAGGTAAGGTACGTTATGCTTCGCGATCAAACGCGTTGCGTGACGCGTATGCCTGGATTCAACCGCACCTTGACTTGCCACGCGGTTCCTTGTCGGAAAAAATTCGGATAGGCGCAACATCTGATGGACCGGAAAAGGTGGACGCTGACATTTGGTTCGCAGACTGGGAACGTGGCGGCGTTCTGTTTGAGGAAGCGAAGCATTTTCCACAGTGGGATCAGACCTTGACGCTGCTGTCGTTTGAGGACGATGAGATCCCTCCGGCAAAGAAAGAAGAACTACGCGAGGACGAAGAAGAGCTGGGCCTGCAGGAGCTTGACGGAAACCTTCGCTGGCCCAGCAAACGACGCCGGAGATGACTCAGGGCCGGGAGATGGGTCGCTTCGCCACGCAGGCGCGCACGATCTGCGCGATGGCGGGAGACGCGGCGTATGCTCCAACGGCCTAGACCAGGCTGGCATGGATTATCAAACTGATATCATCGTCCACATGGAAGGAAGGCCTTTCAGGTTTCCGAAGCAGCAGATGCTCCGGCAGAAAGCAGACCACGATTGTTCGGTACCAGTCTTTTCGGCGCTCACAGGTATCTCGGAAGACGAAATTTGCGGGGAACTGCCGTTAGCCCCGGAACAAGGCGTTACCGTTGACGGCTGGATGGATTGGCTGACAGCAAAGGGACTCGAACCACTCAAACGGCAAGGCTGCCCGGACGATATTGTGCCGTGTGTTCACTTAGTGGGCCCGCTTTATCCACAAGCCCGGACTCACTTCCACTGGGTCTATCGGGATGAGGAAGGAGATGTCCACGATCCGCATCCCTCGGTTGCCGCTATGCCCGCCGACGATCCACGAATGAGAGACCTATCGATCTACGGAACGAAAGTGCTTACAATTTCGATATCAAGCCAGAAAGTAAGCAGGGCTTTGAACTGCTATTTAATTCAAGGGCGCACCTCGCAGGGAAAGATAAGCACGCGGTAACGGAGAAGCAATGGCGTCGGGCGATCAAAAAGATATAGATCTGCGGGCGGCGATCAATGCCGTATCCGACGTGGTGCAAAACAGGCCACGACCACTGCGGATTTTCGATCAAATCTACATGAAAGCTGGCGACATGGTCCTGCAGAGCGAGCTTGTTGCGCGGTGGGCCGATGGGAAGAAGCTGGCTTTCATCGGAGATGGTGACGCTATCAGTGTTTGCGTCGCCTATCTGCACACGCGTGAAATTCTGAGTTACGGTCCTTCGGAAATTGTGGTGTTCGATTTTGACGAAAGAATTTGTGGTGCGGTAACGCGGTTCGCCGACAAGGAACGGCTCACGCAACTCAGCGCGAAGCTATACAATTGCCTGGACGCATTCCCCGGCCCCTGGGATTTCGACTGTTTTTATACCAACCCGCCCTGGGGGGCCAGCAATGAAGGTGAGAGCGTGAAGGTTTTCGTGCAGCGGGGAATGGAGGCGACATCGTACCGTGGCGAGGGGACGGTGGTCATTGCGGATGATGCTGATCTGGAATGGCCGAAACGTGTGCTCGCCAATGTTCAACAGTTCATAATTGAAGCAGGATTTTTCGTTCAGAGAATGATGCCTCAATTGCACCGCTATC
>Ga0335073_10013769_pt1 | contig 11343 bp, 9 predicted proteins | sample Lox_Sample_22_FD_207093 | JGI IMG/M metagenome (GOLD analysis project Ga0335073, IMG submission 207093) | Soil microbial communities from Loxahatchee National Wildlife Refuge, Florida, United States - Lox_Sample_2.2 | ecosystem: Environmental > Terrestrial > Soil > Wetlands | place: USA: Florida... | reverse complement strand
GTAGCCGGGAGGGGGGAGCCAGTGGCTCCGAGGGTCTGCAACGCCCCGAGATCGTGTTCGCGACCGGGCCTCACCCCGGCCTTGGAGCAGCTGACCAGGTAGCCGGCGCCCACCCCGCCGCAGGTCGTCCCGGTCTCGGCCATCACACCCCAGAGCCCGTCCACGTCGGGCCAGGCCGGATCTCCGTCGAAGAGGACAACGGTCGCTCCCACCAGGAGACCGGAAATGCAGAAGTTCCACATCATCCAGCCGGTCGTCGTGAACCAGAAGAATCGATCGGCCGGGCCCAAGTCGAAGTGCAGTCCGAGGGCTTTGCTGTGCTCCAGCAGGATGCCGCCGTGCCCGTGCACGATCGGTTTCGGCTTACCAGTAGTGCCCGACGAGAAGAGTATGTACAGGGGATGGTCGAAGTCGACGGCGGCGAACTCGAGGGGCTGGTGCTCGGCCGTGAAGTCGTCCCACCCGATCCAGCCCGTGGGCGCGGGCGCTCCCTCGGAGAGGTAGGGCAGCCACACCGACGGCCCGGCCGAGGGCAACCCGTCCCTGATGGCTCGAGCCTGTTCAGCGCGGTCGATGCGCCGGTCACCGAAGCGGTAGCCGTCCACGCATATCAGCACGGCCGGCTCCACCTGACTGAGCCGATCGAGAACTCCGGCCACGCCCATCTCAGGGGCGCAGCACGTCCAGATGGCACCCAGGCTGGCGGTGGCCAGAAAGGCGGCCAGGGTCTCAGGAATGTTCGGCAGGTACCCGGCCACCCGATCGCCTTCGCCTACGCCCGCCCGGCACAGCCCGGCCCGGATCCGCCCGACCAGGCCGGACAGCTCGGACCAGCTCAACTCGGTTGGCCCCCGGGTCTGGGACCGGGCGACCAGGGCGATAGACGCCGGACCGCCCGCCGGGCGGGACAGCGCCTGCTCGGCATAGTTCAGGCGGCCGCCTCGGAACCACCTCGCCCCCGTGACCCGACCGTCGTCGTGCTCCAGGCTGGCCAAGGGCTCCTGGCGCCAGAGCAGGCCGAACTCCTCGGCGATCGAGCTCCAGAAGTCGCCGGCGGTGCCGGGCGCCGCTGACCACGCCCAGGCGTCCCGGTAAGAGCTCAGGCCGACCCGGTCCAGGTAGCGCCGCAGCCTGGACCGCTCCTGGCGAGCCCCGCCCGGGACCCACAGCGGTGACGGCGGCGGGCGATCAGCGGGCATGGCCGGTCATTCGATCAGTTCTACATGTCAAGTTGGGACTTGCATCTCAATTAGAGATGGCGAATGTGACACATGTCTCTTGCCAAGATAGTGAAAGATGGCGCATAATGGTGTTGTTGCTCGGGGCGAAACCCCCCCTCGCCCCTCGAGCTTTGCGAAGGACCGGCATCCCCCCCGCCGGTCCTTCGTCGCGTTCGGGGGTCGATCCACTGCCGCCGTTGCCGCTCCGCTGGCGGTCTACTCCGCTCACCGGCGAGCTCAGCCGGGTGGACCGCCCGCGGGCGCCGGGATCAACTCCACTGTCTCTTCAGCGTGACCACCTTCGCTACGTCCGGGCTGAGGCGGGTCCGGCCCTTCCCCCCAAGGGCCCGCGGCCAGCCTCGCCCTGACGCCCCCACTCGCCGGCAATCCTATGTGGCACATGTCACGCGGGCAAGGGCGGCGCCCCGGCCTGTGAACTCGAATCGCCCGCTCGGTATCCTCCCGGTATGGCCACCCCTCTCGCCGCCTTCTCGCTGCGGCTCCGAGCCCGGATCCCGAACCAGCCAGGTGTTCTGGGCCAACTGGCCACTGCGATCGGGGGAGAGGGCGGGAGCCTGGTCGGAATCGACATCGTGGATACTGACGGGGCCACCGTCACCAGGGATGTCGTGGTCTTCTGCGGGTCCGAGGGCCATGCCGCCGCAGTAGAGGCGGCGGCCCGGGCGGTGGAGGGGATAGAGATCCTCGAGGTCGAAGACCGGACATTTGCCATCCACGAGGCCGGCAAGCTGACCATCGATGGCAAGAGGAGGCTGCAGGACCGCGACGACCTGGCCATGGCCTACACGCCGGGTGTGGCCCGTGTTTGCCTGGCCATCGCCGACCAGCCGGCTCAGGTGCACCGCTACACCATGAAGGCCAACACGGTCGCCGTAGTGACCGACGGAACTGCTGTACTCGGACTGGGTGACATCGGCCCCGAAGCGGCGTTACCGGTCATGGAGGGCAAGGCGGTTCTCTTCAAGACCTTCGCCGGCGTCGACGCCGTACCGGTGTGCCTGAAGGTGTCCAGCGCCGACGAGCTGGTCGAGACGGTTCAGCGCATGGAGCCCGCGTTCGGCGGCATCAACCTCGAGGACATCGCCGCACCTCGCTGTTTCGAGGTGGAACAACGCCTGGCCGACAGCCTGTCCATCCCGGTGTTCCACGACGACCAGCACGGGACCGCGGTTGTCGTGCTGGCCGCTCTGGCCAACGCGTGCAAGCTGGTCGGCAAGCAGTTGGCCGACATGAGGGTGGTGCTGTCGGGCGCCGGCGCCGCCGGGGTGGCCATAACCAGGATCCTCACCACGGCCGGCGTCGAAGACATCGTGGCCACCGATCGCAAGGGTGCCATCCATCCGGGCCGCGAAGCCCTCGATCCCTCGAAGCAGTGGCTGGCCGATCACGCCAACCCGGGCCGGCGGTCGGGCTCCTTGCTGGACGTTCTCCGGGGCGCCGACGTGTTCATAGGGGTGAGCGGACCGGGCCTCCTCAACCGTTCTGATCTGAAGACGATGGCCGAGGGCAGCATCGTGTTCGCCCTGGCCAACCCGGTGCCCGAAGTGCTTCCGGAGGAGGCGGAAGGTGTCGTGGCCATCATGGCGACCGGGCGAAGCGACTATCCGAACCAGATCAACAACGTGCTGTGCTTCCCCGGAATCTTCCGCGGCGCCCTGGACGCCGGCGCCACCAGGATCACTGAGAACATGAAGCTGGCCGCGGCTCGCGCTATCGCCGCCGCCGTGCCGGCCGACCGGTTGCGGGCGGACGAGATTGTGCCGAGCGTGTTCGTACCGGGGGTTGGCAAAGAGGTGGCCGCTGCTGTTGCCGACGCCGCCAGGGCGGACGGCGTCACCCGCTGAGTTCCCTGGCGTAGGTTCGCCCCTTCCACGCGGCCCCCTGACCGCGCCGGTGCCGTCGGGCCGAGTCGACGGTCATGGCCGCGTACGTTCCGGCAGCTAGAGGCAGGGTGAGAGCCCAGGCCGGAGCGAGGTGGTAAGCCCGCACCATGGGTAGGTAGCTGGCGGTCATAAGCACCCAGGCGACCAGTCCGGCCAACGCCACTTCTGGTTGCCCCGATGCGGCTCCGGCGATGAGAACGATGAGCGGCCCCAGGTACACCGCGGTCAACCCGGCGACGGCACCTGCCACCGCCGCCGACGAGTGGCGCAGCTGGGTATAGGCCGACCGGGTCACCATGTCCCACAGGTCCATCAGGCGGGCGTAGGGCCGGATACTGGTGACCTCGTCGGTTAGCCCCAGCCATATGGAACCTCCCGTGCGCTTGACGGCGCGCCCCAGAGCAACATCGTCGATGACTGCGCCGGCAATGGCTTCGAGGCCCCCGGCCCGGGCCAGAGCCCGGTGGCGAAGGAGAACGCATCCACCGGCCGCCGCTGCCGTACGGGAGCGCCGACGGGCGACCAACCTGAAGGGATAGAGCTGGGCGAAGAAGTAGACGAACGCCGGCACGATCAGTTTCTCCCACCGGGTAGCCGTTCTCAGCCGGGCCATGAGAGATACCAGGTCTCTGTCGTCCGAGACGGCGTAGGCCACCAGTCTCGACAGCGAGTCCTGAGGATGGTGGATGTCGGCGTCTGTGAACAGCAAGAACTCGGGCTTTACAGGTCCACCGTCGGCCGCTTCCGTCCCCTGTTGCAGGGCCCAGGTCTTGCCGACCCAGCCGGGCGGGTGCGACGTACCGTTCACCACCCGGAGGGCGAGGCGGGTGCCGGCCTCGGCCAGGTGCCTGGCCACCTCGGCGGTGTCGTCGTTGCTGCCGTCGTCGACCAGTATCACCTCGGCCCGCCCGGGGTAGTCCTGGTCCAGCAGACGGGGGAGGGTCTGGGGGAGAAGCGACGCCTCGTTGCGAGCCGGTACCACGACCGAGACCGCCGGCCAGCCACGGGGAGGGGAACAGGACGGCAAGCGAACGTCGGTACGCCAGAAGAAGCCACGGCCGAGGAGCAGGAAGATCCAGATCGCCGCCGGGATCCAGGCCACCAGGCTCCACCAGGGCATCCCCGCCACGCGCCAAATGTAGTGGCCGGGGTACGCCGATCACCGGTTTGTGCATCGAACACGTGTTCGATACGGTGAGGAAGGTGGAAGCTTCGGTGGCCTCCTTGCAGATCGCGGCAGCCAGGGGCCGGCCCGTCGCCACGGCTGACACCCGGCTGCTTGAGGTTCCCGGCGCCCTGGGTGGTCTTTTTCCCGATGGGGGGGTACGGCGGGGCAGCACGGTGGTGATCAGCAGCGGTGCGGGTGGGTCCTCTGTCGCCATGGCCTTGGCCGCCGCGGTCACTTCGGGCGGATGCTGGGCGGCGGCGGTGGGTTTGCCTTCACTGGGTTTGGTGGCGGCATCCGAGTTGGGAGTGCGGTTGGAGCGACTGGCCCTCGTTCCTCACCCCGGTGCTCAGTGGACCGTGGTGGCGGCGGCCCTGCTCGACGGCGTCGACCTGCTGATCCTGGCCCCACCCACCCGGGTCCGCGGGGCTGACGCCCGCCGGTTGGCGGCCAGAGCGAGAGAGCGGGGCGTGGTGATGGCAGTCCTCGACGGCACCACCTCGGGCGGAGCCGGCTCGGGCGGGGCCGGCTCGAGCGGGGCCGGCTCGAGCGGGATGGGATGGCCGGAGCCACCCGACATCAAATTGGCCGTCATCCGATCAGCCTGGGATGGCCTGGGGGCGGGGCATGGACACCTCAAATCCCGGCGGGTGGAGATCAGATTGACCGGCCGTCGAGCGGCGGCGCGGGAGAGATGCCGGACACTGTGGTTGCCGGGTCCGGCCGGAGAGGTGGCCACGCTGTTCGAGGCGCCGGTTGACGGAGCGGCGCTGGTGAGTTGAATGGGCCCAGCCCGGCTTCTGGTGGCGTCTGTGCCGGACTGGCCGACGGTGGCGGCCGGCTGTTCGCCGGACGTACCTGCTGCCGTGGTGGCTGCCAACCGGGTGGTGGCGGCCACTCCCGCGGCCCGAGCCGATGGGGTGCGCCCCGGGTTGAGGCGAAGGGAGGCGCAGGGCCGCTGTCCGGACCTGGTGGTGGTAGCCGCTGACCCCGGTAGGGACGGGCGGAGATGGGAGCCAGTGGTAGCGAGGGTGGAGTCTCTGACCCCGGCTATCGAAGTGCTCGCTCCAGGTGCCCTCTGCCTCGCCACCCGGGGCCCCTCCAGGTATTTCGGGGGTGACGTCGCTTTCGGCGAGAGGGTCGCCGACGTGGTGAACCAGACTTTGGAGCGGGCCGCCTGTCAGGTGGGTGTCGCTGATGGGTTGTTCGCTGCTGGCCTGGCTGCTCGAGCGGCAGGCACAGGAGGTTCCGGGCCCGTGGTGGTGGTGGCTCCTCGGAGTGGCCGGGAGTGGCTGGCGCCTTACCCGGTGGGTGCGCTCGGCCCTGAATACGAGGACCTGACCGATCTGTTGATCCGGCTCGGGGTGCGCACTCTCGGAGACCTGGCGGCTCTGCCCGGCCCATCGGTCTTGGGTCGCTTCGGGGCTCTCGGGGCCGCCGCCCATCGCCTGGCCAACGGTCTTGACGGCCGCCTGTTGGCCGCCCGCACGCCGCCACCTGACCTGGTTGTCACCGCCGAACTGGACCCGCCGGAGGCGCGGATCGAGGCCGCCGCTTTTGTTGTCAAGGGCCTGGCCGGCGAACTGCAGGAACGGTTGGGTTCGGCCGGGCTGGCCTGCACCAAGGTGGCCATTGAAGTGGAGACCGAGCACGGGGAGCGCCTGGTGCGCCACTGGCGCCATGAAGGCGCCCTCACTGCGGCAGCCATATCCGAACGGGCCCGCTGGCAGTTGGAAGGATGGCTGGCCGGCATCGGGGGAAGCTCAGCCGGCGGGGGTTCGAGCAGGGATGCGAGCGGGGGTTCGAGTTCGGGTCCGGCCGGGGGTTCGGGTCCGGCCGGGGGTTCGGGTCCGACCGCCGGGTTGACCCTGCTGCGCCTGACGCCGGAAGAGGTCCGCCCCGACGACGGCCGGCAACTGGGTTTCTGGGGAGGTCAGGCCGACTCCGACGCTCGAGCGACCCGGGCCCTGGCCCGGGTCCAGGGGGTGCTCGGCCCCGAATCTGTGGTTACCGCCGTCCTCGAAGGCGGTCGCGGGTTTGCTGAGCAGGTTCGCTTGGTGCCATGGGGAGATGACCGGGGACATGGCCAGGGCACCGAGCCGGTCATCAGTGGTTCTCGAAAGCTTGGGCCGGCCGGTAAGGCCGCCAGGACCACCAGGCGGGCTCCCGGGCGGGTAGAACCTCCAGCCCCGTGGCCGGGCCGGTTGGGTAACCCGGCTCCTGCGCTCGTGCATCAGCCGCCCCGCCCGGCCGAGTTGCAGGACCTGGGCGGAGACCCGATCGAAGTGAGCGGCCGGGGGGCCATGACCGCCGCCCCCGCCGCCATCTCTATCGAAGGAGGGCACCCGGTGGTAGTCACCGCCTGGGCCGGTCCATGGCCCATCGAGGAGAGATGGTGGCAAGGTGGAGGCCGGCGGCGAGCCCGGCTTCAAGTGCTGCTCGAGAGTGGCGAAGCCCATCTGGTGACCCGCGAATCAGGAAGATGGTGGGTCGAGGCCACCTACGACTGACGGTCCGAAGATGGCGGCCGTGGAGCGGGGCCGCCGGCCACAAGCTCTTTTCGCAAAGTAGTTGATCGTATACGGGTAGCTACTTTGCACAATAAATATATCTCATTGATCGTGGGCATACCTGGATGCCTATCCAGTCGCGGCCCGCGGTCTCGCACCGCGATTCACGCGTTAGTAATGGGCCATGTTGTCCGGGAGCGACGATGAAGGATGGTCAGGCGAGGGCGACGGCGAAGGGCGCGCCCTTCGCGCCCCCTCGCATCGCCAGATCTGGCTGACGGTGGCGCTCGTGACAATAGTGCTGGTGGTGGGAATCGTGCTGCTTCTCACCAAGTCCGGCGGCAGCTCGACCAAGTCCATCACACCGGTCAGCGGGGTGGCCACAACCCTGGTCGGGCCGGGCACCCTGCCCATAGGCAGTCCCCATTCAGGCGGAGCCGTGGCCCTGGAGCTCTCCATCCGGGGCAAGGTCGGAGGCTGTTGGGACGACGCTGAACCAGGCGGCGCCGACGGGGCCTACCGCCAGGACTTTCACTTCGCGGCCGGCCAGCCCTGCGGTGGTCAGGGCTGGGATATCGATATCGAACTGTTCGACTCGAACGGGCAGGCCGCCACGGCGGCGGGCCGGTCGAGCCGGCCTCAGTCGACCTACCGGTCGGGCAACCTGGTCGTCATCGTGGCGCAGGCGGCCGACCCCGGCACGCGAACCGCCGTTGCTTCGCAGCCCGGTTTGAGGCCGGTCGGGTCCCAATGAACCGGACCGACTGGGGCCATACTGAACCCATGGAGCGGGAGCCCACCGAGGGGGAGCCCACCGAGCGGGAGCCCACCGAGCGGGAGCCCACCGAGCGGGACTCCACGGAGCGGATTTCGGCGACCGAGCACCCATCGTGGACCTTCACGGGCATCGAGCACGTCCAGCTGGCCATGCCCATCGGCGGTGAGGAAGCCGCGGAGGCTTTCTACCGGGACGTCCTCGGCCTGAACGTCGTCCCCAAGCCGCCGGCGCTGGCGCTTCGCGGCGGCAGGTGGTTCGAACAGGGCGCCGTCCGCCTCCACCTCGGGGTCGAAGCCGACTTCCACCCAGCCGGGAAAGCCCATCCGGCCCTGGTGGTAAGCCGCTTCCACGACCTGCTCGTACGGCTGGGGGCGGCCGGTGTCGAGCTGCAATGGTCAGACGATGGACCGGGCGTCCGCCGGGGCCATATCCACGACTGTTTCGGCAACCGCCTGGAGCTGGTGGATCCCGGCCCGGATTAGATGGTCCTCGACAGCTGCTCCGAGTGTGGTTTCGAGTACGACCTGAGGCAGTCCACGCTCGCGGGTGCGTCCATAGTCGAGGGGTCGCTCCGGATCGGCGCCCTGCTCAGGGACTCGGGCGCCGACGTGAAGCTCCGCCGCCTGCCGGGTCAGTGGTCACCGCTTGAATACGGGTGCCATGTCAGGGACGTCCTTCTGGTCCAGCGCGAGCGGATTCTCCTGGCCCGGCGCGAGAGATGCCCGTCGTTGACGCCCATGGGCCGCGATGAGCGGGCCGAGCACGACGGCTACTCGGAGCAGGTGCCGACCGTTGTCGCCCGACAGCTCGAAGACTCGGCCCGGCTGCTCGCCAACGTGCTGGCTCGCCTGGGGGACGGTGACTGGGAGCGTACGCTCATCTACAACTACCCGGAACCGACCGAGCGGTCGTTGCACTGGGTGGCCATGCACACCCTTCATGAGGTGCGCCATCACCGGCTGGATATGGTGCGGCAACTCCAGGTCCGGAATGACCCGGACGCCACGGGAGCGCCTCCGGCGCCGAGGCGCAGGCCGACCTAGGGCCAGGCCGGCGGGTCGACTCCGTACCCGGGCACCCGGGCCGGCCACCGCAGCGGCCGCCCGCCGATGCGCCCGGGCGGGCCCACCGCTTGCACGGGCCCGTGCGGCCCACTCAACTCGACCAGTGGCGGAGCCACGCCGGGCTCCGCCACTGAGTCCGTCGCTCCAGCCGTCGTCGCCGATTCCACGGGGATGGACGTCAGCCATTGGGCGGTACGGGCCAGGGAGACCCGCCGCACGTGGGTGCCGCCGGCCTGGATCTGGCGTCGCAGCCCATCGAGTACCGCGGCCGCTCCCAGATATCCGGTGCCATGGTCGAGCAGCTGGCAGGGGAGGGCCCCGGGCTCCCGTCCGTCCGGCGATTCGGTCATGGCGATCCCGGTCGGCGCTTGCACGACGCTGTCGAAGCCCCGCCGGTCCCTCCACGGCCCCGCGAAGCCCCAGGCACTCACATTGAGCACCACCAGGCCTGGGTAGCGCTCGGACAGGTCCTCCTCCTCGAGTCCGAAGCGATCGAGCGATCCGGGCCGATAACCGCAGACCACGACGTCCGCCTCCCTTAGCAGGTCGTGCAGGACGCGGACGCCTTGCGCCGATTCGAAGTCGACCGTGGCACTTCGTTTGCCGAGCAGGGTGTCGCTCGGCTGGCCCCGCACCAGGTCGGGCCGGGATGGCGCATCCAGTCGCAACACCTCGGCGCCCAGGGCGGCCAAGAACCGGGTGCAGACCGGACCGGCGATCACACGCGTCATGTCGAGGATCCGGATGCCGGCGGCGGGAAGGCCGCTCGATCCGGCCGGGCGACGGCGCGAGGGAGCCTCGCCAGACCATCGATGCGCTATGAGGGGTTCGTCGGCCACGGCCTTCCCCTGGGGATGAGCGCCCCACAGCTTCGTGGTCCGCACCGCCGCCGCCACCCCTCCCGCCGCGAACACGGCTTGTTCCACTTCCTCAGCTTCGAGGCCCGCCAGCGCCGCCTCGACGGCCTCGGGATCGGGCGGCGCATCGAGGACTCTCAACAGCGCGGCCCGGTGCCACGGGTAGTTGGCATGAGTCCGGATCCAGCCGTCGGCCGTAGGCCAGAACCTGGACAACGGGGCGAATCCCACACCCGCCGGCGATTCACCCCTACGGAAGTGCCGCTCGCTGTGCACCGCCGTCGCGACCTGGTCCCGGGCCATCGACAGGTGCACCTCTGACCCGGCCCATACCCGATGCAGGGCGGCTGCGGCCATGAGAGCCAGCGCTACACAGGCCTCGGCCGTCTCTTCTACGGCCAGGTGGGAGGGGAGCAGACCCCGCGGTCCCGAGACCTCCACGGCGGGACGCCGCCCGGCCGGTGGTTCACCCGCGGTCAGGACGCCCCAGGCCTGGTCCAGCAAAGTGTTCGGCCCGCTCGGTACAACCACCTCTGCAGTCAGGCCGATCGTTCCAACCGGGCCGGTACGGCGGATACCGCCCGGCGAGCCTGCCGGGCCGTCCACCAACCCTCCCACTGGTCGGCAATGAACATGGCCACGACGAAAGTGGCCAGACCGGCAAGGACGTCGAGCACGTAGTGGTTGCCGGTCGAAAGGACGGCCACCGACGTGATGGCCGGGTACAGCCAGACCAACCAGCGGAACCGGCGGCCGGCCAAGATCCGCCAGAGCGCCAGCGCCGACCATGCCGCCCAGGCCATGTGCAGCGAGGGCATGGCCGCCAGCTGGTTGGCCGCCGTCGCCAGAGTTCCCGAGTGCCAGGACCCGAAGGCGTGGGTGCTGGCCACCACATCGGTATAGACCTTCGGATCGAGCAACCGCGGGGGTGCCATGGGGTAGAGCCAGAACACCACCATCCCGATCACGTTCATCAGGACCAGTCCTGTTCGTAGCGGACGGTAAAGGAGCGGGTAGCTCCACCACAGCCAGCCCACCAGGCCCAGGGTGACGATGAAGTGAGCGTTGTCGTAGTAGTTGGAGACCAGCAGGGCGAGGGTGTGATGGCGGGCCAGCCAGTGGTCGAGCGTGGCCTCCGGGTCGATGTGCAGGACCTTCTCGACGTGCAGCAAGGAGGCGGCGTGGGCATCGGCCGCGGCCTGGCGCAACGGGGCCAGATTGGCGATGGCGTCGTAGACCCAGCACAGCCAGACGATGACCAGCACCTCCGTCCACCACCGGGCCCGGGGGACCTGGACGGGCGCACTGTCGGCCCCGCGAACGTCGTGGAGATCGTCGGCAGCGGAGAGGCGGGGGGCCGGTGCTGTCAAGACTGACGAGTCTAGGCAGCGGAGGGGCGCGGGCGGCCTAACGTTTGGGCTGGTGCCTGGCAGGGCCGGGAACAGGGAGGAACTCGCATGAGTGGGCTCGATATCCGTCCGGTGGCCGGCGCACCGGGAGCCGAGGTGACGGGCATCGATTTGCGGACGGTCACGGAGGTGGAAGGGCTCGACGGACTCAAGAAGGCGCTGGCCGACAACCTCGTGGTATTCCTGCCCGACCAGCATCTCAACCTGGACGACCTGGAGCGCATTACTGACCTGCTCGGTGGGCGCGACATCACCCCGTATGTCCGTCCCCTCGACGGCCGGCCTTACGTGATCCGGGTCATCAAGGAACCGGAGGATCAGCTGAACTTCGCCAACGCCTGGCATTCGGATCTGAGCTACCTGCCGGCGCCGCCCGCCTACACGCTCATGCACGCCTGGGAGGTGCCAGACCACGGCGGCGACACGCTGTGGGCGA
>Ga0335073_10013768_pt1 | contig 11343 bp, 9 predicted proteins | sample Lox_Sample_22_FD_207093 | JGI IMG/M metagenome (GOLD analysis project Ga0335073, IMG submission 207093) | Soil microbial communities from Loxahatchee National Wildlife Refuge, Florida, United States - Lox_Sample_2.2 | ecosystem: Environmental > Terrestrial > Soil > Wetlands | place: USA: Florida... | reverse complement strand
CGTTCAGTGCCGCGGGCGTTCTCGATCCGCCGCGCATGCCCACCAATCCTACCGACCGGCTGAACGTGAACGAAGGACGCGACATGATAAAGGCCGACTGGGTGCATGGTTCGCAGGCCGTTTCGGCGGCGTGGTCGACTGCGGCACTGGCGCCGGCCAACACAAATCTGCACGATACTGCTGCATTCCGGTATAACGTACTGGTGCGTGGATTCGACACTTCTTTAATTGCGGGTCACGATCGCGGCGGAGACTCGTTTGGGGCGCTGACGTTCACGGGCGTGGTGGGGCAGGCGTGGGAGGTGCACGGCGAAGCCGTGTGGCGCGAGCAGGCGGCGGTGCTGCTGGGAGCCAAGTACACTTTTTCGGGAGTCACCTGTATTGGGGAGTTTTACACGCCGCCGGACACTGCTTATTATCGCGATCCTGGAGTTTCTGCGACGGCGGGCCGGCAGCACTATGCATTCTTCAGCATGGGCAAGGCGCGTCTGCGCGAGCGCTCAGGATGGAAGCAGTGGAGCGTCTCTGGATCCATTGTCTCGAACCTCAACGACCAGAGTTACGCGGGCGTCTTTGATGCCAGCCGGTGGTTTGGCAACCACTTTACTTCATATGTGCACATTGAGGCGCCGGTGGGCAGCAAGACTTCAGAGTTTGGTTCTGCGCCATACTCGACCGCGACGTCGGCTGGAGTCCGTTTTCAGTTATGAATCGGAGCGAAGCGAGCGACAAATGCGACACCGCCATCGAATCCAATTCGCTGGCAGGATTCCGATCGTATTTACTTCGCATGCTGTGGATTGTTCCCGCCGCCACAGTGGCGATTGCTCTGCTTTTCTATTTGCTGGGCCATCTCAACTTATCCCGTGCTGCGCAGCACATACTGGCTATCTTCGTCTACTCGGCGTGCATTGCGATTCCCTCAATGGTGCTGGTGACATTTGTCTCAGTTCGTTACACGGCGCGAATTCCACGTGCAATTGTTCTGGTTCAGGCCGTTTGCCTGGTTTGCACGGCGACCGGCGGCAGCCTTCTGGCCGATCTCATCATCTGGATCATAGGAATTGGGCCGCGAGATTATTGGGCTGAGTTTCGCACGTCCGCGCCCTTCAGCGTTTTCATTTCGCTTGCGATCGGGCTTGCATTTTCAACTTATGAGACCCTGCAGGGGAAACTGAAGACCACCGAGCTTGAATTGCGGACCCGGCAGGTGGAACAGGAGCGTGCCAACAAGCTTCTGGCCGAGGCCCGGCTTTCCTCGCTCGAATCGAGCATTCATCCACACTTTCTATTCAACACGCTCAACACGATTGCGGCGCTGATTCCTTCGAACCCGCAATTGGCTGAGGATACTGTTGGCAAACTCGCGTCGCTGTTGCGATTCTCTCTTAATGCGCAGCACGGCGGACTCGTGCCCTTTGCGCAGGAGCTGAAAGTCGTGCGCGATTATATCGAAATTGAATCCACGCGCTTCGGCCCGCGCCTGCGCTACCACATCGCCGCGCCAGCATCGCTCGACTCAATCAAGGTGCCTCCTTTGTCGCTGCAGACGCTGGTTGAGAATGCGGTGAAGCATGTGGCTGCACAGCGGATTGAGGGCGCGTCGATCGAGGTTTCGGGATCAATGGAGGATGGCCGCATTCGACTCGAAGTCGCAGACAACGGGCCGGGGTTTTCGCTCGATGGCCTATCGCCCGGGCATGGGCTCGATAATCTTATCGGGCGTCTCAAGCTTTTGTTTGGCGAAGATGGGTCGCTCGACGTGATTCGCGAGCCGGAGAAGACCCGCGTCCGAATTTCGTTCCCGGCGGAATCGTGAGTCTATATGGAAGCTGCTCAGCTTTGTGCATTTTTGGTCGATGACGAACCGCTCGCGATAGAGCGGCTTTCGCGGCTATTGGCTAGGCACAACTCTCTGCGCGTCTGCGGCAGCGCGACCGATCCACAGCAGGCTGTCACAGCTTTGAATGAGAGGAAAGACATCGATGTCCTGTTCCTCGACATACAGATGCCGGGGATGAATGGATTCGAGCTTCTTTCGCGGCTCTCGATTCAGCCCTTTGTCATCTTTACCACTGCCTACGATCAATACGCGCTGCGCGCATTCGAAGTAAATTCCATTGATTATTTGCTCAAGCCCATCGACGAAGAGCACCTGGAGCGCGCGCTCAACAAGCTCGGCCGCGTGCGCCCGGTCGTGAAGCCAGACTGGCAACAGAATCCCGAACTGAGTGTAGTGTTGAGCGAACTGGCTTCATCGCTCGTCGCGCAAAAGGCAGCGTATCCCGGCCGGATTGCTTCGCGGGTCGGCGATCGGATTTCGTTTCTCGATGTGAGTGCGATCTCGCACTTCGTGGCGCGCGACAAATTGACTTTCGCCGTTGCCAACGGCCGCGAGCATTGCGTCGATCAGACGATTGCCGATCTGGAGCGGAAGCTGGATCCGGCGAAGTTTTTGCGCATCCACCGCGCGGTACTACTGAATCTCGATTGCATCAAGCAGGCGAAGGTCTCTTTCGCAGGGAAAGTCACGATCCTGCTCAACGACGATCGAGGAACGCAGTTGCCGGTGGCGCGCGAACGGCTGAAGTCGCTCAGGTCACGGCTGGAATTCTGAACACGCGCGAGTGTGGCAGGGCCGCAAGCGCGGCTATCAATGCAGGGCCGCCAGTTCCCGCCTTGCATCCTGAAAGAGCGGCTGGCCTGGGTCGGCATTTTTCCAAGAGTCAAGAAATGCTCTGTATTCAATTCGAGCCTGATCGTTTTTTTTCTCCTTCACCAGAACACGCGCCAGTCGCAAATGGCTCAGGCAATATTCGGGCCAGATGGGGTCGAGTCCGGGGTTAGCCAGTACCAGCCGGTAGTCGGCTTCGGCATCGGCGAGCCGGCCCGCTGCTTCCTCGTAATGCCCGCGCTGATATGGCAAGCCGATATCGCGCGACTGATACCTGCGGCCCGGTTCGAGATCCGCGATCGCCTGTTCCGGCCTATGCTCCTGCATGTCGACTATGGCCCGCAACTCCGTCAAATCGAAATAAAGACTCAGTGTGCTGCTGGTGTGGCTGTCGACAATGTGCGCGATGAGCCGCTTTGCCGGCGCCGTGTCTCCAAGTACCGCCCGGAAATAAGCGGTTGTGCCCGGATCAATTGCATCGCTGTGGAGCATCTTAAGTGAAGCTCTGGCGCCTTCCATATCTCCGAAATCGATCTGAACTCCGGTTTCATAGATCCACGAGAGATCGGCGACCTCATTGTCGCCGTTGCGCATGGCTTCTTCGCGGGCGTGGGCAAAGTTTGCCTCGGCCTCGCGCAGTTTGCCCTCGCTCGACGCCGCAAGGCCCAGGTCGTTGTATGCCACGCTCGGTTGCCGATGCGCCAAGCCCCATTGGGCTTCATGCTGCATGGTCGCTTCGTCGTGTGCCACAAAGGCTACCTGAAAGAGCGTGCTGTGCAATCCCCATCGTTCTTTCCCCTCGGCGATTGCCGCTTCGGCGATGCGCTTCGCGTCTGCCAACCGGCCCGCACGCCTGTAAATCCGCGCAAGATTATCGGCCACAACTCCAGAATGAGGCTCCAGCATGTACGCGCGTTCTGCCGCTTCAACCGCTTGCGGGTGCAAGCCCAGCGCGGTGTAAGCCAGCGCCAGCCGCGACCATACTAAAGCATCGTTCGGATAGATCTGATTGTAGAGATTCATGCTGGCGACGGCTGCTTCCCAGTCGTTGGTGCCGTAGAAATTCCAAGCGATCTCGATTGCCAGCCGCTCCCGCTCGGTAGTATGCGCGCGCAGGTCGTATGCCTTCTGGATAAGATCCTTGGCCTGCACCAGGTCGAAAAGGTTATTGTAATTGGCGCTCAACTGCCAATAGGCTGACGCAAAATTCGGATCGAGCGAGATTGCTTTACGCAGCAGCGATTGTGCGGTGGCTGTATCGCCACGATCGGAGGCCGAGAGCGCCTGCGAGTAAGCTCTCAGCGCCGGCAGTGAACCTGTGGTGGCTTCAGCAATCGGCACATCGTAGGCTGCGACCTGGCGGCGCGGCTCGCCCAGCGCATGGCGCATGCGGCGAGTAATATCGTCCATCGCCGTCAATACCTTCGTTGGTCCGGCGATGGTCTGCTTCTCTGCTGCAACGGTCTTACCGGTCGCGCAACTTGTGGCTTCGAGAGTTAACAAGTACTGCGAGCCGATTCGCGAGATCTCTCCGGTAAGCAGCACTTCGTAGTTTTCGCGCTCGCAAATCTCGCGGGCCACATCTCCGGTGAGAGGAGTGTCTGCCGGTTTCTGCATCATTTCGAGGGTCTCGGCAATCTGGTCGTGATTCATCAAATCGATGTACGGCGATTGTTCGAGATCGATGCGAAGGCCTGATGCGAGCGAATCTTCGAATACGGGTTCGCCGCTGTGATTCTGGAACTGGGCCAGCAGGACCTTGCGCGTGACTGGTTCCGGCCGGGTGAGCCACCACCACGCGCCACCCGCAATTGCGAGAGCAAAAAGCGAGACTGCTACCGCAATCGATTGAAATCTTCTTCGCGGCGGGGGCAGCGCCAGTGGTGGTGGCGCTGCCTCTTCAACCACGATGCTGACCCGTTCGCGCACCCGCTGAACGACCATTTCACCGGAAACCTCACCGGGCGCGGCTAGTTGCTGCCTGGGTTGTACAACGGGTGTGGCGAATTGGTAGCCGCGGCCGGGTATGGTTGCGATGAGGCTGGCTTTGTCGCCCAGAGCCTTGCGCAACCCGCTGATGTGCTGGGCAAGGTTGCCTTCCTCAACAAATGAGTCGGGCCAGACCGCCTTCATCAGCTCTTCTTTGGTGACCAAGCGCGTGGGGTTCGCTGCGAGATAGGCGAGAACTTCAAAAGCTTTGGGGGTGAGAGTGACGCGCTGACCGTTGCGCGTGAATAATCTTGCGGCGCAGTCGAGCTCGAATTCGTCGAACCGGTAAAACTCGTTCGCCCTCAAAGACATAGGTTGCCTTTAGACTAATTCAAAACTATTTAGGCCAATTTCAGGACTCCGGATCGGGAATCGTGTTCCAGTGGGGGCTGCTGGCTGAAGGCCTTTCCTAGGAGTCTACGCATGAAGCGCTGCGATCACAATCACGAATTAGAATCCGATGGGGAACCTCAGCCGGCCGGGCCAACCACCGGGCCAACCATTCGCCGGATAGAAATGACGGTTGAGCGGGAAATTGTGACCGTTGTGAGGCGGCCTGCGGGCTCGAAGGATGAAAGCACAACGGGCGTAAGCGTGGGAGGGGCAGTGTGCGAGCTATGCGGGCAGTCGCTGCCTACGGGAATTCCGGCGCTGCCGGCTGAGGCAGGCGGAGAGACGGATTCCAAAACCAACGACGAGGCGGAATAAGCGCGGCGTAGGACCGCAGGCGAAATCTTGTCTGGTTATTGACGATCCTGGGTAGTGGCGGAGTCTTTTACACCGAGTTCCGGCCTTTCGTACCCTTTCAACCCACTGAGCGAAGCGATCTGGTTTCAGGCCCCTGCGCTGGATAGACCTGACCCCGCCGGAGTGGCGTGTCGTTAGATTCAATGATCGGACCTCCGATAACGTCGAAGTAAATCCGCTCAACCAGATTGGCAGCCCGCGCTCAATCTCCCCAACTCCCTTCTCGCTGGCCTCCCCTCAAAAGGTTTCATCGAACTATTAAGCGTCAAAAATTTCTAACCATCTGACTGTGCAACATCGCGAGCCTTTTGCTCCTTCTCAATACCAACGTATTGTCTATACCTTCGTCTGATTGCTCCCGCTCTCGCACCTTGCTTAGATGTGATTACAGCCTCTTCATTGAGGCTCGGCATTGCCGGCGGGAGCAGACGCTTCATGAATATCGAAACGAATTATGTGCAACAATCTGTTCGTGGCGAATTAGATCTCAGGCAGCAACTCACGGTACGAGACCACCAACTGGTGCTGGCTGCGCAAGCAGGGTCGCCAACTGCATTTGCCGAATTGCAGACGATTTATGGTCCGAGGCTGTATGCAACCGTCGTGCGCATCACCAAGAACCGCGAGGACGCAGAGGACGCTTTGCAGGACGCATTTCTGAGCGCCTACATTGCGCTCAACGGCTTCGAAGGCAGATCGAGCGTTTTCTCGTGGTTGACGCGCATTGCAATCAACTCCGCGCTGATGCTGCTTCGCAAAAAGCGCAGGCGCGCCGAAGTTTTCTTCGATCCACCTGCGGGAGATTCCGACGAAGCCATGATTTGGGAACTAAAGGACGACGCCCCAAATCCCGAGCAACGATACGCTCAGCGCCAGAGATATGTGGGCGTGATAAACGCGCTTGAGGGACTGGAGCCGAAGTTGCGTACGCCTCTCCAGATTCAGCTCACCGCCGATTGCTCAATGAACGAAATGTCCCGGATGCTCGGCATATCAGTCGCGGCGGTCAAGGCCAGGCTGTATAGAGCCCGAAGGCAGTTGGCTGCCTCCAGCTTTGGAGCAAAACACGCGACCAAACAATACCGTCGCCGCACCAGCCGGGAAACAGGCTACTCTTCGGCATTCGATATTGAACGACACCATGCGAGCCACGCGCAGATCCAATAACATGGAGCCCAAAATGACAATTGGGAAGACGGTGCTGGTCACTGGAGCATCCCGTGGGATCGGCGCGGCTGTTGTCCGGATTTTTCTGGATCGCGGATACAACGTGGTTGCAAACTCACTGACTTTCGCACGGGGTGAATTTGCCGCAGCCGGGAATCTTGCGCTCGTCGAAGGCGACATCAGTCTTGAAAAAACAGCGCACGCAATTGCACAAACTGCGATTTCACATTTCGGATCAATCGACCATGTGGTGAACAATGCCGGAGTTTTCACCGCAAAGCCATTTACGGACTACGATATTGCGGACTTTCGCCGATTCGCCGCGATCAACCTCGAGGGGTTCATCTTTATTACTCAAGCAGCGGTCAGGCAGATGTTAGCGCAGGGAAACGGCGGAAGTGTAACGACGATTACTGCGGCGCTTGCCGACAATCCCATTGCGGATGTTCCGGCCTCGATTCCGATGATCACCAAAGGCGGCCTTAACGCGATTACGGTGAGTCTGGCCAGCGAGTATGCGAAGAGAAACATTCGATTTAACGCAGTTGCGCCGAGTGTAGTTAATACCCCGATGCACGAGAACGACGACAAAGCATACCTGAGAACGCTCACGCCGATGGAGCAAATTCCTGAAGCAAAAGATGTTGCCGATGCTGTTTTGTATCTGACTGAAGCCCGTTATGTGACGGGGGAGGTGCTGCACGTGGCCGGTGGTGCGCATGTAGGTAAATGGTGAGCAAGCAAGTTTTCGTACCCGGAGGCGCGGAAGCCAGGTTGAATGGCCTCGGCATAGTTCTTCCCGAAGGGCCAACGCCACTTGGAACTTATGTCGAAGCTGTGCAAACCGGCAACTTACTTTTTCTGAGCGGAACGCTGCCGGTGGTCGATCGCAAGCCTAAGTATGTTGGAAGGTTGGGCAAGGAACTGAATTCCGAAGCGGGTCAAGATGCGGCGCGCGTTGCCGCGTTAACAGCTCTGGCTGCAGCAAAGCAACACCTGGGTTCGCTCGACCGTGTTGGCAGGCTGGTGCGACTGAGCGTGTTTGTTGCCGTTCACGGGGATTTCTTCGATCTGCCGAAGGTCGCCGATGGGGCTTCGAATCTGTTTCAGGAAATTTTCGGGGCCGACAAACTTGCCGTCCGCAGCGTAGTTGGGGTCGCGAGTCTCCCACTCAACGCGCCAGTTATGGTTGAGGTCACACTTGAGATCATCGATTAGTCGGGAGCGCTTATTTCCCGGCTATCGCGAGTCGTCGCCTTTCCAAAAGCCTATGTTGGATACGCCGGTCGGGTTCGCGCAGCGACGACAATACTTTACAACTGGTTGCATAACCTGCCGGCCAGGATGGGGAAGTCTTCCCTCAGAGGCTAAAGCCCTCAATTTTATTGGCCTTTTCCGGCACGACTGAAGTTGTGCCCTGACACTTCGTGCCTTTCATTTGAGTTTTTCCGCAGCCTGCGAGTACAGCTTGCGTGCAGTGGATGGCAGTCCAACTCGATAACGGACTTCGTGGCGGCCGAATTCCATACGAAGGTAGCGGTTCATACCTTTGTCTAATAGTAAAAACACCTCGTCTCTGGCGTACTTGTGAATACACGGACCGGGTAGCGGGCTTCGTAGTCGATCCGATGAATTTGCTCCGCAGCGTGGCACGGAATTCCTGGCGATTTTTCACAACTGTCCTGGAAAACAGCGAAACCAAGAATACTGTGAAGCATCTACCAATGCAAAGTTCGAGCGCGACTGATCGCCGCTAATTCACCCAGATCGAAGCAAGTCATTAATTTCAAACGGCAAGACCCCGAAACGCAAACCCACAATCTTAAATGCGGAGATCTTCCCCATGAATCAGCCGCACCAAGAACAGGGATCGTCATTTCGCCTCGATGTTCCCTTGCATCAGTTGCTTACTGCGCCAGTAAACGATCGGATGGAGTTCCAGCCTGGCGGAGCGCCACAACTGTTTCCGGAGCCGGTGTTTCCGCAACGTCCAGAACTTCTGGGCGAAATCCCTGACGACTGGACGCGCCCGGAGAAGCGGCGATACACGGCAAAGCAGGTCTACGGAACGATGCGCGGATGGCTGTTCCCGTATATTCGCTCGCGCTTCACGGCGGGCGACTTCCATCCGCTGATCGCCTACCTTTTTACCGAATTCAAATGCAATCTCGACTGCCATTACTGTTGGGCCTTCGACAACAAAGTGAAAGGAATGACAGAGGATACCGCCAAGCGCTCAATTGATTGGCTGCAGGGGACGGGCTGCCGGGTGCTGGCGTTTATGGGTGGCGAACCACTACTGAGGCCCGATTTCATTCATCGCATCACTTATTACGCCGCAAAGCGGGGCTTCTGGATTTATCTGCCCACGAATGCGCGCCTGTTGCGCACGGATGTGATTGACAAGCTTGCCGATGCGGGAATTTCGACATTCAATGTCGCGGTCGATGCCGTGGATATTAAGGAGGGCCTGCCTAAGGCGCTCAAGCCCATCCGCAAACAGTTCGACTATCTGTACCACAAGCAATTCAGTTATGGGTATTCGATGTTTCTTAACATCAATATCTGCCGAAACAACCTTGACGACGTGAGAGAGCTGACCGAGATTGCACATGACCTTGGGGTGGCAACGGACTATCACATCAATGAGTCGCCGTTGATTGAGCAGGACGAGCATTTCAAGCACGCCGCAAACAACGTTACTTACATCACAAAAAACGATTGGCCGGCGATTGAAGAGACGGTGCAATGGCTGACTGAAAAGCAGGATGCGGGCTACAAGATGGTGAATTCGAATACCCGCCTGTGGCAGATGGTCGACTTCATGAAAGGCAAGCACTTCCAATGGAATTGCCGCGCCGGGCAGAATTCGATGATCATCCGCGTCGATGGCACGCTGGCGCCCTGTTTCCCCATGTATATGGCCTCATACGACTGGGGCGTTGTTGGCGACCATAAATTCGACACGAAGCAACTGGATCACCAGAAGGAAAGCTGCCAGACTCACTGCTTCTCGACCCTCAATCACATTCTTGGCTGGTGCTACAACGACCAGCGGGTCATCAAGTATTTCTTCAAGCAACTCGCGCACGGATTCCAGGGAATTCACGGGCAGATGTAAGCGCGGACGTTTTCCTTCTCCAGTGCATGACAAGAACATTCTCATCCCCAAGGAGACAATATGCCGACAATGAATCAAGAGGTCGTTCAGACGGATTTCGAGATGGAGATTCAGGCTCGGATCGATGCGGAACGGGCGCGGCTGCGAGCTGAAGCGGGCCTGGCTCGCATGCGGGAGTTCAAAAAGCCGGTCGAGCGAACCTTTACGGCGGGTGAACGCGGTCGCGTAACGATCCTCTTTGGCGGCTTGACATGGAAGCACGAAGAGATGATCAAGGCCGTGTTTCATGGCAGCGGGTATCACTGCGAGAACATTCCTACACCGGTGGTGGCCGACTTCCAGGCCGGCAAGGAGTATGGGAACAACGGGCAGTGCAACCCAACCTACTTCACCGTGGGCAACCTGGTTCGCTATCTGCAGGGTCTTGAAGCGCAGGGCATGTCGCGGCAGGACATCATCGACAACTATGTTTTCTTCACCGCCGGATCTTGCGGGCCATGCCGCTTTGGCATGTACGAGGCCGAGTATCGCTTCGCGCTTGAGAACTCCGGGTTCGAAGGCTTCAGGGTTCTGCTCTTTCAGCAGACCGACGGGATCAAAGCGGCAAGCGGCGAACCTGGCCTGCAGTTCTCGGTTCACTTTGGTATGGGCATGTTGAATGCGCTCAATCTGGGGGATGTGATCAACGAGCTTGTTTACCAGGTGCGGCCATTCGAAGTAATCAAAGGCGAAACCGATAAGGTGATTCGCGAAGCTGTTACTAGCCTCACCAACACACTGCGCGACAGAAAGCTGTGGGAGCTGCAAGATGCCGCGCCGCAGTGGCTGACTCCCTTCCTCGACAAACACAAGAAAATCAGGAGCACCGCCTCGGTACTCGGAAAGATCGTAGACCATCTTTGGGGCAAGGAATATGTGGACGCGCTGCATGCCTGCCGGGATCGCATCGACGCAATCGAAATAGATCGCCTGCGTGTGAAGCCGGTCATCAAGATCACTGGCGAATTCTGGGCGCAGACCACCGAAGGCGACGGAAACTTTAACATGTTCGCGTTTCTTGAGAAGGAAGGAGCCCAGGTGCTGGTGGAGCCCATTGCAACGTGGATCGACTACATGATGTACGTGGCGAAAGAAGGATCAAGAGCACGCGCCCTGGCACAGTTGCCCTATCGCGATCCCAAGTGGCACGAGTTGAAGAAGCGCGCCGTTAATGGTTTCACGCTGTTTAAGAAGACCGCAGGATTGAGCGCGGGCAGCGCGATGTGGACTTACTTCTACCACCGCACAATTCGGCATATGGGCGGCACCGGTCACCACCTTATCCCCCAGGCAGAGCTCGCGAGGCTTGCGCACCCCTTCTATCACCAGCTAGCGCGCGGGGGAGAAGGCCACATGGAGGTAGGCAAGAACATTTTTTACACCGTGAATCACCTTTGCCATATGGTGCTTGCGCTCAAGCCTTTCGGCTGCATGCCGTCCACTCAGTCAGATGGAGTGCAGTCGCGAGTAGTCAGCAAGTTTAAAGACATGATCTTTTTGCCCATCGAGACTTCGGGCGAAGGCGAAGTGAACGCGCATAGCCGCGTGCAGATGGCGCTGGCCGAGGCCAAGGCCAAGGCGCGCGCGGAGTTCGACGGAGTGCTGA
>Ga0335073_10013767_pt1 | contig 11343 bp, 7 predicted proteins | sample Lox_Sample_22_FD_207093 | JGI IMG/M metagenome (GOLD analysis project Ga0335073, IMG submission 207093) | Soil microbial communities from Loxahatchee National Wildlife Refuge, Florida, United States - Lox_Sample_2.2 | ecosystem: Environmental > Terrestrial > Soil > Wetlands | place: USA: Florida... | reverse complement strand
GCGGCGAGGATGATGGCGCGCAAGGCGGCGAAGCCATCCTCTTCGGCCACCAATGCCAGCCGCGGCTCGCGCATCAGCTCCGGCTGATCGAGCGCCGGGTCGCCGGCGGCCACATACGGCGGATTGCTCAACAGCAGATCGAAGGTACGTCCAGGCAAGCAGGCCAGCCAGTCCCCCTGGATCATCTCCGTGCGCTGCAGGCCGAGGGTCACCGCGTTCGCGCGTGCGATCGTCAGCGCCGCGGCGGAAATATCGGTGGCGACGATCCGCCATCGCGGCCTGGCGCTCGCCAGCGCAAGGGCGATCGCACCTGAGCCGGTGCCGAGATCCGCGGCCTTCGCCTCGTCCCCCGGATGGAGTGCAAGTGCCCGTTCCACCAGCAGTTCCGTCTCCGGACGTGGGACCAGAACAGCGGCATTGACGGTGAGCCCGAGAGTCCAGAAATCCTTGCGCCCGAGAATGTACGCGACAGGCTCCCCGGCAGCTCGTCGCTCGATGAGAGCCAGGAACCTCAGTGCGGCATCGGCCGCCGGCACCTCCTCGCCATGAGATCGCAGTCGCGTGCGGCCGACACCCAGCGCATGGGCGAGTAGCAGCTCCGCATCGAGCCCCGGCGTGGCGCCAGCCTCGCGAGCGGCGACCGGCTCCTGCAGGCGTCGCGCGCCGACGGCAAGCAGCTCGGCGACCGTCGCGGTTCCGGATTGGATAGCAGTCGTAGTCATCGCAAAGCTAAGATGCTCACATGCCAAATGCCCTCTACCCGCCGATCAAGCCCCGCTCGTTCGCGGAGCTGCTCGATGCCGTGCTGCAGATCTTCCGCCTGTCGCTGCTCAAGTGTCTGCCCTACGCGACCCTGGCGATCATCGCCGGACAGCTGTCGACCCTCTACTATCTCTGGCGCGGCCGCGTGCCGGTACTCGATTCCAACGATCCGGTCGGCGTCACGATATACGGTGTCGGCACACTGATCTTCGTCATGCTCGCGATGACCATCCTGCTGCGCCAGTCCACCATAGCTGCCGGCCGGCCGGTGACCGGCTCCGCCGATCTTCTCGACACCCTGCGCCGCGCGCCCGGCATCGTAGCCATCTCGCTGCTCGCGGGCACGCCGGTCGTGGCGTTCATCGCCGTCGCGCTCGCCCTCGCGCCGCCCTACCGCGTCGCCGGTGTCATCGTGATGCTGGCGCCCGCAATCTACATCTGGATCGCCCTGTCGTTCGCGCTGCCGGCGTTGATGCTCGCACGCAAGGGCGTACTGGGGAGTATCGCCTACAGCTTCAGGCTGGTCCGCGGGAACTGGTGGCGGGTTGCCGCTATGTACGGCGTCGGTGTCGGCGTCATTTTTAGCCTCTGGATGCTCGTCGCCGCGGTCGTCGCTATGGCGATGTCCGACGATGGAACCGGAGCAGTCGACGATGCGGCCATCACACGCGCGATCAGTTCCGCCGCCATCCTCGCAGTCTGTGCGATCGGCCTGACGTTCTACTCGGCGCTGACTCTGGCGCTGTTCGGCGATCTCGAGGTCCGCAGGGCGACCTCGCGCTGACGCTCAATTGTCGTAGCCGAGGTTCGGGGCCAGCCACTTCTCCGCCTGCTCGAGCGGCATCCCCTTGCGGCGCGCGTAGTCCTCCACCTGGTCGCGGGCGATCTTGCCGACCGCGAAGTAGCGCGCCTCCGGGTGCGCCAGGTACCAGCCGCTCACCGCCGCCGTGGGATACATGGCGAAGGACTCCGTCAGCCGGATCCCGCTGCGGCGCTCGACGTCGAGCAGCTGCCAGAGTTTCGCTTTCTCGGTATGGTCGGGACACGCCGGGTATCCCGGCGCCGGGCGAATGCCGTGGTATTCCTCGCGGATGAGCTCATCGTTGGTGAGTGACTCGACTGCCGCGTAGCCCCAGAGCTCGCGTCGCACACGCTCGTGGAAGTGCTCGGCCGCCGCTTCGGCGAATCGATCCGCGAGCGCTTTCAGCATGATGCTGGAATAGTCGTCGTGCGCCCGCTCGAAGCGGGCGACGTGCTCCTCGATCCCGAGACCGGCCGTCACCGCGAATGCGCCGATGTAGTCGCGGACGCCGCTCGACTTGGGAGCGATGTAGTCGGCGAGACACTCGTGCGGCTGACCCTCCGGCTTGCCCTTCTGCTGGCGGAGGAACGAGAGCGTCAGGAGCGGCCGCCCACGATCCTCGTCGGCGTAGACCTCGACGTCATCACCCACCGCGTTCGCGGGGAAGAGTCCGACCACGGCCCGCGCCTCCAGCCAGCTCTCGGCGATGAGCTGCTTCAGCATGCGGCGCGCATCGGCGTAGAGATTGCTCGCGGCCTCGCCGAATTTCGGATCGGTGAGCACGTCCGGGAATTTCCCGGTCAGCTCCCAGGCGTTGAAGAACGGCATCCAGTCGATGTAGCCGAGAAGCTCATCGAGAGGGTACTTCTCGAAGGTGCGCACGCCCGGAACGCGCGGAGCCGTTGGCGAATACGCGGCCCAGTCGATGCGGCGGCGGTTGGCCCGGGCCTGCTCGATGCTGAGCTCGGGCGCTTTCACCTTCCTGCCGGCATGCTGCTCGCGCCGGCGCTCGTGCTCGTCATTGACTTTGGCGACGAACGCCGCGCGCTGCGTCGGATTCGCCAGTGTCTGACAGACGCCGACCGAGCGTGAAGCATCCTTCACGTAGACGACAGCAGACTTGTACTGCGGAGCGATCTTCACCGACGTATGCGCGGGCGAAGTGGTTGCACCGCCGATGAGCAGCGGCAGCTCGAATCCCTGCCGCTGCATCTCGCGCGCGACGCTCACCATCTCGTCGAGCGAAGGAGTGATGAGCCCGGAGAGACCGATGTAGTCCGCGTTCTCGCGGCGGGCGGTCTCCAGGATCTTCTCGCACGGCACCATGACACCGAGGTCGATGACCTCGAAGTTGTTGCATTGCAGCACGACACCGACGATGTTCTTGCCGATGTCGTGTACGTCACCCTTCACGGTCGCCATGACGATGCGCCCGTTCGCCCGCTGGCCGCCCGAAGATCCCTTGCTCTTCTCGATGTAGGGTATGAGGTGCGCTACGGCGCGCTTCATGACGCGAGCGCTCTTGACCACCTGCGGCAGGAACATCTTGCCGGCGCCGAAGAGGTCGCCGACGATGTTCATGCCGTCCATCAGCGGTCCCTCGATGACCTGCAGCGGGTAATCGAAGGCGAGGCGTGCCTCTTCGGTGTCTTCCAAGACGAAGTCGTCGATTCCCTTGACCAGTGCATGCTCCAGGCGCTTCGCCACGGGGAGCGAGCGCCATTCGAGATCCTCCTTGCGTCTGACGCCGCCGTCACCCTTGAAGCGCGCGGCCATCTCCAGCAGTCGCTCAGTCGCATCCTGACGCCTGTTGAGGATGACATCCTCCACGGCCTCGCGCAGCTCAGGCGCGATCTCCCCGTATATCGCGAGCTGACCGGCGTTGACGATACCCATGTCCATGCCGGCCGCGATCGCGTGATAGAGGAAAACCGAATGCATCGCCTCGCGCACCGCATCATTGCCGCGGAACGAGAACGAGACGTTGCTCACGCCGCCGCTCACCAGCGCGTGCGGCAGCAGACTCTTGATCTTCCGCGTTGCCTCGATAAAGGCCAGCGCATAGCCGTTGTGCTCTTCGATGCCGGTCGCGACGGCGAAGATGTTGGGATCGAAGATGATGTCTTCGGGAGGGAAGCCCATGCGCGTGAGCAGACCATGGGCACGCCCGCAGATGGCGACGCGGCGCTCGACCGTGTCGGCCTGCCCCTGCTCGTCGAAGGCCATGACCACGGCCGCAGCGCCATAGCGGCGCACCTTGCGGGCGTGATCGAGGAATATCTCCTCCCCTTCCTTCAGGCTGATGGAGTTGACGATGCCCTTGCCCTGCAGGCACTTGAGACCCGCCTCGAGCACGCTCCACTTCGAGGAGTCGAGCATCACCGGCACTCGTGCGATGTCCGGCTCCGCGGCGATGAGATTGAGGAAGCGCACCATCGCCGCCTCGGAGTCGAGCATGCCCTCGTCCATGTTGATGTCGATCACCTGCGCGCCGCTCGCCACCTGCTGGCGCGCCACTTCCAGCGCCGCCGCGTAGTCGCCGGCCTCGATGAGCTTGCGAAAGCGCGCCGACCCCGTGACGTTGGTGCGCTCGCCCACATTGACGAAGAGCGACTCCTCGTCGATCGCCACCGGCTCCAGCCCGGCGAGACGGGTCTTCACCGGAATCGAGGGAATGGCGCGCGGCGCGCACCGGCCGAGACCCTGCCGCAGCAGGCGGATGTGCTCCGGAGTCGTGCCGCAGCAGCCGCCGAGGATGTTGACCAGCCCCGAAGCGGCGTATTCGCGCAGGATCTCCGCGGTCTCTTCCGGCGGCTCGTCGTATTCTCCGAAGGCATTCGGCAGGCCCGCGTTCGGGTATGCGCACACCCGCGTGTCGGCAACGCGGGCCAGCTCCTGGATGTACGGGCGCAGCTGACGGCCGCCCAGCGCGCAGTTGAGCCCCACCGAAAGGGGCCGCGCATGGCGAATGGAGTTCCAGAAAGCTTCCGCGGTCTGGCCCGAGAGAATCCGCCCGGAAGCGTCGGTGATGGTGCCGGAGACCATGATCGGGACTTCGACGCCGGTCTCCTCGAAGAGCGACAACAGTGCGTAGATCGCAGCCTTGGCGTTCAGGGTATCGATCACGGTCTCGACCAGGAGCAGGTCGACGCCGCCGAGCAGCAGCGCGCGCGCCGAATCGAGATAGGTCGCCGCCAGCTCATCGAACGAGGTGCTGCGGTAACCGGGGTCGTTGACGTCCGGGGAGAGCGAGCACATGCGGCTGGTCGGCCCCAGCGCGCCCGCCACGAACGCCGGCCGTTTCGCCGCGCCGGCGAATTGGTCCGCGACCGTGCGCGCCAGCCTCGCGGCGCGATAGTTGAGCTCGGGTACCAGCGCTTCGGTGCCGTAGTCGGCCTGCGACACCGAGTTCGAATTGAAAGTGTTGGTCTCTATGATGTCCGCGCCGGCCTCGAGGTACGCGCGGTGAATGCCGCCGATCACCTCGGGCTGCGTCAGCGTCAGGATGTCGTTGTTGCCCTTGAGATCGCGGCCGTGGTGCAGGAAGCGCTCGCCGCGATAGCCGCGCTCATCGAGCCGGTGCTGCTGCACCATCGTGCCCATGGCCCCGTCGAGCAGCACGATGCGCTCGTCCAGCAGGCGCCGCAGGCGCTCGCGACGCTCCTCCCGCTCGGTTTCATCCGGCGGCGTCACGGCGAAAGGCGCAGCCGCGACGCGCGGCGCGGGAGAGTCCCTGCCGGCCGGGACCGGCCGATCCGCCCGGGGATCGGGATGCGCGCAGCCGCTCATGCTCTACGCTCCCAGGGCCACGGGACTGGCCGTTGCCTGTCTGGCCGGACGTACTCCCAACGTGTGGCAGATGGCGTAAGTAAGCTCAGCGCGATTTAGCGTATAAAAGTGGAAGTCGCGGACGCCATGTCGCTCGAGCGTCTGAACCTGCTCTATTGCAACACTGGCGGCAATCAGACGGCGCGTCTCCGCATCGTCGTCCAGGCCATGGAAGCGCTCCGCCAGCCACTGCGGAATGCTGGCGCCGCAACGCGCGGCGAAACGCAGTACCTGCGGGAACCGCGTGATGGGCAGGATGCCGGGCACGATGGGCGCGCGAATCCCGGCTGCCGCGCAGCTGTCGCGGAAGCGGAGAAACACCTCGACGTCGTAGAAGAATTGCGTGATGGCGCGCGTCGCGCCGGCGTCCAACTTGCGCTTGAGGTTGTCGAGATCCAACTGTGCCGACTGCGCCTCGGGATGCTTCTCGGGATAGGCAGCAACCGAGATATCGAAGTCGGCAACCGTTTTGAGACCGGTCACCAGGTCCGCGGCGTAGGCGAAGCCGTCGGGATGGGGCTCATAACACGTGGCTCCCTGAGGGGGGTCGCCGCGCAAAGCGACGATGTGCCGCACGCCCTCGTCCCAGTACTGGCGCGCGATTTCGAGAATCTCACCGCGGCTCGCACCGACACAGGTGAGATGCGCCGCTCCGGTTAGCGGAGTTTCCCGTTGAATGCGGGTCACGAGCTGGTGCGTTCGGCTGCGCGTCGAGCCGTCGGCGCCATAAGTAACGGAGACGAAGCTGGGCGAGAGCGGCGCCAGGCGCTGCACGGAGCGCCACAGCGTCGCTTCCATCTCCGCATCCCCGGGCGGGAAGAATTCGAATGAGAGGTTCATCGCGGGTCTCCCTTTGTCATTGTCACGCCGCGCTTGCCGTGCCGCGCGGCCGCTCCAGCGACAGCACGGCCGAGGCGGCCAACACGTGTTGGCCGTCGGCTTCGATGGGACTCATGCGCTCGCAGGTCAGCCCGGCCTCGTTGAGCAGCCGGCGCAGCCGCGCGATGGGATGCTCCACCACACGGCCGCGTGAGCTCTCGAGCGAGTCATAGCGCTCGAAGAGAAGGAGGTGTCCGCCGGGCGAGAGCGCGCGCCGGGCCGCCGCGAGCAGACCGGCGAGTGCTTCGTCGGAGGGAGTCCCCAGGCGATCGAGGAGCACAGCGTCAAAAGTGCGCCCGAGGCGCACGAGATCGCGTGGTCCGAGCGCATCGGCGCCCGCAGCCAGGAGCACACGGCAGCGCAGGCCCGTGCGCTCGGCCATGGAGCGCGCAAGTTGTGACGAGCGGCGGGAGTGGGCGAGGATGGCGCACTCCGCGCCCTTACCGGCCGCCGTCTCGATCAGCTCGGGACGATCGGCCCCGACGAGCAGCACCGCACCGGCAGGGATGACCGCCTCGGCCGATTCGACGAAGCCTCGCAGCTGCCTGCCGAGACGTGACGCTGCCGGAGCGCCAGCGCGTTGCCCATCGCTCTGCGGCGCCTGGGCCCGCTCACGGTCGCGCGCGAGCAGCGGATCCGCGCGATCCAGCTGTCCGAGCAATCCCTGGACGAAGCCGGCGGCGGCGCCTCCGCGGGCCAGGGCGTAGTGCACCCACTGCCCCTGCCGCACGCGCTCGATCAGTCCCGCGTCCCCGAGGATTTTCAGATGTCGCGACACCCGCGGCTCGCTCTGACCGACGATGCGGGCGATGTCGGAGACGCTGAGCTCTCGCCCGGCGCACAGGGAAAGCAGCCGCAGCCGTGTCGGCTCGCCGGCAGCGCGCAACCAAGTCAGCAGCAGATCGGGTGGGGTTGAGGGCATCGGCTAGATATAAACACTTGCACAAACCTTTAAGTATAGTATAGCGAAAGCCGCTGTCCGGTGCCAGCCGGGCCTCATCGTCTCACATATGAGCCAATCTCAGTGAATAGTGGACGGATTGCCACCAGGGGCGGCGCCATCCTCGAACAGCGCCTCGACATCGCGGGCCTCGAAACGATAAGGCCGATGGCAGAACTCGCAGGTGACGGTCACCGAGCCCTGCTCCCGAAGCACATCGCGGACTTCCTCCGGTCCCAGGGCCTTGAGCAGGCTGGTCACCCGCCCGTGACTGCAGCGGCACTCGAACTGGACCGGCGCGCCGCGGAAAAGGCGCATGTCCTGGGCTGAAAAGCCGCGTCCGAGCAGCTCCTCGACCGGGCATTGCAGCAGATCGTCCGCGCTCAACTGCTCAATGCCGCGCTCGGCCTGCTCCCAGATCTCGCGCATCTGATCCTCGTCGGTGGCTGCATCTTCGGGAAGCTTTTGCACCAGGACACCGGCGCCCCGCTCACCGTCCGCAGCAAGGAGCACGCGGGTCGGCAGCTGCTCCGAGCGGGCAAAGTACGCCTCCAGCGAGCCGGCCAGCGAATCACCGGTCAAGGGCACGATGCCCTGGTAACGGGTGTTGCGCTCGTCGGCCTCCACCGTAACTGCGATGCGCCCCTCGCTCCCGACGAGGCGGCGGAAAACGCTCTCGCCGGCGTCAACCGTCTCCCCGAGGGCGCCATTCGCCGACAACGCCCCCACTGCCTCGTCGTCGAAGCGGGCAACCGCTCGCAGGCGGTAATCGTGGGTGCATTGCGCGACGAGCAGGCTCACAGCGCCATTTCCCTGCAGCTGCAGCGTCAACTGGCCGTGAAACTTCAGGGTCGCGGCCAGCAGTACGGAGGCGGCAACCGCCTGGCCCAGAAGCTCGCGCACCGGCTCGGGGTAATCGCGGTGGGCGCGCAGCTCGCGCCAGGCGCCTTCCAGGCGGACCCAATGGCCGCGGACCGGTCGGTTCTCGACCATGAAGCGACGAACCTCGTCGCGGGGAGTGGCTGGGGATTCCATGCCCCGAGAATGGGGCACGGACCTCAATTACTCAACCGGGAGATTCTCATGCGCCGCGCGCAGGTCTCAACGGGGTTCGCTGGCGCGAACCCCGTCCATCTATCCTGGGAGCTTCTTCTTCAGCAGCTCGTTCAGCTGTGCGGGATTCGCCTTGCCCTGCGTCGCCTTCATCACCTGGCCGACGAAGAAGCCAAAGAGCTTGTCCTTGCCGGCGCGATAGTCGGCGAGCTGCCCCGGGTTCTTCGCCATCACCTCCTCGATGGCGCGCTCGATCGCGCCGGTGTCGGTGATCTGCTTCAGGCCCTTCGACTCGATGATGGCATCGGCGCCGTCACCGCTCGCCCACATGGCCTCGAAAACCTCCTTCGCCAGCTTGCCGGAGATCGTCTGATCGGCGATGCGCGTCAGCAGCCCTGCGAGGCGCGCCGCGGGCATCTTCTGCGAGCCGACCTCGAGGCTCTCCTTGTTGAGCGCGGCGGCGAGCTCTCCCATCACCCAGTTGGCGGCCAGCTTCGGCTCCCGCGGCACGGCGCGCACCACTTCCTCGTAGTAGCCGGCGAGCTCGCGGCTCGCGGTCAGCACGCCGGCGTCGTAGGCCGAGAGCCCGTACTGCGAGGAGAATCGCGCCGCTTTCCCGTCGGGAAGCTCCGGCAGGCTGGCACGCACTCCTTCGATGAAGGCCTCATCCAGCTCCAGCGGCAGCAGGTCCGGGTCGGGGAAGTAGCGATAGTCGTTCGCTTCCTCCTTGGTGCGCATGGAGCGTGTCTCGCCCTTGTCCGGGTCGTAGAGGCGCGTCTCCTGCACCACCTTGCCGCCCGACTCGATGAGCTCGATCTGACGCGCGGTCTCGTAGAGGATCGCCTTCTCCACGAAACGGAAGGAGTTGATGTTCTTGATCTCCGCGCGGGTGCCGAGTTTGTCAGAGCCCTTGCGCCGCACCGACACATTGGCATCGCAGCGGAACGAGCCTTCCTGCATGTTGCCGTCGCAGATCTCGAGGTAGCGCACCAGCGTGTGCACTTTCTTCATGTAGGCGACGGCTTCCTTCGCCGAGCGCATGTCAGGCTCCGAGACGATCTCGATGAGCGGCGTGCCGGCGCGGTTGAGATCCACGCCCGTGACCTTGCCGAGACCTTCGTGCAGCGACTTGCCGGCATCCTCCTCCAGGTGCGCGCGGGTGATGCCGATGCGCTTGGTGCTGCCGTCGTCGAGCACAATGTCGAGAGTGCCCTGCGCCACCACCGGCAGCTCGTACTGGCTGATCTGATAGCCCTTCGGCAGGTCCGGATAGAAATAATTCTTGCGCGCGAACACCGAATGGCGGGCGATGCGCGCGCCGATCGCGAGGCCGAAGCACACGGCCATGCGGACGGCCTCACCGTTCAACACCGGCAGCACGCCGGGGAAGCCGAGGTCGATCAGGCTCGCCTGCGCGTTGGGCGGCGCACCGTAGGCGGTCGAGGCGCCGGAGAAGATCTTCGACCGGGTGGCGAGCTGTGCGTGGATCTCGAGCCCGATGACGGTTTCCCAGCTGCTTTCTTCGCCGCCGTTGCGAGGCTCCGTCCCTGCGCCTCGCCCTTCGGGCCGGCTGCCGCCGTCCAAAATCGTTGCCGACGATTTTGTCATGCGAACCGCTCCGGCGACTGCCGATGCCAGTCGGTCTCGAGCTGATAACGATGCGCGACGTTGAGAATGCGCGCCTCGGCGAAATGCGGGCCCACGACCTGCAGGCCGACCGGGAGTCCGCCCACGAAGCCACAGGGAACCGACAGCGCCGGCAGCCCCGCGAGGTTGGCGCCGATGGTGTAGATGTCGTTGAGGTACATGGTGATCGGATCGGCGGTCTTGGCGCCGATGCGGAAGGCAGCCGTCGGGCTGGTAGGGCCGACGAGCACGTCGACCTCGCCGAAAGCGCGCTTGAAATCGGCGGTGATCAGCTGCCGCACGCGCTGAGCTTTCAGGTAGTAAGCGTCGTAGTAGCCAGCGGAGAGCACGTAGGTGCCCGTCATGACCCGACGCTTGACCTCGGCCCCGAAGCCCTCGCCTCGCGAGCGGCGGTAGAGGTCCTGAAGGTCGCGCGGATCCTTGCAGCGATGGCCGAACCGGACTCCGTCATAGCGTGCGAGGTTCGACGAGCACTCGGCCGGCGCCACTACGTAGTAGACAGGTACCGAGAGAGGCAGGTTCGGCAGACTCACCTCACGCAGGCTTGCTCCCAGCCGCTCGAGCACGCCGAGGGCCTCGCGAATCCGCTGCTCGTTCTCGCGGTCGAGCCCCTCGTCGACGAATTCCTTGATCAGACCGATCTTCACGCCCGCAAGGGGCGCGTCGAGTCCTGCCACATAATCGGGCACGGGCTGATCGACGCTGGTCGAGTCCTTCGGGTCGAAACCGGCCATCTCGCGCAGCATGAGGGCTGCGTCCTCGGCACTGGTCGTGAGGACACCGCCCTGATCGAGGCTCGACGCGAACGCGATCATCCCGTAGCGGGACACCCGCCCATAGGTCGGCTTGATGCCGGTGATGCCACAGAGTGCGGCCGGCTGACGAATGGACCCGCCGGTATCCGTCGCGGTCGCGCCGGGCACCAGGCGCGCCGCCACGGCCGCGGCGGACCCGCCGGAAGACCCGCCGGGCACGAAATCGGTGTTCCAGGGGTTCCTCACCGGGCCGTAGAAGCTGGTCTCGCTCGAGGAGCCCATGGCGAACTCGTCCATGTTGAGCTTGCCCAGGGTGACGGCGCCGGCCGTCTTGAGCTTGGCGACCACCGTGGCGTCGTAGGGCGACACGAAATTGTCGAGCATCCGCGAGCCGCAGGTGGTGCGCACACCGGCCGTGCAGAACAGATCCTTGTGGCCGATCGGAACGCCGGCAAGGGCGCCACCCCGGCCGGCCGCGAGCTCGCGATCCGCCGCGGCGGCGGCCGCGAGCGCCTGGTCCGCGGTCACCGAGACAAAGGCATTGAGCGCCGGCTGGCTGCCCTCGATGCGCGCGAGATAGGCGCGCACCAGCTCCACGCTGGAGAACTTCTTTGCGCGCAGCCCGACTGCGAGCTGGGTCATGGAATTCCTGTGAATCAGTTCACTCATGGCTCGGC
>Ga0335073_10013765_pt1 | contig 11344 bp, 9 predicted proteins | sample Lox_Sample_22_FD_207093 | JGI IMG/M metagenome (GOLD analysis project Ga0335073, IMG submission 207093) | Soil microbial communities from Loxahatchee National Wildlife Refuge, Florida, United States - Lox_Sample_2.2 | ecosystem: Environmental > Terrestrial > Soil > Wetlands | place: USA: Florida... | reverse complement strand
ACCGCCGGGACCACCCGGCGCCGGTAGACGCTCGCTCCCGTGGCGAAGGGCACGTTCATGAAGGCCTCCTCGAAGAACGCGCTCAGGCCCAGGTAGTTCACCAGGTCGGTCTCGGTGATCGTCCGCCCGGCCGAGCGGAAGCAGGCACCGGGCCGGAACTGCTCCAGATACCAGCCCTCGTGGCGGTCCGGCTCGGTCACGCGCTTTGTCCTGACCGCGACGATCCGATGATGTGCGTGCCGGCCAGCTCGTCGAGCTGTTCATCAGACAGGCCGAGCAGCTCCTGCAGCACCGGCCGCGTGTCCGCGCCAAGCAGCGCCGGGGCCTCGACCTGGACCTGGGACGCTGACATATGCACCGGCCACCCCGGCATCCGGTAAGTGCCGCGCTCAGGATGGTGGACGTCCGCGAAGACGCCCCGCTTGTGCAGGTACTCGTCGGCGGTGAGCTCATCGAGATCGAGCACCGCGCCGGCCGGTACTCCGGCTCGGCCGAGAATGTCCATCGTCTCGGCTTTGGTATGGGCGCTGGTCCACGTGGTGATCAGCTCGTCGACGGCCTCGGAGTTCCGGATTCGCAGTTCCGGTGAGGCAAACCGGGGATCCCCGATCAGGTCCTCGCGGCCGATCGCGGTGAGCAGCCGGTCCCAGTGCCGGTTGCCGGCCCGGCTGGTATAGATGAAGCAGTAGTCGTTGTATCCGCCGGGCGCGCACGGATAGGTGTCGCTCGGCGCGCTGCGCGCCAGCTGGCTGCCGTTGCCCACGCGCCCCGGCACCTGGCCCAGCATGAGCTGACCGGAGTAGGCCATCCGGCAGAAGTTGACGATCGTTTCCTGCATAGCCACCTCGACCCGCTGGCCGAGCCCGGTATCGGCCCGCTGGAGCAGCGCCGCGAGGATGCCCACGACCAGATGCAAGCCCGCGCCCGAGTCACCGAAATTCGCGCCCGGCTTCAGCGGCCGCCCGTCCGGCTCCCCGGTGAGGCTGAGGACGCCACCGGTCGCCTGCGCGATCGGGTCGAAGGCCAGGTAGCCAGCGTACGGACTGCCCGGACCGAAGCCCTTGACCTGCGCATACACAAGCCGCGGGTTGACGGACCGAACCGACTCGTAATCGAGGCCGAGCCGCTCGATCGTGCCGGGCGCGAAGTTCTCGACCATCACGTCTGCCTCGGTCAGCAGCCGCAAGAGAAGGTCCCGTCCCGCCGGCGCGGCAAGGTCGAGCTCCACGCTCCGCTTGTTGGCGTTGAGGAGCAGGTAAGCCCATGAGTCCAGGCCGGGAACGTCAGCCGTGGCGTTGCGGCCCTGTTCGCCGGTGCCAGGCCGCTCGATCTTGATGACATCCGCGCCGAGCCAGGCCAGCGCCTGAGTACACGATGGGCCGGCTTCAAACTGAGTGAGGTCGATGACCCTGATCCGCGACAACGCCGCCATGCTGCCTCCGCGTACTGTATTTCCTGTCGTGCGCTCGTTGCCTGCTGCCTGTGCTCAGATCACGCCGCGTTCGGCGAACTGGGCGAGCTGATCGTCATCCAGCCCGCCCAGAGAGGTCAGCACCGCGCGGGTGTGCTCACCGAGCCGGGGTACCGGGCCGATATGGGGCGTGAGGTCGTCGCTGAGCTTGAAGGGCGAGGCGACCACCTTGTAGCTTCCGTAGCCCGGATAGCTGACATCGAGCAGCATCTCGCGCGCTGACACGTGCGGCGACTGCAGAACGTCGCGGGCAGTCTCGACCGGCGCGGCCGGCACGTTGGCGGCGAGCAGGGCCTTGGTCGCCTCGCTCCGGGTACGCGAGTTCAGCCACTCGGTGATCGCAGGGACGATGACGGTCGGCATGTGACGGCCGCGATCCAGCCCGGTCGCGAGGCGCGGGTCGTCAGCGAGCTCTGGCCGGCCGATGGCATGCGCGAATCGGTGCCACATCGGGTTCCCGATGACGCCGATGACTATCCAGCCGTCCCGGGCCTCGAACGGCCCGAACGGGGCCAGTGCCGGATCGGAACCGCGCTGGGGTAGATCGCCCGTTACGCCGAATGAGAAAACCGCCCGCTCATTGAGCGAGATGATCGAGTCGGTCATCGAGATGTCGACGTGCTGGCCTCGTCCGGTCGCGCCCCGCTGCAGCAGGGCGAGTAGCACCCCGCTGAACGCCGTGGCGCCCGCGTAGAGGTCCCCTAGGCTGACCCCCGACCAGTGCGGCGGGCAGTCGGCGTCGCCGATCCGGTCCATGATGCCGCCCATCGCCTCCGCGACGACGGCGAAGGCGGGCCAGGACCAGTAGGGGCTGGCCAGGACGTCCTGATGCCCGAAGCCGGTGATGGATGCGTAGATCAGCCGGGGGTTGGCGGCGTGCAGCTGCCGGTACCCGACCCCGCAGGCGTCCAGGAAGTCGGGCCGGAAGTTCTCCACGAGCACGTCGGCGTGCTCGGCCAGCCGCCGGAGCAGGGCCGCGCCATCGGCCGACTTCAGGTTGATGGTGACGCTTTCCTTCGTGCGGTTGAAGCGCACGAAGAATCCCCCGGTCACGGAGCCGTCGGCGCCCGTTAGTTCCGGTCCTTCGTGCCGGTACGGGTCGCCGTCGCCGGGGCGTTCTATCTTGATGACCCGGGCGCCTGAGTCGGCCATCATCATCGTGCAGTATGGTCCCGCTGCATACTGCGACAGATCGAGAACCACTAGCCCGTCGAGGGGCCTCGCCGGTCCCGGGTTCATGGCGCGGCGCTCCTCATCTCTGCGGTCCTAGAAACTCCAGTACGTGCAGCCCGGCATTGAAGTCAGTGCAGTACGCGATGCCGTTGGCGTCCACGAAGACGTCGGCGAAGTGAACTGCGTGCGGCCGGTCGGGCCGGCTGTCGAGCCAGGTGTCGAACGAGGGCGAGGGTACGTAGTAGCCCGCCTCCCGCGGCTGCAGGGGATTGCTGATGTCCACCGCTCGCAAGCCCGCGTTCTGGTAGGTAGCAAAGATCAGGTCCGAGCTCTGGAAACTGCCGGGACGGTTCTCGTGCAGGTTGTGCGGGCCGAAATGGCCGCCTGCGGAGCAGTAGTCGCGCTCTGCGGGCGTCGGGAACGTCGCCACCGGCACGGGCTTGGCTTTGTCGCGGATGTCGATGACCCAGGTGTACTTGACTTGATCCGCGCAATTGTCCCTGATCGCCTCGTCGGCGACGATCACGTACTCTTTCGGGACCGGCACGCGGTCGGTGAGCGGCAGGGCCGTGTGCGTGCCGCCGCCGAACGGCGGGTGCAGGTTGAGATGGGATAGCAGCGAGGGCCGCTCGGGATCGCGCACATCAACCAGCGTGAGTCCGCCGTCACGCCAGGAGGCGTAGGCGACGTCGTGCGCGACGATGGCGTGATGGAGCGCGACCCGGTCACCCTTCGGCCAGGTGGCCGACTCGCCGCCCGCTGACCACATGCCGGGCAGCCACCAGGTGCCCGCGGTCCGTGGCTGCGCTGGGTCGGCCAGGTCGACGATGAGGAAGATGTGGTCGGTGTAGCCGCGCAGCTGCGCCGAGACGTAGGCGTACCGGCCGCCCGCGTACCAGATGCGATGGAAACCGTAGCCGTCGACGTCCAGCTGGCCGATCTTCCGCGGCGTCGCCGGCTGGGAGATGTCATAGACCGACAGGCCGGCGGAGTAATCCACGCCGCGGATTCCGAGGATCTGCTCCCCTCCGGCCGCCTCGACCGACTCGGCGACGGGCCGGCCGTAGTAGTCCTCCTCGTGCGCGAAAGCCGGGTTGCCGTAGAAGTTGTACTCGTTGATCACGAGCAGCAGGTCGTCATGGGCCTGCAGGTGAACGCTCCAGTTACGGCCGAAGGATGGAATGAATGCCACTGGCCGCGGCTTGCTGAGATCACTGAGATCCATGACCGTGAAGCCGTTGCTGAATACGTGGCCGATATAGGCAAAGCCGCGGTGCACCATGACCTGCGCGCCATCGGGCCGTCCCCCCTGATCGGAGACGCTGATAAGCCGGAAGTTACTGCTCAGGGGTGCCTGCGTTGTGCCGTTCGCCACAGTGCGGTGCCTTTCGAAGAGAGAGCGCTGGCGAGAACAGGGCGGCGTGGCGCCGGGAAGCCCGGCCCCACGCCCGGGGTCAGCCCACGCCCCAGATCGCCTTGTAATGACCCTCATAGTTGTTGTTGGGATCGAACACGTCTTTGCTGCCGCCATCGAGATTCACGTCGGACTTGACGATCAGATGCAACGGCGTCACGTAGGTGCTGGGCGGATCGCCGGCAAAGGCCCGGTTGAGGTCGTCCACGATCTGCCAGCCATGCTCGTTCAGCGGCTCAGGAATGGTCGCGGTCTGGTATTCGCCGCTGCGGATGCGGTTGTAGGCGGTGTTGCTGCCGTCTCCGGCGGAGACCAGGGAAATGCTGCCCGAGCCGCTGCCGGGGATGCCCAGCGATCGAAGCGCCGGCGCCATGTAGTCAGCGAAACCGTCGTTGAACATCATGACGTCGGTGAGCTTGCCGCGGAATCGCTGCGCGAGCGAGGCCGTGTAGGTCGGCATCCTGGTCGAGGCCGTTGTCAGCGGCGAGTTGTCAAAGGACAGCAGCTTGCACGTGACGCACTTCTTTATCTCGGTGCGCATCGCGTCGGCCTTCTCAATCGACGCGGCGTACAGGTTCCACGTCATGATCACTACCTGGGCTTTGGCGTCGGTGGTCGCAATCACGTACTGGGTCAGCAAGGTCGCTGAGTCCGCGAGGTTCGACTGGACGTTGGTAAACAGCGGCGGGCTTTGCACCGGGCCGGGATTGCTGGCGGAATGCCAGCCAACAACCGGGATGCCGAGCTGCTTACACTCAGCTAGCTGCTTGGAGACCAGCGAGACGTCGATGGCGCCGATGACGATTCCGTCTGGCTTCAAGGCGATCGCCTGGTTCATCGCTGAGGTCTCACCCTCAACGGTGCCGCCTGCGTCAATCAGCTTGAATTTCCAGCCGATTTCCTTCGCAGCCTGCTCCACTCCGGCACCCACACCGGCTGCTCCGGCGTTGTTCTGGTCCTCCGAGACGTACACGATGAACTTGTTCTTCTGCGCCTTCGGCCCGGTCGTCGGACCATCCCAGGTCGTCACCGGGCTAGTCGCGGCGGCCACCGCGGCCTTGGAACTCGCGAGGATGGCGGCGGCCGCCTTGGCCTGCGAGCCGCTCAGCTTCGAGTTCGACGTCGCGGCGCCCGCCCCGCAGGCCGCCAGCGCCAGCGTGAGAAGCACGGCTGCCGCGGTGGCCAAGTTTGTGACGTGTCTTCTTCTCTGCATTCCTAGTCCCGCCTTCCCCCTCAAGAGGTGGATCAGTTAGTGGATGGAACGGGTGGCACGTCCCGGTGCGGTCCCAACCTGCCGCCGTACCTAGGTGTCGTGCCGTCTGCGCCGGGCGACTAGGCCGGCCAGGCCTACCGCCAGGACGAGCGTGGCGCCGTCGAAGAGCGGCTCGACAAAGAAGCTCGCGCCGAGTTGTTCCAGGCCAGATACTCCGACGGCCAGGATGAGGACGGCGATGCACGTGCCCCACACGTTGACCCGGCCAGGCCGGACAGTGGTCGCGCCGAGCAGTGCCCCGACGAATGCGGGAAGCAGGTACTCCGGCCCGAGGTTGCTCTGGCCAACCCCGAGCTCAGATCCTACGAACACGCCCGCTATGCCGGTCATGAGGCCGGAGGCCATGAAAGCGCCGATGACGTAGCGCCCGCGCGGGATGCCGGTGAGTTCAGAAGCCCGCTCGTTCGAGCCGAGCGCGTACATGTACCGGCCGAGCGGCAGGTACTCAAAGGCCAGCCACAACACGATGGCGACCACGACGGCGCAGATGGCCGGCACCGGCACTCCAGAGACGGTGCCGGTGAGCGCGGAGAATCCGGACGGCAGGTTGCCCGAGATCTGGGATCCCCCGGTGTACCACTCGGAAAAGCTGTAAACGGCGTAGCCGGTGCCCAGCGTGGCGATGAACGAGTTGATCCGCGCGTGGTGCACGAGCAGGCCATTGACCAGGCCGATGAACAGTCCCGCCGCGATGGTTATCAGCACGGCAAGCGGCCAGGCCAGGTGCGGCGACTGGACCTGGAGACCCACCACGATGATGCTGGTCGCGCCGATGCCGTAACCAACCGACAGGTCGTACTGGCCGCACGCGATAACGATCATCTCGCCGAAGGCGAGGAAGAGCACGGGTATCTGGTCAGAGAGGATGCCGCGCAGGGTGGCATCGGTCGGAAAGGTTGACGGCAGGACAAGGGAAAAGATGACGATCAGCGCCAGGCCCAGAAGCGCGAGGCCGTGGGTGCTGACGATGTGGCTGATGGACGGGAAACGGCGCCGCGCCCGGCTTGGTGCAATCGGCTCTGCCTGCGCAGTATCGCGGGCAGCCAGTCGCCCGCCATCCAATAGGCCCATGGCTTCCCTCTCAGCTCACCGATGAAGTCTCAGCGGCACCGCCCACGAGCTCGGTCAGCCGGCTGATCGTCAGGTCTGGCGGTTGCACCTCGGCCGTGATCCCGGCCCGGTTAAAGACGAGGGCCCGGTCACACTGACTGGCGACTTCTTCGAGATCCGAGGAGACGATGACCACCGCGTGATCGCGGTCGAGAGATGCTCGCAGCATCGCGTAGATGTCAGCTTTCGACCCGACATCGACGCCCTGGGTCGGGTCCTCGAGCACCAGCATCTGCGTGCCGATGGTTATGGACCGGGCCAGCGCGAGCTTCTGCTGATTGCCGCCGCTGAGCGTGGTTACCGGCTGCGAACTCGCCGAGCACTTGACCAGGAACTTGCTCACGATCGTGTCGCTGTGCCGGGTCTCGTCCTTCGGAAGGCGGAACTGCCACAGCCGCCGGCCGAACAGCGCCGGGTTAAGGAAGAGGTTCTCCTGCACGGTCAAGGTGGCGCTGAGCATGTCCTCGCGGTTGCCGGAGACGAAGGCGACGCCGCTGGCCAGTGCATGCCGGGGTGAGGGCAGCTTGACCGGGGCGCCGCGGAGCCTGAGCGTGCCCGCGGAGGCCGGCTCAACGCCGGACAGTACCCGGCCGATGCTCTGGTGCCCGGCGCCACGGAGGCCGCACAGGCCGAGAATCTCGCCGCCTCGAACAGCCAGGCTGACGGGGCCCACCGGACCTACCTCGAGGCCGTCCGCCTCCACCAGGGGGACAGCGGTTGCGGGCGGAGCAGCATGGTCGGCGGTTGCGGGCGGACGCCCCGCGATCTGGAAGACGAGTTCAGCCGGGGTGACCATCCCGATCGGGTTAGACGCTATAAGACGCCCGTCCCGCAGCACACTCACGCGGTCGGCGATGTGGAATATTTCGTCGAGCCGGTGACTGACGTAGATCATCGTCAGTTCTGCCTGCCGGAGCGTACGCAAGATGCTGAACAGCCGCGTCACCTCGGCGTCAGGCAGAGTGGCCGTTGGCTCATCCAGAACGAGTACCTCGCTGCCGGCGACCAGGGCCCGGGCGATCGCGACAATGGTCTTATCAGCCCGGCTGAGTTCGCCCAGGATCGTGTCTGGCGAGATGTCAGCATCGAGCAAGCTCAGCGCGTCTTGCGCCTGTCGGCTGACATGGCGCCAGCTGATCAGTCCGCCCCGCCGCGGATACCCGCGAACGATCGCGATGTTTTCGCCCACTGACATCCAGTCGTACAGGCCCAGGTCCTGGTGGATGAAGCTGATCGGCAGGCGGCCGGATGCGCGACTGCTCAGGTCCCGGCCGCGGAACAGGATCGCGCCACCGTCTGGCCGGTAGACACCCGCCAGCAGCTTGATCAGGGTTGACTTACCCGCTCCGTTAGCGCCCAGCAGCGCGTGAATCTCACCCCGCTGGATGTCCAGGTCGACGCCGTCAACCGCCAGGGTGGCCCCGAACTCCTTGACCACACCCTGGAATGCAATGACTGGCTCTGACACGCTCATCGGCTGCCCGTCCACGGCTGAAAGGAAGGCACTCGTAAACCAGATATATTATAAGTTCTAAACTTCCCTCTTGGCTACCCCTCGGCCGCTCTGCGCCCACAAGCCCCTCCTGCCACGAACCATCTCCTGGTGTACTTAAAGGCGCAGGCTAAGCGTTGCGTACTGACTCGCGGGGGCTTGAGGCTGTTACCGCGTTCTTCGTCGAACTTGGCACGAAGCCGGAGGGCAAGGGGCCAGTCGAGGGGAACCAGCTGCTCCGCGCGCTGGGCGCCACGCAGAGCGATCACACAGCGGCTCACCCGGCTGGAAGCGGGACAGCAGCGCCTGGAACAACGGTTCGGCGGCCTGGAAGAGCGGTTTGGCCGCGTAGAAGGAACCGTCAGCCGGGTCGAGGTCGGGGTCCAGGCGATTCTTGGACTGTTGAGCAACGGTCGCTGAGGCGGGCCGATTCTGGTCGCGGCGGCCGGGCTACAAGCTGTAGTCCACGCTCAGCCAGTGCTCCGGGGTCATCCGGAACATCGAGCTCTCGCCGTCCGTATCGGGGTTGCCGGCCACGTAGCGGTCGCCGCCCTCGGGACCTAGATAGCGGCGGGCCATGGCCAGCCGGTCGGCGGGGTCGAGTTCCTCCATCTCCACCGGCCCCTCGACGCTCACGTACTTGTACGGCGGCATCTCGTCCTGCGCGCACAGGCTCATCCGGCCCGCGGCGATAATGGCCCGGCCCTTGCGCGAGCTGCGGTCGGTGATCACGCTGACCCGGCCGCCGGCCTGGTAGTCGTACCAGACCGGCACGGCGAGTGGTGCCCGTCCGTCTGCGGTCGCCACGCTCAGTACCCCGACGTGCAGTCCGGCCAGGAACTGCTCACGCGCCTGCGGGCTCATGGCGAACCTCATGAAGGCCTCCCTCAGCTTGACGGCCAGGCCGGCGACGACTGGCCGCACGGCCCGATTCTCGCAGCTTCCATGACCTCGGTTCTCAGACCCCGGTCCCGTGCCGGGCATGCTCGGGCAAATCGGTTTGCGCTCGGCGCGGGCCGGGCCGGAACATGGCCGGCATGAACGTGCGGATCGAGCCGATGACCCTGTCCGACCTCGCCGCGGTGCTGGCCGACCACGAACGGTTCTGGGGCGAGCGCGACCTGCGCTTCCTGCACCTGACGGCGCTGGTCCACGAGTTCGGCGACACATGCCTGGTCGCACGCGGACCGGACGGGCGGATCGATGGCTACCTGCTCGGGTTCACCACGCCGGAGCGCACCGGGTACATCCACGCGGTCGCCGTCCGGGACGGGGCGCGCGGATCGGGGTGCGGCACGGCGCTGTACCGGGCGTTCGCGGCCGCCGCGGCCGGGCACGGCGCGACCCGGATCAAGGCGATCACGAACCTGATCAACACCGGGTCGGTCGCCTACCACCGGCGGCTCGGCTTCCACGTCGAGCAGGTCGACGACTACAACGGCCCGGGCGTCCCGATGATGGTCATGACCCGGCCGCTGCCGTTCCCGGCCTAGCCGGGTGCGGGCCTACCCGGCGATGACCTGGAGCGTGGCCAGGGTGGGGTCGGCGGCGTAGGCGATGCGGCCGCCGTCGGCCTGGACCTCGCGCAGCGCGGCCAGGGCCTGCGCCGTGACCAGCTCGCCGGGCGCGAGCACCGGCACGCCCGGCGGGTACGGCGCGACCAGCTCCGCGGAGATCCGGCCGACCGCGGCGTCGGCCGACACGGTCTCGTTCCGGGCGAAGAACGCCTCGCGCGGCGCCAGGACCGTCTGCGGCTCAACCGTCCAGGCCGCCGTGGCCACCGGGTGCCGCGGCGCCGCGCGGTGCCGCTCGATCAGGGCGGCGAGCCTGTCGGCGAACGCCGCGAGCTGCTCCTCGTCGTCGGCGATGGCCACGATCGGCACCAGCGTGTCGCGGTCGGCCATCTCCACTGGCATCCCGGCCGCGATCAGGTCGGCCTCCACCGCCTTTCCGTGCGCGCCGGTCCCGGCCAGCAGGACGACCAGCTTGGTCGGCTCCACGCCGGGACCGTCGAGCACGTCGAGCCCGGGGACCTGGCGCAGCCGGTGCCGGGCCGCGGCCACGCCGCGCAGCAGCCGCGCGCACAGGTCCTTGCCGTCGCGGGCCAGCAGGGCCCGGGCGCCGTCGATGCTGGCCATGATCGAGCCGGCCGGGCTGGTGGTGTGGGTGGCCTCGAACGCCCGGTCCAGCCGGGCCGGGTCCAGCCGCTGCGTCCGGGCCAGCACCAGCGCGCCCTGGGTGTAGGCAGGCAGCGCCTTGTGCGCGCTGGTCACCATCGCGTCGGCGCCCGCCGCGAGCGCGTGCGCCGGCAGGTCGGGGTGGAACCCGAAGTGCGCTGCCCAGGCGGCGTCGACGATCAGCGGCACCCCGGCCTCGTGGGCGACCGCGGCGTGGCCGGCCAGGTCGCCGATCGTGCCCACGTAGGACGGGTCGCCGAGGAACACCCCGCAGGCGTTCGGGTGGACGGCCAGCGCGGCCCGCACCGTGTCCACCGCGACCGCCGTGGGCAGCCCGGACGCCGGGTCCATCTCCGGGCGCACCCACACCGGGCGCAGCCCGGCCAGCACCAGCCCGAGCAACAGCGACCGGTGCAGGATCCGGGTGATGATGACCTCCTGCCCGGGCGAGCCCACGGCCAGCGCCAGGGCCTGGTTCCCGTGCGTCGACCCGGCCACCGAGAACCGGCACCAGTCCGCGCCCCACAGCCGCGCGGCCCGGGCCTCGCCCTCGGCGCGCAGCGCATCGGCGTGCTTGATCGTGTCCAGCGCGCCGTACAGCGGCGCGTCACCGGCCACGACCGCGCCGGCCAGGTCGCGGCGCTGCTTGTGCCCGGGCGTGATCATGGGCGTGAGCCGGCCCGCCTCGGCCTGCTCGGTGATCGTCAGCCAGGCGTCGAGCAGCGGGGCGTCGGCGCGCAGCCCGCGCGGGTCCCTTGCGTCGGGGATGTCTAGATGAGGCACCCGACCAGTTTGCATGAGATTCGGCACCGAGCATCATTCGGCACTGAGCATCCGCTCCGGGCGCTAACCGCCCGCTTCGCCGCGCTGGTGACGATAGAACGAGGCCGTCGACGGGGACAGCGGCGTGTTGCCCAGGATCAGGTCGGCCGACTTCTCCGCGATCATCATCACCGGCGCGTAGATGTTGCCGTTGGTGACGTAGGGCATCACCGACGCGTCCACCACCCGCAGCCCGTCGAGCCCGTGCACCCGCATCGTGGCCGGGTCCACCACCGAACCCTCGCCGGTGCCCATCTTGCAGGTGCAGGACGGGTGCAGCGCGGTCTCCGCGTCGCGCCGGACCCAGTCGAGGATCTGCTCGTCGGTCACGACCTCCGGTCCCGGCGACAGCTCGCCGCCGTTGTAGTCGTCGAACGCGGGCTGGCTGAGGATCCGGCGCGCCACGCCGATC
>Ga0335073_10013764_pt1 | contig 11344 bp, 8 predicted proteins | sample Lox_Sample_22_FD_207093 | JGI IMG/M metagenome (GOLD analysis project Ga0335073, IMG submission 207093) | Soil microbial communities from Loxahatchee National Wildlife Refuge, Florida, United States - Lox_Sample_2.2 | ecosystem: Environmental > Terrestrial > Soil > Wetlands | place: USA: Florida... | reverse complement strand
CATCGAGCAATGGCCGCAGCTCCTTAAAAATTCGCTCAGCCTGATCCTCGATTCGTGTCATCCGATGTGGATCGGCTGGGGACCGCAGATGACGTTTCTTTATAACGATGCTTACGTGCGCCTGCTCGGCCCGGCGCGGCATCCCTGGGCGCTCGGCCGGCCGGCACCGGAGGTTTGGGCCGAGATCTGGGATCTTTGCGGGCCTTTAGCCGCCAGGGTTTTCGAAAATGGCGAGGCAACGTTTGCCGACGACGTTCGCTTGTTCCTCGATCGCGGAGGGTGTCGCGAAGAAGCGTACTATTCATTTTCGTTCAGCCCGATGCGCGACGATTCCGGACGCGTATGCGGCCTGTTCTGCCCCTCCACGCGCGTGAGGCCGATCGATCGCGGCAGCAAAATTTTCTTTCCCGGCGAACCGCGCACCGAAGCCGCGCAGGACGAGGCTGCCCTGCTGCTCGGCGCCATCGTCGATTCCTCCGACGACGCGATCATCAGCAAGGACCTGAACGGAACCATCACCAGTTGGAACAGGAGCGCGGAGCGCTTGTTCGGTTTCACCGCCGCCGAGGCCATCGGCCAGCCGGTGGCGACGCTGCTGATCCCGCCGGACCGGCAGGAGGAAGAACCGCGGATCCTCGAACGGCTGCGCGCGGGCGAGCGCGTCGATCATTTCGAAACCGTGCGCCGCCATAAGGATGGCCGCTTGTTAGACATCTCGCTCACCATTTCTCCGGTGAAGGACCCGCAAGGCCGGATCATCGGCGCTTCGAAAATCGCGCGCGATATCTCCTGCCGCAAGCGCGCCGAAGCCGCGCTGCGGGAAAGCGAAGCGAAATTCCGCCAGCTCGCCGATGCCATGCCGCAAATCGTCTGGACGGCCGGCGCCGGCGGCCACGTCGATTACTACAATCAGCGTTGGTACCAGTTCAGCGGCATGCCGCAGGATCAGTTCGGTGAGGAGAGCTGGCGTCCGGTTCTTCATCCCGAGGACATCGCGCGGGCGAGCGAAGCTTGGCGGGATTCGGTCCGCACCGGCCGTCCGTTTCAGATCGAAATTCGGTTGTGCGAGCGGAAGCGCAACCGCTGGCGCTGGTTCGTGAGCCGCGCGCTGCCGGCCACCGACGAGCACGGCCGGATCGTCAAATGGTTCGGCACCAGCACCGATATCGACGACCAGAAGCACGTCGAAACGGAGCTGCGCCGCGCCAATAAGGACCTGGAGCAGTTCGCCTATTCGGCCACCCACGACTTGCAGGAACCGCTGCGCAGCATGAAGATTTACGCGGAGCTTTTGGCCTCGCGTTACGGCGCAAAGCTGGACGTTCAGGCTTTGGAATTTCTGCAATTTTTGCGCGCCGGCGCCTCACGCATGGAAGTGCTGGTGCGCGATCTTCTCGAATACACACAGGTGACCCGGGTGGAAATTCCGGCGGAACCGTCGGACGCGAACGAGGCCTTGAAAGCCAGCCTGGCCAATCTTGGGGGCGCCATCGCCGAAAATAACGCCGTCATCACCTGCGACCCGTTGCCGCCGCTTCGCGTGCACATGACCCATCTGCGGCAGCTCTTTCAGAACCTGCTCGGGAATGCCATCAAGTACCGCCATCCGGACCGTGCTCCCGTGGTTCACGTCAGCGCGGAACAGCGCGGCAGCGCCTGGGTGGTGTCGGTCCGCGACAACGGGATCGGCATCAAGCCCGAATATAAGGAGCATATTTTTGGCTTATTCAAACGTCTGCACACCGGAGACGAATACTCGGGAACCGGCATCGGACTCGCCATCTGCCAGCGAACCGTGGAGCGTTATGACGGCCGGATCTGGGTCGAATCGAAACCCGGAGAAGGTTCCACCTTCCGATTCACCATCCCCGTCTGACTCGCCCGCCGGCGGCGGCCGCTGGCACATCGTGCTGGTGGAGGATAATCGCGCCGACATTTTCCTGATTCAGGAAGCCCTTCAAATCGCGCACATCGACGCCGAGCTGGTGGTGATCCAGGACGGCGAAAAAGCGATTCAAGCCTTCCAGAACTATGATCGCGACGGCTCGCTGCCCTGCCCTTCCCTGCTGATTCTCGACATCAATCTGCCCAAGCGTCCGGGCAATGAAGTTCTCTCGTTCATGCGCGGCACCCGGCGCTGCGGCGGCACCAAGGTGCTGGTGGTGACTTCCTCGGATTCCGACCGCGACCGGGCGGAGATGAGCAAGCTCGGCGTCAAGGCCTATTTCCGCAAGCCATCGGAGTTCGCCGCGTTCATGAAGCTCGGCGAAATCATAAAAGATTTGCTCGAAGACGCCGGAGCGTCGTAAGGGGCCAGGCTTGCTCCCGGCGCGTCTCGATTCATCGCCCGCGAACAACACAAGCCTGGCGGCTTATGCCACCCACCACACGCCGATCGCCAGCGTGAGCAGCGTCACCGGCAGTCCCGCGCGCAGATATTCCCAGAACCCGATCACCACCACCGGACGCGATTTTTCCACCACGATCAGGTTCGCCACCGATCCGAGAATGGTCAGATTTCCGGCGAGCGTCGAGGCCATCGCCAGGCGCAGCCAGCCGAGCATCGGATTGGCCAGGTGCTCCACCAGCGGCTTGAAAAGCAGCACCGCCGGAACGTTGCTCACAATGTTCGACAGTACCGCCGCGGCGGCGCTGAACACCCAGCCGTTGTTTAAGCCGGACTGCGGCGCGGCCGCCAGCAGATGCTGCTCCAGCGGGCTCCGTTCCGCGCCGGCAACGACGATAAATAATCCGGCGAACATCATCAGCAGCGGCCAATCGACCTGCGCGTAAACCTGTTCCGGATGGACGTTGCGCGAGATCAGCAGGAGAACGGCTCCGCCGATGATCGCGACTTCCGCGATCGGCCAGCCGAGAACGAAAAACACCACCATCGCCGCCGAAATGCCGAGCGATTTGGCCAGCAGCACGCGATCCACTTCGATGTTCCGCGCCTCCGCCTGCACCGGCTGCGCGCGCCGGAATTCGCCGCGGTACAGCAACGCCAGAATCGCGATCGACACCACGATTCCCACGGCCGCGACCGGCGCGAGCGATCGCGCGAAGCTATTGTAGGCGATGCCCGAAAAACTTCCGATCAGCATGTTCTGTGGATTCCCGGTGAGCGTCGCCACGCTGCCGATATTCGACGCCATCGCCACGGCCAGCAGATACGGCACTGGATTGCGCCGCAGCGCCGAGGTGGTTTCCGCCACCAGCGGCGCCAAGACCAGGCAAACCGTATCGTTCACGAAAAACGCGGAAAGCACACCGGCGACGGCCGCCACGGCGGCCAGCAGAGTCAGCGAATGATGCGCGTGCTCCGCCACCCATTCGCTGACCAGCCCGAAAAATCCGGAAATGCGCAGGTTCGCGACCATGATCATCATCCCGAACAACAGCACGATGGTGTTCATGTTGATCGCGGCGAAAGCTTCGCTCAGCGTCAGCACGTTGGCCGCGACCATCAGGCTGGCGCCAATGATTGCCGCGCCGGTGCGGTCGACGCGCAGCCCGGGAATACGGCCCAGCGCAAGGACCAGGTAGGTCCCCAGAAAAATGAGGTTCGCCGCCATGAAAATGCGGCTACGGATGGCCCTCTTGCGTTCCCGCGTCGGGCCTGTTGCGCTGCGCGCGGGACATTTCGAGAATGTGATCCGCGGCTTGCTGCGGCCGGTCGATCGAGTGCACCTCGATATTGCTCGAGCTGCCGGCGGTCTGCATGGACAGGTCGCCCAGGCCGAAAATTCGCTGCCAGATCGTGCGCTGAACCGTAACTTCCTGGATCTTAATGAGTTCGAGCGTGCGCGTCGACTTGGAAAACAGGCCGATTTCTTCGCGCACCCGATCGTTGGTGATGGTCACCTTGATCATTCGCTTCTGAATGTGGCGAAGCAGCGTGAAGAATGCGAGAATGGCAGGGGCGATAAACGTCCATTTGCCCCATTCCTGGACGTCCGGATTTTCTCTTTCCGCCACCAGCAGGACCGCCAGTCCGATTGCCAGGAGTAGACAAAGGACATAGCTTAATTTGACGAATTTGAGCGACGGTCGCAGTTGCATCGCCCCAAAATTCTAGCATGACCGCACAATTGCCTGTCACAATAGGATAAAGATGGAAACTGAACATCCCGTAACTCGGGTTTTAGTAGTGGATGACGAAGAGTCGCAGCGCACGGCACTGGCGAGCATGATCGCGTTATGGGGGTACGCGGTCGAGACGGCTTGCGACGGTCAGGAGGCGCTCGAAAAGCTGGCGTCTTTCGGTGCGCACGTGATCGTGACCGATCTGATGATGCCGCGCATGGACGGCAACGAATTGCTGCGCCGATTGAAAGCGCAAGGCGGCGGGCCGCCCGTGATCGTGCAGACGGCCTTCGGGAATCTGGAAACGTCGATTGCGACGATTCACGACCTGGGTGCCTTCTGGTTCCTGGAAAAACCGGTGCAATCGCAGGCGCTGCGCCTGCTGCTCGACCGCGCGGCGAATCAGGGAAGGCTCGCCGAACACGCCGAGAGACTGGAACGGCAGTTGAGTTATCAGGGCCTGCTCGGCGATATGGCGGGAACCTCGCAGAAGATGCAGGAAGTGTTCGCACTGATCCAGCAAGTGGCGCCGAGCAAGGCCGCGGTGCTGATCACCGGCGAAAGCGGCACGGGAAAAGAGCTGGCCGCGCGCGCGATTCACGCGCTCAGCCCGCGCCGCGGCGGTCCATTTGTCGCCATCAACTGCGCGGCCATGCCCGACACGCTGATGGAGAGCGAGTTGTTCGGCCACGAGAAAGGCGCGTTCACCGGAGCCGTCGAACGCCGCGCCGGCTGTTTTGAATTGGCGCAAAATGGCACCGTTCTGCTCGATGAGGTCGGCGACATGCCGGTGAACACGCAGGCGAAACTGTTACGCGTGCTCGAAGACGGGCGGGTGCGAAGGCTCGGCGGAAAAAGCGAAGTGCAGCTCGATGTGCGCGTGATCGCGGCGACCAATTCGCCGCTCGATAATGCGATTCGCGAGGGCCGATTCCGCGAGGATTTGTATTATCGCCTCAACGTTTTCCCGATTCCCTTGCCGCCCTTGCGCGACCGCAAGGACGATCTGCCGGTTCTCGCCTCGGCGCTGCTCGAAGATCTGAATCGCAAGCACGCCACCAAGTGCACGGACGTTCATTCCGACGTGCTCGACCGTTTCCGGGCCTACAACTGGCCGGGCAACGTCCGCGAATTGCGCAATGTGCTGGAGCGCGCGGTGATCCTGGCCGGCGAAGGGACCATTCATGTGAATCATCTGCCGCCGGGCTTCGGAGGCGCGCCCGTGCCGGCGCCGGCGCTGACGTCGGAAAGCGGCGAATTGCGCGTTCCCGTCGGCTACACCATTGAGCAGGCCGAGCGCGCGCTGATCGAGCTGACCCTGGAACACACCAAGCACAACAAAACCCGCGCCGCGGAAATTCTCGGGATCAGCCAGAAAACGCTGTTCAATAAGTTGAAGGAATACGGCGCCCAAGGCGCGGCGGGCGTCGCCTGACGGAACCTTGAATCCTGCATCGATGTCGCTGCGTGTCCGCCTGATTCTGGTCATCGTCGCCCTGGTGACGCTGGTCGCGGCGGCGCTCTCGGTTTTGCACCTGGACACGCTGATCAATTCCCTTTCCGCGGACGCGCTGCAACGCAGCGATCAGGTGAGCCAGCAGGTGAAGAGCTACGTCGTCGACCAGGTGAACGACGTGTCGTCCGAGTATGCGATGCCCGCGAATGTCGATGAAACCATTGCGCTGTGGAACCAGATCATCACCTCCGATCCGGACATTACGCGGATGCTCAAAATGCTCGCCGCCACGTCGCAGAGCGTGGTGGAGATCAACGTCGCCGGAAAAACAGGCCAGATTCTCGCGTCCTCCGTCGATTCGCGCGTCGGCCGGAACATTGATTATCTGCAAACGTTACAGGCCTGGAATTCGCTGCCGCTGAATCGGCGCCTCGGCGATTTGTTCGGCACCAAGCCGGATTACCAGGTAACGGTCCCGCTCGGTCTGAACGGGCAGGAACTGTACACCATTCAAGTGGTCACCTCGACGGTTCTGCTCAGCCAGTTGTTGAAACCGGAATTGCAGACTGTGGTGATCATCTCCAGCGCGGCGCTGTTTGCGTCGTTGATCCTGACCGCACTGGCCACCAACTGGCTGCTGCGTCCGGTGCGCCGGCTGGAGCAGATGATCGACCGCATCGCACAGGGAAAATTCGGACGGCCGGAGAAACCCGGCGGGCTGGCCAAGGAATTCGCCGCGGTCGAAAGCAAACTGAACCTGCTGGGTGAGCAGTTTCGCGGCGCGCGCCAGGAAGCCAGCGAAATGCAGCACAATTTCGATCAGCTTCTGGAGCGCATGGAATCGCACCTGGACGTCGCTTCGCGGCTGACCGCGATCAGCCGCATCACCGGCAGCGTCGCGCACGAGATCAAGAATCCCTTGAACGCGATCGCGCTGCATCTGGACCTGCTGCGCGAAAGAATCGGCGGTCCGGAAGGGGAGTTGACGGCAGAAATCGACGTGCTTTCAAAAGAAGTGCGGCGCCTGGACCGGGTGGTGAAAACGTTCCTCGATTTTTCGCGCCCCGTCGACGTGCGTCTGGAAGAAGTGGACCTTTCGGCGCTGACGCGTGAAGTTTCCGACCTGATGAGGCCGCAGGCGCGGCTGGCGAAAATCGAGCTTCGCTTCGACGCGCCCGATCAGCCGGCATTGATCCGCGGCGACCCCGATATGCTCAAGCAGGCGCTGCTGAACTTAGTCACGAACGGCATCGACGCCATGAAGGAAGGCGGCGATCTGCGGCTGAGCGCCGGGCGTAACGGTGACGTGGTGACACTGGAGGTCGCCGACAACGGCCCGGGCATTCCGCCGGAGCTGCGCAACAAGGTTTTTCAGCTTTATTTCACCACCAAACCCAAGGGTTCCGGCATCGGGCTGGCGATGACGTACCGGGCGGTGCAGTTGCATAATGGTACTATCGATTTCACCAGTGAAGACGGCCGGGGAACTACTTTCCGTCTTCAGTTCCCTGCAATGGTCGGACATGGCTAACTCGCGCTCCACATCGCCGGGCATCGCTTTACTGGCGGGCTTATCGGTGTTTTCGAGCTCCTGTTTTTTCCATCATTCGCCGATGGTTTTCAATCCTCCGCCGCCGCACGCGCAGCCGCGAACGCCCTCGTCCACGCCGCCGCAGCTCCCTCCGCCGCCGCAGATTGCGGCCGATACCAGCGCGAACCTTGCGCCGCAGGTGCCGACGTCGATTCCGGAGCTGGCTCCGCCTCCGCAACCGAAACCACAACAGAAAAAATCCGCCACGGTAGCCGCACCCAGGCCCGTCCCGCCCGCGCCCACCGAGCAGGCGCCGCAGCCTCCGCGTCTGGGCCAGCTTTTCACGCCGGAACAGGAGCGCGAATATAATCGCAACATCGATGAGAACCTGGATCGCGTCAAACGCGCGCTGGCGATTCTTTCGCGAAAAAACCTCAACGCGGATCAGGCCGAGTCGGCGACGCGTATCGCCGCGTTTCAGAAGCAGGCGGAACAGGCTCGCGACGCGCACGACCTGGCCAGCGCGGATCTGCTGGCGCGCCGCGCGGCGACGTTAGCCGCCGACTTGTTGACTCGCGTGCCGTAGCTGTCGAGAAGTGGGGCAGGCTTGCAGCCTGCGGCGGATTTTTAATCCGCCTGTTCGCTTGCAAACGAAATGTGCGCGGGTTAAAAATCGGCGCGCGGCTTAGAAGCTGGCCCACCAAGGTAGTATCCCGCGATATTTTGCAGGATTCGATAGCGTAAGCCGTCAGGCTTGCGGTCTTCGCGGCTCGAACGGCTTGCCGTCTAAAAGCGCAAGCCTGGCGGCTTACGCCACTCTTTCACCCCAGGAAGCCGACATTCGAAGCCGGGAAATTGGCAAGATTCGGGAATACCGTCGCCAGAGCGCTCGCCGGCAGGCCGAACCAGGAGCATAGCGTTGCTCCGTATTGGTCGATCGAGGTAGTTGGAATCCAGCGGCCGCGAACGTCGGCGTCGTTTGGTCCGGCGAGCTGGAATGCCGGAAATTGGCCGAAAATCTGGCCGCCCTGTACCGCTCCGCCGAGCACCAGGTGATGGCTGCCCCACGCATGATCGCTGCCGTCTTCCGTGGTCGGCTGGAACGTGCGGCTGAAATCGGATTCGGTGAAGGTGGTGACGTTCGGCGCGACGCCCAACTCCTGCGTGGCGTCGTAAAACGCGGCGAGCGCGGGACTCAACTGCGGATAAAGATTGTTGTGCGTTTCGAGCTCGCCGGCATGGGTGTCGAATCCGCCCAGCGAACAGAAGAAAATCTGCCGCGTCATTCCCAGGTAGGAGGCCACCTGAATGATCTGCGCCACCTGCTTCAGCTGCGCGCCGATACTCGTGGTCGGGAACTGGGTTTGCAGCGCGGTGGATTTGCCCAGCGCGGCGGCGAGCGCCGCAGCGTCGGCGATGCTGTTCGATAACGTGTTATTGGCCGCCTGCGCCAGCGACATGCCGGAGTTGGTGGTGAGCAGACTGGTCAGTGCGCTCAACCCCGGCGCCGGACCCTGCAAGGCGAGCGATTGTCCGGGCGCGAGCGCCACCGGCTGCGTCTGCGCGCCCGTTCCTTCGAGGGAATTGCCCGCGACCGAGAAAAACGCCGGAAAATTCGACGAATTGATATTTTGCGACGCGATCCAATCCGCAGCGCGGCCGGCCCATCCCGTCGCGCTGTGGCCCTGCGCGATCGAGGTCTGCCAGGCGAGCTGCTGGTCGGCGTGCGAAAAAAGATTCAGCGGGATCTGCGCCTGCTGATTCATATACTGATCGCGCGTCAACGGCTGCACCAGCGCGCCGACGTTGGCCACCACGCACAGCTCCTTGCTCTCAAAAAGGCTGGCAATCTCGGGCAGTTTGCCGTGAAAAGAGATCGGTTCGCCGCCGGCGCTGGTGACCGGCGCGGTCAGCTCGCTGGTGGTCAACGCCAGGCTGCCGCGAATCGATTGATAGGCGCTGAAGCTCGCGTCGTCCATCGGGATCACGGTATTGTTCGAATCGTTGCCGCCAAATAGGAAGACGCACACCAGCGCGCGATAATTGGGTCCGCTTTGCGCCAGCGCCGGCAGCAGACCGAAGGGACGAAGAGCGAGCGATCCGATGCTGGCCGCTCCAACGCGAATGAATCCTCTGCGTGAAAACATTTTTGACTCCGTTTATTGAATAATCTGATATTCGCTGGAAGTGAGAACCACGTACAACGCGGCCTGGATCTTGCCCTTTATCTGGCTCACCGCGTTCACCGCGGAGGCCGCGGCCTGCTGAAGGGCATCCGACATTCCCCCGTGCAGGAATACCGAGCTGATATAGTTCAGCAGCGACGTCGTATTGCCGGCTTGATTTAAGAAGGGCGTCAGGTCGATCTTGAATCCGGAAGGCTTGCCGTAGAGAATCGAATTGACCAGGTTCACACGATCCACAGCGGTTTGCGTCGAATAAATCTGGAATTCGGGTCCGACCAGGCCAAACTGCGTGCGCGAGGACGGGGAAAAATAGCTAAACACGCTGGGCGCGTTGAACAGATCCTCGCCCATTTCGTTCGCGTCGGCGCCGATGGAATTGGGCGCGCTGACGGTCGCGTTCAGGCCGCGCAGGATGTTGGCCATGAACAGAACCGGCTCGCGCATGTGGCCGTAGGAGACCGCGACCGCCGCGCCGGGATCGTCGCCGGCGCGCGCTTCCGGATCCATCAGAATCGCGGTGATGACCGCTTGCAGATTTCCGGTGACGCCGGCGCCGTCATTTTCAAAAACGGTGGAAACACGCTGCACGTACGCCGGACTCGGATTGCTGGTCACCATGTGCTCGATCAGTTGCTGGCAGATGAACGGAGCCATGGTCTGTTGCGCCATCAAGGCGTCGAGCAGAGAATTGAGATCCTGCTCAGCGGTCTGGCCGGCGGGGGTCGTCACATTCCCGAAAATCGTTTTCGCGGATTTGTCGTGCTCGGCGTCGACCGCAAACATCTGGCCGAAATAATAGGCGGGATTATTTGTTTTCGCCGTCGCGCCCGGCGCGGTCGGATAAGTCCAGCCGGTGAGCAGTTGGGACATCGCGGTAATCACGGCGGGCGTAAAGGTGGGAACCGGCGCGCCGTTCTGAATCACCTGCGAACCGTCGAGGTTCAGTTGGTCGAGGCCCAGCGTGAACAGCTGCAACAGCTCCCGCGCGTAGTTTTCGTTGGGAACCGTTCCCTTCGCGGTGTTCGCTTTGTTATTGTTTGCCAGGTTGAGATAGCGGCCCATCGCGGGACTCAGCGTGACGGCCTGAATCAAGTCTCGATAATTGGCGAAGGCGTTGTCGCGGAAAATTCGCCAGTAAGGAGGATAGGCGTAGGCCGGCGTCACTCCGGATTGCTGCGAAACCACCCAGATCTGGCTCAGAATGAAAGCCATTCGCTGGCGAAGTTGATCCTGGCCGGAAACCGCGTTTTGAAAAAACGCGGCCTGCACCGGAGCGATGTTGTTGTTCGAAGTGCCGGCGGAATTGAGAATCGCCTGATCCGGCAAATCGGAGGTGTTTAAGGCAAACTGCGCATTCAGCCAGTTGGCGAAACCCATCGATTCCACCTGCGCGATGGAGGCGGGCGTTGGTCCCCAGGTGGCCTGATCCAGAAATCGCGCGGCGGCGCGCGGGGTGACCGCCTGAGCGTTGGCAAGACCAGTCAGGAGTACCAGCGGAAGAACAAATTTCATAAATCGTGCCTCGAATTACGACCTCGAATCTGCAATTGATTCGAACCCAAGGCGCAGGAAAAAGTGTTCAGAAACTTTTTTTGATTTTACGGGTTGAAGCCTCGCCTGACAGGGTGCTGAAAAAGGGGACAGACTACTCTGTCCCCGCCTGTAAGTCATTCATGCCGCGTGCGACCATGGCCGTGGACAGAGCGGTCTGTCCCCTTTTCAGCACGCTGCTTAATGTGGAGCGTCGGCGCTTGACGTCCTGCACCGAACGCGCGGATTGCGAATCCGCCGCATGATGCTGGAGAGATAATGACAAACCTCGGGACACGCACTAATATCCGAGGCGCAGCATCCCCTGCTGTTGGCCGTCGACCGTGCCCTTGGTCAGCCACTCGAGCGAAGCCTGAAACAGCAGCAGATGATTCTTCTCCCACATTGCATTGTGCGAGGAGCAGGCGAGATCGACAAACACTTTGCTCGCCGAACCGAGATCGGCGTACAATTCCCGCACTCGTTCCGGATTCACCTGTTTATCGTTCGCGCCGGAAACCATCAGCGTCGGGATCTGCATTTTCTCGACGACGG
>Ga0335073_10013763_pt1 | contig 11345 bp, 9 predicted proteins | sample Lox_Sample_22_FD_207093 | JGI IMG/M metagenome (GOLD analysis project Ga0335073, IMG submission 207093) | Soil microbial communities from Loxahatchee National Wildlife Refuge, Florida, United States - Lox_Sample_2.2 | ecosystem: Environmental > Terrestrial > Soil > Wetlands | place: USA: Florida... | reverse complement strand
CGACCTTGATCACCGCGCTCCTCCGCTCGCGCTCCGCGCACCGAACCTACCCGCCGACCGGGCCGGTCAAGCCAACCGCCGCCGGGCAACCTGGGCCAGCGCCGCCGGGCCACCCGGCCGACGCCGCCGGGCCACCCGGCCGGCCCGCCGGGCCACCCCGGCCAGGGCCCCGGGCAACCCCGGCCAGCGCCGCCGGGCCACCCCGGCCTCCCGGCTGAGGCCGGCTCAGTTGAGCGCGGCGGTGAACGCGTCGGCGTCGTCGAACGGACCGACCACGGCCAGCGCCTTGGGCTGCGCCAGCACCTCGGCGGCGACCTGCCGCACGTCGTCGTGGGTCACCGCCTCGATCGAGGCCAGGATCTCCTCGACCGGCTCCAGCCGGGGGTAGACCAGTTCGGCCTTGCCGAGCCTGCTCATCCGGGACGAGGGGTCTTCGAGGCCGAGCACGATCGACCCGCGCAGCTGGCCCTGGCCGCGCTGCAACTCATCGTCGGTCAGCCCGCCGTCGACCACCTTGGTGATCTCGTCCCGGCAGATCGCCAGCACCTCGTCGGCCTTGGCCGGGAGGCAGCCCGCGTAGACGCCCCAGATCCCGGAGTCCGCGTGCTGCGAACTGAAGCTGTACACCGAGTAGGCCAGGCCGCGCTTCTCGCGCACCTCCTGGAACAGCCGCGACGACATCCCGCCGCCCAGCGCGGCGTTGAGCACGCCGAGCGCGAACCGGCGGTCATCGGTCCGCGACAGCCCGGCGCAGCCCAGCACGAGGTTTGCCTGCTCGATGCCGCGCGAGACCAGCCGCACGCCGGTGCCCTCCGGGCCGGCCTGCGCGCCAGGCCCGGCCAGCCGCGGCGGCACGGGCTCGGCCTGCCCGGTCAGCACCGAAGCGAACGCGGACCGGGTCAGCTCGACGACCTCGGCGTGGTTCAGGCTGCCCGCGGCCGCCACCACCAGGTTCTCCGGCTTGTACCTGGCGGCGTAGTGCTCGGCGATCTGGCTGCGGGTGATCGCGTTGATCGAGTCCGCCGTGCCGAGGATCGGCCTGCCCATCGGCGTGTCGCCGAACAACTGGGCGGCGAACGCCTCGTGCACGGTGTCCGAGGGGTCGTCGTCGTTCATCGCGATCTCTTCGAGGATCACGCCCCGCTCGGCGTCGACGTCCCTGGGCTCGATCAGCGAGCCGGTCACCATGTCGGCGAGCACGTCGATGGCCAGCGGCAGGTCGGCGTCGAGCACCCGCGCGTAGTAGCAGGTGTACTCCTTGGCGGTGAACGCGTTGAGCTCGCCGCCGACCGCGTCCATGGCTGCCGAGATCTCGAGGGCGGTACGCCGGGAGGTGCCCTTGAACAGCAGGTGCTCCAGGTAGTGGGTGGCGCCGGCGTGGGCCAGGTCCTCGTCCCTGGAGCCGACGCCGGCCCAGATCCCGAACGCCGTCGACCGCACGGCAGGCAGCGACTCGGTGATCACCCTGAGGCCGCCGGGCAGCACGGTCCGGCTGACGGTCGAGTCGCCGGCGGCCGGCCGCGCCCCTCCCCGGTGCTCGGTCATGAGTTCCGCGGCCCGCGGTGGCGCTCCCGGGTGCGGTGGTGTTCGCCGCGGTCCCCTGAGCGTTCGCCGCGGTCGCGATCGCGGTACCCGCCCCGGTCTCCCCGGTCGCCGCCGCGGTCACCGCCCCGGTCCCGCGAGCGATGGTCGTCGTGGCCGCCCAGGTCCTCGCCGGCCGCCTCGCGCTCGACGACCTCGACCGGCACCAGCGACAGCTTGCCGCGGTCGTCGACCTCGCGGATCTCGACCTGGATCTTGTCACCGACCGAGATGACGTCGTCGACGTTCTCGATCCGGGCCCCGCCGTGCAGCTTGCGGATCTGCGTGATGTGCAGCAGGCCGTCCCGGCCGGGCAGCAGCGAGACGAACGCGCCGAACGTGGTCGTCTTCACCACCGTGCCAAGGAATCGCTCCCCGACCTCGGGGATGTGCGGGTTGGCGATCGCGTTGATCGCCGACCGGGCCGCCTCGGCCGACGTGCCGTCGGTGGCGCCGATGTAGATCGTGCCGTCGTCCTCGATGGTGATCTCGGCGCCGGTGTCTTCCTGGATGGAGTTGATCATCTTGCCCTTCGGGCCGATCACCTCGCCGATCTTGTCCACCGGCACCTTGACCGTGATGATCCGCGGCGCGTTCGGGCTCATCTCGGCCGGGGTGTCGATCGCCTCGCGCATCACGTCGAGGATCGTCAGCCGCGCGGCGCGAGCCTGCTTCAGCGCCGCCGCGAGCACGGAGGCGGGGATGCCGTCCAGCTTGGTGTCCAGCTGCAGCGCGGTGATCACGTCCTTGGTCCCGGCGACCTTGAAGTCCATGTCGCCGAACGCGTCCTCGGCGCCGAGGATGTCGGTCAGCGTGACGAACTCGCCGCCCTCGCTGATCAGGCCCATCGCGATGCCGGACACCATGTCCTTCAGCGGCACGCCCGCGTCCAGCAGCGACATCGCGGACGCGCAGACCGAACCCATGGACGTGGAGCCGTTGGAGCCGATGGCCTCGGACACCTGGCGGATCGCGTAGGGGAACTCCTCGCGGGTGGGCAGCACCGGGATCAGCGCCCGCTCGGCCAGTGCCCCGTGGCCGATCTCGCGCCGCTTGGGCGACCCGACCCGGCCGGTCTCGCCGGTCGAGTACGGCGGCATGTTGTAGTTGTGCATGTAGCGCTTGGTGCGCTCGGGGTTGAGCGTGTCGATCATCTGCTCCATCCGGAGCATGTTCAGCGTGGTGACCCCGAGGATCTGGGTCTCGCCGCGCTCGAACAACGCCGAGCCGTGCACCCGTGGCAGCACGCCCGCCTCGGCGGACAGCCGCCGGATGTCGGTCAGCCCGCGGCCGTCGATGCGCACGCCGTCGCGGATGATCCGCTCCCGGACCAGCTTCTTGGTCAGCGACCGGAACGCGGCGCTGATCTCCTTCTCCCGGCCCTCGAACTGGGCGGCCAGCCGCTCGGTGGCCAGCGCCTTGACCCGGTCGGTCTCGTTCTCCCGGTCCTGCTTGCCCGCGATCGTCAGCGCCTTGGCCAGCTCGTCGGTGATCTCGCCGGCCAGCGCCTCGTAGACGTCCTGCTGGTAATCGGCGAAGACCGGATAGTCGGCGACCTCCTTGGCCGCGACCGCCGCGACCTGCTGCTGCGCCTCGCACAGGGCCTTGATGAACGGCTTGGCCGCCTCCAGGCCCGCGGCCACGGTGTCCTCGGTCGGGCCCGCGGCCCCGCTGCCCGGGTCGGCGAGCAGGCGCAGCGTGCTGGGGGTCGACTCGGCCTCGACCATCATGATCGCCACGTCGCCGTCCTCGAGCACCCGGCCGGCCACCACCATGTCGAACGTGGCGTCCTCCAGCTGCGGGTAGGTCGGGAAGGCGACCCACCGCCCCTTGATCAGCGCGACACGCACGCCGCCGATCGGCCCGGAGAACGGCAGGCCGGCCAGCTGGGTGGACAGCGACGCCGCGTTGATCGCGACCACGTCGTAGAGATGGTCGGGATGCAGCGCCATGATCGTCTCGACGATCTGGACCTCGTTGCGCAGCCCGTGCGTGAACGACGGCCGCAGCGGCCGGTCGATCAGGCGGCAGGTGAGGATGGCGTCCTCGGACGGGCGCCCCTCCCGGCGGAAGAACGAGCCGGGGATCCGGCCCGCCGCGTACATCCGCTCCTCCACGTCCACCGTGAGCGGGAAGAAGTCGAGACCTTCCTTGGGGTGCTTGGACGCGGTGGTCGCCGACAGCACCATGGTCTCGTCGTCGAGGTACACGACGGCCGAGCCCGCCGCCAGGCGGGCCAGCCTTCCGGTCTCGAACCTGATCTTGTGAACTCCGAACTCACCGTTGTCGATGGTGACTTCGGCGGTTTGCACACCCTCCTGGACGTTAGCCACGGGTGGGGCCTCCTTGACTGAGGTCCCGCGTGTGCCCGCCACCAGTGGAGCGCTCCGGCCGTCTGGCCGGGCCGGCTAGCTGGCCGGTCTTCGATCGAAGTCCTCGGCCCGGGCGCATTGGGCACCCCTGACCCGAGAACCACTACCGAGGACCGGCCCTCGGGCGCCCTGGGCGCTCCTGGGCCGGGGCCGCGGGACGTCGTGTGTTTCTTCGGTATTCAGCTGTAGTTATCCGCCCGCCGGGAGCTACCCCGGCGGGCGGCCTTGCCCACAACCTACCTGCGCAGACCGAGCTTTTCGATCAGCGCGCGGTAGCGGGCGATGTCCTTCTTGGCCAGGTACTGCAGCAGCCGCCGGCGACGTCCGACGAGCAGCAGCAGCCCGCGGCGGCTGTGGTGATCATGCTTGTGCACCTTGAGGTGCTCGGTCAGTTCCTGGATCCGCCGGGTCAGCAGCGCGACCTGGACCTCCGGCGAGCCGGTGTCACCCTCAGTGGTCGCGTGCCCGGCGATGATCTCCTTCTTCACCGTGGTGTCTAGCGGCACGTTGCTCCCTCGTAAATGGATCGTCAGCGAATGCCCCGGCTTGGTATCCTCGCGAATCGCTCGGGGCCGGGAGTGTGCCGCGCAAGCGCGGCGGGCCGGCCGCTTGAGGGCGCAGCCGACCTGGCCGGTAACACCGGCCGACTACTTACCGTACCATGCCGGCCGGCACCACCACGCCAGCTATCAGACATACCGCAACGGCCCAGGCCCGGCGCCCGCCCCCGGCTCGCTGCCGCCCCGGGGAGACGATCCCCGAACTCCCGCTCAGTGCTGCGCCGGGGGCGGATCCCCCGCACCGTCCCCGGAGGTGATCGCGCGCGCCGCGTCCGCGTCGCGGCGCATCTGGGCGACGAGCTCGTCGACCGAGTCGAACCGGACCATGCCGCGCAGCCGGGCGGTGAAGTCCACCGCGACGTGCACCCCGTACAGGTCCAGGTCGTCGCGGTCCAGCGCGTAGGCCTCCACGCTGCGCTCGGTGCCGTCGAACGTCGGGTTGATCCCGACCGAGATCGCGGCCGGCCAGCGCTCCGCCTCCCGCCCGGCCGGGTCCAGGCTGATCAGCCAGCCCGCGTAGATGCCGTCCGCCGGGATCGCGGTGTGCGCCACGGTTTCCAGGTTTGCGGTCGGGAAGCCGAGGGCCCGGCCGCGGCGGTGGCCCCGCACCACCACGCCCTCGATCCGGTGCGGGCGGCCCAGGTCCCTGGCCGCCGCCGCCACGTCGCCCTCGGCGAGCCGCTCCCTGATCTGGCTGGACGAGATCCGCACCCCGTTGTCGGCAAGCAGCGGCACGCCCTCGGCGGTGAAGTCGTACTTCTCGCCCAGCTCGGCCAGCAGCGCGACGTCGCCGGCGGCCCGGTAGCCGAACCGGAAGTCCTCACCCACCACCACCCGGGCCGCGTGCAGCCGGTCCACCAGCACCGCGTGGACGAATTCGTCCGGGCCCAGCTCGGAGAACTCGCGGGTGAACTCGAGCACGCAGACCGCCTCCACGCCCAGGCCGGCCAGCAGCTCGGCCCGGCGCCGGCCCGTGGCCAGCAGCGGCGGGTGCTTGCCCGGCCGCACCACCTCATCGGGGTGCGGGTCGAACGTGACCACCACCACCGGCAGCCCGAGCTCGGCGCCGAGCTCGGCGGCCCGGCGGACGATGCGCTGATGGCCCAGGTGCACGCCGTCGAAGACCCCGATCGTGACCACCGAAGGACCCCAGCCGTCGGGCACCTCGTCCAGGCCCTGCCAGCGGTGCATGTGCCGATCCCTCCCCCGGGTCGCGCGGCGGTGACGCTCCAAGCCTGCCATGCCGCCGGGCGCGCGGCTGGCCGGGTGCCGGGCCGGCGCGGCTACAGGTGGCGCATCCAGAGGTTGGTCTCGGCGTACCTGCCGCGGTCGGCCTCCCGGTCCACCCGCACCAGGTCCAGGGCGTCGGGCACCACGTAGCGGCCGGTCTGCGGGAACGCCATCCCGGTCCAGGCCTCCCACTCGGCCACGGTCCCGGTGATCACCATGGACCGCGGGGCGGGCCGCAGGATCCGCGCGCCGAGGCGCTGATGGGTGCGGATCCACGGGTCGATGTGCAGGCCGTCGTCGCGCGTCCACCGGGCGAACTGGCTCATCGGCGTCAGCGGGTAGCGCGTCTTCAGCGTGGGCCGGACCGGGGCGATCACCCGGCGCAGCCCGTCGGCGACCGCGCGCTCGCGCAGCGCGGTCAGCACCTGGCCGGCCAGGCCAGCGCCCTGGCGGCCGCGCTTTACCCCGGCCGCCATCACGCACAGCGTGTCCGGCTCGACCGCGTTCTCGTGCCCCTCGACCGCGCCGACCATCGCCCCGTCGTAGCCGTCCGGCAGCGCGGCGGCCGTCCCGTTCCAGGCCAGGGGGACGCCCCAGCCGCCCGCGACGACCTCGCCCCGGTCCAGCAGCAGGATGTCGTAGCGCGGGAAGTAGGCCTCGACCCGTTCGACGTGGGCGTTGGAGACCGGGTCGTGGAAGATGAACTCGGGCCATTCGACCCGCAGCGCCGCCGCGGCCTCGTCGTCCAGGTCGTGGCGGTCGCCGACGGTGACGACCTCGGTCTCGGGCACGGCGACATGGTAGCCGCCGCGGGTCAGGGCACGAAAACGGCCAGCGGCCTGGCCTGCCCGCCCTCCTCGGTGAGCAGGGCTACCAGCGAGCCGTCAGGGGCGAACGCGGCCACCGGCCCGGTCCCCGGGACCGCGCTGAGCACGGAGGCCGGCAGCCTCCGCCCGTGAGCGACCATCCGGGCGTCGTCGTCGCCCAGGCCAAGTGACCTGAACGCTCCGGCAGCCGCCTCCTCCAGCGGCATCAGGGAGAACGAGCCGGCGAGCTGTTCCAGGGTGCGGGCCTGGGCGAGGTCGTAGGGCCCGACCCGGGTGCGGCGCAGCGCGGTGAGGTGGCCGCCGACCCCGAGCGCCGCGCCCAGGTCGCGGGCCAGCGCCCGGATGTAGGTGCCGCTGGAGCACGTCACCGCCACGTCGGCGTCCAGCAGGTCCCCGTGCCGGCGCAGGCCCGCGACGGTGAACGACGAGACGGTGACGGTCCGGGCCGCGAGCGCGGGCGCCGCGCCCTCGCGGGCCAGCCGGTAGGCGCGCTTCCCGGCCACCTTGATCGCGCTGAAGCCGGGCGGGACCTGCTCGATCTCGCCGGTGAGCGCGGCCACGGCGGCCGCCAGCGCCTCCTCGGTGACCGCGTTGGCCGGGGTCCGCGCGATGATCTGGCCTTCGGCGTCGTCGGTGTCGGTGGCCTGGCCGAGCCGGATCGTGCCGGTGTACTCCTTCTCGGCCAGCGCCAGGTGGCCGAGAAGGCGGGTGGCCTTCTCGACCCCGATCACCAGCACGCCGGTGGCCATCGGGTCCAGCGTGCCCGCGTGCCCGACGCGGCGGGTCCCGGCCAGCCGCCGGATCCGCGCCACGACGTCGTGAGAGCTGCGGCCGGGCGGCTTGTCCACGATGACCAGGCCGCTGGCCGCGGTCACCGACCTGCGTCCCTCGACCGCCCAGGCGCCGCCCCCACGCCTCCCGTTCCCGCTTCATCCGCCGGCGCCATCGGGGCGGCATCGAGTTGCTCCCTGAGCGCGAGCATCACCTCGGCCGCCGTGCCGTCGGCGGTGAACCCGGCGGCCAGCGGGTGGCCGCCCCCGCCCAGCGCCACGCACGCGCGCCCGACGTCCGCGGCGCCCTTGGAGCGGGTCGACACCTGCCAGCGCCCCCCGTCGTCCTCCTTCAGCACCACCGCCACGTCGGCCTCGTCGGTCCGGCGGATCACGTCGATGACCGACTCGGCGACCTCGAACGGCAGCCGGTGCCCGGCCCGGTCGCCGCGGGTCACCGTGGTCCACACCAGCCCGTGGCCGGCCACCGCGCCGGACTCGAGCCGGGCACGGCCGAGCGCCGCCGACAGCAGGCCAAGGAACGCGAACGGGCTGCGGTCCCACAGCTCGTGTGCCACCGCGCCGGGCTGGATGCCGGCCGCCAGCAGCCGAGCCGCCATCTGGTGGACCGCGGGCGATGTGGTCGGGTACTTGAACGAGCCGGTGTCGGTGACCAGCCCGGCGTACAGGCCGAGCGCGATCTCCCTGGACATCTGCGCGCCGAGCCGGTCGATCAGCTCGCACGCCAGCACCGCCGTGGCGGCGGCCCCGCTGTCGATGAGGTTCACGGTGCCGAACCCGGTGTTGGACGCGTGGTGATCGAGCACGATCAGCTCGTCCGCGGCGGCCGCGTTCGGCTCCAGCAGGCCGAGCCGGTCCGGGCTGGCCGCGTCGAAGGTGACCATGACCGCCGGCCGGCCGGGAACGGCGTCGGGCGGGCTGAGCAGGCCGGTGCCGGGCAGGAACCGCAGGATGCGCGGGATCTCGAACGGCAGGTCGCCGAACGAGGCGACGACGCGGGGCCCCCGGCCGTGCAGTGCGTGCGCGACCGCGAGCATCGAGCCAAGCGCGTCCCCGTCCGGCCGGACGTGACAGGCCAGGCAGATCTCGGCGGCGCCGTCGAGGATCTTGACGGCCCGCGACCACTCCGCCTCGATGTCCGGCCCCGGAAGCTCTCCCGCGCTGCGGGAGCCGGCACCTGAACGCTGATCCGGGGCTGGGGAATGATCGACGGTCACGACCGTGAGTATCTCGCGCGGCCGTAGCCGGCCGCCGGGTAATCGCCCTACAGGACCCCTTGGGGGGGTCCGCCGCCTGGCCCGCCGGCGTCCTCGCCGGGCTCGGCCGGGGCCCGGTACGGGTCCGGGTCGCCGGCGGGCTTCGCGCCCTCCCGGGCGGCCGCGACCGCGGCGTCCGCGACCCGTGCCCTGGCCACCAGCTCCTCGATGTTCCTGGCGGTGTCCGGCACGGTGTCCGGCTCGAAGGTGATCGACGGGGTGTGCTTGACGCCGGTCTGCCTGCCGACCTCGGTCCGGATCAGGCCGGCCGCGCTGGCCAGCGCGGCCGCCGAGGCGGCGCGTTCCTCGTCGGATCCGTAGACCGTGTAGAACACCGTGGCCTCGCGCAGGTCCCCGGTCACCCGGGCCTCGGTCACCGTGACGAAGCCGAGCCGCGGGTCCTTGATCCGGCGCTCCAGCATCTCGGCGACGATCTGCGCGATCGCCTCGCCGAGCCGGCGCGCCCGGCCCGTGTCCACCATGGCTGGCTCACTCCTCCTCGCTGAACAGCCGCTGCCGCGCGGACAGCAGCTCGATCTCCGGGCGCCCGGCGACGAACCGCTCGCAGGCGTCGAGCACCTCGACGGCGTGCGCCGCCGTCGACGACGCCACCGCGATGCCGATCTCCGCCCGCCGGTGCAGGCCGAGGTGCCCGGTCTCGGCCACGGACACGCCCGCGAAGCGCCGGCTGACCTCGGCGATCAGCGGGCGCACCGCGGAGCGCTTCTGCTTCAGCGACCGCACGTCACCCAGCAGCACGTCCAGTGTCAAGGCGCCCACGTACACGCCGGCTCCCTCGCCCGCGCGGGCCGGCGGATCAGGCCCTGGGCTTCTCCCGCATCTCGAACGTCTCGATCACGTCCCCGATCTTTATGTCGTTGTAGCCGACGCCGATGCCGCACTCGAAGCCCTCCCGGACCTCCGTCGCGTCGTCCTTGAAACGGCGCAGCGACTCGATCGAGAGGCTGTCCGAGACCACCACGCCGTCGCGGACCAGGCGCGCCTTGCTGTGCCTGGTGATCGTGCCGGAGCGGACGATGCAGCCGGCCACGTTGCCGACCCGCGGCACCCGGAAGATCTCCCGCACCTCGGCGGTGCCGAGCTGTGCCTCCTCGAAGACCGGCTTCAGCATGCCCTTGAGCGCTGCCTCGACCTCCTCGATGGCCTGGTAGATAACCGAGTAGTAGCGGATGTCCACGCCCTCGCGCTGGGCCAGCTCGCCGGCCCGCCCGGCCGGGCGGACGTTGAAACCGATGATCACTGCGTCGGAGGCGATGGCCAGGTTGACGTCGTCCTGGGTGATCGCGCCGACCCCGCGGCCGATGACCCGGAGCGCGACTTCCTCGCCGACATCGAGCTGGAGCAGGGCATCTTCGAGCGCCTCGACCGAGCCGGACACGTCGCCCTTGATGATCAGCAGCAGCTCTTCGCGCTCGCCGGACTTCAGCGCCGACTCCAGGTCCTCCAGGGTGACCCGCGGCCGCCGCTGCGCGAACATCGCGCTGCGCTCCCTGGCCTCGCGCCGCTCGGCGATCTGCCGGGCGATCCGGTCGTCGTCCACGACCAGGAAGCTGTCGCCGGCGTTGGGCACCGCGGTGAGACCGAGCACCTGCACCGGCCGGGACGGCGGCGCCTCGGTGACCGTGTCGCGGTTCTCGTCGAGCATGGCCCGGACCCGGCCGAACGCCTCGCCGCAGACGATCGAGTCACCGACCCGCAGCGTGCCGCGCTGCACGAGCACGGTGGCCACCGGGCCGCGGCCCTTGTCGAGCTCTGCCTCGATCGCCACGCCCTGTGCCTGCTGGTCCGGGTTGGCGCGCAGGTCGAGCTCGGCGTCCGCGGTCAGGACGATCGCCTCGAGCAGGTCGTCGATGCCGGTGCCCTCCCTGGCCGAGACGTCGACGAACAGGTTCTGCCCGCCGAATTCCTCGGCCACCAGGCCGTACTCGGTGAGCTGCGCGCGGACGCGGGCCGGGTCGGCGCCCTCCTTGTCGATCTTGTTGACCGCCACCACGATCGGCACGCCGGCCGCCTGGGCGTGGTTCAGCGCCTCGGTGGTCTGCGGCTTCACGCCGTCGTCGGCCGCGACCACGAGCACGACCAGGTCCGTGGTCTCCGCGCCGCGGGCGCGCATCGCGGTGAAGGCCTCGTGACCGGGGGTGTCGATGAAGGTGATCTTCCGCTCCTGGCCGTCGACCTTGGTGTTGGCCTGGTACGCGCCGATGTGCTGGGTGATGCCGCCCGCCTCGTGGGCGACCACGTTCGTGCGCCGGATCGCGTCGAGCAGCTTGGTCTTGCCGTGGTCGACGTGACCCATCACGGTCACCACCGGCGGGCGCGCAACGAGGTCGCCCTCGTCGCCCTCGTCCTCGCCGAACTCGATGTCGAAGGCCTCGAGCAGCTCGCGGTCCTCCTCCTCCGGGGAGACCACCTGGGTCGCGGTCACCATCTCGCCGAGGTGGAAGAGCACCTGGACCAGCGAGGCCGGGTTCACGCCGATCTTGTCGGCGAAGTCGCTCAGCGACGCACCGCGGGACAGCCTGATGACCTGCCCGTTCCCGCGCGGGATCTGCACGCCGCCGATCGACGGGGCCTGCATGTTGTCGAACTCTTGACGACGCTGCTTGCGCGACCTGCGGGCGCGGGCCGGGCGGCCGCCGGGACGCCCGAACGCGCCCTGGGTGCCGCTGCGGCCGCGGCCGCCACCGCCGGGCCTCGCGCCGCCGCC
>Ga0335073_10013762_pt1 | contig 11345 bp, 8 predicted proteins | sample Lox_Sample_22_FD_207093 | JGI IMG/M metagenome (GOLD analysis project Ga0335073, IMG submission 207093) | Soil microbial communities from Loxahatchee National Wildlife Refuge, Florida, United States - Lox_Sample_2.2 | ecosystem: Environmental > Terrestrial > Soil > Wetlands | place: USA: Florida... | reverse complement strand
CACGTCGGCGACATCATCGACAAGAACCTGCTGGAGGTCGCGCAGAAGAAGATCAAGCGCAAGATCGTCTTCTCGAAGGAAGGCGCGCAGGAGCTCGAAGCCTTCCATCAGGAGGTCTGCGACAACCTCAAGCTCGCCTTCGGTGTCTTCATGTCGGGTGACCTGGCCACCGCACGGCTGCTGCTGACCGAGAAGGCGACGCTGCGCGCCGCCGAATTCGCCGCCGCCGAAAACCATCTGGCACGGCTGCGCGAGGGCCGCACCGAGAGCATCGAGTCGAGCTCGCTGCATCTCGACATACTGCGCGACCTCAAGCGCATCCACTCGCACATCTGCTCGGTAGCCTATCCCGTGCTCGAGCGCGCGGGCGAGCTGCAACCGAGCCGGCTGAAGGACGTCGAGGCGGAGGCGGCCAGTCTCGCCAGCGCGCAGACTCCCCCGCCCGGTCGGGCGCACTGACCAGCGCGGGCCGCATGCAACAGGATCCCTTCTGCGCCCATCATCGCGGCATCCTGGAGGGCATCGGGCACCTCACGGGACGCTCGGAGGCGTTCACGCTGTGCGTGGTCGTGCACTGCACCGGGTCGACTTACCGCAAGGCGGGCGCGCTCGCGCTGGTCCGGGCCGACGGCGAGCGCCGCGGCGTGATCTCCGGCGGGTGCCTGGAGTCGGATCTGGAGCTCGCGGCCCGCCAGGCGCTCGCGGAGCGGCGCCCGCGGCTCGCGCTTTTCGATACGCGCACCGATGACGATCTGGTGTTCGGCTCGGGCTCGGGCTGCCGTGGACGGATCGAGGCGCTGCTGCTGCCGGTGGCGGGCGGCGCCGGCCACCCGCTCTGCGAGGCGCTGCTGGCCGCCGATCGCGCCCACGAGGTGCTGAAGGCTGTGCTCATCACGAGCGGACCCGCCATCGGCGGCGGCCTGCTGTGGTCGGCCAGCCTCGAGAGCACGCTTGCGCCGTACCGCGAATCGTTGCGCGCCTGGCGCAGTGCCGCGCCGGGTGCCTATCCGCTCCCCGAGGGGGGCCGCTGCGCAGTGCTGGCGTTCGCGCCCGCGCCGCAAATCCTGTTGATCGGCGCCGGACCCGAGGCGCCGGCACTCATCGCGATCGCCAACCAGCTCGGCTGGCACGTGACTGTCGCGGACCATCGCGAGGCGCTGCTCGGGCGGCATGCACGCGGCGCACGGCGCACGGTCTGCGCGCGGCCCGCGGCCGCACTCCTCGCGCTCGGCGAGCAGCGCTTCGACGCCTGCATCGTGATGACGCATACGGCCGCCAACGACCGTGAGGCGCTGACGGCGCTGGCGCTGCGTACCGAGCCATTTCTCGGATTGCTCGGACCGCCGGCGCGACGCGATGAGCTCCTCGGCGAGCTCGCTGCGCCCTCGCGGGCGGCGCTCGCCGACCGACTGCACGCCCCCGTGGGGCTGAAGCTCGGCGGCCACGGCCCCGAGGCGCTCGCGCTTTCGGTCTGCGCACAGCTGCAGGCCTTCCTCGCGGCCGCAGAGGGTCGCGGCGGCTGAGACCGTGCAGCGGCGCAGGCACCATGCGTGCGCCCGGCGGCCGTGCAACAATGCGCCCCGATGCCGATCGTCAGAGGCCTGCTCGACCGGGTGATTCTGGTGTGCGCCGCGGTGGCCGGAGGGCTGATCCCCGGCTTCATCGCGCAATATCGCCAGCGGCTCGGCGGCCGACTCGACCAGGCGCGGATCGACCTCGCCCCCTGGCAGAAGCTCGCCGACCAGTTCTACCACGGCGACATCGACAAGCTGATCCAGTATCACCTCGCGAGCACGGATGCGACCTTTCACTCCGAGGGCTCGGTCATCCGTGCACTGGTGGCGAGCGTGCAGCAGCTGCAGAGTGCCGTGGACGCGATGCACGGGAGTCTGGCGAGCCAGGCTTTCTACCTGATGCTGCACGCCGATCCGGGGCTCGCGCGCGCCACCTTCGCCGACTGGGTACCGGCCTTCGCGCTCTCGGGCGAAGGGCTGCTGTTCGCGTGTATCTTTGCCGGCATCGTCTGGCTGCTGTTCCACGCCCTGTGGTGGCTCGGTGCGCGCGGCGGCCGGCGCCTCGACCGCCCGCGCCCCAGGCCGCGCAGAATCGAACCCACTCTCTGAGAACAAGGGAAGAACGATGAACAAGCGATTCCTGCCGGCCGGCGCGCTCGGCCTGCTGCTCGTGTGCCTGAGCTTCGCGGCAGCCGCCGAGGAGATGACCGGCACGTTGCTGCTGCGCCAGCCGACCCTCTCGCGCGATCACCTGGCTTTCATCTACGGCGGCGATATCTGGGTCGCCGACCGTGACGGCCAGCACCCCGAGCGGCTCACCGTGCACGGCAGCGCCTCCGGGCCGCGCTTCTCGCCCGACGGACAATGGATCGCCTACACCGGCACTTACGCCGGCAATGCGGACGTCTACGTGATTCCGGTCGCTGGCGGCCAACCCCGCCGCCTCACGTTCCATCCCGCGCGTGACGAGGTGGACGGCTGGACCCCGGACGGCAGGCAGATCCTGTTCGCCTCACCACGTGCGGTCGCGAACAATCGCTCGAACCAGCTGTACGAGATCCCGCTCACTGGCGGCTTCGAGCACAAGGTCATGGAGGCAGTCGCCTGGGAGGCCTCCTGGTCGCCGGACGGCACGCGCCTCGCGTACCGCCCGTACCGCACGGCCTACGAGGGCCCATCCGGCTGGCGTCGCTATCGTGGCGGCACCACGACGCCGATCTGGATTCTCGACCCCACGAGCGGCGCCTGGGAGCAGATCCCGCACGCGAACGCCACGGACCGCGCACCCGTATGGGCGGGCGATCAGGTCCTTTTCATTTCCGATCGCAGCGAGGGAGCTGCGAATCTCTTCGCCTACGACACCCGCAGCCGGCAGCTGCGTCAGCTCTCGAAGGAGACCGTCTGGGACGTGCGCAACGTCGGGGTCTACGGCCGCACGGCCGTCTATGAAGCGGGCGGTCGGCTGAAGGAGCTCGACCTCGACTCAGGTGCGGTCCGACCGCTCACCATCACGGTCGCCACCGAGGCAGCGCAGTTGCGCCCGCAATGGAAGGACGCCGGCAAGACGATCACCGCCGCGTTCCTCTCGCCCACGGGCAAGCGTGTCGTGGTCACCGCGCGCGGCGACGTCTTCACCGTGCCGGTCAAGGACGGCTCGATCCGCAATCTCACCCACAGCCCGGGCGTGCGCGACAAGGACGGGATCTGGAGCCCCGACGGCAGCCGCATCGCCTATCTCACCGATCTCGGCATGCAGCATGCGATCGTGGTGCGCGATCAGGCGGGGCTCGAGCCGCCGCACGTCTACCCGCTCGCCAAGCCGAGCTACTACCGCCTGCTCGCCTGGTCGCCGGACGGCGCGACGCTCGTCTACGAGGACAATCACCTGCACCTCTACAGCTTCGCGCTCGAGCGGGCGGCGAGCACGCTCATCGATCGCAGCCTCGACCGCGGCGGCTTCAACGTGAATTTCTCCCCCGACAGCCGCTGGCTCGCCTACACGGTGCAGGGCGAGAACCACTTCACCCGCATCCGCCTGCACGACTTCAGCACCGGGCACAACGCCGACGTCACCGACGGGCTCTCCGATGCCGACAGCCCGGTGTTCGCACCCGGCGGCTACCTCTACTTCACGGCCTCGATCAACTCAGGTCCGAGCCAGATCTTCCTCGACCTCTCGACGCAGGAGCGCTCGATCCGCCGTGGGCTCTATGTCGCGGTGCTCGCCGCCGACGGCCGCTCGCCGCTCCTGCCCAGGACGGGCGATGAGGACGCCGGGGCGGATGCCGACGACAAGGGCGGCTGCAAAGCGCCCGCCGTCACGGGCGGCGACAAAAAGGCCGGCAAGGCGGCCGCCAAAAAGGACGACAAGCCCGGCGGCGGGGCGGACAAGACTCCCAAGCCCATGAAAGTGGATCTCGAGGGACTTCAGAACCGGATCGTCGGATTGCAGGTCGCCGAGCGGCGCTACGACTCGCTCGCCGTCGCCTGCGACGGTGCCCTCTTCTATGTCGAGCACCGCCAGCCGGGCGTCACCGCGGAGCCGCCGGATGCCGAGCCCGGCAACGACGGCGAGCTCTACCGCTTCGACTTCACCGAGCGCAAGGCCAAGTCGCTCAAGCAGGGAATCGAGGACATCTCCATGAGCGCCGACGGCAAGAAGCTGTTGCTGCTCTACGCCAAGGGCAAGATGGAGATCGCCGACGCCAGCGACAAGCTCGATCCCAAGCCGATCGATCTCAGCCAGCTCGGCATGTACGTCGACCCGGTGGCCGAGTGGCGGCAGATCTTCGATGAGGCCTGGTGGATGGAGAAGGAGTTCTTCTACGACCCCAACATGCACGGCCTCGACTGGAACGCGGTCTATGCGCGCTACCAGCCGCTGCTGAAGTACGTGCAGCGGCGCGAGGACCTCACCGAGCTGCTGATCGAGATGATCGGCGAGATGCAGGTGGGTCACAACCGCACGAGCGGCGGGGACGTGCCCGGCGAGGCCAGCACGCGCACCGGACTCCTCGGCGCCGATTACGCCGTCGAGAACGGCCGCTACCGGATCAGGACGATCTACCGGGGCGATCGCTGGAATCCGTTCCTGCGGGCGCCGCTCGCCGTGCCGGGGGTCAGGGTGAGCGAGGGCGACTATCTGCTGGCGGTCAACGGTCGAGCGCTCGATGCAAAGGAAAACCTCTACGCCCTCTTCGAGCAGACGGTGGACAAGCAGGTCACCCTCAAGGTCGGCCCCGACGCCTCAGGCGCGGGAGCCCACAACGTCGTGGTGCAGCCGATCGGCGACGAGGCGCCACTGCGGCAGTGGCGCTGGATCGAGAAGAACCGCGAGTACGTCGAGCGCAAGACCGCGGGCCAGGCCGCCTACGTCTATCTGCCCAACACGGCGGCGGAGGGCTTCCAGTACTTCAACCGCATGTTCTTCGCGCAGGTCGAGAAGCCCGCACTCATCGTCGATGAGCGCAAGAACGGCGGCGGCCAGGCGGCCAACTACTTCATCGAGATCCTGGGCAGGCCGTACCTCGCCAGCTGGAAAGACCGCGACGCGCAGCTCTTCAGCACCCCCGGCGGCGCCATCTATGGACCGAAGGTGATGCTCGCCGATCAGGATGCCGGCTCCGGTGGCGACTTCCTGCCCTGGGCTTTCAAGCATCAGAAACTCGGCACGCTGATCGGCACCCGCACCTGGGGCGGCCTCATCGGCATCGCCGCCAATCCGCCGCTCATCGACGGCGGGGCGCTTTCGGTGCCCTACTTCCGCTTCTTCACCCCCGAGGGCGAGTGGGCGGTCGAGAATCAGGGTGTCGCTCCCGACATCGAGGTGACGCTCGACCCGGCGGCGGTCAATCGCGGCGAGGACCCGCAGCTCGATGCCGCGATCGCGACGGTGCTCGCACAGCTCAAGGACTTCAAGCCCGTCGAGCTGAAGAGCGCGCCGCCCTATCCGACGACGCCCGGCAAGTGAGGCGCAGCGTCCGGGCGCCGCGGCCGCGGTGGGGTCGCCTGCGCCCGGGCGGCGCACCGTGAGTGCCGTGCGCTTCAGGTGGCGCGCAGTGCCGTGGTGATCGGCACGCGCGCCGCCCGCTGCGCCGGCAGCAGTCCGCCGACGAACCCCATCAGCAGGGCCCAGGCAACGCCGATCTCGGCGAGCCGCGCGGTGACGTCGAGCCTGAAGCTGAAACCGAAGGGGCTGACCGCCATCCTGTGGAACAGCAGCCAGGCGAGCGCCGCCCCGAGCAGCGCGCCGGGCAGCGCCAGCAGCACCGACTCGGCCAGCGTTGCGGCCACCACGGCCCCGGAGCCGAAGCCGATCGCGCGCAGTGTCGCGAGCTCGCGGCGCCGGGCGTCCACGATCGAGTAGAGCGAGTTCACGGCGCCGAAGGTCGCGCCGATCGCCATGATCGAGCCGATGAAGTAGCTCACAAAGTTGAGCAGCCCGTTGAACTGCTTCATGTCGGCCTCGACCTGCTCGCGTGCGGGCCTGGCTTCGAGCTTGAGGGCGGGGTTCGCCTCGAGCGCCCGGTTGAAGGTCGCAAAGTCGGCCGGGGCCCGCAGACGCACGCTGATGCGGTTGAAGCCGTTGCGGTTGAAGAGGCTCATGACCGTCTCGGCGTCGGTGAGCACCACGCACTCGAGGCTCTGCCCCTGATCGTAGTGACCGACGACCGTCCAGTCGACGCCGTGCACCTGGCGCCTGGCGCCGAGCGCGAATCCGTCGAACTGCCCCACGCACGCGTTGGTGGCGATCATCTCATGCAGCCCCGGCTTGAACAGGCGGCCCTCGGTGAGATGTGCCGGCGGGCGCAGCTCGAACTTCGCGTCGCTGCTGCCGATGAGGGGGAAGAACACCCGCCGGCCGCTGTCGCGCCGGTGTCCCTCGAAGGGCACGAACACGATCCCGGCGATGCGCGGCTCGCCGTCCTTGTCCCGCTCGATACCGGGCAGATCGCGTAGCGTCACCATCTGGTCGCGCGAGATGTTGCTGTCGAAACCCTGCGCACCCTGCGCCTGGACGATGGCCTCGTCGTCGTGCACATCGCCCTGAGCCTGCAGCCGGGCGCCCGTTCCCATGGCGAGCATCGACACCAGCACGGCGACCGTGCAGGTCACGCCGACGACGATGGTCAGCACCGAGCCGAGCCGCGCGCGCTCGCCCTCGAGGTTGATGCGCAGCAACGCCAGGAATTGCCGGAGGAAGCTCATGCTCAGCGCTCCGCCAGCGCGCTCGCCACCTGCAGCCGCGCCGCGCGTACCGCCGGAATCGCCGCGCTCACGGCCGCCAGCGCCACCGCGAGCGCCAGGCCGGTCGCGACGGTGACCGGGGGCATCGTGAGACCGGACACGAAGCGCGCCGCAAACGGGAATACCAGCAGCGACAGCGCCAGCCCGCAGGCCGCCGCGGCCAGGCACACGAGCACCGCCTCGACCAGCACCAGCAGGAACACGGCGCGATCGGTGAAGCCGAGCGTCTTGAGGACCGCCAGCTCCGGCGTCCGCTCCCGCACCGATTGCATCATCATCGTGGCCGTGCCGAACAGCAGCGCGGCGAGCACCGCGCTCACCACCGCGTGCACGAGAAAGTCGAGATCGCCGATCTGCTGGACCTGCTGCTGTGCGAGCTCGCGGATCGACTCGGTCTTGGTCTCGTGCGAGGAGTTGCTCGAGAGGCGGTCGATCGCATCCGCCACGGGCACGGCGAGATTGGCGTCGGTCACCGCGACGTTGAAATGATTCACCGTGCCGGTGTTGCTGAGGCGTGCCTGGTCGTAGTAGTCATAGTTGACCAGGATCTTGTAACGCCCGGGCGTGAAGTCGCTGTCGGTGAAGGTGCCGACGATGTCGAAGGCCCAGGTGGTGGTCCGATCCTTGTTGGCCACCTGGCTCACCAGCGGGATGCGGTCGCCGATCTTCCAGCCGTACTTGTGCGCGGCGTACTCGGTGACCAGCGCGGCCGTGCGGCTGCGGCCGAAGGCTGCCAGCGGCCCCGGAGCGACGGCAAAGGTGAAGGCGTCGGTCCAATCCTTGTCCGGTCTCACCGCCACGATCAGCATGCCGTTCTCGGGCTTCTGGTAGTAGCTGCCGAAGAGCTCCACCGGGGTGGCGAGCTTCACGCCCGGCACCGCGCGGATCTGCTCGAGCAACCCGAGCGGCAGCCCCGAGAAGATGAAGTCCTGGCGGCTGTGCACGATCAGCAGGTCGGCGCGCGCGGCCTGCACCGCGTGCTCGATGCCGGTCTTCAGTCCCTGCAGCACGCCGAACAGCACGAACGCGACGCTCACCTGCAGGAAGATGAGGACCGTGCGTCCGGGCTTGCGCCACATGCCGGACCAGACGAGCGGCAGGTACTTCAGAGCGTCCCCTCAGACCTGGCACGTGCGGCAGGCCGCCGCCAGGCCGGCGTACGGCTCGCCCCTGGACGTGAACTCGTGCGCGAGGAATCCCTGGAAGCCGCCGTCGGCGATCGCACCCGCCACGGCGTGATAGTTGAGCTCCTGGGTGTCGTCGAGGTCGTGCCGGCCGGGGACGCCGCCGGTATGGAAGTGGCCGATCCACTGGCGGTGGGCGCCGATGGTACGGATCACATCACCCTCCATGATCTGCATGTGGTAGATGTCGTAGAGCAGCTTCACCCGCGGAGAGTTCACCTTCTCCATGACCGCCACGCCGAAGGCGGTATGGTCGCCCTGGTAGTCGGGGTGGTCCACCTTGCTGTTGAGCAGCTCGACACACACCGTCACGGCGTAGCGCTCGGCGAGCGGCGCCACCCGCGCAAGTCCCGTGGCGCAGTTGGCGATTCCCTGCGCATCGCTCAGCCCGCGGCGGTTGCCGAACATCGCGATCACGTTCGGCACGCCGGCCTGCGCGGCGAGCGGGATGGCCCCGCTCAGCTCCGCGATCAGCATCGCGTGGTTGGCGGGATCGTTGAAACCGTTCTCGATGAAGTGCTCGCGGCGGCTCGGGTAGCCCATCGAGCAGCTGAGACCCGCCGTGCGCGCGCTGGCCCACTCGTCGATGTGCAGCAGGTCGATGGCCTCGAGTCCGAGGCCGCGGACGCGCTGACAGACCTGCGGCAACTCCCCGGGCAGTGTCCAGCGGCACACCGACTGGCGCAGCCGTCCCGGCATGCGCGGCAGAGCCTCGCTCGCGCGCGCGACAGCTGCGGCAAGAGCGACCGAGGTGGCCGAGACGGCGAGGAAGCGCCGCCGCGACAGCCCCCGCGGCACTAGATCTCTCCGAGCTTCAGCTGCTCCACCGCGTAGTGGCAGGCACGCGCGGTGAGCGCCATGTAGGTCATCGAGGGGTTCTGGTTGGCGGAGGAGGTCATGCAGGCCCCGTCGGTCACGAACACGTTCGGCACATCGTGCGTCTGGTTCCAGCGATTGAGGACCGAGGTCCTGGGGTCCAGCCCCATGCGCGCGGTGCCCATCTCGTGGATGCAGAGCCCCGGGGCCAGCTGATCGTTGAACGTCCTGATGTCCTTGGCGCCGGAGGCCTCGAGGATCTCGGCCGCGGTCGTCTGCATGTCCTCGAGCAGCGCGCGCTCGTTCGGCCCGAAGGTGCAGTCGATATGCAGCGCGGGCACGCCCCACTTGTCCTTGAGGGTCGGATGGAGCGTCGCCCGGTTCTCCGGGCGCGGCAGGCACTCCGCCCAGCCACCGAGCCACATCTGCCAGGGACCGAGCTCCTTGAGCAGCGCGCGCTTGAAATCGCCGCCGTAGCCCTGGGAGTAGGCGCCACGCTCCCAGCCGGCGCGGCCGCCGCCGCCCTGGAAGCCATAGCCGCGCACGAACTTCGGATGCTTGCCGGTCACGTTGCGAAAGCGCGGCACATAGATACCGTTCGGGCGGTGGCCGAAGGTCTTGCGATCCTCCATGCCGGGGATGGTCGCCTGCGCGCCCGCCCCGAACGGATGATCCATGATGTTGCGGCCAACCTGGTCGCTCGAGTTGGCGAGGCCGGTCGGAAAGCGCGCGCTGCGGGAATTGAGGAGGATGCGGGCGCTCTCGAGCGCCGAGGCGCACAGGAAGATCACGCGCGCCTGGAACTCGAGCGACTTGCCCGAGCCGGCGTCCACGGCGCGCACGCCGCTCGCGCGCGCGCTGCGCTGGTCGTAGAGCACCTCGGCCACGACAGTGTTCGGGCGCAGCGTGAGGCGCCCGGTCGCCTGCGCCGCCGGCAACGTCACGCCGTTGCTGGAGAAGTAGGAGCTCGTGATGCAGCCGCGCCAGCAGGGTCCGCAGTAGTGGCACGCCGCGCGCCCGCGGTGCGCGCGGGTCAGGATCGCGGCGCGGCCGATGGTCATCACGCGCTCACGTCCCCAGCGGCTGGCCATCGCCGCGCGCACGTGCTGCTCGGCGCAGTTGAGCTGCATGGGCGGCAGGAACTCGCCGTCGGGAAGCTGCGCGAGCCCCTCCTCCTGGCCGCTCACGCCGATGAATGCCTCGACGTGGGTGTACCAGGGAGCGATGTCGGCGTAGCGGATCGGCCAGTCGACACCGATGCCCTCCTTGGCGTTCGCCTCGAAGTCGAGATCGCTCCAGCGATAGACCTGTCGGCCCCACATGATCGAGCGGCCGCCGACGTGCCGGCCGCGGATCCAGAGAAAGGGCTTGTCGGCATCGTTGTGATAGGGGTTGTCGAGATCGTTGACGAAGAACTTCGAGGCCCATTCATCGCACGCCCCGGTCTGCGACTGGATCGGCTGTTGCGCGTGCAGCTGGCGCTGGTTGCCATAGCCGCGGTAGGCGAGCGAGTACGCCTGGACGTGCTCGACGTAATCGCGCGAGGGGACGATCGGCGGACCGGCCTCGAGGAGCAGCGTGTGCAGGCCCTGCTCGGTCAGCTCCTTGGCAGCCCAGCCGCCGGAGATCCCCGAGCCGACCACGATGGCGTCGTAGGGCTGCGACTTCGACTCAGGTGCTGACACAGCCGTCGTACCTTCCGGGAATGATCGGGGCGTTGATGATCCCGCGCGCCACGGGCTCCGAGGTGAAATAGCCGAACAGCACCAGCTGCTTGCTGAGCGCGTAGCCACGCTCGGCGTTCATGGGCGTGCGCTCGAGCGCGGCCGCCTCCGCCGCCGTAGGCGGCCGGCCCGGCAGCCGGGCGTCCAGGCTCGCGACGAGCGCTTCCTGGACCGCGCGCGAGGCGCTGCCGAAGCTCACGCCGTGGCTCGACTGGCAGGCCGCATCGATCGCCTCGAGTCCCGCGATGAAGCGCGCGCGGTCCGACTCGCGCATCGAGTCGGTCAGCAGCAGGTCGATGAAGCGGTTGACCCCGACCGCCATCGCTCCGACCGTGTCGGTCTGCGGCAGCAGGATGTCGGCCACGCCGCTCAGGGTGGCATCGAGCTGCGGGGTGAGGGTGCGCAGGGCGCTGTGCGCCCGGGCGCGTGCATGCAGAGCCTGCGCCTGCGCCTCGAGCGCGGACGCAGGCAGCAGCGCCAGCGCCGGCACCAGGGCCGAGATGCCGGCGATGGACTCGAGGAATTCGCGACGATCCAACGCGGCCCCCCCGGAGCAACCAACCGAAGCGGGACGCTACCACACCTCGCCCCCGGCCGCCTCACAGCTCCGGCCCGGGGCGGCATTAGCATTAGAATGGCGCCTCTTGCGCAAACTGCTGCGAAGGGTATGAGCATGAAGCGCCTGTCGCTTCCCTTGCTGACGGCCTTGCTGCTGACGGTATCGACCGCCGCCCAGGCGATCACGATCGGGGTCTCGATGGCCCTGTTCGACGACAATTTCCTGACCGCGGTGCGCGCCAGCATGAAGGAGCGCGCGCGCGAGCTCGACGCGCCGATCCAGTTCGAGGACGCCGAGAACG
>Ga0335073_10013761_pt1 | contig 11345 bp, 11 predicted proteins | sample Lox_Sample_22_FD_207093 | JGI IMG/M metagenome (GOLD analysis project Ga0335073, IMG submission 207093) | Soil microbial communities from Loxahatchee National Wildlife Refuge, Florida, United States - Lox_Sample_2.2 | ecosystem: Environmental > Terrestrial > Soil > Wetlands | place: USA... | reverse complement strand
ATGTACCGGCAAAAAGCCGCCGACTACGACCGTTGGCTGGGCGGCATGCGCCGCTACCAGCGCAGCCTGCAAGGAGAAATGCTATGACCCCATCGAACCTGAGCGGCCGAACCGCGATCATCACCGGCGCCTCGCGGGGTATCGGGCTGGCCATCGCGCAGCGGCTGGCCGCCGATGGCGCCAACGTGGTGCTGACCGCCCGTAAGCAGGAAAGCGCCGACGCCGCGGCCGAACAGGTCAACGGCAGCGCGATCGGTGTGGCCGCGCACGCTGTCGACGAGGACGCCGCCAAACGCTGCGTCGAGACGACACTCGACCGCTTCGGCAGCATCGACATCCTGGTCAACAACGCCGGCACGAACCCGGCGTACGGGCCGCTGATCGAGCAGGATCACGCCCGGTTCGCCAAGATCTTCGAGGTCAACCTGTGGGCGCCGCTGCTGTGGACGTCGCTCGCGGTGAAGGCCTGGATGGGCGAGCACGGTGGTGCCATCGTCAACACCGCTTCGATCGGCGGCATGCATCAAAGCCCGCATATGGGCTTGTACAACGCGACGAAGGCCGCGCTGATCCACGTCACGAAGCAACTGGCGCTGGAACTTTCACCGCGGGTCCGGGTGAATGCCGTCTGCCCGGGCGTGGTTCGCACCAGGCTCGCCGAGGCGCTGTGGAAGGACCACGAAGAGATCCTGTCGGCGTCGACTGCACTGGAACGCGTCGGCGAGCCGCCCGACGTCGCAGCCGCAGTCGCCTTCCTGGTGTCGGACGAGTCGAGCTGGATCACCGGCGACACCATGGTGATCGACGGGGGTCAGGTACTGGGCAACGCGGCGGGATTCCGATGAGCATCAACGAGCAGGCGATCGCCGAAGACCTGCGCGCCCAGGTGCGGGCGCTGCTCGACGAGCACGATCCGAAGACCAGTGACCCGCGGGATTTCCTGGCAGCCCGGTTCGACGCCGGCCTGGCCTGGGTGTATTTCCCGCGCGGCTCCGGCGGCCTGGAACTGCCGCGCGGCTTCCAGTCACAGGTCGAGGCAGACCTGGCCGCGGCTGGGGCGCCGCCAGGAGGCGGACCGCACAACGGCATTGGGATGGGCATGGCGGCGCCGACCATTGCCGCTTTCGGCACCGCAGACCAACAGCGAAAGTTCCTGCGGCCGTTGTTCACCGGGGAGCACTTCTACTGTCAGTTGTTCAGTGAGCCCGGTGCCGGATCCGACCTGGCCGGGGTATCCACCCGCGCGGTGCGCGACGGCGACGATTGGATCGTCAATGGGCAGAAGGTGTGGACGTCGAGCGCGCAGAAAGCACAGCGGGCGATCCTGGTCGCACGGACCGATCCGAGCGTTCCCAAACATCAAGGGCTGACCTATTTCGTGTTAGACATGACCGACCCCGGCGTCGACGTCCGCCCGCTGCGCCAGATCACCGGCGAAGCCGAGTTCAACGAGGTGTTCCTGACCGATGTCCGGGTTCCCGACGCGAACCGGCTCGGCGCAGAGGGCGGCGGCTGGAAGGTCGCGACCACCACGCTCAACAACGAACGCGTTGCCATCGGGTCGATGGCCGGCATCGGCCGCGAAATCGGAATGATCGGCAAGGTCGCCGACGCCTGGCGGGCCGAACCGCGGCTTCGCAATCCGGCGATGCACGACGAGCTGATGCGGCTGTGGGTGGAAGCCGAGGTCGCCCGGCTGACCGGCGTGCTGTTGCGCCAGCGGCTGACCGCTGGGCAGCCCGGGCCGGAGGGTGCCGGACTGAAGGTGACGTTTGCCCGTCTTGCCCAGGCGATTTCGGGCTTCGAAATCGAGTTGGATCCCGAGGTAGGTCTGCGCTACGACGATTGGACGATGCGTCAACCCGAGGGTGTCGACTTCACCGGGCGCGAGCCCGGGTATCGCTACCTGCGGGCCAAAGGCAACTCGATTGAGGGCGGCACCTCGGAGATCCTGCGCAACACCATCGCCGAGCGAATTCTTAGCCTGCCCCCGGAACACCGGGTGGACAAGGACATTGCATACAAGGACTTGGACAAATGACCGACCTGCTGTACACCGACACCGAGGAAGCGTTACGGGACAGCGTCCGCCGACTATTCGCCGATCGGTGTCCACCCGAATCGGTGATGAGCGTCTACGACCCCGCACCACAAGACTTTTCCGCGGTGTGGCATGCGCTGGCTGCAGACCTGGGCATGGCCGGCCTGCTGGTGCCCGAGCACCTCGGCGGCGCGGGCGCGAGTGCCCGTGAGGCGGCCGTCGTTATGGAAGAGATCGGCCGAGCCGTCGCGCCGGTGCCGTTTCTGTCCAGCGCGGTGCTGGCCACTGTCGCGCTGCTGGAGGCCGGCGACACCGAGACGGTCACGGGGTTAGCGGCGGGTTCGCTCACCGCTGCGCTGGCGGTGCCGTTGTCCACCGCGCCGGATGACGCGGTGGCCGGTGTCGGCGTCAGCGGCGACGGGCTGACCGGACGGGTCACCAGCGTGGCGGGTGCGAGCGAGGCGGATGTGCTGGTGGTGCCGGCGGCCGGGCCGGACGGCCTGGAGTTGCACACCGTCGCCCGCGATGCAACAGGCGTAGACGTGTCATTGTTGCTCACCCTGGACATGACCAGACCTCTTGCAAACGTTGAGCTTTCGTCAGTTGCGTCGTCGCGCGTCGGCGCAGCGCGTGCCGAGGCTGCGGTCCGGGCGGCACTCCAGACCGGTGCGGCACTGCTCGCGTCCGAGCAGCTGGGCATCGCGCAGTGGTGTTTCGACACCACATTGGCTTACGTCAAGCAGCGCAAGCAGTTTGGCCGGGCGATCGGGTCCTACCAGGCGATCAAGCACCGGCTGGCCGATCTGTGGATCGAAGTCAATTCCGTTGCGCCAACGGCCCGATACGCCGCCGACACCTGTGCTCGCCGAGATGACGACGCGCCGATCGCCGCGGCCGTCGCGCAGGCCTACTGTAGCGACGCGGCCGTGCACGCCGCCGAAGAATGTGTTCAGTTGCACGGCGGCATCGGAATGACGTGGGAATATCCGGCGCATCTGTACCTCAAGCGGGCCAAGAGCGATCAGCTGGCGTTCGGCACGGCATACCGTCACCGCGCCAGGCTGGCCGAACTGGTCGACCTGCCGGCGTCGTAACCGTAAGGAGTTCAACCATGGACAAGCGCATCCTCGGCGACAACCTCGAGGTTTCGGCAATCGGACTGGGCTGCATGGGGATGAGCCGCGGCTTCGGACCGTCGGGGTCCAAAGCCGAGATGATCGCAGTGGTCCGCGCCGCGGTCGAGCGCGGTGTCACCTTCTTCGACACCGCAGAAGCCTATGGGGACAACGAAGAACTGGTCGGCGAAGCCCTGGCGCCGTTCGCGGGGCAGGTGGTGATCGCGACCAAGTTCGGCTTCAAATTCGGCGCCGACGGCAACATCGCCGGACTGGACAGCCGGCCCGAGCACATCAAAGAGGTTGCCGACACGTCGCTGCGACGGCTCGGGGTGCAGAGCATCGACCTGCTCTACCAGCACCGGGTGGACCCAGACGTTCCCATCGAGGACGTGGCCGGAACGGTCAAGGAGCTGATCGACGACGGCAAGGTGAAGCACTTCGGGATGTCAGAGGCGCCGGCGGAGATCATTCGTCGCGCCCACGCGGTGCAGCCCGTGACGGCCCTGCAAAGCGAATACTCGCTGTGGTGGCGGGAACCCGAGACCAAAGTACTGGCGACGCTGGCCGAACTCGGCATCGGTTTCGTGCCGTACAGCCCGCTGGGCAAAGGCTTCCTTACCGGAAGCATCAGCGAGAAGACACAATTCGACAGCTCCGATATCCGCAGCAGCATTCCGCGCTTCGCCGCCGACGTCCGCGAAAACAACCGCGCCGTGGTCGACCTATTGCAGACGATCGCGGCCCGCAAAGGCGCGACACCCGGCCAGATCGCGTTGGCCTGGCTGCTCGCTCAGCGACCATGGATCGTGCCGATTCCCGGCACCCGGCGCCTGGAGCGCCTCGAGGAAAATCTCGGCGCAGCCGAGGTCGAGCTGACGGACGACGACCTGCGTGAAATCGATGACGCCGCAGCTCATATCGAGGTGCAGGGCGCGCGCTATCCGGACTTCATGAAGCGGTTGATCGGCCGCTGACCTGGCGGGCCACCTCGCCGTACCGCTCGATGCGCTCCGGATCGGTGAGTGCGTTGTAAAGCACGATCCGCGTCGCGATTGCGGCGTATTTCTCGGTCAGCGCGTCGGCCAAACCATCCCAGGTTGACTCGGTGGCGAAGGTGGCGATGTGGTCGTCGCTGATTTGCGCGGCCATGCCGGCGAAGTCGCCGGCCTTTTGCTTTTCGCGAATCCGGGCGGTCGTCCCGTCGAACCCGGCCTCGTCCCAGATGAACGCGTAGTTGGGTGTGCTTCCGTAGAAGCTCATGCTGGCGCGCACAAGTTCTCGTTCCTTGTCGCGCTCTTCGTCGCTGTCGCCGACGATCGTCATCACCGGCACGATCACGGCGATGTCGTTTCGTGAACGACCCGCTTTCGCCGCTCCTTTGGCGATGTTCGGCAGAGCGTGGCGGGTGATGTAGCCCGGTTCGCCGAGGGGATGGACATGCACCCCGTCGGCGACTTCGCCCGCCATCCGCAGCATCCACGGATTCACCGCGGCGATATCCACTTTGGGATCTGGAGCGTCGATCGGCCCCGCGCTCCACTGCGGTGTAATGAAGTCGAGTTCGTAGAACTCGCCGTGGTGATCGAGTTTTCCGGTGCGAAACGCCGAGAAGCAGGCCTTCACGGCGAGCAGGTAGTCACGCAGCCGGGGACCGGGCCGTTCGAAGTCCACGCCGTAACGCCGCACCACGTGGGTGCGCACTTGCGTGCCCAGGCCCAGTCGGAACTTGCCGCCGCTGCCTTCCTGAAGCTCCCACGCGGTGGCCGCCGTGACGAACGGGCTACGGGGAAAGGCGACAGCGACGCCGGTGGACAACTCGAGTTCCGGCGCGGCTTGCGACGCGACGGCGGCGTTCAGATAGGCCGTGCGGCCCGTCTCGGTGAACAGCAGGCCGGAGAATCCGGCGGATTGGGCTCGTCGGGCGATATCACCGATCCGGCGTAGCGGTGCCGGGGTCGTCATCGCGTCTACGTGCATGGTGGGAACAGGGTCAGCCCAGGTGCGTCCCGAAGAAGTCGTGCATCGCGTGCCAGTGCCGGTCGGCTGCGGCGGCGTCGTAGGGCCCGTTGTCCGGGACGGCGAACCCGTGCGCGGCCGGATAGGTCTCGATGGTGTGCTCGACGCCGGCGGCAGTGAGCGCCTTCTCGAGTTGCTCGGCATGGTCGCCGGTGAACGATGCGTCGTTCTCCGCGCCGCCGACATAGACCGCGGCCTGGATCGCATCGGCCTTCAGATGCGGGCTGTCCTCGCTGTCTGTCACCAGCCCACCGCCGTGGAACGACATCGCGGCAGCGACCCGGTCCGGAACCCGTCCGGCCACGGTGAACGACGTCCGTCCGCCCATGCAGTAGCCGGTGGTGCCGAACTTGTCCCCGCTGACCTCGGGGCGACCGGACAGGTAGTCGAAGAATGCGCCGGCGTCCATGGCCATCTTGTCCTGGGTCACGTTGCCCATCATCGACATCAGCCGCTTGCGCTCCTCGGTATCTCCGAACACGGTCTTCATGTCGATGGGCGCCCACTCGCCCTCGCGGTAGTACACGTCGGGCACCAGCACCGCGTAGCCGAAGTCGGCCAGCTTGGCGCCCATCTCATCGAAGGTGTCGCGCGCACCGCCGGCGTCGGGGTACATGACGACCCCGGGCCAGGGGCCGTCCCCCTCGGGGGTGAAGAGGTGGACGGGACAGGTGCCATCAGCAGTGGTGACGGTGTCGGTGATTTTCGGCATGGCTACCGTTTTACTCCCCGGGTCTGGACGTATGGTGAACGCGTGTCGATCGCGACCCCGTACGAGGATCTACTGCGCCTGGTACTCGAGCGGGGCACACCCAAGGCGGACCGCACCGGCACCGGCACCCGCAGCCTGTTCGGCCACCAGCTGCGGTACGACCTGTCGGCCGGCTTCCCGCTGATCACCACCAAGAAGGTGCACCTGAAGTCGGTGGTGTACGAGCTGCTGTGGTTTTTGCGCGGTGACTCCAACGTGAGCTGGCTGCACGACCACGGCGTGACGATCTGGGACGAATGGGCCAGCGACACCGGCGATCTCGGTCCCGTCTACGGCGTGCAGTGGCGATCCTGGCCGACGCCGTCCGGCGAACACGTCGACCAGATCAGTGCCGCGTTGCAGCTGCTGCGGACCGATCCGGATTCCCGTCGCATCATCGTGTCGGCGTGGAACGTCGGCGAAATCCCGCAGATGGCGTTGGCGCCATGTCATGCGCTGTTCCAGTTCTATGTGGCCGACGGCCGGCTCAGCTGTCAGCTCTACCAGCGCAGCGCCGACCTGTTCCTCGGTGTGCCGTTCAACATCGCCAGCTATGCGCTGCTCACCCACATGATGGCCGCGCAATCCGGTTTGGCGGTCGGCGAGTTCATCTGGACCGGCGGTGACTGCCACATTTACGACAACCACGTCGAGCAGGTCACCGAGCAACTCAGCCGCGACCCACGGCCATACCCGAAACTTGTTTTGGCGCAGCGTGATTCGATCTTCGACTACACCTACGACGATATCGTCGTGGAGAACTACGACCCGCATCCCGCCATCAAAGCCCCCGTCGCGGTATGACGCGCGCCGACGACGATGATGCCGGCTTAGCCGGGATCGAGGTGTGGTGCAAATGACGGAGGTGGGCCTGATCTGGGCGCAGTCGACGTCAGGTGTGATCGGTCGCGGTGGCGGTATCCCGTGGCAGCTACCCGAGGACCTGGCCCACTTCAAAGAGCTCACCATGGGCCACACCGTGGTGATGGGCCGTCGCACCTGGGAATCGCTGCCGGCGAAGTTTCGGCCGCTGCCGGGTCGCAAAAATGTCGTGCTGACCCATCAGGCCGGCTTCACGGCGCGAGGCGCAACGGTGGTGCAAAGCCTTGACGACGCGCTGACCGATCCGGATACCTGGGTAGTGGGCGGCGAACAGATCTATACGCTCGCGCTGCCGCGGGCCCGCCGGTGTGAGGTCACTGAGATCGACATCGACCTGCCCCGCGATGACGGCGACGTCGTTGCCCCTCTACTCGACGAGTCGTGGGTCGGTGCGACGGGGGAGTGGGAGACCAGCCAGACGGGGTTGCGGTACCGGTTCCACAGCTATCTCCGCACGTAGACGTTGGTCTGCGCACCGGCAACGGGACCGTGACATACTCGGCTTCGGGGTTCACCAGGCCGTTTGAGAAGAAGATTGTGAAAAGGGGGAATTGGTAGTGGAACCCGAATCCACTAGGACGTTCACTCGTACGCTTTGGGGCTACAACGCAGGGGCGGTTGACGCCCGCATCGAAATGTTGACCACCAAGCAGCAGCTGCTTCTGGACGACGTCGAGAGTCTGAGGGCCCGGCTGAAGGACTTGGGCGACGAGTCGACTGCGCTGCGCAAAGAGGTCGTCCTCCTCACCGAAACCTCACCCGCGCCGCACGCGGTGCAGCAGCGGATGGCGCAGATGCTGCGGCGTGCGGTCGACGAAGCCGCCGAGATGCAGGCCGAGGCGAAGTCCGAAGCGGCCTCGCTGGTTGCCGAGGCCGAGGCCGAGGCTCAGGCCGCGCAGCAAAAGCACAAAGAGCTGGTCGCGGAGATGGCCGCACAGCAAAAAGCCCTGGAAGCCGACTACGCGGAATCCAAGGAAAAGCTTGACGCCGAACTGGCCCGCATGCGCGCTGACCTGCAGGAAGAGCGCGAACAGCTGCTCGCTGACGCGAAACACGAGGCTGATCACTATCGTGACCAGTCCCGGAAGGCGGCCGAACAGGCGACTGCGCAGCGCGTCAAGGTCCTGGAGCAGTTGATGGGTGTATATCGCGACCTGGAAGCGGTTCCGGCCGCTCTCGAGTCGGCGTACCAGGAGCTCAAGAATCCGCCGGACAGCACGAACTGAGCCTCGCCGCTGAGGGCGTGTCCCTGGCCGGCGGTATTCTCGGCGCCGTGTCGATCCGGCCCGTCAGGCTGAGCGCCGCGCAGGCTAGGCGGATAGCCGTTGCGGCTCAGGGATTTAGCGAGCCGCCGCCCAGCGGTCGGGTGACCCGTGCGCACCTGCGGCGGCTGATCTCGCGGATCCAGGTGCTGCAGCTCGATTCGGTGTCGGTCGCGGTGCGGGCCCATTACGCACCGGTGTTCAGCCGGCTCGGTCCTTACGACCGGGCGGTTCTGGACCGTGCGGCCTGGGATCACTCGGCCCGCTCGCCGCGGCTGTTGGTGGAGTACTGGGCGCACGAGGCCGCGCTGATGGCCGTCGACGACTGGCCGCTGCTGCGCTGGCGGATGCGTCAATACCGGCACGGCCGGTGGGGCACCCACATTGTGAAGGCCAACCCTGCGCTGGCCGACAAGATCGTCGCCGCCGTCGCCGAGCTCGGTCCGAGCACCGCGGGGCAAATCGAGGCGCACCTGGCCGCCGGGCCGCGCGGTCCGAGAGGGGATTGGTGGGGGAGCCGCAGCGACACCAAGTGGGTCGCCGAGGCGCTGTTCGCCGCCGGGGTGCTCACCACGGCGACCCGGGTCGGGTTCGCCCGGCATTACGACCTGAGCGAGAGAGTGTTGCCGCCCGATGTGCTGGCGCGGCAGGTCGACGAGGACCACGCCGTCCGAGAGCTCGCGCTGCGGGCGGCCACCGCGCTGGGCATCGGTACCGAGGCCGACATTCGCGACTATTTTCGGCTGGCCGCAGGCCAGGCAAAGCCGGCAATCGCCAAACTGGTGTCCGACGGCAAACTGGAGCCCGTCGACGTCGAGGGCTGGTCGGTGCCGGCGTATTTGGTTGCCGGGCAGACGATTCCGCGGCGTGACCGCGGTACGGCCCTGTTGTGCCCGTTCGACCCGCTGATATTCTTCCGTCCGCGGGTGGAGCGGTTGTTCGGATTTCATTACCGCATCGAGATCTACACACCGGCCAACAAGCGCCAATACGGCTACTACGTTTGGCCGTTTCTGCTGGACGGCGAGTTGGTCGGGCGGGTCGATCTCAAGGCCGACCGTGCCGCGGATGCCCTCCACGTCGTAGGTGCGTTCGTCGAGCGAGATCGCTCGCCGTCGCGGGTGGCGGCGGCGTTGGTCGATGAGCTTGAGACGATGGCGTCGTGGCTGGGATTGGCTGGCGTGACCGTAGGTGGCCGTGGCGATTTGGTCGCCGAACTGCGGGCGGCAATCTCCGCATGACTTCGGGCAAACGCGTCCAGCTGCCCGCCGCTCCCGAGCTGATCGACGGCCCGGACTTGGTGTTGCGGCAGCCGCTTCCCGGTGACGTGCACGACATCGTCGCGCAATGCCGCGACCCGGAATTCCAGCGCTGGACAACCGTCCCGGTGCCATACCACCGGTCAGACGCTGAGGATTTTCTGCAGCGGGTCGCCGAGGGCTGGCAGGGTAGCGTGGCACGGTTCGCGATCGTGTACGAGCGTCGCTTCGCCGGAACCGTCGATTTGCGCTTCGACGGCATCGGCGGTGCCGAAGTGGGTTTCGGGCTCGCCCCGTGGGCGCGGGGCAAGGGCGTGATGACTCGCGCGCTGCGGCTGGTGTTGGGTTGGGGTTTTGAGCTGCCGGGCATCGAGGTGATCTATTGGCGTGCGCAAGTGGGCAACTGGGCGTCACGACGAGTCGCCAGACGGTGTGGGTTCCGGATGGAAGGGACGGTCCGCGGGCTGCTCGAGCAGCGCGGTGAGCGGCGTGACGGCTGGATCGGCTCGCTGCGCCGCGGCGAGCCGCTGACCGGCGCCGTCGAGGAGCCGGCTCAGGGCAGGTAGAGCCCGCGAATGTGGTGATAGCGGTGACGGCCCAGCAGGGCGTTCGCGGCTTGGAGACCCGACATGACCGCTGCCTCGATGCAGCCCGCGTTCATGCCTGAGTCGGTCCAATCGCCGGCCAACACCAAGTTGTCGTAACCACTTTCGTCCGGCCTAAGGCGGTATTTATCGGTGCCGGGCAAGGACTGCACATAGCGGTCGGACGGGTCGATGTTCACGCTGACGTGCTGGGTCGTCAACGCTTCGCGTCCGCGCTGGCCGTTCACGCCACAGAGCAGATGCCAGGCGAATCCCTCTTCGGTGACGGCGTTCGGGAAGTACAGCCCGGCATGGTGATCGAGAAATCTGACGGCCGCAGAGTGGACCTGCTCGGCGTATCGACTGACGTAACGCAAATGCTCATCTGTGGTGGGCCAGGGTGCGTCGAGGCTGCCGCAGAAGTACGCGACGGTGCGGGGTTGTTCGGCGCGCGACCAATCCTCGGCCCATAGTGTCTGGGGCATCGATGCAAAGGTGTCGAACGGCGGTAGGTAGGCACTGACGGTCGCGCCCGGCTCGTTCCAGCCGAGTGAGGTCTCGTCCGGCCTCAGCCAGATCTGGAAGGCCTGGGTCGCCACCGTGCGGACGTGCGCTGTCATATCGCGCCATTCCGGGCGATCCTCGATGAGCTCGTCGGCCACGATCGGGACCATCCCGATCGAAACGGCGAGTACCACGTGATCGAAATCGACACCCCGTTTCAGCGTTCGTATTTCGACATCGTCGTGCGCGCCGAAGTGCGATTCCGTCGCATCCAGTCCTGCGGTTGTTCGGAGTTGTTCGGTGATGGGCTCTTTGGGGAACACTGGGAGCCCACGAATCCTGGTCAGCGGTTCGTAATGTTGAAGGCCTTCGGCGAGCCGCGCTTGGCGGCCCATCGTTATCGTGGCAACCGACTGACGCGAGGCATCCAAGTGCAGTGCGTCGAGACGGTGGAAGAACTCGAATTCCACCCCGCGCCTGCGCAGTGCCTGATACAGCGGTGCAATGACGACGTCGCCCATTCCGGCCGTCATTTTCCAGAAAATCGCTCCCCGGTAGCCGAAAAGCACTTGGCCGATAAGGAATGTCATTACGCCGGCGCCGACCGCGGGCTGCCGCGGGTCACCGTCGCGGTAGCCGAATACCAGGTCATAGACGCCGCGCACCATGGCCGAATCGAGGACATCGGGATGCGCGCCGTGGCGAAGGATCCAATCGCAGAAGTCCACGTCGTTGATGGCCGCGAAGCCGCGGGCATCGGTGATCAGCTTGTCGGCAATGATGCCGCGTACAGCAGCGACGACAAGAGAGATCAGTACCCAACTGCGCCTACGATCCACGCGATCGTCAGCGTCGATCGCGGTGCGGACCGCATCAAGCGCGTGCTCGATGAAATCGGGAGCCGGAGCTTCGGTGAATTGTGGATCCA
>Ga0335073_10013760_pt1 | contig 11346 bp, 10 predicted proteins | sample Lox_Sample_22_FD_207093 | JGI IMG/M metagenome (GOLD analysis project Ga0335073, IMG submission 207093) | Soil microbial communities from Loxahatchee National Wildlife Refuge, Florida, United States - Lox_Sample_2.2 | ecosystem: Environmental > Terrestrial > Soil > Wetlands | place: USA... | reverse complement strand
GCAACTCCGCAAACGACCCGTCAGGAAACACGCGACCGGCCAGTTCGATGACGGCGTCGGCGGGCAGGCCCGCCCTGGAGGCCGCGCGGCGGATCGCGTCGGCCTCCGGCGCCTCGTACAGGCAGTATGTCTTCCGCTTGTCAGCAGACAGGAAGGAGTAGAGCCAGCGCACGCCCTCCTCCTCGTTGATCCGGTTGATCCGGTCATTGACCTCGGCGGATGCCTCGAGGTCCTCGGCGAAGCGGCGTTCGATCAGAAAGATCGGCACAGCTACCACCCCCTCATCGACGCCCTCTACCGTACATCGCCCGCCCCGTGCGGGTGAGCAGCGGCGGCAGGGCCCTCCTGCCGGTGTGGCGGGAGGGCCCTACGGGTGCGGTGAGGTCAGGCGGCTCTCCCACGTGGTGATGCTGACCCCCAGGAGACCCTCACCCTGCTGGAGCGGCGTGAGACCCTGCTCGGCCGGCTCTCCTGGACCGAGGAAAAACTCACCGCACTGATCGAGGACGACGGCGCCCGGCCGTAAAAGCCGCCGTCCGGCTGGCCGCGCGCCGCCCCGCGTGGATTCAGCGGTCACGGGCGCTGCCGGCCTGCTCGTCGGTGCCATCGCCGCCTTGCCGCCAGTTCCGGGCGAGGGCGACGAGGCCGCGGACCACGTCGGGAGGCAGCCCCGGAGTGCTCGCGATGTGCCACAGCGTGGGGTCCTCATACTCGGCCTGCCCGAGGTCCGGCGACCCCACCTTGGGTTCCCCGCCTGCGAGTATCCGCCGGCACGACCCTGGGGACCAGCCGAGCCGGTTCTCGACCATGCCGAGGGTGCTGGGAGAAACGTGCTGGCCGTTCTCGAGCTTTCCCAGCGTCCGCTCGGTCACCCCGGTCGCCTCGGCAAAGGCTCGCCTGTCCCGCATGCCTAGCTCGACCCGGCGTGCGACGACGTAATCGGCAAGCCGCTGCCAGTCCTCACCGGCCATCTGACCGTCCTTCCCGCGACTCGATGTTAGTCCCGCCACCGGCCACGTGACCATCCTTTTATGAAGAAGACAGAAAATTCCAGCTCTCCTGCCGACGCTCTACGGCATAAGACTGCATCTCTCTTCTCGATTCATCTTGTTCATACTCTTTACTTCCTACCTATGCTGCTCTATGCTGCCGATGCAGGAGAGAGTTTCCTGTTTCTTCCTAAACGTACCAGGGTCGGCAGGCTGTGGGTCGGCAGCGTCCTCGCGCCTACGAGGAGGGGAGCGCAAGGCCGCTCCGGCCACGCAGCCGGTCACCTGGCCCCGGTGCCCGGCCCGGTCTCAGCTAGCTGAGCGGGCTCGGCGCGTCATACTCAATCCTCAGCACGGTCTGGCCAGTGTGCAGCGTGACCTGTCGCACGGATGCCGGGAGGTACTGGGCTCGCTGCGCGTCAATGAACGCTTGCATCCAGCCCAGGTATGCGGCGCGACTCAGATGCGCCGTGCTGTCCACCGTGGCCAGGTCCACTGTCCGCAGCAGGCTGGCAGGTCCGCCACCAGGCGACTGGTCGATGAAGTCCACGATGTGCACCGGGTGGCTTTCCGCCATGATGGCGAGCAGGTCCGGCAGCCGCGGATCGACATCGCCGCTGAGAAGTTGCGCTCTGGCCGTGGCTGAGGCCGCGATCTGGCTGTTCGCCAGCAGCTGGGCGTCGGCCGTCTTCCTGGCGCGCAGCGCCGTCCGCAGAACGGCGCCGTATCTGGCGGTGCCGCCCGGATAGACCAGCCGGATGTCGATCCTGGCGGTCCCGGAGCCGAAGCTGGCGATCGTGGCCGGGGCGTAGACGGAGGCCAGTCGGCTCCCGTACTGGGCTCGGATGGGCGCGGTGGCGACCACCAGAGTAGAGCCGAGCGGATCGTTCGACGTGGGCCCGAGCGTCAACAGGTTCGCGGACGGGAAGCCCGCGTTGACCAGGTCCGCGCATACCTGGGGATCGCATGACACGACCGCGGCCCGGCTGACCTGCCCCAGGATCCAGGTGACGGCCTGCTTCCTGGCCGTAGCCTCGGCGGCGAGTTTACTGGTGACCTGAGTATGGCTGCCCGCTAGCCGCTCAGACGCTGCGCCGTGCCCGGGGAGATTGTAGGCGAGCACGCCGGCCGCGGCGACCAGCAGACCCGCGGCCAGCAGAATGGGCGCCCGCCGACGCCACCGGGTGCGACGGCTCCCGTGCCGCGCCGACCGGGGCCCGGACGCCGGCCGGGCGCTGATCAGACCGTCGCCGCCGCCCTGCCCCGGCTTCGGCGGTACGGCAGACGCACGCCGCGAGCCGGATGCCCCCTCATCCACGGCCAGCGCGGAGAGCAGGGGCGGCATCGGTCCCACGAGCCGCGCTCCGGCGGCCACCAGCTCGCCGAGCACGTCGCGGGCCGACGGCCTGGCGGCTGCGTCCTTGTTGAGGCAGCGATGGACCAGCCAGCCCAGTGGATCGGGGAGCCTGCCCACATGCGGCTCGGAATGGAGAATGGCGTACGCCATAGAGGTCAGCGACTCGCCCTTGAAGGGCAGCTCACCGGTACCCGCGAACACCATCGTCACGGCCCACGACCACATATCGGCCGCCGCGGTCACTCGGGTCCCAGCTAGCTGCTCAGGGGCCATGAACGCCGGGGTTCCGATAGCGACCTCGGCAGAAAAGATCGTGGTCATCCCGGGAACGGCCGCCAGCCCGAAGTCGATCACCACTGGCCCGTCGGGCCCGAGCAGGACATTGCCGGGCTTGAAGTCGCGATGCACCATCCCGGCGGCGTGCACCGCGCCCAGCGCGGTCAGCGTGGCCACGGCGACGCGCTCGAGTGCGGCGCCGCCGCGAGGCCCGAACTGCTCGACGACCTCGACCAGCGATGGCCCGCTGACGTATTCACTGACAATGAACGGCCGCCGTTCGAAGATCCCGGCGTCCAGAACCTGCGCGGTGCAGAACCGGGCGACCCGCTGCGCTGCGGCGACCTCCTTCAGAAAGCGGCTTCGGACCTGCGGGTCTGTGGTCGGCGGCAGGAGCTTGACCGCCGCCGGGCTTCCGGTAGGACCCTCAGCCAGGAACACAACGCCCTGCCCGCCCTCCCCGAGGCGGCCGAGCAGCCTGTATGCACCCACCTCGCGCGGATCCGTGTCGCGCAGGGCGAGCATCTCAGGCATCGCGGACCAAGCCGATGTCACCCGGCCATTTTGCCCCGGCGGGCCGGCGCACGCCAGCATTCCGCTTCACCGATGGCCTGAAGCAGCTTTCGCGGCGGCCGCCGGGACATCAGGGAGCCGAGCACGCAGAAGGCGGCGGGAACCTTGACGGCCGTACCGCCCGCGGCTCAGTCTGGCCACAGGTACGCACATCTACGGCGGTCGTACCGCGTGATGCCAGTCCTTACCTAGTCACCGGAGGTGCGCGATGACCGGCACGTGTCCCGTGCACCAGCGCTTCGACCCGCTGGCCCTGGACTATCTCGCCGACCCGTACCCGACCCTGGCCGCCGTCCGCGCGGAGGCGGCCGCGTTCTACGCGCCGAGCATCGATATGTGGGTCGTCACCCGGTACGCCGACATCGACGCCATCTTCAAAGATCCGGCGACATTCTCGGCCGCCATCACCCAGGCCCCGGTCTTCCCCCTCGCCGGACGAGCCCAGGAGATCCTGGCGCAGGGTTTCGGTGCCACCCCGACCATGTCTAACTGCGACCCTCCCAAGCACACCCGGATCCGGGCGCACAACGTCAAGGCCTTCTCCGCCCGCCGGATCGCGGTGCTGGAGCCCAAGATCCGGGCTAAGGCCCGCGATCTTGTGGCCGCGATCACGCCGGGCCGCACCGACCTGGTCCCGGCCCTGACCTACCCGCTGCCGGCCTACATGATCTTCACCCTCATCGGGTTTCCCGACCAGGACATGGACACGCTCAAGAGCTGGTGCGGCAACCGGATGGCCTTCAGCTGGGGCCGGCCCGGGCCGGACGAGCAAGCCGAGATCGCGGCGAACATGGTGCGCTACTGGCGTTACTGCGAGGACTTCGTAGCCCGGCGGGCCCGCGACCCGCACGACGATTTCACCAGCGACCTGATCCGGGTGCACCTAGCCGATCCGGACGCGCTGTCCCGCGAGGAGATCACGAATATCGCCTACGGGCTCAGCTTCGCCGGGCACGAGACAACCACCAACCTGACCGGGAACACCCTGCTCCGGCTGCTCGGCGACCGGGCTCAGTGGGATGAGCTGTGCGCCGACCCGCAAGCCATCCCCGGCGCCGTCGAAGAAGTCCTGCGGTACGACACCAGCGTGATCACCTGGCGCCGGGTCACCACCCGGCCGACGGCGATCGGCCAGGTGGAGATACCCGCGGCCGCCAAGGTCCTGCTGCTGCTCGGGTCGGCTGGCCGGGACCCGGGACGGTTCGGCGAACCTGAGACGTTCGACATCCGCCGCCGCGACGCGCGCGCCCACCTGGCCTTCGGAAAGGGCATCCACTACTGCTTCGGCGCGCCGCTGGCCCGGCTGGAAGCCAGGATCGTGCTCGAGCTCCTGACCTCCCAGGCCCCCGGACTCCGCTTGTCCGCCGGGCCTGACCCGGCCTTCCCGGCTAACGTCTCCTTCCGCGGCCCTCGCCAGCTGTGGGTCGACTGGCCGGGCCGGGCGGCGAGCTCCGATGATCGCTTCTTCCCCGACTGACAGCGTGCCGCCGCTGAGCACGTCGCACCAGACGCCGAACAGACCGCGATGGTGACGGGCCAGGGTGCGAAAGACGCTGACATCGGCTTCCAGGCCGGGCTGGGCGCGGGTCACCATGGTGCAGCGGCTGCACGGCTCGAGGGGCACCAGCGCCACATCCCTAGGACTTCCATCACTCACCTCTGCGGCCGAGCCGTACATGATCGTAAATAGCCTGACATGAGCGCACGGCCCCCGTCACAGTCACTCGTCGGTGTTCTGCTCTGCCGGGGAGGGTGTAACGGGTCGTTCGGGCTCTTGAGGGAGGTCCTCATCGCTGGGGGAGAACGCATCGGCGAGACGGAGCGATCGCACCGGGGGAGGCAACGCGGGCAAGGCCCCCTCGACGAGGGGAGATGCCGCACCGCCGCGGACCAGGCGCCCGATCGGTCCCGGGTCCTCGGCCAGCACCGGTCCCGCGCAGGCGCCGACGACGATGCAGATGGCGGCGCCGGAGAACCAGGCGACCAGCGCGAGCGCCACCCCGAAGATGCCGTACTGGTGATTGTTGCTCGTCACATTGTTCGGCATCCACAGCGTCGCCGACAGCGCATAGGCGGAAAGGGCGATCCCCGTGATCAGGCCACTGGGCAGCAGGACCCGAAGCCGTACCTGCCCCTTGAGCATCAGCCAGGCGGTGAACCACCAGATGGCGGTGGACAAGGCCAGCGCCACCACGACGAATGGGGCTATCCCCGCGCCGCCCCCCAGGACGGCGCGCACGCCACCCAGCAGCGCCATGTAGACGAGGAATGCCGCCACCCAGGCGACCCCCCGGACGTAGTTGCTGGCCGCCTTCCCCCCGGGGGGCCGGCGCCAGGCGCGCAGGTAGGCGCGCCGCAGCGCGGTCGTGAACGAGCTGGCGTAGAAGATCGCCAGGACCAGGCCGAGCAGGCCGGTGGCCCGGCGGATGTCCTGTGCGGAGGCGAACGCCTGCCTGACCGTGGCCAGCGCAGCGCCAGCTAGGCCGAGGCGATGAGTCACCGTCGTGAGGATGGACGTGCGCAGGTGCGGGGGCAGGAAGGCGGCCACCACGATGATGAGCGGGAAGAACGAGATGAACGCCTTGCCCGCCAGGGCGATGCTGCGGTCGATGAACTCTGTCTCGAGCATCCGATCCCAAATTTTCCACAGGAGCGTCTGCTCAGCCCAGCCACGGATGACCTGGACCCGGCCCCGGACCTTCTCGAACGCGCGCCGGCTGGTCCTTTCGGTGCTCGACTCGGCCATGGTCCCGTCCTTGGTCTCGACAGATCGCACGCGCATGCAGAGTATGCCGGTATGCGTCCCTAGCGAGTCATTCTGACTGGTGCGGGCCGCCTTGGGTGGTGACAAAGGCCGGATCCGTGACCAGGCCCGCGACCTGAGCTACCAAGGTTCGGCTTTCATGCCGAACGGATGATGTGCAACCGGATCAGCTGGCGTTTTGTGGTTGCGGAAGGCGCCTTCCCGTGCGGCCGGGGCGAGACAGGAGGATCGGCCATGCTCCTTCTTACTCTTTTCCTGATCGGCCTGGCGGTGGCGCTCGACCCGCTGCCGCTGACGGCATTCCTGGTCGTACTGCCCTCCGAACGCGGCGCGCGCAAGGGCGCGGCCTTCACCTTCGGCTGGCTGGTGTCCCTGGCCATCGTGGTCGCGATCACCGTGGCAGCCACCGGCAACAACCCGCCCAAGCCGAGCACGGCGCCGTCCCTGGCGTCGCTGGCGGTCAAGATCGTCCTCGGCGCCGTCCTGGTGGTGATCGGGATAAGGCACATCCGGGTCAGGGGGCGGCCCAAGCCGCCGAAGAAGCCGCCGAAGTGGCAGGAGCACGTGGACAGCATGTCCCCGTGGTTCGCCTTGGGCTTGGCCCCGGCGCTGCAGCCCTGGGTGCTGATCTCGGCGGGCGCGGCCACCGTGGTGGAGGCCAAGCTGTCCAGCTGGGAGAGCTTCCTGGCCCTGTTCTTGTACTGCGTGCTGGCCTCGGCGTCCTACCTGGCGATGGAGACCTACGCCGTGGTCCGGCCGGAGCAGAGCCAGGCGATGCTGGCCAGGTTCCGGGCCTGGATCGACGGTCACACCGACCAGGCGATCATCGCCGGGAGCCTGATCATCGGTTTGTGGCTCATCGCCAACAGCATCTATCTGATCGTCTCGTAGCCGCTGGTCATGTCCCTGACGGGACACGTACCGGATCGGGCGCTGGCAAGCGCCGCCTCGCCCGCCATGGGTGATGCGCCGGGCTTCTGCCTGACCGACACTGGGCGCGGAGATGCTGTTCGCGCAAGCGGGCGGTCGTTACCCGATAGCTGGGAGCAGGCGATGCTGGGTAGGGACAGGCGGCAGGAGCGCCGCGAGGAACGCCGCGAAGCCCGCGGGAGCGGCCCGGAGGTCACGCGTTACCAGATGCGTCAGCGGATGATCTCCATCGGCGATGACTACCTGATCGAAAACGACCGCGGCGAGCGGGTGTTCAAGCTGGACGGCAAGGCGGTGCGGGTCCGCAAGACGATCCTGTTCGAGGACATCGACGGCCACGAGCTCTGCAAGATCCAGGAGCGCATGCTGCGGGTCAAGGACAGCATGGAGATCGAGGATCCGGGCGGGCGCCGGATGGCCCTGGTCCAGAAGGCCATGATCACCCCGGTGCGCGAGCGGTGGACGGTCAACCTCGAGGGCGGCCCGGACCTGCAGGTCCAGGGCAACATCGTGGACCACGAGTACACGATGGAGCGCGGCGGGCAGCGGGTCGCCGAGGTATCCAAGCGGTGGTTCCGGGTCCGTGACACCTACGGGGTCGAGGTAGCCCCGGGTGAGAATGACATCCTGATCCTGGCTACCACCGCCGTGATCGACACGATGGCCCATCCGGATCGGTAGCGCTGCCCGAAGACTGCCTCGGTCTACGGCCCTGACGGATTCCTGACCAGCTTCGCCGGCACGGTCGTGCCGGCCGGCCAGGACACCGGCCCGGTCCCGGTCGTCACCGCCACCCTGCCGTCCGGCCGGGCCAGGACGGTCGAGCTGACGCTGGCCAACGAGGGCCAGCAGGCAGTTCTCTACAGCCTGACCCCGAACGACTACGAGGGCCGCGCCCAGACGGTCACCGTGAAGCCCGGCAGCCCCAAGACCATCAGCTGGCCGGCCGATCAGTACGGCTACTACGACGTGGTGATCACCGCCAACACCCCTGACGGCTTCCGCCGCCGCTACGCAGGCCGCATCGCCTGAACATCAGAAGGAACGGCCGGGGTTCAGCACGTTCCGCGGGTCCAGCGCGGCCTTGATCGCATGGTGAACAGCCAGAACCTCAGCCGACAGCTGGCCGCGCAGCCATGGCCGCTTGAGCACGCCGACCCCGTGTTCACCGGTGATGGTCCCGCCCAGGGCCACGGCGTCATCGCAAAGACGCCGTCCCGCGTCGAGCGCGCGTGCGATGGTCGCCTCGGCCAGATCGGGCAACAGCATCGTCGGGTGCAGGTTGCCGTCGCCGGCGTGGGCAACTGTGCCGATCGGCAGCCCGCTGTCCCGGCTGACCTGCTCGACGCGCTCCAGCATGGCCCGGAGCTGACCGGGAGGGACCCCGACGTCCTCGACCACGGTCGGCCCGGCCGCCATTATTGCCGGGCCTGCCAGCCGGCGCGCCTCCAGCAGCATGTCCGACTCGGCGGCATCGGAGGCGCGGATCGCGAAGTCCGCACCGGACGCGGTGCACGCCTGCATCATGCCGTCGGCCTCCGCCTCGGCCGCCCGGCCGTCCGCCTGACCGATCAGCAGCGCCGCCGACCGCCGGTCAAGGTCCAGGCGCCGGTAGTCCTCGACCGCGTTGATGGTGCGGTTGTCCATGAGTTCGAGCAGGCTCGGCACGATGCCGGCCGCCTGGATCGCGGCGACGGCGTCGCCCGCGGCCCCGAGCGTGGGGAAAGACGCCACGAAGGTGAGCGGCCCGGCCGCGGGGGCCGGCCGCAGCCGCAGCGTGGCCGCGGTGATGACGCCCAGCGTTCCCTCCGATCCGATGAACAGCGACGTCAGGTCGTATCCGGCCACGTTCTTGCGGGTTCTGCTGCCGGTGTTGATGACCGTGCCGTCGGCTAGCACGACTTCAAGCGACAACGCCGAGTCGCGGGTCACGCCGTATTTCACGCACCGCATCCCCCCGGCGTTCGTGGCGAGGTTGCCGCCGATGCTGCAGATCTCGAAGCTGCCCGGATCGGGCGGGTAGAACAGGCCGGCCGCCGCGGCGGCGCGGCCGAGGTCGGCGTTGATCACTCCAGCCTCCACGACCGCGTACTGGCCGACGCGGTCGATTTCGCGGATCGCGGTGAGGCGCTCCAGCGAGAGCACGATGCCGCCGTCGATCGCGTTAGCGCCACCGGACAGTCCGGTACCGGCGCCACGGGGCACGACCGCGACCCCGTGCTGATTCGCCCAGGACATCGTGGCCGATACATCGGCCAGGCCGGCGGCCCGGACCACCGCCCGCGGCATGCCCGCGGGAATGATGTCCGCCCGGTCCCGGCGGTAGGTCCCCATGACCTCGATGTCGGTGACCAGTGCGCCGTCCGACAGCGCTCCGTCGAGCCCCGCCAAGTCATCACGCGTGCCGCGCACGGGAGTCCTCCTTTTCCTCCTCGGATCCGGGCTGGAGCACGCCTCGGGCCAGCAGGTCGTCGATGTCGTCGTCGGAGTAGCCGGCTTCCTTCAGGACCTCGCGGTTGTGCTGGCCGGGGAGCGGTGCCGGGCGGCTTGCCCGCATCGGCGTGGCGGCGAGCCGGGCACCCGGCCGGATGTCCCGGTAATCCCCGGCGAGGGGATGCACCGTGACCGGCTGCTCGGCGAGGAGCTCTCCGAGGGTGACGACGGGGGTAGCGGGGATCTCGTGGTCGCGGCAGAACGCGAGCCATTCGTCTGTGGTCCGCTGGACCAGGATCGCGCGGACCTGCTGGTACAGGAAGTCGGAGTTGGCGATTCGCGCCCGGCCGCCGGCGTAGCGGGCGTCACCGAGCAGGTCCTGGCGGCCACCCGCGGCGAAGAGTGCGTCGTACTGCGGCTTCGAGTACGGCAACACATTGATCCATCCGTCCGCGGTGCGCTGGGGCCGCCGCTCCGGAGTGAGGATGCGCTGGTAACCCGCTGGCCCGGCGGGCGGTTGCGATACCCCGCCCGCACCGTGCTCGATGAGCATGAACGCCGTCATCGCCTGGGTCATCGGCACCTCGATGTGCTGGCCTTCACCGCTCCGCTCGCGGTGGAACAGGGCGGCCAGCACGGCGTAGACGATGGTCAGGCCGGCCACCTTGTCAGCGACCAGGGTCGGCACCAGCCGCGGCTCGCCGTAGGCGCGGCGGGCGGCGTCGGCGACGCCGGTGGCCGACTGGATGATGTCGTCGTAAGCGGGGTCGTTGGCGCGGTCGGTGTCGGTGGGAAAGCCCTGGGCCTGGCAGTAGACGACGTCGGGCCGGGCCTGGCGGACCTCGTCGTAGCTGAGCCGGAGGCGCCCGAGCGAGGACGGGCGCAGGTTGGTGACGAACACGTCGCAGGTCGCCGCGAGTCGCATGAGGACGCCGCGGCCGTCCGGGTGCTTCAGGTCCAGCGCGATGTTGCGCTTGCTGCGGAGCAGGTTGAGCGAGGTGCCGGACAGGGCCGGGTGCGGGCCGGGGCCCATGACGCGGTTGGTCTCGCCGCCCGCGTTTTCGACGGTGATGACGTCGGCGCCGAGGTCGCCGAGGATCTGGGTCGCCATCGGGCCCATCACCACAGACGTCAGGTCGAGGACCCGGATGCCCGTCAGCGCGCCGGCCATCTAGGCGTGCCGGGCGAGGAAGTCGACGACGGCGGCGTCGAAGGCACTGGGCTGGTCGATGTTCGCGGCGTGCCCGGCGCGCGGGACGACGACCTTCTCCGCGTGGCGGATCGCGGTGGCCATGTAGTCGGCCGCGGCGAGGAAGTTCGTGTCGTCGGCTCCGACGAGGACGAGCGTGGGGACGGTGACATCCCGCAGTGACATGATGACCCTGGCGTCCTGCTGGGTGAGCATGCCGCGGGCGGCGTGGGCGAGGCCGGTGACGTCCGCGCTGGCCCGGGCTACCTCCGGGCTGCTGCTGAGCGCGGCGGTGCCGTCGCGCTCGAGCCGGTCGGCGGTCCGGCGTGCATAGTCGTTCCACGCCTGGCGCGACTTGTCCTTGCTGAACCCCGGACCGGTGTCGAAGAGCAGCAGGCAGCGCACGCGGTCGGGATGGGTTCGGTGGAAGTCGAGTGACATGAAACCGCCGAGGCTGAGGCCGCCGACCGCGGCCACCGGAATGCGGCAGGCATCGAGCACGGCGACCATGTCGCCGACCGTGTGCTCGTGCGAGTAGAGCTGCGGGTCCCGCGGTGAGTCGCTCTGGCCGTGCCCGCGCATGTCCCAGGTGACGACGGTTCGCGCCGCCGCCAGCGCGGCGAGGTTCGGCCGCCACATCGCCCGGCTCGCGCCGTAGCCGTGGGTCAGCAGCAACGGCGCCGCTTCGGCGGGACCGGGGACGACGTCGTAGGCGATCTGCACTCCGTCGCGGTCGAGGGTCGGCACGGGTCAGCTCCGGTTCTTCGGCACGTCGCGGAACGGGATCGACGCGTCCAGCGTCGGGTCCTTGGGCAGCCCGAGCACGCGCTCGGCG
>Ga0335073_10013759_pt1 | contig 11346 bp, 10 predicted proteins | sample Lox_Sample_22_FD_207093 | JGI IMG/M metagenome (GOLD analysis project Ga0335073, IMG submission 207093) | Soil microbial communities from Loxahatchee National Wildlife Refuge, Florida, United States - Lox_Sample_2.2 | ecosystem: Environmental > Terrestrial > Soil > Wetlands | place: USA... | reverse complement strand
ATTGTATTCCCGACGGGGGTGGTTTTCGTTCCCGTTGAGAGTCCTGCGCATAAAAGAGAACGCCTCGCGCAAAAACAGATTGCACCCGCCGCGGGCGTACCCACGCAGATTAGAACCCAAATTTGCCCAAAGTGTTGTGTCGGCGTCGGAAGGCCCAGCCATGCTCGTGCGAACTGGCGCCGCACGGACCCTTGTACTATGATTCGCCGAATCGTCGCAGTCGCTTCCTGCACAGGAGAATCCATGTCGAGCCCGCACGGGCAAGGCGCTCAAGGTCCCTCGACGTTCTCCGCCGGCGGCCGTGATGCAAGTGATGAAAGCCTAGGGAGGCCGCATGAAAACGAACTACTGGGCCGTGCTCGTTTGTGCGATCGCGTATTGGTTGCTGGGAGGGCTGTGGTATGCCGCGCTGTTCAAGAAACCGTGGTTGGCGCTTGAAAACATGACCGCGACGCAGGCCAGTATGAGCTCGATTGCGCCCTACATCCTTACGTTCCTCCTGAACCTGGTGATCGCTTTCGTGCTCGCGCAGGTATGCATCTGGCGCAACGCCAACACGGCCGGCCGCGGCGCCGCCATCGGCGTCCTCCTCTGGCTCGGAATTGTGGGGCCGATCACCTACACGACGTATATGTACGAGATGCGTCCCAACGCCCTCTTCGCGATCAACGAGGGTTATCCGCTCTTCGGGCTGTGCATGATGGGCGCGATCCTCGGGGCGTGGAAGAAGAAAGCGGTGTAGCGCGCCGCGAAAACGGCATCGCGGAAAAAGCAACCGCCGGCGATCCGATCGCCGGCGGTTGGCTAAGCTCCGGCCTCCGCGAGATGGTCGCTAGTGGTGGTCGTGGTCCTGGTTGTGGCGCCAGTTCCAATACTCCTTCTGCTCATCCGCGGAAATTAGACGGAACGGGCTCGCTGGGGGAAACGGGCATTCTCCTCGGGGAAATCCTGTACGAAGCTTTTTCGTGCGACTCGCTTTTTCTACATCCTGCGTTTTCGGGCCAACTCCTGGAATTCCCGGTCCGTCAAGGGTTTGGCGCAGGCGCCCGGTCGGCAATAGAAGTGCGCTGAGAAGTTCGCCAGCCGGGCACTCGAGGAGCGGAGCGATGAATCCGAAAAGATCGACTTTTCTGCTGGGCTGCGTGCTTTTCCTCTCCAGCTCGCTGCCCAGGGTCGCGGACGTGGCGCAGGCGGCGCCACGAGCCGCCACGCGCACGGTGGAGGCGTACGCAGGCACGATTGTCGCGGGCAAAGATCGGCAGCTCGTCCTGCGGGACAACGACGACGACGTCTACTACCTCGACAATCAGGAAGACGCTGCGAAATTCGTCGGCAAGAAAGTATGGGTGATGGGCAGGCTCGATCCGCGCACCGAAACGATTCACGTCGACGAGATCGAGGAAGCGCGCTGAGCGCTGGGGTAGCGGGCGACTACCAGCCGTTTCGCTCCCGCAACGACGTGATGTGGGCCACATGATGACGCCCGTGCCACGCGTAGAGCGCGAGATTCTGATGCAGGCTCATCGTGCCGAGCTCTGGATGGCGGAACTTCCGAGCCCACTCCCCAGGCGCAAGCGATCGCAGCAGCATCACCCACCGCGTATGCAGATTTTCGAGCAACGCGAGGGAAGGCTGGATCGGAGGAGTCTTCGCGTCGGCAAGTTCGGCCCAGCGCGATTCTTCGTAAGGCTTGATGGTCGGCTCATCTTCCGTGAGAGCGAGTTTGAAGCGCACGTAGGCGTTCATGTGGCTGTCGGGAATGTGATGAACCAGTTGTCGGACGGTCCATCCGGCGGGCCGATAGGGCGTGTCAAGTTGCGCGGGCGCCAAATCCGCAACGGCAAGTGCGAGGCGCATCGGCGCCGCCGCGATCTGGTCGATGAACTCGCGCCGCTGATCGTCCGAGACGTTTTCCGGCCGCTGGAATTTTCCGATCGGGTAACGCAGATCCGTTTCCATGGATTAAAAATCCCCTCGGTTGAAAGTGCCGCCTGAACGGATTTCAGGCAAGGACCAAATTGGCGGCGCCGGTGAACTAAGGTTTGGCGGCTGCGTAGAGCGGCGAAAGCTCGCGCAAGCGTTTCACGGTTTCGACGACGCGCGCCGCGACATAGTCGACTTCCTCTTCGGTATTGAAGCGGCCGAGACCGAAGCGAATCGAGCTGTGCGCGAGATCCTCGGGCACACCGAGCGCGCGCAGGACGTAACTCGGCTCGAGCGTCGCCGAGGTACAGGCCGAGCCGCTCGAGACGGCGACGTCGTTGATTCCCATCAGCAGCGCATCGCCCTCGACGCCCGCGAAGCTGAGATTCAAATTGTTCGGCAGCCGGTGCTCCATCGTGCCGTTGATCGTGGTGTCGTCGAGGCCGGCGAGGATCGCGTCTCTCAGCTTGTCGCGCAGCGCGCGGAGCCGCTCGTTTTCTGCCGTCATTTCCTTCTCGCAAATCTCGCAGGCCTTGCCGAGCCCGACGACGCCCGGCACGTTCAGCGTGCCGGACCTCATGCCGCGTTCGTGCCCGCCGCCATCGATCATCGGCGAAAGCTCGACGCGCGGATTCTTCCGGCGGACGTAGAGCGCGCCGACTCCCTTCGGTCCGTAGATTTTGTGCGCCGAAATCGCCAGCAGGTCGATACCGAGCTTTTCGACGTCGATCGGAATGCGGCCGGCCGACTGCGCGGCGTCGACGTGAAAGATCACGCCCTTTTCCTTGGCGATTGTGCCGATCTCGGCGATGGGCTGGAGCACGCCGATTTCGTTGTTGGCGTGCATGATGGAGATGAGGATCGTTTTCGGCGTGATCGCGCGGAACAGATCGTCGAGGTGGACGCGCCCGTCTTTGGCGACCGGAAGATAGGTGACCTCGCACCCGGATTTTTCGAGATGCTTGCAGGTGTCGAGCACGGCCTTGTGCTCGGTCGCCTGGGTGATGACGTGGTTGCCCTTGGCGCGGTACGCCTCGACGACGCCTTTCAGCGCGAGATTGTCCGACTCGGTCGCACCGCTGGTGAAGACGATCTCCCGCGGCGTCGCGTGGATCAAACGCGCGATCTGGCTTCGCGCCGTTTCGACCGCCTCTTCCGCCTTCCAGCCGAACTCATGATTCCGGCTCGCGGCGTTGCCGTATTTCTCGGTGAAATACGGCAGCATCACGTCGAGAACGCGCGGATCGACCCGCGTCGTCGCGTGATTGTCCATGTAGATCGGGAGCTTGGGCGCCATAACCGATATCTTAAGTCCACGCCGCCCTTGCGTCCAGCGAGCGGGCGGATGGAATGGGCGGGCGGAACGCCGGCGCTACGGCTATTGCACGCGCTGCATGTAGCGGCCTTCGGAGGTGTCGACGCGGACTTTGTCGCCCGTGCCGACGAAGGGCGGGACGTTGATGACGAGGCCGGTCTCGAGCTTCGCGGGCTTCATGACCGCGCTGGCGGTCGCCTTCTGGATGCTGGGCTCGGTTTCGACGACGGTGAGATCGACGGTGTCGGGCAGCAGGACGCCGATCGGCTTTTCGTCGTAATACTCGATTTTCACGGGCATGTTGGCGATGAGGTAGTCCTTCGAATCGCCGACGATATCGTCTTGCAGGGCGAGCTGCTCGTAATTTTCGGTGTTCATGAAGTGATGGCCTTCAGCGTCGCTGTAGAGATATTCAAAATCGATTTCGTCGACTGTGACCTTTTCGATCGAATCTTCGGCGCGGAACCGGTAGTCGATCATGGAGCCGGTGCGGAGGTTGCGCATCTTGGTCTGCATGGCGGCGCGCTTGTTGCCGGGCGTGCGGTGATCGACGCTATAGACGGCGTAGAGGTCGTCCTCGTGCTTGATGATCATTCCCGCGCGCAACAGTGTTGCCTTCATCGTGACTGCTCCTGAAATTCGTCTGTGGAGTTTCCCCTGCGGGGGATTCCTGGCCGGGGCGTGCAACCCGCCGAAGCCGCGTCCAGTGCGCGTTTCGCGCCCGACGCGAACCAGCATTATAGCGGCCCCCACGTAGGGCGGTCAAACGCGCGCCTAACGGCGCGACGGGTCACGCCGTGACTCGAGTAGAGTCTGCGTGGCAAATCCGCGATGCAAGAGCGCTAAAAAGGATTTCTTGACGCGCGCCGCCAGTAGCTGGTACAAACTGTACCATGACAATTCGTACACGACGTGCAATACCCCTTCGCCCTCCCTTAACCGACCTTGAAAACGAAGTGATGCAGGCTGTGTGGAACGGCGGGACATGTACCGTAGAGCAGGTCTATTCGGTTGTCTCTCGCAAACGAAAGTTGAAGGAGACGACTGTCCGCACATTGCTGAGGCGCCTAGAGAAAAAGGGCTACCTCAGCCATGACTCCGACGGCCGGGCTTACAGCTATCGAGCGGCAGAGCCGCCTAGCAGCCTGGCGGCTCGTGCGGTACGCCAAATCATCGACCGGTTCTGCCAAGGGTCCGTGGAGGAGCTGGTAAGCGGCATGGTCGACGCAAAGGTTCTGAACACGGACGATCTCGAAAAGCTAGAAGCATTCGTCCGCAATTGGCGCCGGAGGTAACCGATGGATCGCCTACTTTTAGAGTGCACTCTTCGGGCGGCTCTGCTGGTTTTGGGGACGGCAGTAGTGTTGCACTTCATGCGGATCAGGTCCGCAGCGGCCAGGCACATCGCGTGGACCGCGATAATGGTGTTAATGCTTGCTCTCCCTATTTGGATCACGTGGGGACCAATCCTGTCATTGCCGATAATCCCAGTCCAGCCTAAAACGAATGCCAGCTACGCCATCAGCCATGCCACCATCCTGTCTGCGACCGCGCTTCCGGCCTCTCGAGTTTCGCCTTGGGAACTGCTTTTGGTTGGAACATACCTCCTCGGGTTCTGTTTACTTGCGGTCCGCCTCGCCATGGGGACTATTCGAGCACGCAGATTGATTCGACAACCTTCCAACGGCGATGGGATTCGCGTAAGTGAACTGTGCACCGCACCCGTGACGGTGGGCTTTCTCCAGCCTGTAGTGGTTCTTCCCGAAAATTGGCGCGAGTGGTCGGAGGCGCAGTTCGCCGCCATCATGGCGCACGAGGGCGCGCACGTTCGCCGACGGGATTCTCTGGTGAGATGGATCGCTCTTTTGAACCGCGCGGTTTACTGGTTTCATCCGGCCGCCTGGTGGCTAGAACGTACGCTCAGTGCGTTGGCCGAAGAAGCTTGCGACGATGCGGTGCTATCGCGTGGGCACAACCCGAAGGAATACGCAGAGTGCCTTATGGACATGGCGCGCGCGGTGGCTCGCTCAGGATTGCGAGTGAACGCCGCTGGCATGGGCATGCCGGGCGAGCTTTTACCGCGCCGTATCCGTAAGATTATGGAAGTTGGTCAGTCGCCGAGCGTTTCGCGCGGACGTCTGGCATGCGCGCTGATCTTATGCGCGATGATCTCCTCCGCCTTCACGGCGGGCAAGCTGGGTCCCGTTCGTCGGAGCACCGCGAATCACTTTGCGGCCATCTCCGTCGAAGGCAACCCCGTGCAGGACAACGAGCACGACCTCAAGACAGTTGGACTTGGCCACGGCAGTCTTGGAGAAACGTTGACGGTCTCGGTAAACGAGGGCCCTCAATACCGAGTCGGGAAAGTTGGCGTTTCTCTTGCGCCCGCCAAGGTGACCGCTGCGCCCGTGCCGGCCTGCAAGTCCGATGTGGATGTTGAGAATTCTTCGATAGAGAAGGGATATGATGCGGTCGCGATCATCCGGGCTAAAGTGGTTTCGGCCGGCCCCGGCGCATGGGTAAACCTCTCAGTGACCCCGTCTTACACCTACACTAAGAACGACGGCACGCAGCTCGGCGAGGAAGGGGCCCCTGTTCTGATAAAGATTGATTCCAGTGTGACATCGGAGGGTGAGGCTGAGCTAGAACATGCCCTACACGGTTGCTCGTCAAGAGAGCCCTGCCAGCTTAACAACGTCTCAGCGAAAGCGAATACTAGTTGTGCTGACAAATAGGCGTCCCGAGGCGTGAGAGACTGCCCATCTCTGTTCGCGCATGCAGCAGCGTTTTGCACGCTCTGATTACCGGAAACTGGGACCTCGACTGTCCCCGGCGCGCACTAGAAATCTTCGTCGTCCTCGAGTTTTTTCCGGTGCGTGATTTTCATGGCCAGGCGGAAATCGCGGGAGCGGACGTCGGCGAGGATGGCGCGGCGGGTCTCGGGGGCGAGTCCGCCGGGGCCGATGACGCCTGCGGCGTCGCGCGGGAAATGCTTCACGAAAATCGCGGCGAGGTGGGCGGTGGCGTAGGAGATCGGCGTCGCGATCAAGCCGCGCTGGCGGATCGTATAGAGCGTGGGGAAGCTGGCATCCCAACGGATCGCCAGCGGATCGTCGCCTTTCGTGCCGCGGACGACGACGGCGGCGGCGAAGCGGGCGTTTTCGAGGATGCCGGTGCGGATGAGCTTCGCGACGCTGCGCGGCGTGAGCGTTTGCGGGAAGCGCTTGCGAATGATGCCGGCCGAGCGGTTGAGTCGACCCTGGCGATACCAGCGGCGGAGGCGATCGAAATCGTTGCCGCCGATTTTGGCGTCGACGTCGCGGACGTTCATGACGTAGGGCAACATGCAGACTTCGTCCTGCGCGGCGAGATAGACGGGGACTTCGCCGATGGGCGGCGGGAAGCGGAATTTTTCGCGCTCGTCGAAGCGTTTCGCGAGAGCGAATTTCCCATTGCGATAGATGCGCGGAAGAGAGACCGCTTCGTCGTAGGCGACATCGGCCGACCAGGTGGAGATCGGGTCTTTGCTTTCGGTGCTTTCGAAGAGGCGAATCTGAATCGACTCGACGGAATCGAGCATCTCGGCGGCGCGCTCGGCGAGCAGGTTGGTGAGACCGGGCGCGGCGCCGACGCAGACGAGCGCCGCGCGATTTTTCGCGACGAAGCGCTTGTGAAAACGGAATTGCTCGGGGCGAAAGGGATGCGCGGTGAGGTGCGAATTCAGGTCAAGGTAGTGTGAGCGCAGGCGGAGAGCAGCGCGCAGGATGATCTTGTTGAAGACGGCGGGCGAGGCGTTGACGATGAGATTCGCGCCGCGGCCCGCGTGCACGATCGACCAAAGATTGCGCGCGTTCGCTTCGACGACTTCGATTTCGCTTTTCTTGCCGAGAAAGCGGCGGGCGCGGTCGATATCGCGGTCGCCGCACCAGACGGTGTGTCCCTGGCGCGCGAGGAGATGTGCGAGAAGGGAGCCGGTGCCGCCCGCCCCCAGGACGAAGATCCGCATCGGCTTGAAACTCTACCATATCCCTTGGGCGGGGCACGGCGCCTCTGAAGCTCCGCGCCCCCAACAAAGATTCATGAGATGGCTGGATGATTTCCAGGGGCGGGGATTCACTTTTTCAGGGCGGACTGCCAGTTGAGGACGACGGTGAAGGGCACCTCGCCCTGCCTTTCCGGCACGAGAAACAAGAAGCGCTTGCCATCCGGGGAGGGAGCCCACTGCGGCAACATAAAAGAACCTGCGCTTCTCGGCGGCACCTGGAAAAGAACCCTGGGGATATCGGCGTGAAAAGCGGGGGTCGTTGTTACACGCACCGCCATCAGTTTCTGGTCGGGATCGATGTAATAAAGCTCCTTCCCATCCGGCCGCCACACGGGATCGGTGCCTCCATCACTCGAGATCAGAATCTTGTCGCCCGCGCCCGAGACGGCTTCCCCACGAGCATCAGGCGAGAAAGAACAAACGTATATTTCGTAGCGCCCCGATTCGTCCGATTGGTAGGCGACCAAGCGCCCGTCCGGAGAAAAACGACCCTGAACTTCAGTGAATTCGGTCCCAAGAAAAGGCGCGGGCTTCCGAGGATCCCCGAGGGAAATCACCGACAGGTGGGCCTTCGTTCCCTTCCCTATGGCGCTGTACAAGAGGAATCGTCCATCGGGTGACAAACTCATAGGGGTCATCCATTCGTCGGACTTCAGGAGAAGCCTGGCGTCGGACGCGTTGTTTACCGGCGCTTGATAAATGTCCATCATCTGCCCGGGCTGGTCGGAGCCGAAGATGATGTTGCGGCCGTCCGGGGTCCATACCGCGGCCACGTTGTCACCGGGCAAGCTGAGATCGAAGCGGGTGGCGGCGCGACGGGACAAATCGAGCAGCCACAGACTTGCGTTTTGATCGGGCAGGCTCGTCTTGGAAAGAAATGCTTTTGTCCCATCCGGTGAAAGACTCAAGCCGAGATAAGGGCCAGGCTCGCCCACAGTGCTCAGAACCCTTCCTTGAGTGTCGAGCCAAGCGACCCGGCTTTCCACATTTACCGACGACAAGTAGATCAGAGTGCCGTTGGTTGAAGCGGAAAAGAGGCCCTGGTCCAAAAAAAGGCCGATCGGTTCCTGGGTAACTCGAACCGGCTCGCCGTTCAGGGTCAGACGGCGGGCGTCGAAGGGCTGCGCCATCAGGTCCCCGCCGTGCGGTGTCAGGAACAGCAATTGTCCAGAGTCCGGATCGGGGGAAGGAACGTACACCGGTCCCGAGCCAGCCTGCACGATCCTTCTGGAATCCTGGCCGCCTGGTTCAGCGTCCAGCGAACCCACCGAAACGTCGCCGGCGTTGCCCGTATCGCGGTAATACACGAAGTGCCTGCCATCGGGAAGAAACCACGGGGCCGTATGAGCCACATCACCGTGGGACGTATCGAGAGCCGTAATCGGGGTCGCTTCGCCTCCTGACGCGGACACCTGCATGATGGGACCACCCCACTGCCCGAAGAGGACTTCTCCGCTCTTGCTCCAAGTGCCGCCGACTCCCCACCGCTTCAACGTGCAGAGTGTTTCGGTTGGGCCGCCCGAGACATTGATCTTCTTGAGGCTGCTGTCGGACTCAAAGGCGAGAAAACGGCTATCCGGAGACCAGAACAACATGTTGTCCGCCAGCTCGGTTCCCGATAGCGGCTGAATTTCGAGCGAGTTCAGTGCGCGCATCCAGATACGTCTAACGCCGTCGGGGCCTGTGGCAACGAAGGCCAGTCGACGGCCGTCAGGAGAGAGTGCGAACAACCCGGTCGGTCCCAGAGGAGACTTCGTGGGCAGGGGAATCTGCAGGAGCATCGGCTCCGGCGGTCGAGCGTTGCTCACGCCCGTCTCGTGCAGCCCTGCGATCAAGGTGAGCGCCAGCGCCATGGCGCCCAATAGCGTCCACGGCAACGCTCGATGCCAGCCAGGTCTGGACCTTGCAGCAGCCGTGGCGTCAGCAGGCTCCGCAGCTGCGTCGCGAATCCATTCGAGCTCGAATTTGGCGTCTTGCGCGGATTGGAGACGATTGTCGGGATCTTTCGCCAGGCATGCATTGACGAGGCGATCGAGCGTTGCGGGCGTCATCGGCTGGAGCGACGAAATCGGCGGCGGATCGACTTCGAGAATTTTCGCGATGGTGCTCGCGTTGCTTTTGCCGTCGAAGGCTCTTTTGCCGGTGGCCATCTCGTAGACGACGGCGCCGAAAGCGAAGATGTCCGTGCGCGCGTCGGTTTCCTTTCCTTCGAGCTGCTCAGGTGCCATGTACTGGAGAGTGCCGACGATCGCGCCTTGCGCCGTGATGGGATCCTGAATCGTCGGGAGCTGGGAAAGCGGGACGCCGGCGGGAGACGCTGCTTGTTTGAGTTTCGCCAAGCCGAAATCGAGAAGCTTTGCACCGGATTTGGTGAGCATGATGTTGCCCGGCTTCAGGTCGCGATGCGTGACGCCCTTGCGATGGGCTTTTTCAAGCGCGTCGGCAATCTGGATGGCGTACGCCAACATCTGCTCGAAGGGCAGAGAGCCTTTGAGCAGCCTCGATGCCAGCGTCTCGCCCTCGAGGAACTCCATGACGAGGTAGTCCAAGTCGCCCTGATGGCCGACATCGTAGAGTGTGCAGATGTGCGGATGATTCAGGCCGGCGATCATCCGCGCCTCGCGTTCGAAGCGATCGCAGGATTCAGGGCCGGCCAGATGCGGCGGAAGAACCTTGATTGCGACGATTCGATTCAGCCTCGCGTCGCGCGCCCGATAGACTTCGCCCATGCCGCCGGCGCCGATCCGCACAAGGATTTCATAGGGCCCCAGCTTGGCGCCGCTTTTCAGCACTTCGTTGGTTCCCAATCCCGGGGTCGGACTTTCCATAAAGGAAGTGTCGCCGTGCTCGTGCGCCAGAATGAGCGATTCGACTTCGCGGCGCAAGGAGGGATCGGGGCAGGTTCGATCGAGGTAGGCGACTCTCTCGGACGGCGTCTTTTCAAGCGCCGCGGCAAGCACTTTCTTGACCTCTCGCCAGCGTTCGGGCGTCACTTCGCTTCGTCTCTCTTGAGTTCGCGGCGGAGCCAGGCGCGGGCGGTGGCCCATTCGCGTTTCACGGTGGCGGGCGAAACGCTCAGGACGACGGCGGTCTCTTCGATCGACAGCCCGCCAAAAAATCTCAGCTCGATCAGGCGGGCCTGCTGTGCATCCAGGGCGGCCAGTTTTTGCAGGGCGGCATCGAGAGCAACGAGATCGATCTCCTGCTTCTGCGCCACGGCGAACTCGGATTCGAGAGTGAGCCGCGGAGCGCCGCCTCCTCGCTTGGCGGCGAGGCGATTGCGGGCGTGATCGACCAGAATGTGGCGCATCAATTGAGCAGCTACGCCGAAGAAGTGGGCGCGATTCTGCCATTGCGGAGTTTTCTGACCGGCCAGGCGCAGGTAGGCTTCGTTGACGAGCGCGGCGCTCTGCAGGGTGTGGTCGGGGCGCTCGCGCCAGAGATGCCGACGGGCCAAACGGCGCAGCTCATCGTAGACCACGGGGATCAGGGCGTCCCGTGCCTCCTCGTTTCCGTGGGCCCAATCGACGAGGAGCCGATTGATTCGCGTGGACGAATCCCGGGACACGCAGACCTCCTTGCGAAAGCGGGCAACGCGTTGCCCAGAAGCTAGCGCCCCGGACGGATAAAGTCAATTCTCTCAACAAACAAGCAGCTGGGGAGACCTGTTCGTCCTGAGCAGGAGCCGACACCGAAGAATTTCGCCGGCGCCTGAGCCGATTGGGGGCCCGTTCCCGCTTCTTAGGGCAGCGGCACGATGCGAGCTCCGTTGTCCCAGCAGAGTCGCAGGCGGCCGAAAGACGAAAGGAGAAGTCCCAGTGAAAGCAAACCTTCGAACAGACTCGGCCAAAGACAGAGGGGCATCCGGCAAAAACCTCCGGATCCGGGGCGGGCGATTCGCTGCTCTCGTTGTCCTCGCAGCATTCGGACTTTTGTTCGCCGCCTCTGGCGCCAAGGCTGGTGGTTGCGCCGTACCCTACGCGCCCGGAGCGGGTCCTGCATTTCCCGGCCTGGGGCGACCGGGGAACGCATCGTCGGTCCATCCAGAGAACGATGGACCGAA
>Ga0335073_10013757_pt1 | contig 11347 bp, 11 predicted proteins | sample Lox_Sample_22_FD_207093 | JGI IMG/M metagenome (GOLD analysis project Ga0335073, IMG submission 207093) | Soil microbial communities from Loxahatchee National Wildlife Refuge, Florida, United States - Lox_Sample_2.2 | ecosystem: Environmental > Terrestrial > Soil > Wetlands | place: USA... | reverse complement strand
GCCGGCTGTTGCGAGTCTCTCGAATGAACTTGCGCACGTTGATGCGTGCTGAGGGCGATCTCGCGAACATTATCGTTTCCGCTTGCATATGGCGTCGCATCGCCATGATCAGCGATTCATCCACGGGAGTCGTACTTCGAGGATGCGAAGGCGATCCGGATCTACTCTGCCTCCGTCGCTTTTTGGTTCGCAACTACTATCCGCACCGGATAGAGGAGTTTCCAACAAACGATGAACCTGGCAACGGCCTTGCTGCTACGAAGATGCCAGAAGTTGAGCTGCTGGATGGTCGCGTCCTGGTTCGGCCTGCCATCTGCGATCTCGCGGACGAACTAGGCATTACCGAAGTTCCTGAGCCTCATACGATCTATGACGTTGCTGTTGTCGGAGCAGGCCCTGCAGGTCTTGCCGCCGCGGTGTACGCAGCTTCTGAGGGCCTATCCACGATTGTGATCGAAGGAAATGCCCCTGGAGGGCAGGCCGGGACCAGCTCGAAAATTGAGAACTACCTCGGATTTCCGACTGGCGTTTCGGGGGCACAACTGGCGAGCCGCGGCCATCTCCAGGCGCTCAAGTTCGGGGTTCGCTTCGCCATCTCGCGTGACGTTGTAAGCACAGCGCAAGTGGATGGCTTGCACCGGCTGAGCCTTGCTGGCGGTCTGGCTGTTTGCGCACGCTCTGTCGTGATCGCGAGCGGGGCCCGGTACAGACGGCTCAACGTGAAGAACCACGAGGATTTCGAAAATAGAGGATTCTACTATGCCGCGACTGCGATGGAAATTCTGCTGGACAAGCCTCCATCTTTCTCTCGGGGGTTGCGAGACATGTGCATCACATCATTCGCGCTGCTTCTTTGGAAAACAGTATGTCGCACTATCTAATTTCACGAATCGAACGCTCTCCGCACATCACTCTCCACACAGATACCGAAATCACCGGGCTCGAAGGTAAAGCGGCTCTTGAGTTCGTCACATGGACGAATCGGAAAACTGGCGCATCCGTACGAAAACCAATTTCCAGTGTCTTCGTCATGATCGGCGCGGAGCCAAACTCCGGTTGGGCGTACGGCACCGTCAAGCTCGATCACAAGGGATTTGTTCTCACCGGTGGTGACTGGGGATTTGAAGCCACACCGTACGCGACTAGTGTTCCCGGTGTCTACGCAGTCGGCGACGTGAGGGCCGAATCTGTGAAACGTGTTGCATCCGCGGTTGGTGAAGGTTCGGTAGTTATATCGAATATCCATCGGTATTTGGCTCAGAGACGCCTCGACATTTCAGAGCAGGAGATAGCTCGCTGACAATTGCCAGCGAGTCGTCTTCTGGCCTCTGCAAACCATGTCTAAACCAGTGCAGGGCTTCAGATGAACCGATCATGATGCAGCAGCCGGCAATACTTCAGCTTTGCTTAAGTATGTAACGAGAATTTAGAACTATTCTTCTCGCTTATGGGACCTTACCCTGAAGAGACAATACACGGGAGTAACAAGCTCGCTTGATCGGAGCTTGCTCCTGGAAGGGGCGGCTGACTACTGTCGCGCCATGGCAGATGAAGTCATGGCAAAGGAGAATGCAATGACAACACCAGTCGGTACAGTACGCGATTTCTATGCGGCAATAGCAGCTGGTGACACCGGGAAGATGGTTGGCCTCATGGCTCCCGACATCGAGTGGATCTCAGTGGTTGATTTCAACATTCAGGACAGAGGTCCCGATGAGGTTATGAAAAAAGTGTTCGTCCCACTCATGCAGGAGTGGGAGAGCTTCTCACCAGCTCCTTCGGAATTCCTTGTCGATGGCTCGACGGTGGTGTCATTGGGCCGCTTCGCTTGCGTGCACCGTGCAACGCACAAACGCGCCGATCTTGCATACGCGCATGTATGGAACATCCAGGACGGGAAAATCGAACGCCATCGTCAATACATCGATACCCTGGCGCTCGATCAAGTTAGACGCCACTAACGCTGCCAGGCACCGTCATGACGCATCGCGCTTTCTTATCGAATGATCTGCAAGAATCGCTTGCAAAAGGAACATCGTAATGAATTTCTTATCAAAATGCGTTCTTGCCACGGCCCTTTTTACAGGCGTGGCACAAGCCGCGCCGTTGCCTTCGACCAATGCTACGACGACATATCACCACGTGCTGGTCGATGGGATCGGAATTTTCTACCGAGAAGCCGGCCCTGAGAACGCCCCAACCATTGTGCTCTTGCATGGCTTCCCGTCGTCCTCGCGCGAATTTGACACACTCATTCCCTTGCTCGCGACAAAATATCATGTGATCGCTCCGGACTATCCCGGATTTGGTTTGAGCGACGCGCCGTCGCCCACCGCCTACACTTACACGTTCGATCATCTTGCCCAGACGATGGGTGATTTTCTGGAGAGGCTGAAGATCGCGCGTTACACCTTATACCTTCACGACTACGGCGCGCCGATCGGCTTCCGCATCATTCTGGCGCACCCCGATCAACTGCATGCGCTAATCATTCAAAACGGCAATATCTATAAAGCAGGTCTCGGAACCAAATGGACGAAGATCGCAGAATTCTGGGCTGATCCGAAAGCTCATCCTGAGGTACTCAACGCTTTTCTTTCGTTCGAAGCCACCAAGCAGCGCCACATCGCAGGCACATCCCATCCGGACCGCTACGATCCGGATAGCTGGATCGACGAGTATGCCGGTCTGTCGCGGCCCGGTCAGCGAGAGATTCAAGGGAACCTGCTCTATGACTACCGGAGCAACGTCGCGTCCTACTCGAAGTGGCAGGCGTGGCTCCGCGACCATCAACCTCCGACCCTCGTGGTCTGGGGCGAGAACGACCCTTCCTTCATTGCGCCGGGTGCTGAAGCTTTCAAGAAGGATCTTCCAAATGCGGAAATCCACCTGCTCGATGCTGGGCATTTCGCATTGGACGAACAGACGGACGAGGTTGCGGAACTGATCCTTAATTTCATGGCAAGGCGTCCGGGGTGACGGCCAGGTCCCAAGCATCCGATATGGTGCCGGCAGCCTCGAAACGAGGGCTGCAAGGCTGCCAAAACGCTCAGGGACGACTGACTTGTCCCAGGTCCAGCGGACCCCATGCAGCAAAGACGGTTGATGATTTGCAAGAACCTGAAAAGTAGTTCCCGCTCCGAAGCAGCGGCGACGACGACACGGTGCGGGCATTTTTCATGATCGTTATTGACACCTTGATCGTGAGCTTGGCTCCGCTTTGAGTCTGAGGCCAGTTGACATTCAGTTGCAATAAAACAGGCTGTGGAATGACAGCGCGTGGAAAGCATGGAAAGCCATAAAGCCGGCTTCCCACCCTTCCCACACTCTTTGGAAATCCCTTCGGGATTTCCACGGCCTCGACGACGAGAAAAGTATGCAGAAAAACAAAAGCAAAAAACAGCCCCTCACACTGCGAGGGGCTTGTAACGTATGTGCCCAGTCCAAGGTGTAACGGATGTCGCGGTAACGTTAAAGCTTCGAATGAGAGACGGGGCGGGCCTTCGTTGGGCCTTCGCGGCGTGCCTGTAAAAACTGCCCGCCGGCCGTGTTCTTCAAATCGACCACCGGTTCGCCCGCATGCAGCGTCTCAATCCATACGAAGCAAAGACGAACGCCATCACGAGGATCGGATCAAACTTATCCCAAGTGCTCCCACCGCCATTCAGTTGTGAATAGAACGCGAGTAAAAGATCGATCACAAGGCCAGCGTAAACCCACTGAGTCAATCGAGGCACATTGGGGATCAAAAGTCCCACGCCGCCAAGGATGTGAGTCACGCCAATCAGAGGGATGATATAGAGCGGGTATCCGAGCTGCTGATTGGCAATTCTCCATTCGCCGGGATCGTGGATTAGATATAGCCTTCCGAAGTACACCCACATGAAGGCGACAAGGACAGTTATTGCCATCGCGGCTATTTGAGTTGCTCGACCCACCGGCGCGGATTTATTGATTATGTGTTCAGTTTTCATATTAGAAACGCTCCTCTGCTTGCCGGTTAAATGGTATAAATCGTTCTCGAATAAGTCGGCTATGGCTGAGCAGCAGAGGCAGGAATAGCCAGTTGAACACGAAGCCACGGTGGCCACAGCTGGCTGTTCCCGCCCCTATGGGCGCTGAAGTTGCTTGTCCCGGACTTACGCTTTGATGGCGTTCTGCGCAGCCGCAAACACATCGCGTGCGGACGTCGTACCCGCTACGTGCTCCGTACCCGTGACTCCGAGGCCCATCCATCCCGCGTTAATGCCGTCAAACATTTCTTCGGCGGGTCCAGTGTGGCCCTTCGGGACGCCGAACTGCTCGAACGCTGCCGCCCACCCTGCACGCGGGACTGCAAAGGCTTTTACGTCGAGTTTGAGGACTTCACCCAATTGTCCGGCGACTTCATCCGCGCTTACCATCGAACCCAGTTCGATGACGCGATTCCCTGACCACACCGGCCCGGTCAGAAGCGTTGCCACCTCTGCGCCAATGTCGTCTGATGCGACCATTGTCGATTTCCGATTTGTAGGGTTGTAGAAGACCGGTAGTGTTCCGCCCTGGGCGGCCTGCAAGCCGAAAAGAAAGTTCTCGAAAAAGCCACCCGCGCGCACAAATGCGACCGGAGATGGCAGGCTGCGAAGACCTTGCTCCAGGAGTGATAGGGCGGTGATCATCCCCAGACCGCTTGTTCTATTCGCGCCCATTGACGAGAGCGCGACCACCCGCGGGGGCACTACCTTGGTTAGGGCGTCGACATAGTTCGCAATCACGCCCTTTGCCTCTCTGAAATCAGGCGAGGGTGCCCATACAGACGGCAACATAGCAAACGCACCCTCAACACCTTTCAGCGCCGCCGCTATGGCTGTCGCATCGTTCCAGTCTCCATCCACCAACTCCACGCCTTGCTCTGCCCACTTCGCCGCTTTATCGCGATTGCGCACAAGCGCTCGTACCTGTTTGCCTTGCTTCAGCAGGTGCCGCGCGGTGGCGCCCCCAACTTTTCCGGTAATGCCCATGACTAAATACATGCTCATTTTCTCCTTTTGCCTCGTATTTGGCCGTCGATCCAAACGCGCGACCTGATCATTAGAGGTTCACAATAACCACTGGTTGCAAAATAATCATTGGTTATTTTACCGGTGGTTGTAAATCGACACTCGGTTGCAATACTCGTCGAAACGGGGCTAGGCTGTTGGAGTGACATCCACATCACCGAGTCGCCGGGCACAGCGTAAGGAGAAGTTGCGGGGCGAAATCCTTGCGGCTGCCAGCAAAATGTTTGCCGATCGCGGCTACGAAGCAGTGACGCTACGCGAGATCGCTAAAGAGATCGGCTATACGCACGCCGTGATCTACCAGCATTTCCCTGACAAATGGCACATTCTTGCCGAGTTGAGTCGCGAGACGATCGGATTGCTGATACAGAACTTCGACGCGATTGCCGCTGAATATTCAGAACCGAAGGAGCGCCTTTTTGCGACTTCACGTGGGTTGATTCAGTTCTGCACTGCCCATCCACAGCAGTTCCGCAACGTCTTCTTCGGGCCGGAGAACCGCAACGGCATCCGCGCGGGACAATATATCGACGACATCGGCAAGCCTTTGTTCCAACGTTTCGTACAGCTTTTCTTCGAAGTTGCCAGGGATGAAGGATTGCCGGGTAAGGATGACATGGTGGTAGCCCACACCTGGTGGTACACGATCTTCGGCCTCGCCATGCTTATGGTCATCCAGGGGGTTGTCCCTGACCGGCCTGACCAGACTCTCGTGGTCGAGCAAACCATCGCCACGCTTTGGGCGGGCGTCAAGGCTGTTTCGCGATTGCCGAAGAGCGCAATCACTAAGCGATCCGGCCGGGCCAATGCCACAAAGCGATAACGGCATTTCCTGCCAATGCGCACATCGTCGCGACAGTTCTCGCTTTACGCCAAATCGCCAAACCACTCAGCGAGCGTTCTAGCTGCATCGGAGAAAGTCCCATCCTCTGGGGCCGTTCCGCCTTTTCTGTTGTGTGTCATTTGACCGAGTTTTGAACCTGGGGTACAAACCAAGCTTCCGTACGCATATTGCACATCCGGGAAGGAGGTTTTTCCATGTCTCAGCTTGCGAATGCAGCTACTAATGGAGAAACAGCACAGCAGGAGGAACTGTCCGGTCCGCCGGCTGCCAACCGCCATCGCCTGCCGAACGAGCGCGCGGGCATCACCCACCATTTCTCCATCGCCGGCCACGAGGGCTACCTGACCGTCGGTCTTTATCCGAATGGGCAGCCGGGCGAGATCTTCATCCGGATGGCGAAGGAGGGCTCGACGATCGCGGGATTGATGGAGTGTTTCGGCACCGTCGTCTCGGTGAGCCTGCAGCATGGCGTACCGCTCAAGGTTCTCTGCGACAAGCTCTCGCATACGCGATTCGAACCATCGGGCTGGACGGGGAATGAGGAACTTGGCTATGCGAAGTCCATCATGGACTACCTCTTCCGGTGGATGGAGCTGCGCTTCCTTTCGGGGAAGCAACTGCCGCTGTTCGCTGCGCAAGCGGCAGCGGATAAGAATGCGGGTGACGAGTCAAACCACGCACCAGCCAGCGTCTCGCAGTTCCCTCAGGAAAGCTATGAGGTAGGGGATGCGCCGCTGTGCACCACCTGCGATTCACTGATGGTGCGCAATGGTAGCTGCTTCAAGTGCGGCAACTGTGGGGGCACGAGCGGCTGCTCGTGATAGCAGGGCGGAGTAGCTCTCGGCTACACGAAATGACCTTGGAAGCGCGAATGCATGGAGGATGTGCGAGGTCGATTCTCTTTCGTTCCGAATGGCTAGCGACAAACTGGGAGTAAAGTGACGAGAAGGGCGTTATCGATACTGATGGCGAGCTATCTCGATGCAGGCTCTCTACTGCATTAGAAACCGATATTAGCGCGCCATATATTTCCGTTAACTGAAGTCGGCGCACTCGGCCCCAACTCTGCAAGAAATGGACTCGCCTGAAGTATCGCCACGCCGTATCCGCCGCCGGGCTGCACTGGCATGCCCATCTGCATGGCCACTCCACGAGATATCCGCACCGCACTGCTGATGATAAGTGTTTCGGTGCTTCTGGTCAGACCTACATAGAATAGTCGCCGTTGTTCTTGCCTTTGCCGATTCTGTTCCTCTATTGGGGCAGTAAAATCAATACTCGGCAAAATGCCTGAAACGCATCCCGCAATCACGACTAGCCGCGCCGTCAGCCCTTTCGACTTATGAAGGCTCATGATGCGGATCGATTGGCCCTGTGTGCCTGGTAGCTCAGGTTGTGTGATGTCGGTCCGCAGTTCGTCCAATAGCTCACGCGGTGTCTGGACGCTCGGTGCTATGAGCAACGCAGCTTGGCGCACAGCGGCTGCGTCAGGGTTTCCATCGGGGAACAACATGTCTATAAGCTGGAGAATATCCAGAGGTATCAGAACCGTGAGTCGCTGATGCAGGCGCTGATACCGAGCGACGAGGGCCGCGGTATATGGCAAATTCAAGCTTCCTGCCGCCAATGCCTCCAGGGCGACACGAAGTGACACGCCATTCTGTTCGCAGTAGTGTCGAAGTCGCGCATATGGCAACCGGCGGCAATCTGGCCGGTTTTCTCCGAGCCAATACCGCAAGGCCGGGCGGTCCTCCGGATCAACAAGCAAAGTCAGCAGCGAAAACCCTTCTGCTCCGACGGCGGCACTTAGCGCATCCTCGAAATAGAAGCTTTGTGCGGACCATGGCCGGTTATTCTGCTGTGCCCGGGTATTCAGCGCGTCCCTAATGCCATTTCCGATCATTCGCCGATTGACAAGTACCAGAACCTCGCCTGCTGGCATTCCGGGATGGTTTTGCAGGTACCAATCGATGTAGCCGGCGAGTGTGTCAATCTCATCCGCAATAGAGTTGTGCTGCACGATATACACGTCACCTTCGCCGTTCTGAGGAAAGACGGTCAATACTTTCGGCGCTAACCGCTGATTGTGGCTTATCAACGCGTTTGCAATCTCCACAACACGACGCGGGCACCGACGACACTCGTTTAGCAACTCATCATGGGTTTGCGGATGGGTCTGCGGATACTCGACGATTCCTTCAGGGTGGGCGTAACGAAAGCTGTAAATAGACTGATCTTCATCTCCAACGACGGTAACGGCGCTCGGCCCTGCGAGCGCATCAATCAGCTCCTGATCTGCGCGATTGAGATCCTGATATTCGTCCACAAGCACGTGATCAAAGCGTGGAATGTCCGGATGAACGGGATTCTGGGTCACGAAATCGAGCGCTAACGGGACGACTTCACCAATGAGCATTGCGTGGTGAAAGATCAGCCAATTGTGAAGCGAGTGAGAGAACAATTGCTCTACCGGATCAGTCGGAAATCCCGGCCGATGGTGCTGCAGGCGCGCCCAATACGCCTCGAAAGCTTCGATCAGCTTGTTGACGGCTTTCTTTCCACCGAATTGATCTTGCAGGTCGCACACTAGAGTGTCCCGCTCGTAATCCATTAAAGGACGCGCTGTGCGGCCCAGAGCCTGAAAGACAGCGCTCCTGCTGAGAAGCCCGAAAGAGAGCGAGTGAAGCGTCTTCGCTGCCACTAGGTCTGCGCCAGGCACCCCAAGCGCAGCCAGCTTTTCGACGAGATCGTTCGCGGCGGTGCGGGTAAATGTCACAGCCAGAATTCGACTGGGTTGTGCGCCCTCTTCGAGGAGACGCGCAACGCGCCGCATTAATGCGAATGTCTTGCCTGTGCCGGGGCCGGCAACAACGCGCAATGGCGTTCCCGGATAGGACGCAATATTAAGGGGAGTTCCCTGAAGTCCTGAATTCCAAGGCATCCAGAGGATTTTCGCATGGCACTCAGGGGAGTACTCACAAAATGTTGCACCCAGAAGCTGGGCCTTGAGCGATGTTGCTGGCTGGGTTCCGGCGGCATAGCGCCCGCAACTTCGAAATTGAGCGCGCCGCGATCGAACAGCTGCAGCTCAGGTTGTATCCTCAGATTGTTGCAGCTGCGGCGAATTTCGTGGTCGGAGTGACTTTCAAAGGCGGAAGGGTAAAAACCATTCGTGCACGAATGGATTAAAGAAATAGGGCAAATGCGCGATGACTTTTCTTTAGAGGTGAAGCGACACCTGGCAGCTAGGGTTGGCCATCTCTGCTCCAACCCGACATGCCGCGCGCTGACCGCCGGCCCCCAGGATCATCCAGAGCGCTCGGTGAATCTAGGCGTTGCAGCGCATATCAGCGGTGCGGCACCAGGTGGGCCAAGATACAACCCTGTAATCACCCCAGCAGAGCGCAGCCATATCGACAATGGAATATGGCTTTGTCAGAACTGCGCCAAACTCATCGATTCCGATTTGGCACGATTTTCGGAAGCTCTACTCCGAGGGTGGCGGGTGGTAGCAGAGGAGTTTGCTCGTGATTCATTAGGAAAAACAGCTACCGCTCTGATAGCCGGCTCGGGAGAGACGACATCACCGTTGGAGTTGATTCTCGAATTGGAAGGGTTCCACGGTGACACCTATTCCCCTCGTACGGTTCCCATAAGACGGTTCGCGATAGGTCTAAAAAATACAGGAAACGCAACGGTTAAATTTCCGAGCCTCAGTTATCCACGATCCTCTGGATTATTCGTCGATCAATTCGGCATCGATGGCAACGGTGGCTATGGTTTGTCCATGGTACCCGGAAAAGCTGAACGGATCACATTCAATGGTGGATTCAATGACGTAATTCGTTGTGGCCAGACCTTAATGATCACGAAGCTCTACCAGCAAGGCGAGAACATGGGCACACAAGGAATCAGCGTTCAAACACATCCCCGACTCTTCGGGCCTCACGGTCCTACCCATTCTCGATGGGTGTTTAAAAGTATCGAGTTCGGATGCGAGATTGCAGGCGAAGCAATTCCAACCATCACTCTACATAAAAGCATACCGCCTGATTCTGTCGACTGGCGACGTGAGTAGACAAGCAGATACCGAGGCTTTGTCGCGGCGGCATGGTTCGAATCCGCGGACGTCTGCTGTGACAGTCGCAGAGCCGTTCTGAAAAGATAGGTACCAAGCCAGGCTTGTGGGAAGTGAGAGTCACTTCCGTTCTCACGGCAAACCGGAAACTAACTCACGGAACTTCCGGAACTGGCGTAAAGCGCTGCGCGGACGGACAGACACTCTCTGCAGCTCATGTATGAGCACAACAGCTGCGTCGCTTGATTTGAGCATTGTGACAATCACCCAATACCGCTTCCACAATCATTTTGGAGAAATAAAAAATGGCTACCACCACTCTGAAGACCAGCAGCTTGCCCCGTGAATTTGTCTTCAACGGATCACGTATTCCCGACCCGGATCCACACATGAGCATCGACCAGGTCCGCGATCTGCTCACTCCTTCGTACCCAGAAATTGCCACAGCAACGATCACAGGACCAGAGGATACGGGGACTAGCCTGCGGTACTCCTTCTCGCGAGCCATCGGGTCGAAGGGCTAAGTCATGCCACGGTCTGAGATAACGCGAGAGGAACTGGTGTCGTTATTCGCGATCAAGGCGACGGCACCACCTCCGGAAGCGAACAAATTACTCGTGAGGCATCTCCAATGCAAGGAATCGATACGCCTCGCCGGCGCTGTGCGGCAGGCCATGGACCGATTCGCGGGCACAGACAGCGTGCCGCTCGCCGCTCCATCGCAACTCCTTCCACCCCTGGGATAACAACCCTCGCGCCTGCTTTCGGTCAGGCTCTTCCCAGCCTTGACACTGTTCCAACGGAATACAACCACGAAGTCAACGCGGAGCTGCTTTACGATCTAGGCTCTACTCTAGTGAAGGAGGGTTTGGGTTCGCCGGAAACGTGGCAGCAATGCGGAGAAAACGCAGTTGCCTTCGCGCAACACAGCATCATGAGCGCGATTGGCGCAGAGCGCGGCGAACTGCTGCTGCGCAACGTCGAATATCACCTCCAGGTAAGCGATGTCCTTGAACGAGATGGCTACGGTTCGACACTCAGCAATGGACAGCTGGCGGTGACAATCGAATGCTGTGGCGCGGGCTATCTTAAGATCGGACCCGCACTCGACGCGCTCGAGAATGAAGCAGAGGGACTGGGAGCAGCATTCTATTGGACCCTCGTCCATGCGCTGTATCGCGTGATGCGGATCTACGATCACGACGATGCGCTCAGGTACGAAGAGATGTTGATCGAGTCTGCGAACGAAGACGATGAAGAGAATCGCAACCAGTATGAATTCCCCGAAGTAGAGAAAGCACTCCCGGCGTGCATCCAGCAAACACTCAAAGAGAAGTGGAGACTTGAAGATCGCCGCCTGCTTCGCGCCCACGGCAAAGGCCCCTA
>Ga0335073_10013755_pt1 | contig 11349 bp, 6 predicted proteins | sample Lox_Sample_22_FD_207093 | JGI IMG/M metagenome (GOLD analysis project Ga0335073, IMG submission 207093) | Soil microbial communities from Loxahatchee National Wildlife Refuge, Florida, United States - Lox_Sample_2.2 | ecosystem: Environmental > Terrestrial > Soil > Wetlands | place: USA: Florida... | reverse complement strand
CGCGGCGGCTACCAGGGCGGGGGTGTCTAGCGTGATAGCCCTGCTGCGCCAGATCACCGAGTCTCAGCGCGGCGGCGTTAACCGGGCCACGCAGCTACGGCACCTGGCAGGCTGGGTGACCGACGTGGCCGACGACGACGCGGCGCACGCGCTGATGGCGGCCGCGTTCAACTTGCGCGTGGCCAGGCACCTGGGCGGTGCCCACGACGACACCGACCTGATCTCGCCGCGCCTGTCCTGGCGGGACGCGCCAGGCGTCGAGGTGGCGGTGCCGCTGTTCAGGCGAGGCAAGGTACCCAATCCAGGCGTGCCGCAGCGAATCCACGCGCAGGCGGGGCTGCGGGCCGAACTGCGGCGCCGTCAGGCTGAACGAAGAGCCGCCGAGCGCGAAGCCGGGCAGCGGCTGCTCGCCGCCGACCTCAGCGACACCGTGCTTGACGCGGCACAGACCAAGGTACTGCTCAGGCTGCTGACGCGGGCGCTCGAAGCCAGGACCGTCGTCGCCGGCCAGATCACCGGCGGCACGGGCAGCAACGACGTCCTCGTGCTCCGCCTGATTCCTGAGCAGAAGGGCAGCAGGGTTCGCACCGAGCACGGCCTGCTCCACCTGCCAGGGCTCAGGCTGGAAATCGACGCTGCGCGCCCGCAGAAGGGCCTGCTAGCGCCTGCTGGGGTACGCGATGGCTGAGATCACCGCGGCCAAGGGCGTCGCCCCGAGCGACCTCGGCTCATACCAGCACGCGGTCCGCCTGGTACTGACCAACGACATCATCACCGAAGAACGCCCGCGCGCGGGCGCGCTGAGCGCCGTACTGCGCTGGGCCGACTCTATTGCCCGCGACCTTTCCGAACTGCTCGGTTACACGCTCATCGCGACCGCTCATCACGTCCGCCTGATCCGCAGGCTCGACACCCTGGATCCCACCCAGCGGTCGATCTTCGCTGCCCGCAGCGGCCGGCCATTCGACCGGCGCAGGCTCGCCTACCTGTGCCTCGTCCTTGCCGTCTTCCAGCGCTCGAGGATAGAGATCAGCCTCGCCGACCTGGTCAGGGCGCTGGCACCGACCGCGAACTCGCTATCGGGCCTCGGCTTCGACGCGACGGTCACCGAGCACAAGCGCGCGGTCGTTGATGTGCTCGACTGGCTGACCGACCACGGAGCGCTTCGCCTGTCAGACGGGTCGGCAGAGAACTGGGCGCACGACACCGAGCGCGGTGATGCCCTTTACGACATCGACCACGACATCTGCGCCGCCCTCTTCCGCCCTGCCAGGCCGATTCAGCAGCTCACTGGCGCGGCCGGCCTGCTCGACCTCGCCGACGTCAGCACCAGGCGGTCGGCGCAGCGTGAGGCCGCCGCCCGGCGGGCCAGGCGCCTGCTGATCGAGCAGCCCGTGCTCTATTACTCCCGGCTTGATACCGAAACGGCCGCGGCCTTGCGCAGCGCCGAGTTGGCAGAGAACCTGGCCAGGCTCACCGGTCTCGTGGTGGAGCGGCGGGCAGAAGGCGTCATGCTGGTTGACCCCACGGGCCGCTTCACCGACCGGCCGTTCCCCGGCAGGGGCGGTGCCGTGAACCGTGCTGCCGGGCTTTTGCTGGCCAAGATCGCGGACGTGCTCGAAGACCCTGACACCGCGCCTGACATCACGACCCTGCCTGTCCCCTCAGCTCTCGATGACCGGGCAGGCATTCTCAGCAGGACGGACGCCGGACTTGCCGGGTACGGAGAACAAGATCACGCCGAGGCGGCCGGAGAAGGCACGCTTGAAGCGCCGTTTATCGAACGCACCAGGCTTGAAGGCATGCTTGCCGGGCTCTATGACGAATTCGGTGCCGCCTCGTTCACCGCGCAGTGGCAGTTCGACCAGGCCGGGCTGCTCGAAGCCGCTACTCGCCTGCTCGATGACCTCAGCCTGGCCAGGCGGCAGCCTGGCGGCGTTCTGGTCTTGCCCGCCGCCTGGCGGTATAAGAACATCACGGCTGCGCTGCCAGACGGCGCCAGGCATGATGGCCAGGGCGCGTTCAAGTTCGACTTCGCGGCGGAGGAGCCCGCGTGACAACGCAAGCACGGTTCAAGCCGACGAGAGCCGGCATCATCAATCTCTGGGACTACCTCGATGAGGAGTTCGCCTTCGCCGATGGCCGGCTGGCGCTGCGTGGCCACAACGGCTCTGGCAAGACGAAGGCGCTTGAGGTGCTGTTTCCCTTCATCTTCGACGGCAGCCTGGACGCCAGGCGACTTGACCCGTTCAGCGGCGAGAACCGCACGATGAAGGCGAACCTGCTTTACCGCGGCCAAGAGTCAGAGTACGGCTACGTCTGGATGGAGTTCGCGCGGCCTGACGAGGTCGTGACGCTGGTCATCGGACTAAGCGCGCACAAGAACCGCGACCGGCCCAAGCCCGCGTTCTACGTGACAGGCAAGCGAATGGGCAAGGACTTCGGCCTGCTCTCCGCCGATTCGCGCCCGCTGACCGCCAGGCAACTCGCCGCTCTCCTCGGCCGCGAGTCCTGCTACGGCGAGCGCCGCGGCGCCTACATCGAGGCCGTTGACGCCCGGCTGTTCGGGCTTGGCAGGGAGCGCTACACCCAGCTTCTCGACCTCCTCATCGCGCTGCGCCGCCCGCTGCTTGCCAAGGACCTTGACCCGGCCAAGGTGTCAGACACTCTCACGGCCGGGCTCAGCCCGGTCGACGACGAACTGGTCGAGCAGGCCGCGCGGGACTTCGAGAACCTGGCCGCGGTGCAGAAGCAGTACGACGACCTCGCCGCAGCCGACGCTGCGGTCAGGGCCTTCCTCGACCATTACGTGGCCTACCTGCGCGTGCACGCGAAACACCAACTCGACCAGGTCGGTGCCAGGATCGTCGTCGCCGCCAGCCACGTCGCCGCCATCACCACTGCCGCCCGCGAGGTCAGCCGCGCCGAGCAGGCGGAACGGCTCGCCCGCGCCGACGCCGAGGCCGCCGAGATCGGTGCGAAGACCCTCGACGCCCGCTTGTTCGGCCTGAAGAACCGAGACGCCTACAAGGATCACGAGAAGCTGGCACTGCGCCGCGGCCAGCTCGAGAAGGACAGGCAAACGCTGAAGGAAGGCGCGGACAGGCTCGCCAGATCGCGGAGAAATGTCACCGACCTCGGCCGCGAGGCTGACCAGGTCGCCGACGCCCTGACCGAACTGGCTGGTGCCGCCGACCGGCATCTGCGTGACCTGGCCGAGGCGGCCGGCTCCGCCGGGATAAGCCGCGACGGCGAGCCGGCCGATACCGGCGACGATCTGGCGACGACAGCGAAGGCGCGAGTCACCCGCCGCCGCGACGACATCCGCGAGGTCCGCGTTGCCCTGACCGCCGCCCGCGACGCGGAGCGGGACCGCGCGGCAGCCGAGAGCGCCTTCGGCATCGCCAGGCGAGCACTTGAGGACCGCGAAACGGAGTGCGGCGCGGCCGGCCAGAAGCTCGCGGAAGCAAGGGCAGGCGTCGCCGCACAGCTTGGGTCCTGGGCGGAGCGATGGGCGGGCGACGAGCCCGCCGCCTTGCTCACCCCGGCCAGCGCCGAAGCGCTCGCCGAGGCGCTTGAGCAGGTCGGCGAGCCTGACGTGCCCACGCTAAGCGAGCTGTTCGACACGCTCACCAAGGACCGCGCGACCGGGCTGATCAAGCTCGCCGAGCAACTCCGCGCACAGGCCGCCGCACTAGCGGAAGACGAGTCCGCCATAAAGCACCAGCGGGCAGCGATAGCAGCGGAGCGCGACGACGCGCCTGCGGCGTCCGACCTCCGCCCGGCCGAACGTTCAGGAAGGCCGGGCGCACCGCTGTGGCAGCTCGTCGACTTCGCCGCCGGGCTCGGCGAGGACGACGCGGCCGCCCTTGAGGGCGCCCTGTACGGCGCCGGTCTGCTGACCGCCTGGATTCATCCTGAACCGCGGCAGACGGCGGCCGCGCTGGCCGGGCTCGAGGCCGACGGCTACCTGGTACCGCTGCCGTCAGGTGACAGGCCGTCCGGACGTACGCTCGCCGACCTGCTTGTGCCTGAGCAGCAGGACCTGGTCGATCCCGAACGGGTCGCCGAGGTTCTCAGGTCGATCGCGGCCGCGGAAGAGCTGCCGTCCGTGGCGAGCGCCCCGGTCGTCACCACGCGCGCCCAGTTCAGCTACGGCCCGCACCTTGGTGCCAGGCCCAAGGCGGCGCCCGAGTTCATCGGCGCGACGAACCGCGCGAACCGCAGGACGGCCAGGCTGGCCGAACTCGACGAGCAGCTCGCTGTGATCGCGAGGCAGCAGGCGGACTTCGCGGCTCAGTCCTGGCGGGCGCGGGCAGCGCTGACCGACCTGGATGTGGCCAGGGCTGAGCTGCCGAAGACCAGGCTGGTCACAGAAGCGATCAAGGCAGTCGCTTCGACGGCAGTGCTGCTCACCGCGGCCCGCGAGCGGCTCAGCCAGGCGCAAGCGGGTCTCGACAAGGCGGTGGCCGAGCTTGATGCGAAGAACAGGAGGCTGCGGCACGCCGGAGCAGACCGGGACATGCCGACGTCTGCTGAGCAGGTCGAGGAGGTCGACCGGGCGGTCACCGACTTCGAGCGGGCTGCGGAACGCCTGATCGCGGCCCGTGTCAACGCCGCCAAGCTCTCCGAGGACCTGGACAGGCGGCGGCAGCGCATCGGCGAACTGGACGCCGAGAACGACGAGGCCGCCCTGGTGCTCGCCGAGCGGCAGGCCGAGCACGCGGCCGAGACGGAGAAGCTGTCCGTCGACGAACGCGTGAGCGGCGTCGAGTACGAGGCGATCAAGGACGAGATCCTGGCGGCGGAAACGGAGCTGGGAGATACCCGCCAGCGGCACAAGGATGCGGGGAAGCTGGCAGCCAAGGAGCACGACAAGCTCACGGTTGCCGTCCGTGACCTCGACAACGGGCGGGGGAACCTGGCGACGGCGCTCGGCGAGCTGATAGCCCAGGCGGCGGCGTTCGGCCCGTACGCACACGGCGATCTGCGGCCGTTGCTCGGGATAACACAGTCGGCCCCGTGGCCATTGGCTGCTCAATGGCCAGAACCAGGAGCGGCTGCGAGTGAGCTAGCTAGCCGGCTGGCGGGTGCGGAAAAGGAGGCGGAACCGGCCGGGGCGATCAGGTCCATGCTGCCCGCCGATGCCGTGACCGTTCTTGACGCGTTCGCGGTCGCGACGCGCGGCGGGCGCGCGGTCAGCGAAGGCGTGCTCAAGGGTGCCGTCGACCGGATGTGGGAGGCCTACCGAGTCTTCGAGAACGCGCTGAAGGCCGGCGAGGACGGGTACCAGGCCGACCTGAGCGGCGAGGCGCCTTTCGTGGTCGAGGTCGTCACGAGCGAGGGCCGGGTACCGGCCGCCGCCTTTGCACGCAAGATCGCCGAAGAGGCCGAGAACCAGGGGATACTACTTGAGCAGCGGGAGCGGACCGTGCTCGAGGATTCGCTGCTTACCTCGCTGGCGCAGCAGATTCACTCGCGGGTGCTCGCGGCCAAGGACCTGGTCGACCAGATGGACGCGGATACCCGGTCAAAGCCCATGTCGTCCGGAATGGCGATCGGGATCCGCTGGGTGCGTTCTGACCGGCTGACCGAGCAGCAGGGCGCGGTGTCGAAGCTGCTTGACCGCGATGCGGCGAGCCTCGGCGCTGACGGCCTCGCCGAACTGCGCGGCCTGCTGCGGGCGATGATCCACGACCAGCGCGCGGCCAATCCTCGTGACACGTACCGCGAGGTGCTCGGCTCGGTGCTCGACTACAGGTCCTGGCATACGTTCGAGTTGCGCATGATCCAGCCCGGCGGTGCCGTGGAGCGGCTGACCAGGAAGAAGCACTCGGAAATGTCAGGCGGCGAGAAGTCGGCGACGATCCACATGCCGCTGTTCGCGGCCGCCAACGCCTTGTACTCCTCGTCCAAGCCGACCTGTCCGCGCATGGTCGCGCTCGACGAGGCGTTCGCGGGCATCGACGACAAGTTCAAGCCCGAGTTGCTCGGACTGACCGTGCTGTTCGACCTCGACCTGTTCATGACCGGGCACGACCTCTGGGTGACGTTCCCGACCGTCCCCGCCATCGCGCACTACGACCTGGAGCACGACAAGGGCGGTCATACGGTGTCGATGTACCTGGCGGTATGGGACGGGGCGCAGCTCGTCGATGCTGGAGCGGGGTACGCGGGCAACGAGGATCTCGCCGAGCGGCTGCTCTTGTTCAGGCCAAGCAGGCACGTGCCGGCCGGCGTCGGCAACGAGCTCGCGCTGAACGCTGGTGCTGACGACGACGAAGAGGCCGACGAGGATCTTGAATGACTTCCGGGGTCGACAGGTACCGCGGGCCTGAATACTCCCGGCTGCTGACGGCCGCGCGCAAGTCGCTCGAGCGAACGGGCGGGTTGCTCGCCGGCCGGGTCAGCGTGGGCTCCCCCGATGACGCGGAGCGCAAGGCGATCATCGGGATCACGGGGGTTCACCAGCCTGCCGGGATCAAGCGCCTGACGGTGTCGTTGGCCGACCTTGATTCCGCGTTCCGGCGGGCAACTGGACTCGGGCTCGTTGAGGTGCTCGCCAGCCTTGGCGGGCCGGTGCGTGACCGGCCTGGCGAGGCCGCGCGGCTGGCCGCGGCGCGCTCTTCGCTGATCTCGCTGGCCGAGGGGAGTCCGCTTTACGTATCGTGCGACTGGTACCGTGCCTGGCTGGCCGAGCTGGCTGGCGACGGGACCGTGACCAGGCTCGCTGACTCTGGTGCGGTGCTCGGGCAGGCGGTGGGGGTGCTTGAGTTCCTCGACGGCCGGCCGGCTTCCGCCGGGACGATCGAGTTGCCCGCGCTGGCCGTGCGGCTGACCGGGGACACGAAGGCGCTGAATCACGGGACCACCTTGTCGACGCTGGTCCTGCGGGCGCTCGCGCTGCGGGCCGGCGTCGGGCGGCCCTCGTCCGCCGCCGAGCGGCGTGAGCTTTGGGATCTCGCCGACGTGATCGTCGATGATCTCGCCAGCCGGGTTCTCGTGCTCAACGTGGCGGCGTCGGGGGAGGGGCTTGGGGAATGGCTGACCGGGGCGGCTCGGTTCGGCACGCCGTTCCAGGTCACGTTGCACCAGCTCGCGACCCATCCGATCCAGATCGCGCAGCAGGTGATCTTCGCGTGCGAAAACCCCGCCGTGCTGCGCCGGGCGTGCGCCGAGCTTGGCTCATCGTGCCCGCCGCTCGTGTGCGCAGAAGGCCGGCCTTCGACGGCGTTTCACCGCTTCGTCCGTACCGCTGTCTTCGGTGGAGCTGAGCTCAGGTATCACGGCGACTTCGACTGGGCCGGGGTGTCGATCGCCGCCGAGGTGATCAGGCGCCACGGTGCCGCGCCCTGGCTGATGAGCGCAGGTGACTACCTGGCCGCCGTGCGGGAGAGTGAGCAGTCTGCTTCGCTTTCCGGCGAGCCGGTGCCGACGCCCTGGGATCCGGCGCTCAGTTCCGCGATGCGGGAGACCAAGCTGGCGGTGTATGAGGAGTCGGTCGCCGAACGGTTGCTCGGCGACCTGCGCGGAGTAGCGTCCGACGTATGGCATCGCTGATCAAAACCCTGACCTGGGATTGCGCCGACGCCCTTGTACTCGCCCGTTTCTGGGCGGCGGCACTCGGCTCTGACGTCGACGAGGACTCGACCAGCGCGAAGGCTTACGTTGAGGCGGCCGGCTGGGGAGGACCGAACATGTGGTTCAACCAGGTACCCGAGCCGAAAACGGCGAAAAACCGGCTGCATCTCGATCTGCGTGCGCCGGCCTCAATGGCTGACGAGGTCGGCCGGCTCGAGTCGCTCGGAGCGCGAGTCCTACGGCGCCGGCCGACGATCACGATGATGGCCGACCCGGAAGGCAACGAGTTCTGCGTCGAGCCAGGCCCTGAAGCCTGCCCCCAGGAGGCCTGACCCCAGGAGGCCTGACCCCCGGCGGTGGCCCAGGAGGCCTGACCCCCGGCAGTGGCCGGGCACCGCTCCGGCCCGCCAAGCCCGGCCCGCCAAGCCCGGGTTTGAGGTGCGGGCTGCCCTCAAACCGGGGTTTGAGGGTGCGAGCGGCCCTCAATCCGGGGTTTGAGGGTGTGTACGCACCACCAAACCCTGGTTTGATGTTGGGCCGGCGTCAGCCCGAATGCCGACGCAGGGGTTGCCTATGGGTTTGCAAACGATTGCCTCATGAGTTCGGGGCGCTGGGGCGGTCGCGTTGGGTTCTGGGGCTTGACTTGGGTGGCTGGTAGCAGCGACAAGGGAAGGGTGGCTGGTAGCAGGGGAGCAATAGGCAGTGAGTGGTCAGATCGACGCCGCCGCGGAAGCGATCGGCGAATACGTTGGCGGCTGGGAACCGGAAAGCGCGCTTGAGCTTGATTCGTTCCTGGCCGGCTTGCCCGGATTGTTCGAGGCCCTGGCGGCGGCGGTCGGCGGGGTCGCCGAGCGGCTTGGTGCGGAGTTCCCCGTCGATCCTTCTGTAACGGAACATCTAGCTGAGATCGCGGCGACGGTCGCGGGAATGGGCGACTTCGCCGCGGAAGCGCATGCCATTCACCGGCAGGCTCATGCCGCCGAGATGGAAAGGATCGAAAATCCGCGTCCCCACGAAGAATTGTGGGATGTGGTGGTGAACCAGTGAGCGGCTCACTGAGGCGGGCGCTGGCCTGCGGGCCGCTGATCACGCTGGCGCTGCTTGGGGCCGGTGTGCTGGTTCGGATCGCTGGCCGGCCTGAGCTGGCGTTCGTGCTCGCCGGCGTCGTGTTGTGCGTGCTGCCGATTCTGGCAGCGATGCTGATCGCGCGGACGGGGCCGCTCGCGCTGTACACCATTGCCTGCGGCGTGATAGCGGCGGGCTGGCTGGCGTACTCGGCGACGACGGCGGCGTGGCGGGCCGGCCCGCTGATCGTGCTGGTCATTCCTGCCGTGGTCATGACCGCGCTCTACCCCGCGATCATGCGCAGGCAGGAACTGGCGGCCGAGCGGGCGAGGCGGGCGCTTGCCGACGAGGATGCCGCGAAGGAGAGGGGGAAATGGCCGGGACTGCTCGCCGGGATCGGGCACAAGGACGTTGAGTTCGCCGGGCAGGACTCGACGGCGGCCGGGTATCAGGTGCACTTGCGGTTGCCAAGATCGGGCAAGGTGACGTACCAGATGCTGGCCTCTTCGGCCGAGAAGCTTGAAATCGCCGCCAGGCTGCGGCACGGCTCGCTCAGGTTCGAACGCGGTCGTCAGGCGCATCAGGTGACCTTGCACATCGCTGCCCGTGACATGCTGGCGCGCACGGTGCCGCTGCCGCAGAGCACCGAGCCGACGAGCATAAGCAGCCCGGTTCCGGTCGGCCTCTATGCCGACGGCATGCCGTGCGCGATCACGCTACGTGAGGTAGCGACCCTGATCGTCGGCTTGCGAGGCTCAGGCAAGTCGAACCTGCTCAACGTCCTGCTAGCTCAGCTCGCCCGCTGCCCAGACGTGCTGATCTTCGCGATCGACCTGAAGGGCGGCCGGATGGCTGCCCCCTGGATACAGCCCTGGCTTGAGGGGCGGGCCGAGAATCCGGTCATCAACTGGCTGGCCACCGACAGGGCGGAGGCTGACATCATGCTCCGCGCACTCTTGCGGGCCGTAGAGGCGAGGGCACGGTCCTGCAGCGGAGGCGAGAAGATCATCCCGTCGGCCGGGCAGCCGGCGATCCTGCTTGTCTGCGACGAGATAGCGGTGATCCTCGGCATGGGTACCGGTGGCCCCCGGCTTTCCGCTCACGAGACTTCGAACACAGCTCTGGCAGGGCTGGCGACCCGGCTTGTGATGACCGGCAGGTCGGAGGCGATTGACCTGATCATGGCGACTCAGCGCGGCACGGTCACGATGATGGGCTCGGCGGACCTGAAGTCGCAGTGCGCCCTGCGCATTGGTCTCGGGGTCAGTTCCGAGGCCGATGCGAGGCTCATCATTCCCGATAACGTGCGGATCGCTACCGACCTGGCCGGCTTGCGCCACCCGGGCAGCGGCATCATTCAGCAAGGCAGGACCGGCCGCGTGATGCCGGTGAAGTTCTACCGGATCGAGCACGAGGAGATCGGCCCGATCGCCGAGCGATTCGGCTCATTGCGGCCAGAACCTGACCCGCTCCTTTCCTCGGCGCTCGGGTACGAGTACCTGACCAGGTGGGCACGCTTCTACGAGCGCAGTCAGCCGCCAGCGGGCACCGCGGTCATCGCCTCCTCTGTCGCGGCTCCCCTGATGACCCAGGCAAGGAAGGAACTGACCGCCGGGCCGGGTGACGCCGCCGATCCCTTGCGGTTGTCGGCGGTCGCGATGCTGAGGTCCGCCGGGGTCAAGGGCATGACCGTCAGCGCCATCGCGGAGCGTCTGGGCGGCGAAGGCCAGGAGGTCGCCCAGCCGACGATCCTGCGCTGGCTCACTGAGGAGGCGGCGGCAGGCCGGGCCGAGCCCGCGTCGTACGGTCGCTGGAAGTGGACCTCAGAGGATCAGGAGCGGGTCGGCTGATGCTCCGCGACAGGCGATTCTCTGCACTCTTAGCGATCAGCACCGGACCGATCAATCAATAGGAAACTGGTACACCGTCGCCGCGGTCGTGCCAGCATCTACCGCAACCCGGTGGTTCAATCCCTGGTGCTGGAGACGCTCCATGGAAGCTATCAAAACTACAAAAACCCGTCTATATATTCCCGCCGGGATCTACGTTCTGCGGCCAGGCACCCTCATTGCCACGGTCATAGCCGTATGCCTGGCGCAGATGGCGCTTGCCATTCCCGCTGTGCTCAACGGGCTGTTCCAGCAGGACCTTGGTACCAGTTCGGCGCAGCTCACCTGGATCTCAGACGCGTTCCTCGTGCCGGTCTGCATGCTCGAGCTGAGTTTCGGCGTGCTCGGTGACCTGTTCGGCCGCAAGCGGCTACTCGTGGGCGGCGCTCTCGTGCTCGCCATAGGCGACTCGATAGCGGTGCTGACGCCAGGGTCTTCGCTCCCGGCGAGTACCCGGCTGATCGTGCTGTGGACCGGCCTCGCGATCGCGGGAATCGGTGCGGCGGCGATCTTCCCTACCAGTCTTGCCATGGTCGCCGCAGGGACGCACACCGCTCGTGACCGCGCTCGCTCGGTCTCGATCTGGGCGGCGGCGCTGTCCGTCGGCAACTGCATGTCGCCGATACTGGGAGGCCTGGCGGCCAAACTCCGCTTCGGTTCAGACCCCCTGGCAGGCTGGCGGTGGGCCTTCCTCGTCGTGATCGCGCTCGCGCTGATCAGCGCGGCTGTCTCCACCCTGGCTGCCGTCGACTCGTCTTCCCCTGAAGGCAGGTCACTCGACTGGCCTGGTCAGATCACGATAGCGGTCTCGATC
>Ga0335073_10013754_pt1 | contig 11349 bp, 14 predicted proteins | sample Lox_Sample_22_FD_207093 | JGI IMG/M metagenome (GOLD analysis project Ga0335073, IMG submission 207093) | Soil microbial communities from Loxahatchee National Wildlife Refuge, Florida, United States - Lox_Sample_2.2 | ecosystem: Environmental > Terrestrial > Soil > Wetlands | place: USA... | reverse complement strand
GCTATTGTCTTGATATCTGTGTTCTCATTAAGGTTTGGATAGTGAAACACCAAAATCGACCCTCATATCTCGCCGAAGGTATCCCTTTTGCCATATAGTTTGCTCATCATATCTACCGTAGTAGCAGTAACGTCAAGTTTTGGTCGTCACCTCAACCAACGTAGCAATGAAGTCAACCGTCGCTCTCGGATCAACCAAGAAAGGCCCTATACGCCTTCACGACCGTACACTTCCGACATATCAGGGGCGTTCTACCTCCATAACACTGTCAGGTCCTTGGTTTTCTTCCTGGCCTTGTTCCAACCTCTAGACACTAGCCCATCCGCACTGTACACATCCTTAACGCTGCCACCGTCGGCGATCATACCATTCATAGTTCCATTCTCGTCAGCCAACCGACTTCTACTCCGCTCCAGCATCTTCTGCCCAGCACCATTCAAATAGTCATCAAACCGCTCATTGATGGCCATATTCCTCTCACTGGCCCTGGCAACCGGCCCACCAACGCCGATGGTGGCGACACTAGCGGTGCTGCTAGTCCTGGATAAACTGCCGCGGCGGCTATCGCGGCGGGCCTCGCTGACGCTCTGGACCTCGCTGGGGGCGCGCGACAGCGGGCGGCCGTAGACGGCGCCGACGGGGCTGCAGATGTTGGGCGCGGCGGCCGCGCTGCCCAGCAGCAGGTAGTCGCCCGAGTGCACGTCGTCGGCGCCCGCGCACCACGGGCAGAACGCCGCCTTGATTTCCCAGCCCTCCAGCGCGATCTTACCCGATGGGCAGGACGCGAGGTTGGCAGTCGGCGCGCACGGCGCGATCAGCCGGTACCAGCGGTGGCGTGGCGCGCACGACGTGCTGCAGAAGAGCGACGCGAGACACATTGTTGACTGTGTTGCTTGTCGCTGCGCCGGCGCTGCTCTGGTTGGGATGGAGGTGGTCGGAGAAGTGGCGAGGCGCTAGAACGTTCGAGAGTTTGGATCAAGAATCTGACGGGATGAATGAAGGGACTGAGACGAGGCGGTCAGAGCGAAGTCTGGTGACACCTTAAACTTTTATCCTTTCTGGAATGGTGTCGCCACAGTGGCCACAAAATTGATCTGAATTCTTGTTGTGTTTGAAGTGTCGTGGTATCTTTGGTTGCTGCTGAAACAAAGACTCCGCCGTGCTTCCGGCGAAGTGTAATTGCCAAGCAATACCGATTCTCCCGGGCTTTGCAATGGAAATTTAACACTAAAATCTTATCTTTCTTTCGTAGATGGTTGTTTCACTAGAACGAACAAGTTATTGCGATCCACGGACGATAGCACGTGCTCATGTTATTGTGCCCCGTTGAGCTCGTAGAAGGAAAGAGCTGAGCAGACGTGAGCGGTGTACATGGTACGGTAAATTGAAAAATCCTTGCACTGCAACGATATAGAAATAAAACTAGCCGCAACACCGCGAGAGAAGTTGCAACTGACACAGGTAAATGATCCTCAAATTTTCAATGCGGCAAGCCCGACAGGAAATAGACTTCGGCGAGGAGGACGGAATGGTGTCATATAAATACACTTATCGAATGGCAGCATTTGCCCTGGGAAACTACACGAACGCGCAAAAGGATGCACGTAAGATCCGTCCAGCCAAGGGGCGTGGATCGCGCCACCCAAAACTGCTTTTGACGTGGCACTGAGGACAAGAGTGTGTCAAAGGCTCTCCGTAGATGCCTACTGCTAAGAAAAAATGGTGGAACCATCCGCCCGCTGCCGCTTCCGACGGTCCGCAAGCTCCCGATTTCACATGGCTGGGTTATCAAAGTACGAAGCATAAGGTATCAATGATGGGGCTTTTCGGTACTTTCGCTTGTTGTTGGGAGGGTTTGTACAGTAGAACAAAGTCCCAAAAACTTGGTGCTCAACAACGTGGCTGTTTGATAGGACCGAAAGCACGCAAGAATAACATGTCTACAAACGGTTTATCACCTCGCAGATCCGATGTACGTTTCGAATTTCATGCATAGCAGACGATAGAACAACCAGTCAACCGTGATCGCAGGAATAGACAGAAAGAAGTGCCTGAGAACAGTAATTAGTGGGATGCGGGTTCCCGAGACTAGGCAGTAGGCACGTCATCCGATGAGCCGGGCGGGTCTTGCCATGGTTGTAAATTTGTTCTAATTGCTGACCGCCTTCCCATGGTCATCGAATTCCTGACCATGTTCAGTCATGTATTTCTACATCCGAGGCGGGAATGGCCATCATGAACGATATCGTAATCATGTGAGATCAGTTTGTTGCCGAAATATATGTACGATAGTACCTACTGCATCTTGCACCGCCGAAATAGGAGCTTTTCTTGACGTGTTCAGCATGCATGTACCATGCAGCTGTGCTTCAATTGGTTAACCGTAGTTCGGTTATCAAGTATCCAATAGCCCGCGATTGATGAAGCTAATGATTTGATTATTTGTGTCTCTGAGACTCTATTCGCTGTCCTCCTCTTCCTCGATATCTAATGCGTGCTACAAATCGTGCCGACTTTGGCGTATAGTCGAAAGTGAGAATATATGGACGAGGTGCATGAAGCACGAAGCACTATTTCCCATCGACAGCAAGATTTTCGATGCGCACCAAACCTGAAGCGGTTCCAGCAGCGGCCCAGGTGCCGAATCTGAGGTTAGGATTCCAAGAGACTTTCGAAATCGCCGTGCGCTCCTCATGTATCGTGACGACACTACTGGGTGGTGTCGCTTTCTTCTTCTTGCCGTCAGAGTCTCCAGTAGAAGGACCAACACCAGTCTTCACCGCTTTAAACCCGTCGACGATCCGTACAAGCGGTTGCTGCAGTACTTGACTCCTCGCGTGCTCCTGCCCATCCACCTCCATTGCGTCTTCATCATCTTCATTTCCCGCCACGGTCCCTCTCCGCCACGTATGCTCAAACCAGCACACCACCCACGCGCCGCCCTTCGCATCAGGGCCTCTCCCCTTGCCGCCGACGCGCCTGACGGGATTGCAGGCCCAAACGGTGCCGTCCGCGCACGAAGCCAGCACAAACGGATGCAACACGCTGGTGGCGATGTCGGTGACGAGGCCGGAGCAGCGCGCGAACGCGGTGGCGCTGAAGAAGCGCCGCAGTGGGTTGAGCTTGAGCGCGCCGCCCTCGTCGGTGCTGAGCAGCGCCTGGCTGTGGTCCGACCAGGCCAGCGGTGGGAGCTGCACGCGGGTGCGTAGCGCGGCTGCGGTGTCGGTGGTGGGTGAGCGCGCGTCCGTGATGCGTATGTGGCCGTCGATGGACGTGCTGAAGAGCATGTGTGGTCGGCTTGGGTAGCCGCTTGTTAGGCCGAAGATGTACGAGAAGTGCAAGCAATGGTAGAACCAAGGCCTTGATCCTGTGGTGCTGCTTTTCGGTTGCTGGGTTGTTGTTGCATGCGGTGTGAGGATAGTGGCAAGGTCCCAGATAGCAGCAAAACCATTTGCGCAGCTTGCAGCGAGGTTTTGTGACGAGAGCCAAGACAGGCTTGTGCATAGTGTGTCAGGAGGCCTGCTCTCAAAAGCGGCATCGCTGATATGAGTGTATTGGATTGAATCTATGCCACCTCCGGAGAGTGATAGATCCAGAACGCGAATGTAGCCGTCCGACCAAATACCAGCTAGAAGGCCGAGAAGAATCTTGCCAGAGTCTGAACGCAGACGATCAGGTGGTGTTGGAACCGGACACCATTGCATGCGTTTGAGATCACCCCAGTCCCAAGAGAATATAGCTCGACACCGTGGGTCTTGGAGGGCATCTTCACCATTCGCATCGAATTCCCAAACTTCCATACAACTGCGATACCGAGGGGACGGCGTAAATGCCTTGGAACCATGTATTCTGTCAGTGTCCTTCAGGAAGTCTGTGTGATCCTGATAACTTGATCTCAGCACCGAAATGCATAGGTACTGTTTGTTGCCAGATTGGTTCGGAATCCACTCTAGACATTGAACTCTCCAGCCGATATTCAGAAGAAACCCATTCTTGCGGCCCTCAGCCTTCGATTCGAACGCACTAGCTAGATTGATCGCCTGACCTGGTGAAAGCCTCAAGTATTTTGGCTGCACTATCGAGCCGTAGATCAGATTGCATCTGCTAGTTGGTGCTGGTCGAAAATTGTAAGATTGCTTCAAAGGCAGAGGAGCAGTATTTTGGTTCCTTTTAAAAGCCTCGTAGCCTCCTTTCACGTAGTACCATTGCCAGCCTGAGTTCCTCTCTTTATCTCGCTTAGTCTCAGGATAGAAGAAGCTGTACGTGAGACCACCTAATCCAGATTTCGGGTTTGGTACTGCGGTAGGCAGAGCAATTTGATCATACCATTTGCCTCTAGTGCGAATGTACGCTGCCAAATCCTCCGTTCCATAACCAAAGGACGTGATAATCTGTTTCTGCCTGGTATCACGATGACCAAGCTCTATGATACCTCTAGTGTGGTGAAGTGCATCATATCGAGACGGTTTGGTAGCCCGAGGATCAAAAGCAGGGAGATTGCTGAGTTCCTCGACAGTTAGAATTTCGCGTTTTGATTTCTTCTCACGCCGAGCAGATGGCTTCTCAAACTCGACTAAATCTTGTTCATAATCGGCGTCGATGTCCACAGCGTCTTCACCAGCGGAGCTGCGTGCAACTTCAACATCGCTTTGATCTTCTTCGATGTCGATCTCATCCTGAGCCGCGGCTATAGCGTCTTGCTCATCAAACTCCTCGTCGTTGGCTTCATCGCTGCTGGCGTTGGCATCGACTTCGGAATCGGAGCCGAGAATGTCGTTTATCTCGTCAGATAGATCGTTTGTGTATTTCTTATTTGGGACTTGAGAACGGCGCGAGCGTCGGACCGACGGCATACGTGAGATAGTGACAACGACCACCGGGAGCTTAGGTTTGCGTCAACCCTTATCAAAAGGTGTGGGATTTTCTCAAGTGGGTAGGGCAACGCCAGTATCAATTAGGATGTTCGATGATTTCACCGCTCCTAGGTGGCTGCCGATCTGGAGAAGCTCCCTCTGTGCGTTAACTCAGTTGGAAGAGGATACATGGGTGCTCAGCCTCACGTGTGCTAGCGATGTCCCGAAGCGTGACGTCAGGGTATCAACTGAAACTCTACGCCATAACAAGAGTACGAAATCCTGCTTCACCCGCTCGTCAATTAAATTTCCTCCATTTCGCATTTAAACACTTCAAGCTAAATTCTCTCGGCACTCCACTTTCAACTGCTCTCATCCTTGAATCAGGGTCCTCTAAAGCTCGTCCAGCTTTGAAGATCTTTCTCCAGCCAGCCCTCGACTACAGCTACAAAAATTTCACAATGGGTCTTTTCCGATCTTCGTCCACGTCACCCTCAAAGCATACTTCTCCTGCCCGCTCGGAAGGAGACACGAGCGAGGTGAATCACACCCACGGTGTTGGTCGTCACGGCCACAACAACCACGGCGGTTCTCTCCACCGTAAGAGCCTTATGCCAGGTATGTCCTCATCTCACTCTTCCGAAGCCAGTACCACCGTGGCACCCGAAGAAGATCCCGACACCACTACATCGGCGGTCGACGGCGCCCCATCGCCTTCAGTCCATGATGGAAGCCGTCACAGGCTCCCTAAGACAGTGCCGAAGCAGCGGCGTCACCTTCACCTTCACCATCTCTTTGCATGACCAGTGCGTATGAACGGTATGTAACGTCTCGCGCAGGCCACGGCGGCGAAGACGCTTCGATCACAGCGGCACGACAGCGGGTGATGAGCGCGGAGAACGCAGAGCGCGACGCCGACAAGGCGCTCATGGCGGCTCGTAAAGCCGTGGCTGAGGCGCGCGCTCACGTTCGAAGACTCGAAGAGGAGGCCGCCGAGGAGGCTCGCCTCGCCCGCGTGAAGCAGCAGGCTGCGGCCAAGATCAGCCATCGCGCTGAGCCGCTCGGACGTAAGTTGAATGTTTTGTTATTCTGCGTCAGGCGATGGGCGAAGGGAGGAGGATATTGGTAGCGGCATGGTGGTAGAGACTACTAGAGTGGCCGTGAAGCACTATGTGGTCGTGAAGCACTATGCCCTACAGCGTTCCGATAGGAGGCGGTGGAGACGCGAAGTTGTGGAGTGGATCCCATTACTAACGTATGGCTAGGACATGATCCACCACGTGGTCGGTTCGGGTTTGGAAAACGAAATGCCGTGTAAAGAAGTTCGGCGATGAAAAAGACGGTGAAGTAGGGCGGTAGCGATTCTGCTGAGTTTCGGAGCGTGGCGTGCGGATACCCATTTCATTACCATTCAAAGCTGATGTCGGTGACTTGTGTAAGAGTATCGTAGAGATCCAAGATTGTTCATGTTCGATGGGAAGCGTTCCTGTTGCGTTGTTTCAGTGTTTCATTTCGATGTACGATCAGCGAAGCATGGCGATTAGTGGATGTGGTGTAGGTTCAATCGTGATTATTTCTTCCCGATACAATCAACGTGCTGAGATTAAGGCCGCCAAGCTCGTACCACGATCAACGAAGGCGTACTGGTCTATAAACAGACTTTGCAGACCCAATATTAACGCCTTATGAGTGACATGTTGACGCTTTTCCGGATTGGGTAAGGAATATGTGCCAATAGGGCGTGGATGCAAAAATGAACAGTCATCCCCATGCTTTATAAAAGGATTCACCCTCCAAGCTCTTCTTCGGTCGAACTTGAGCTTCCTATCCATTTCCTGTCTTAATCGAATAATTCCGAATCGATCCGGACGCCATTTTCCAAGTCTCGGCGGGATGGAAACTTCGTCAGCCGTCTCACTAGGGCTTGGTCCGAATTCGGATAGAAGGTGAGAAATAAAATGGAAAAGAGTGGAGAAAGAAGAGCAAGGAAAGAAAGTCTGAGATCCACGAGGTGGGATATAAAACAACGAATGGAATCTCCGCTGCCAGTTACATATTCGATGTCAGACTACGCACATCTAGACACACCTCGCCATATACGCAGTCTAATCTAGATCTACCAGCTAACCAGCCCAGACCAGAGTCATCGCCAGCCAAAAGAGCCAGTTCAGAGCACGCCAGGACGCAAGGCAAGCAAATTTCTCTAGTCAAAATAGTCACTCGATTTTCATAAATAGCCGACGGTATCGCCATCCATGTGAGCAGCTAGAGCGGCGCAAACCAAACCAAAAAGAAAGACGAGACGGGCCAAAAGGACCTAGATGAACAAGCTATAGACAAAGCTCTTGGGAACGTACAAGATCTTGTCCATGGTGGTCATCTTCTGCTGTTCCGCTCGCTTCTCGGCCTGCTGCTCCTCGGTGAGCAGTACGCCTGGGCGGATGCCCGACCAAATGTCGATCTCGCTGGCGCGCAGGAACAGCTTCCAGCCGCGGTAGTTGACCTTAGGATTCCTGCTGGTTGCGCTGTAGACCTTCCAGACGAGGTAGAGCGCGAGCACAAGCGGAGCAGCGAGGTACTGCTGGAAAAAGTCCGTCGCGTTCGGGGAGCCGCCGATAGGCTATAGGAAACAAAGGTCAGTTTGCCAACTTCTAGAAAGTATAGCGGCAAGGATGATAAACTTACGAAGAGAGCAACGTAGAAAGTGGCCATCAAGCAAAGGATATTGAGGATCAGACCGAACCAGCTGCCCCAACTGCCGAAGAGTGCCACGTACGGCAGCTCCTCCAAGCTGCGGCCGTTGTAGTGCCAGGCCCTACGGAAACGGAGATGAGCCCAGCAGATACTGCCCCAAGTGAAGAAGTAGCCAAGACCGGACAAGGCGAGGAGCCAGTTAAAGAACTGATCACCGACGCTAGAAGCCTCATTGATGAATGCCAAGAGCGCAAAACCGAGCTGGAGAGCCACAGAGGCGAGCGGACGGCCCTTGCGGTCAACGTAGGCGAGGATCTTGGGAGCCATGCCCTGGGCAGCAAGAGCCTGGAACGTGCGAGTGGAACCGAAAGTGCAAGAGTTGGCGACGGACAAGACAGCAATGGTAATCACAGCGTTGAAGACGGATGGCAGACCCTTGACGCCGGCGTTCTCGATGGCTACGACGAATGGAGAAGCCTTGGTGTTGGCGCCAGACGAGCCAAGCAAGAAATCAGAGTTCGATGGCACGATGAGACCGACCATGAACAAGTTCACGACTGGAGCGCAAGTCAGCAGGCTAAACCGTCAGATTATCCCGAGGCTGAAAACATACCATAGAAGAAGAAGATACGCCAAAACACCTGTCTGGTGGCCTTGGGCAGAGTCTTGGCTGGATCCGCAGCCTCAGCCGCGGCCAAACCGGCAAGCTCGGTACCGCCGAAGGCGAAAGCGGCATTGACGAACACGGAGCAGAAGCCCTTGAAGCCGTTCTTGAATGCACCAGGGTCGTGCCAGTAGTGAGCACCAATGTATCCCCTAGGATCAGTCGAAACACCACCGCAATCATCAACAACGGCGAAGAGAATGAAACCGATGCAAGCCGCGATCTTGATTATACCAAGGATGAACTCGACTGAATATTCCGTTAGTGACCGAATGTTGATCAAAAAATCAAAGAATGCAGCTCACCTTCACCATAACCACGGACACCGAAGACTTGGATGATGACGAGGGCAACAAAGAAGACCGCGACCCAGATGCCGATGTTGAGATCGGGGCGCCAGAAGCGTATAGTGAAACCAGCAGCGGTAAGTTCAAAGGGCAATACGGTCAGCCATGATATGGCATAGTCCCAACCGACTGCGAATCCCCTAGAAAATCTATGTCAGCGACTTCGGAGCTTGTTGTATGAAGTGAGTATTCTCCAAACCTACCAAGATGGGTCGATGAAGCGAACCATGTACTGGTAGAAGGCACCGTTGACGGGATACACGACAGCAAGCTCACCCAAAGCTTGCATGACGGTGAGCAACATTGCTCCGATAATGATGAAGCCAAGCACCTATTCACACAGTCAATGGTCGTGCATCTCGGGCGCGATGTTAGCAGAATTAGACGCGTACCAAGCTTCCTGGACCACCGTTATACAGCGCGCTACCGGAACCGACGAAGAGACCAGCACCAATGGATCCACCTAGAGAACATGGGAGTTAACGGACGTAACACAATACAGCTACGGCGACCTCATACCAATGGCAATCATCTGCATATGGCGGCCTTGAAGGTTTCGCGCCAGAGGGTTGGCATGGACTTGATCCTCACTGATGTGGACGCCATCATGAGCACCGACTACACCAGCTTCGAGGCCACCTTCTTTCTCATTGTCATACTCGTACTTTGGAGCTTCGGCGAGGTTGTTATGGTCCATGTTGACAGCAAAGCAGCGTTGGTGAACCAAGAATGGGGTTGGGAAGAGCAAGAGCTATAAGACCAAAAACAAAAGCGACAGGGTGGTATGTAATACTATTTAAGCGGCACCGAGGCCTGCCTTGCATTTTTCCCTGCGAATGGCTGGACGCCTGCGTCGAGATTGAAAAGCGGCGACTGCAACGCTTAGGGCAGCTTTAGCGCGGGTCGCTGATAAGGGAGGGGCCAAGGCTCGATCGACAAAGGCCGGGTGTCACTCTACCGTACGGCAGCACAGACACAGCCTGCAGCCAGCTACCAGCATCGCATAGCTTCTTGGGTGGCGTGGGTAGCAGACAGCGAAAAAAAACTTCGCAGTAACCCCATGCGGCAGGAGTGCTATCGCTGCGGAAAGGAAGGTCAACGGTTCGTCGGTGTCGCCTTTGCTCTAGTTCCTTGCTCTTCTCTAGCTTCTCACCCACAGCCAAGGCGGCCTTGACTGTGATTTGAGCTTAGCTCTTCCACGACAAATTATTTGACCCAGCCTTTGATAGGGTTGCCGGTCAGAAACATGTCGCACTGCCCGAGACACACACACACAGACATCTTGGCAGCTTGCGACGAAAAGCCCAGGCGAACCGCAAGGAGGCTGGTGCAGTGTTTACGTAGGACGCGAGCCCGAACATTGGTGTCGAGCCACTGTCAGCCCAGTCTGCCCGTTCCCAGGGTTTGCAGGATTTGTGTGCAACTGCAGTGACTAATTAGTAAGTGCCGCGAAGCTCCCGATGGTGGTTATGGGTTTGACGGCTGAAATTGCGATTTCAAGGTGTTGGTTTCGGCTGATAGATAGAAGGGAAGGAAAATAGTGGGTTGGGGCCCAAAGTAGCCACCATCACGTGGTGGTATTTCGGAGACAAGTGCGATAACGACTCTTCCTACGTGGAAGTACATTGCCAGACGTAAAAGAAGCTGCCGGCCACTCCGAAGAGCTAATTTAATTGTGTATTCTACAGATTGGCAGTCAAGTCAAAACTAAAGAGATTTCGTCCCTTGTTCTCTTCAACGCAAAACACTGCGCCAGACCTTCCGATCGGCTCCCGCTGCGGGTTTAGCAACTCGCGCGTGGTGTTTGGATCGGCTGAATTTGCCAGGACGCGGTGCCCATTCTTCTTCAGGCGGCAGACCACAAATCCACGGCTCGGACCGCCGTTGCGATCAAACTCCACCGTGTACGTCTGTAAATTCGAAATCAGTAATCGCGACAAGGGCACAGTGGCAAGTAGCTTACCTCGATGATGGCTTCGCCAGTGGCGCGCACATCCACGGAGGGTACTGACACATCAGTAATTATGGCTGGTAGAGGGTTGGAATATGGATAAGGCGAGCTCCTGGGTCGGGTCGACAAGCACACGACAAACTGGTATGTCACCACGCCGCCATTAGCCAGCACTAGGCCGTTTTGCCCGTTGCCCTTACGCAGCTGGCGCACCATCTCTGTTAGAGCCTACAAAAGGAATCAGCTCGTGTGACCACAATTTCAGCTTTGCTGTTTGGACGTGGCTACCGACATGCATCGAGTAATTATTACCCGCTCCACCAAACGATGTCAATCCTCCCAGCAACGTCAGCGACTTTCCACCGTTGATCGGCAAGCCCAAATGATCCGCTGCCAGCTTAGGCACGATTGGGAAGCACCTGTGCTACAATAAGCAAACATGGCAGCCATCGGACCGCGTAGATACCCACGAGTAAAAGTCGTAAAGATCAATTTGCTCCTTGCTGAGTCCGGACAATTGCAATGCCGCATCCAGAGACCTAGATATTGAAGGGCTGGAATAGTAATTTGGCCGCAGCCAAACTGCGCATCACCATCAACTTCGAAAATCTGGAGTCACGATTGCCTACTTACATTCATTGCTATCGCGGGTTCCTGCGCCTCCGAGAGGATAAATCCATTTACTCTCGGGAATTCCTAGTTCTCTGGCATGGTCCGTGGAAGTCAATATGCAAGCAGATGCCAAATTGACGGTATTAAACGCATTCATCAACAGTGGATCTGGTTGAATGTTAGTCTACGCAGAACTACAAACCGATTCGAAGATTTACAAGGAAAGCA
>Ga0335073_10013752_pt1 | contig 11350 bp, 8 predicted proteins | sample Lox_Sample_22_FD_207093 | JGI IMG/M metagenome (GOLD analysis project Ga0335073, IMG submission 207093) | Soil microbial communities from Loxahatchee National Wildlife Refuge, Florida, United States - Lox_Sample_2.2 | ecosystem: Environmental > Terrestrial > Soil > Wetlands | place: USA: Florida... | reverse complement strand
AAGCTGTGCCGCCCACGGTAAGCGCATCGATCTTGAGCGTGGGCTGGCCGACGCCCACCGGAACGCTCTGGCCGTCCTTGCCGCAGGTGCCGACGCCCTCGTCGAGCCGGAGGTCGTTGCCCACCATGCTGACGCGCGTCAGCACATCGGGCCCGTTGCCGATGAGGGTCGCGCCCTTGAGCGGGGTCGTGATGCGCCCGTTCTCGATCGCGTACGCCTCGCTCGCCGAGAACACGAATTTCCCGGAGGTGATGTCCACCTGTCCGCCGCCGAAATTGACCGCATAGATGCCGCGCGCCACCGAACGGATGATCTCGGCGGGATCGTGCGGCCCGGGGCGCATGTAGGTGTTGGTCATGCGCGGCAGCGTCGCGTGCGCGAACGACTCACGCCGGCCGTTACCCGTGGGTGCGACGCCCATGAGGCGCGCATTGAGGCGATCCTGCATGTAGCCGCGCAGCACGCCGTTCTCGATGAGCGTGGTGCACTGTGTCGCGGTGCCCTCGTCGTCGATATTGAGCGAGCCGCGCCGCCGCGCCAGCGTACCGTCGTCGACCACGGTGCACTCGGCAGCCGCCACGCGCTCGCCGATGCGTCCGGCGAAGGCCGAAGTGCCCTTGCGGTTGAAGTCGCCCTCGAGCCCGTGACCGATCGCCTCGTGCAGCAGGATGCCCGGCCAGCCGGAGCCGAGCACCACGGTCATAGTGCCGGCCGGCGCCGGCACTGCCTCGAGATTGACCAGCGCCTGGCGCACCGCCTCGCGCGCCAGCTCGAGCGGCTTGTCTGCGGCGACCAGCTCGGCGAGCGAATAGCGGCCGCCGGCGCCGGCGTAGCCCTGCTCGCGCCGGCCGTTCTGCTCCACCAGCACGGTGATGTTGAAGCGCACCAGCGGGCGCACATCGGCCGCCAGCTCGCCGTCGCTGGTCGCGATGAGCACCACCTCGTGTACCGCGACCAGGCTCGCGTTCACGTGCACGATGCGCGGATCGAGGCGCCGCGCCTCGCGGTCGACGCGCTCGAGCCAGGCGACCTTGTCGGCCGCCGCGAGCGCGGCGGCCGGATCGGCCGGCAGGTAGAGGCGATGCCCGGTGGCGGAGCGCCATGCGCTCACGCGGCGCTCGCCACCGTGCACGGCGATGGCGCGCGCGGCGCGCGAGGCTTCCTCGAGCGCCGGCAGCACGATCTCATCGGAGTAGGCGAAGCCGGTCTTCTCGCCGGCGAGCGCACGCACGCCCACGCCCTGCTCGATACTGGCGCTGCCGTCCTTGACGATGCCGTCCTCGAGCGACCAGGACTCCTGGTGGGCGAGCTGGAAGTAAAGATCGGCGAAATCCACCGAGTGCGACAGCACCTCGCCGAAGACACGGTCGAGGCGCGTGTCATCGAGGCCGCCCGGACGCAGGATGAGCTCGCGCGCCGTGTCGAGCGGATCGCTCCCGGGTGTGAAAGGCGCGCTCATCGGGGGCCCGCCAGCGCGGGCACGCGATGCGCGAGCGCCGGGAACCCGGCGCGTACCGCGCTCTGGCGCGCGAGATCAAGCTCTGCCACGACGCAGCCACGCCCGCGTGGCACGCGCTGCAGTACCCGCCCCCAGTAATCGACGATCATGCTGTCTCCATAGGTTTCACGCCCGCTCGGATGAATGCCGGACTGGGCCGGCGCGATCACGTAGCACAGGTTCTCGATGGCCCGCGCGCGCAGCAGCGTCTCCCAGTGCGCGCGCCCCGTGGGCGCGGTGAATGCCGCAGGCACCGAGAGCAGCTGCGCCCCGGCGCTGCTCAAGTGCCGGTACAGCTCGGGGAAACGTACGTCATAGCACACCGAGAGCCCGAGCCGCCCGACGGGCGTGTCGAGCACCACCGGCTCGCTCCCCGGCGCCACGTTGGCGGACTCCCGGTAGCTTTCTGCGCGGCCGGGAAGATCGACGTCGAAGAGATGAATCTTGTCGTAGCGGGCGAGGCGTCTGCCGTCCGCATCATAGACGAGCGAGGCCGCCGCGACGCGACCATCGGCGCCACCGCGCAGCGGTATCGTGCCCGCCACGATCCACAGCCGCAGCCGCCGTGCCACCTCGCCGAGAAACGCCTGCACGGGCCCCTGGCCATCGGCCTCCGCCACCGCGCGCTTGTCGGCGTCCTTGAGGCCCATGAAGGAGAAGTTCTCGGGGAGCACCGCCAGGCATGCGCCGCGCCGCGCCGCCTCCCCGAGCAGCGCCTCGGCCTGCGCAAGGTTGGCCTCAACATCGGGGCCGGAGGTCATCTGGATGGCGGCAACGTTCATGGTTGCGTAACCATGGGGTCATCCCAGGTGCCGCGCAAGCGCCATGCGGCCCGTTCGCGCGCTCCCCCGGCCAGGAAATCGCGCAGCGACATCCACAGCGCCGCTACCCGCGGCCCCGCGGCGAGGCCCCGGACCGCCGCCGGCAGCCGCTCCTCCCCCTTCAGCACCCACACCTGCTCGTCGTAGTCGCGCGCCAGCAGACCCACGCGGCCCTGCATGAGGATCTCGGTGTCTCCGTCCAGGTGCAGATTGCGGGTGAGGGCCTGGCCCTCGCCCACGCTGAAATCGGCGCTCAGGCGCACGAACCGCAGCTCCGGCAGGCCCATGGCCGCCACCAGCCCCGGGACGGCCAGCAGGGCGAGCGGCAGCGCCGGTGCGCCCGCGGGGAGGCCGGCGCGGTGCATCGCTCCGTCCTCGAGCTCGAGGTGGATGCGCCCGCTGGTCGTCGCCAGCGAGGGCGTCCCGGCCGCCGGCCAGTCGAGCTGCCCGCTCACCGCCGCGTGCGCGGCGTCGAGGTCGGTGCGCAGCCCGAGGCGCGCGAGCATCGCCGCCGCGGCGCGACTCTCGAGACTGAAATTCGCACGGCAAAGCTCGGCGGTACATTCGAGCGAGCCGCGCGCCTCATCGCCCGCGCCGCTCAGCTGCAGCGCGCGCACCGTCACCGTTGCGGCACCCGTCTCCACGCGCGCCGTGAGCGCCCCGAGCGACCGTCCCCGCCACTGCAGTTGGCCGACGGAAAGCTCGAGCACCGGCCCCAAGGCTGCAGCCACCGCAGCGCCCACGCCCCGCGGATCGAGCTGCGCGAGGTCGAGCCGCTCGAGATGCGCCGTGACCGGATGGGCCGCATCGACCGTCAGCGGGAAGCGCACCAGGGCGTCGAGCTCGTCCGACTGAAGACGCAGCTCATCGTCGCCGGCGCCCGTGTGCGCCGCGACGCGCACGTCGGGGAAGCTGCGGGCCCCGGCAAGCAGCTGCGCCGCGGCGAGATCGACGGAAAGCGCAGGCCAGGCGGGACTGCCGGCGAGCGCGCGCCACAGCGCGGCATAGGAGGCGAGATCGAGCCGCTCGAGGCTCCCCTCGACCCGCACCTCGGCGGCGGCGGGCAACGCCGGGGCCGGCTGAGCGAGACTCAGCGCGCCGCGCTCGATCTGCCAGAGCTCGCCGCGGCGCGCGATGGCCGCCACGGCGTGCAGCCGCTCGCCGAGGGCAACCTTCAGCTGTCCCGCCGTCCCGCTCCCCTGCAGCTCGAGGCGCAGCGGCAAGGCGGCCGGTGCGCTCTTGGCGAAGGGCTCGGGCAGGGCGCTCGCGACTCCGACGAGATTGGAGTCCGCGCGCACGCGCCAGCTCGCGGGCGCGTCATTGGCCGCCGGCAGAAAGCGCAGCTCCGCGCTCCAGGGCGCGTTGCCCGTCAGCAGGCCCTCCTCGGCGCCGAGCCCGCCGGCCGCTGCGACGGCCTCACGCACCTCGAGCAGTCCGCGCCCCGCGAGGGTCAGCACGAGGGCGCCCTGCTCGCGGCGCTCCCCGACGCTCAATGCGATCGGGCCGCCGAGCCATTGCCCGGTGACCGTCGAGCGCTGCAGATGTCCGTCGGCGAAGGAGAGCGCGCCGTGCAGTCCGTCGATGCCGGGAACTCCGGCCAGGGGGCGCAACGCTGCGCCATCGAGTGAGGCGGTGAGGCGGCTCGTGTAGCGCGGCGCCGCTGCCCACGCGCCCGGCACCCGCCGCACGTCGAAGGCGAGCAGCGCGCCACCGGAAATGCCGAGCTCGCCGAGTTGCGGCACGTTGGCCGCGAGCTGTGGGTGATCGCGCAGCCACGCGAGGGCCTGCTGCGCCGGGCCCTCGAGACGGCCGCTGAGTCGCGTGAGCGTCGCATCGCGCTCGTCCCATTCGCCGCGGGCCGCGCTCAGTTGCAGGCCCGCGGCAGCGGCGCGGCCGATGCGCGCGCGCACGTGCGCCGCCTGCCAGTCGATGCGCGCATCGAGGCCGTGCAGCGGCGGCCAATCGGCGCCGCCGGCGAGCGTGGCGCCGCTGAGCTCGAGCGAGCCGCGAAACTCCTGCCCTGCGGCGTGCCAGGGCAGCGGCTGATCGAGCGGCCCGCGCGCCACGAGCTCGGCACGCTCGATGCGACCGCTGCGCAGCGCGCCCGCCGCGGCTCCGAGTGCGGCGAGCGCCGGCGCGCCGATGAGCGCGCGCAGCTGCTCGACCGAGGCCTGGGTCAGCGTGGCTTCGGCATCGAGCCGGGGCCGGCCGCCGCCATTCTCCCCCGTGAGCGCCCCACGCAGCTCGAGTCGTGCATCGCCCGCGCGGATCTCGAGCCCGCTGCTGCTCACGCGCCAGGCGCCGGCGCCGTCCTCGGCCTCGAGATGCGCGCGTACGCCGAGCGCGTCGCCGATGAAGGCGGGATCGGCCTTGAGGCTGAGACGCGCGTTCGCGGCAAGGAGATCGGCCGTGAGCCGGCGTCCCACACCATGCAGCCGCGCGCTGAGCCCGGCGAGCGTGTGCGTGCCGCCGGGCGTGCTGATGCTGAGGTCGCGGAGCTGCGCGCTGCTGTGCATTCTTTCGGCGCGCCCCCGGGAGGCGCTCCAGTCGAAGCTCGCTTCGCCGACCGTGGCGGCGAGCGCGAGCCCCGCAAGACGCAGCTCGAGCGCCGCGCGCGGCTTCACCGACAGGAGCCACGCCGCCCCGCCGCCCCTCAGCTCCCAATCGGCGTGCAGCCGCTCGAGGGTGAAGCCGGCGGCCGGTGCCACGACGGACGGCCAGGCGAGCCCGGCGGCCTCGAGCGAGCCGTAGGTGCGGGCGAGGACGCCTCGGGCGAGCTCGAGCTGCACCGTGACATCACCGCGGCCGGCCTCCGGAAGCCACCCGGCAGCCGGTGCCGCCGCGAGCAGCGCATGCCAGCCGGCGAACCGGAGACGGCCCGTGCTGAGGGTTATGGTGCCGGTGAGATCGGCAGGATCCGCCGTCGCCCCGTGCAGCCGCGCCACGGCCTGGACGGCCGTGCCGAGGCTCTGCGGCAGCGTCAGCGAGCCCTCCGCGCTCCAGTCGCTGCCCGAGCGGCGCAGCGCGAGGCGCCGGATGCCGGCGGCGAGCGGTACGCCTGCGGGCGCGGCGCGCAGCGTTCCGCCCTCGACTTCGATGCGTGTGCCATGCCATCCCGCCAGCAGCCGGCCCGGAGCGAGTGCCGCGCCCGGCGGCGCGTCACGGCCGGACGGCGCCGCGAGTGGGTCGGTGAGGTCGATGTCAGGATCGATGAGCGTGATGCGGCCGATCGCCGGGGAACCGCTCCTCAGCATGCGCCACAGGTCGACGCCCGCCACGAGCTGCGGGGCGCGCAGCAGCAGCGTCGCCGCGCCGCGCTCGCGCAGCTCCACGTCCTGGAAGACCGCCTCGGGGCCGTACCAGCCCCAGCGCAGACTGAGCGCGCTGAAGCGCACGTCGAGCCCCGTCTCGGCGCGCACCAGGCTTTCGAGGGTCGCGCGGTACTGCGGCACGCGCGCCGCGGCGAGCGCGTACGCAAACAGCGCCAGCGCCGCGAGCGCGACGGCCGTGGCGAGCGTCATCAGGGTCGCGCGCACGAGGCGGCGCGTACCGGGGAGGCCCGGCGCGGCGGCATCCGCGGGCGAGAAGCGCTTCACCTGCTCCGGATCCTAGACGAGTACGACGTCGTACTGATCGACGCCGTAGAGCGCCTCGACCTGCAGGCGGATCGGGCGGCCGACCTGCGCCTCGAGCTCCGCGAGGGTGGCGGACTCCTCATCGAGAAGCCGATCCACGACGTCCTGGTGAGCCAGTATCAGCAGCTCACGGCTCGCAAACTGTCGGCTCTGTCGCACAATCTCCCGAAAAATCTCGTTACACACCGTTTCCGGGGTGCGCACGAAGCCGCGTCCTTCGCAGCTGCGACACGGCTCGCAGAGCAGGTGTTCCAGGCTCTCGCGGGTGCGCTTGCGGGTCATCTCGACGAGCCCGAGCGGGGAGAGGCTGACGATGTGCGTCTGGGCGCGGTCGCCGGCGAGTGCGCGCTCGAGCGCCGCGAGCACGGCGCGCCGGTGCGGCTCGTCGCGCATGTCGATGAAGTCGATGATGATGATGCCGCCGAGGTTGCGCAGCCGCAGCTGCCGCGCGATGGTGACGGCAGCCTCGAGGTTGGTGCGGAAGATCGTCTCCTCGAGGTTGCGGTGTCCGACGTAGGCGCCGGTATTCACATCGATCGTGGTCATCGACTCGGTCTGGTCGAACACCAGGTGGCCGCCCGATTTGAGCGGCACCTTGCGATCGAGCGCACGCGTCACTTCCTCCTCGACGCCGTTGAGATCGAAGATCGGCCGCGGGCCCGCGTAGAGCTCGATGATGGGCGCGGCGCCCGGCACGAACGCGGCGGCGAAGGCGAGCATGGCGGCGTGCTCGCGCGCGGAGTCGACCAGCACGCGGCTCACGCCGCGCGAGAGCTCATCGCGCAGCACCCGCAGCGACAGCGGCAGGTCCTCGTGCACGACGGAGCCGGGCTCGGCCTCGCGCGCGCGCGTGCGCACGTGCTCCCACAGCCGTCCGAGATAGGCCATGTCCTCGCTCAGGCTCTCGGGACTGGCTCCCTGGGCGGCGGTGCGCAGGATATAGCCGCCGGGTGCCTCGGCGCCCACCAGCGCGGCGAGCGCACCCTTGAGGCGCGCGCGCTCGCTTTCATCCTCGATGCGGGAGGACACGCTGATCGCGTGCCCGCGCGGCATGAACACCAGGTAGCGCGAGGGCAGCGCGATGAAGGTCGTGAGGCGCGCGCCCTTGGTACCCATCGGGTCCTTGATCACCTGCACCAGGATGTCGTCGCCCGGATTCACCAGGCGGCGGATGTCCTCGGCGGGCGGCAGGGGGGCCACCGCGCCCGCCAGGGTATCGTCGGCGCTGGTGCGCGCGATATCGGCCGCGTGCAGGAAGGCGGTGCGCTCGAGGCCGATCTCGACGAACGCCGCCTGCATGCCCGGCAGTACGCGCGACACGCGCCCCTTGTAGAGATTGCTGACCAGGCCGCGCTTATCGGTGCGCTCGATGTGCAGCTCCTGCACCACGCCGTTCTCGAGGAGCGCAGCGCGGGTCTCGCGCGGGGCGACGTTGATGAGGATCTCGGTGCTCACCTAAGGGCGCCTCACCAGAGGAGGCCCGCGGCCGCGAGCAGCTGCCCGGTCTCGAACAGCGGCAGTCCCACGACCCCGGAGTAGCTGCCACGCAGGGATTCGACGAACAGCGCCCCCCTGCCCTGGATCGCGTAGCCGCCCGCCTTGTCGTGCGGCTCGCCGGAGTCCCAGTAGGCCGCGCACTCTGCGGCCGTCACCGTGCGCATCCGCACCTCGCTCGCGCTCAGGCGGAACGCGATGCCCGCCGGCGTGGCGAGCGCCACCGCCGTCAGCACCTGGTGGGTGCGGCCCGAGAGGCGCGCGAGCATGGCGCTGGCCTCCTCCCGATCGCGCGGCTTGCCGAGGATCGAGCCGTCGATCACCACCGTCGTGTCCGCCGCCAGCACCGGAAGCGCCGCGCCGCGCCCCTGCACGGCGCGCGCCTTGGCGCACGCCAGGCGCACGACATAGTCGCCGGGCGCCTCCCCGGGCAGCACCCGCTCGTCGATGTCGGCGGCGCTCACCTGATGTGCCACACCGATCTGCGCGAGCAGCTCGCGGCGGCGCGGCGATACCGAGGCGAGGGTGACGAGCGGGCGCGCCGGCGGCATCTTCAATCCCGGTGGTAGGGGTGGCCGGTGAGGAGCGTGTGGGCGCGATAGAGCTGCTCGGCGAGCACGACGCGCACCAGCGCGTGCGGCAGCGTGAGGCGCGACAGCGACCAGCGCAGGGCACTGCGCGAGAGCACCGCGGGAGCGAGTCCGTCGGGGCCGCCGATCACGAACGCCAGGTCCTCACCTTCCTGCATGCGCGTCTTCAGCCAGGCGGCGAGCTCGCGGGTCGAGAATTCGCTGCCACGCTCATCGAGGGCGACCAGGTAGTCCGCGGGGCGCAGTGCCGCCAGCACCCGCTCACCCTCGGCGGCAATGGCGCGCGCAGGGGGTGCAGCGCCGCTGCGCCTGCCGGGGCTGATCTCGGTGAGTGCCACCGGAAAACGCGCGCCCAGTCGCGTCAGATAGTCTGCGCAGGCCTCGCGCACCCAGCCCGGAGGGCGCGTGCCCACGGCGATGAGGCGCACCCGCATGGGATGAGGATCAGGTCGCGGCGTGCCGGCGGCGCGGTGCGGGACGCGCCAGGGCGGGCGCTGCGACGGGAACGGCCTCACCGCCGCCTTCCCACAGGTGCTCGAGCCCGTAGAACTCGCGCACCCGCGGCAGCATCACGTGCACGATGAGGTCCTGAAGGTCCACCAGCACCCACTCGCCATCGCGCGTGCCCTCGGTGCCGATCGGCCGGTAGCCGGCCTCTTTCGCCTTCTCCACCACCCGCTCGGCGATCGAGCGCACGTGGCGGTCGGAGTTGCCGGATGCGATGACCATCGTATCGGCAATGTCGGTCAGCCCTCGTACATCCAGCACCCTTACATTCGCAGCCTTCATGTCCTCGAGCGCAGTCGTCACGGCTTGTTGCAGGGGCGAGGCGCGCTCGGCGGCGCGGCGCAGGCGGGTGCGGGTGGTCATGTGCTTAAGTGGCTTCTCCTGAGGGCGGCCTGGGGCTCCGGGGACCTTGCTGTGCAGCATAGCACCTCGTCTCGCGGATGATCTGCCGGACTGCGTCCGGGACCAGATAGCGCGGATCGCGCCCCCCCACGATGAGGGCGCGCAGCTCGGTGGAGGAGATCTCCAGCTGCGTCACCGCATGCACGAACAGACACCCCGCTGGCCGCTCGTGCAGGTCACGGATCGCCCCGGTCCCATGGTCCACCAGGATCTCCCCGAGCGGTCCCTTGGCCGGGGCACGCCATCCCGGGCGGTGCGCGACCACGATGTGCGCAAGAGTCAGCAGCTCGCGCCAGCGATGCCAGTTCGGCAGTCCCAGGAACGCATCCATCCCGAGCAGCAGGCACAGCGAGCGCTGCGGGTATTCGCGGCGCAGGTCCGTGAGCGTGTCGACCGAGTAGGAGACCCCGGAGCGGCGCACTTCGCGGTCGTCGACCACGAAGCCCGGCTGATCGGCGATCGCAGCCGCGACCATCTTCAGCCGCAGCTCCGCGCTCGCGTACAGGTGATCGCGATGCGGGGGGCTGCCGGTCGGCAGGAAGCGCACCTCGGCGAGCTTCAGCTCCTGCCACAGCTCGAATGCGGTGCGCAGGTGCCCGCAGTGGATCGGATCGAAGGTGCCGCCGAACAGTCCGATCGGCAGCGCGGCGGCCCCGGGCGCTGCGCTAGGCACAGAGCGCCGCCGTGAGGAGCGTGAGCTCGTCCCAGGCATTGCCGGGGACGCGTCCCTTGATGATGCGGTCGGTGCGCGTGGCGCGCAGCGCGAGATCGCCAAAGCGCATGCGCGGCGCGCGTCGCCGCGCCTCATCGAGGGCGGCGCCGCCCCGCTGCCAGCCCCGTTGCGGGCCGCCGCCGGCGAGCGTCCCCGACGCATCGTGCAGCGCCCTGGTGAGGGCCCACAGCACGAGCGTCGGCTCGGTTCCTTCGGCGCGCAGCCCCGCGAGCACGCGCAGCGCGCGCCCCGCGGCCCCCGTCAGCACCGCCTCCGAGAGCTGGAACACGTCGAAACGCGCGCTGTCGGCAACACTCGCGAGCACCGCCTCGGGCGTCACGGGCGCTCCTTGAGACAGCAACGCGAGCTTGGCGAGCTCCTGGTGCGCGGCGAGGAGATTGCCCTCGGTGCGCTCGGCGAGGACCTCGAGCGCCGCATCGCTCAGGGTGAGATTGAGCTGCCGCGCGCGGGTGCGCAGCCATGCCGGCAGGCGCTGCGCGTCCACCGGCCAGACCTGCACCCAGGCGCCGTGGGCCTCCACGGCGCGCACCCAGTCGGCGCCCTGCGCCTCGCGGTCGAGGCGCGGCGTGAGGATGAGATAGAGGGTGTCGCGGTCGCCGCCCTCGAGCAATGTGGTGAGCGCGCTGTTGCCGGCGGTCCCGGGCCGCGCGCCCATGCGGATCTCGAGCACGCGGCGCGCGCCGAAGAGCGACAGGCTGCGCGCCGAGCCCTGCACCTCTTCCCAGTCCCCGGCGCGCTCCATGAAGTGCAGTTCGCGCTCGCTGTAGCCGGCGCTGCGCGCCGCGGCGCGTACCGCATCGGCCGCCTCGCCGCTGAGCAGCGGCTCATCCCCCGAGACCAGGTAGACAGGCAGCAGCCGCTCGCGCAGGTGCGTCGCGAGTGAGTCGGGCGTGAGCTTCAAATGCGATCCGGCGGGGCGGCCACCGGCACATTATCAACCAGAAGCGCCCCGCCGGTCAGGCCCTCAGAACTTCCAGCTGAGTCCCCCGTAGAGTCCGCGCCGCGGCCCGTACTGGGGCGCGAACACACCGACGCCGCTGCCGCTGCGGATCTGGTAAACCTTGTCGAAGAGGTTGATCACATCAAGACGTGCCGTCAGCGGCCCGGAGCCGGCCAGCTGGAAATCGTGACTCACGCCGAGGTTGACCTGCAGGTAGCTCGGGGTGTGATCGCCGTTGGGGATCGTCTCGCCATCGGCAAGCGTCAGGTCCTGGCGCAGCCCGGTGCCGAAGATGAAGTCGCCGCTGAAACGCGTGCCGAGCCACAGGTACGACACCCCGCCCGAGGCGGCCACACGCCCCTCGTGATCGAGATGGATGTAGTTCTGCGACACATACGCAAAGTCGTCGGGGGCGAAGCTGAACTGCGACGATTCCCACTGCTTGCCGTGCGCGGCCTGGAAGGAGACGTTGCCGTAGGTGGAGAAATCCTGCACCGAGTAGTTCGCGGTGAACTCCACGCCGCCGATCAGGCCGTAGCGGTAGTTGAAAGGCGTAAGGATGATCGGCGCGCCGAACTGTCCCTCGTCGATCAGGTGCACCGCCTGCTCATAGTAGCTGTCGACCCCGAGCGTCAGGGCCTTGTCGAGCAGCTTCTGCTGGATGCCGAAGTCGTAGTAGTTGGCGCGCGCGGCGATCGGTGAGGTATCCAGCGTGACCGACCCCGGCGGC
>Ga0335073_10013751_pt1 | contig 11350 bp, 11 predicted proteins | sample Lox_Sample_22_FD_207093 | JGI IMG/M metagenome (GOLD analysis project Ga0335073, IMG submission 207093) | Soil microbial communities from Loxahatchee National Wildlife Refuge, Florida, United States - Lox_Sample_2.2 | ecosystem: Environmental > Terrestrial > Soil > Wetlands | place: USA... | reverse complement strand
CAGGCGGAGGTGCTGGTGCTGGTGCTGGTGCCGGCCTGGCGGCCAGCGCCGGGACGCCCGGCAGTGGCGGCCCGGCGAGCAGCGCCCAGTCTTCGGACAGCGCGCGGCCGGCGGCCGGTGGCGTGCCGCCCGGCGGCGACCGGCCACCGGGCGGCACCTGGCCCGAGCAGCCGCCCGGCGACGAGGACAAGTCGGCGTCGGCTGGCCGCGGCCGCCGGCGGGTCCTGGTGGCCGGCATGAATCTCGCCGTGCTCGTTGTGGCGGGCGGCGCCGCTGCCGCCGTCCTGGCGCTCACCCACGACGCCAAGCCGCCGTCAATCACGCCGAGCAACCAGCAGGTTCCGGTCACGACGTCGCCGACGACCGGGAAGTCCGGGCAGGCGGGAGGGGGCGGCTCGACCTCCACCTCCAAGGGTCACAGCAGGCCGACGCCGTCGCCATCTCCGTCGCCCTCGCCGTCTCCGAGCCCGTCTCCCTCTCCCACGACCTCGCCGACCCCGACCCCGACTTCGACGCATTCAACGCCCACGACCGCACCGACCACGGCGGCGCCTACGGCGCCCGCCTCTTCGTAAGCGGCCGGCGCAGCGGCCGCAGCGAGGCCGCAGCGTGCCGAGCCGCGAAATCGGGTTGTGCCGTCGCGACCGGGGCCCTAACGTCGCCGGAATGTACTCGGATGCAGCGGCGCGTGTTCGGCAGGACCTGGAGGCGGCCGGCGCCGTCGGCGAGATCAGGATGCTCACCGAGCCGGTGCCGACGGCGGCCGCCGCCGCTGCGGCGCTTGACTGCGAGGTCGGCGCGATCGCGAACAGCCTGATCTTCGAGACGGATGGCGCGCCGCTCCTGGTCGTGGCCAGTGGGGCGCACCGGGTGCATCCGGTGCGGCTCGCGCGGCGGATCGGGACCGGCAAGATCCGGCGCGCGGATCCGGGCTTCGTGCTCACCAGCACGGGCCAGGAGGTGGGCGGTGTCGCGCCCGTCGGCCACCCCACGCCGGTGCGCACGGTGGTGGACCAGGCTCTGGCCGGCTACCCGGTCGTGTGGGCGGGCGGCGGCGACGAGCACACGATGTTCGCGACCACCTTCGACGAACTGGTGAAGATCACCGGCGGAACCCCCGCCGACGTCGACTGAGCCCTCGCCGGCGGCTGGGCTAGCGCGCGGAGTCGGTGGTGGGGCGGAACGTGGCGGCGTAGATGAGCAGCACGAACAGCAGGAACGTGATGATGTGCACGGTCGTGCAGTCCAGGCAGAGGTTGCCGATCTGGATGACCTCCGCGTAGATCAGGTAGAGCACGAAGCCGATGCCGGTGATGATCCCGGCGAGCCGTGACCACCAGATCGCAGCGATCCCCGAGCGCCAGGCCCACGGTGTGTTGACCGCGGTCATGAAGACGTAGAAGGCCAGGCCGAGCACGGCGACGGGGAAGACGTTGAAGACCATCGACTCCGGGCTCGTGGTGACCTTGGCGCAGTCGATATAGCCCTTGTTCGAGCAGACCAGGATGTTGGTCGACGTGTAGTGGGCGATCGTCATGTAGATGGACATCCCGAGGCCGGCCAGCGACAGGACCAGGGAGGTCCACTGCACCCACGTCGGCGCGCTGAACCTGGTCTCGGCTGCCTTGTCCGCCGACGTCTCGGCCGCGAGCGTGGCGGCCCGGCCCGAGCCGGCCTGCTTGCCCTGCCCCGGCCGCGTGTTCTGCGGCCGTCCGTTGCGCGACTGGCCGTTCTCGCCTTGGGCCGTCCGGCCTCGGTCGGCAGTGGCGCGGTTGCCGGCGGCCCGGCCGGTGGCGTTGCCCGAGCCAGCGGGCTTGGTGGCGGTGCCGCCGCTTCTGCCCTGGCCTGACCCGGACCTGGGCCGCTTCTGGCTGGCCATCAGAGGTGAGCGCTCGCCGCGACGACCCCGGAGGCGTTGCAGACGTCCCCTGGCTTGCCGCCGGTCATCTTGCAGATCGCCGCCGTCATGAGGTTCGCGGTGCCGAGGGCCCCCTGCGCGACCTGGCTGCTCGGGTTGTGCAGGGCCGTGGCGACCTGGGCCCAGCTCATGCCCGCAAGCACGCCCGGGTCATACGTCGGCAGCTTGATTATGTACTTGTTGCCGAAGTCGATGAACGGGTAGCCGGTCGACTGGTCCGCAGTGTCGTAGTCGTACTTCACCCAGAGCGCCTGCTGCGCGGATGTGGTGTTCTGCAGCGCGCCGCGCGTGACCGTCTCGTTCTCGACCGGGGTGAACGTCAGGTACGGGCTGGAGTAGCTGGACTTGTAGAACGTGAGCGTCGGGGTGTTCGGGTCGGTATCGGTGCTGGACGAGTGGATGCCTCGCAGCTGCGTGGTGAACGTGCCGAACCGGCTCAGGGCGACCGCCATGGACCAGCGCATGGCGCCGCAGTAGGGGCAGAACTCGGCGCCGATGTAGAGCATTTCCGGCTTGCCGCCGCTGGTCAGCGGGGTGTTCGAGATGGCGCTGATCGGCGGCGAGCCGCCCTCGTCGGCCGACATGAAGCTGGGCACCGAGCCGATGCCGACCTTGTCCAGGGCGCTGGCGGGAACGGACTTGATGTTGTTCTGCACGCTGGCGGGCAGGACGGTGCCGGTCACGCTGCCCGAGGAACTGCTCGGTGAGTTGTTGCCGGACAGCTTGATCGCGACGAAGGCGACGACGATCGCGATCACCACGACGACGGCGGCACCCGTCCACAGCGCCCGCCTTCGGACCTCGGCACGCCGGGCCGCGGCCCGCTGCGCCGCGATTTTTTCCTTGGCGTTCTGCTGCCTGATCCTGGTTGCCTTGCCCATGCCCGCCTCTGCCTCACCCGTCTGGACGCCGGTAACCCAAAAAACGGCGCACACCGGAGTTCCGTTCGCGCCGCCCCGCTCTTCCAGGCCCGCGCATCGAGGCGGTCCGCTGGAACGCCCGCCCGACACTATGCTATGGCGCCTCAGGGCGCGGGGTTAACCCTCCAACCGAACCGCATCTACCTGAGTGCCCGCTGAAGGAACCCTCTGAAGCGAAGCTTAGGAAACAGTAGGGTCACGGATGTCCATGATTCTTGTGGCGCGCAACCTATGTTGGCTACCGTCGGTGAAATGGTGGCTCTAACTCCGCGACGCGGCGCACAGATCGCCGCGCTCGTATCTATCGCTTGTCTCGGGCTGGCCGCGGCCGGCTGCAGCTCCTCCAGCTCCACGACTCCAAAGAGTTCCTCGAGCTCGAAGCACAGCGGCGACGTCGACGTGTTCTCCGCCGGGTCGCTCGACACCCTCATGACCAAGTCGGTCGGGCCGGCGTTCCACGCCGCGACCGGCTACACGCTGGTCGACACCTCGCACGGGTCGGGGACCCTCGCGGCCGATATCAAGAACAAGGTCGCGGTCGCCGACGTGTTCGTCAGCGCCTCGCCGGCGGTGGACAGCACCCTGATGGGCGCCAGCAACGGCAACTGGGTCTCGTGGTATGCGGCCTTCGCCTCGTCGCCGGAGGTCCTTGGGTACTATCCCAAGAGCAAGTTCGCCAAGGACCTGCAGACCATGCCGTGGTACAAGGTGATCACTATGCCCGGGTTCCGCCTTGGGCGGACCAACCCGTCCCAGGACCCCGGGGGCGTGCTAGCCGCCGAAGCCCTCAACGAGACCGCGGCGGCGCAGCATCTCCCGGCGCTGAAGACGCTTGCGACCGAGACGTCGGATGAGTACGCGGAAGACCCGGAGGAGGCCGACATCCAGACCGGGCAGCTCGACGCTGCGTTCATGTATGAGGCCGACGCCAACTCACAGAACAGCCCCTTCGTGAAGCTCACCGGCGTCAACCTCGCTGGCGACTACACGATCACGCTGGTCAACAAGGCCCCGCACATGGCTGCGGCCGAGGCCTTCATCAAGTTCCTCCTCGGCCCCACCGGCCAGAAGGAGATGAAGGCTGACAACTTCGAGATCGTCTCCCCGGCGAAGGTGACGGGATCCGGCGTGCCGAGCGCTCTCAGCAGCGTCTTGGGTTCGTGAACCCCGGCAGGGCGCCGCGCTCGCTTCGCTGGCTCGGCGCCCTGCTGGTTCTGTACTTGGCATATCCGGTCGGGGCCTTCGCTTACCGCGTCATTGGCGGGCATGGCGAAGGCTGGAACGTTCCCGGGCTCTGGTCGGCCCTGTGGGTATCGGTCGAGGGCGCCACGATCGCGCTGCTCATCGGGATAGTGACCGGCATCCCGCTGGCCCACGTTCTGGCCCACCGCCGAGGGTGGCTGTCCTCGGCCGTGGGCGTGGTCGTCCAGCTCCCGCTGGCCGTGCCGCCTCTCATCAGCGGCATCCTGCTGATCTATATCGTCGGCCCGTACACCTTCCTTGGCCAGCTCTCGGGGGAGCGGCTCACCCAGACGATGTACGGGGTCGTCATTGCCCAGTCGTTCGTAGCCACACCGTTCCTCGTCGTCGTGGCCCGCAGCGCCTTCCGCGCTGTCGACCCGTCCCTGGACGACGCGGCCGCCACTCTCGGCCATGGTCCGCTGGCCCGGTTCCTCCGGGTGGACGTGCCCGCTGCTTCGGACGGGATCCGCACCGGGATGATCCTCATGTGGCTGCGGGCCTTCGGGGAGTACGGAACGGTCGTGATCCTCGCCTACCACCCTTACAGCCTCCCGGTCTACGTCGACAACCTCTTCTCCTCCGGGCCGCTGTCGCTGGCTGAGGCCCCGACGATCCTCGCCTTCGGTGTCGCCGCGCTGGCGATCGTCGCCGTCCGCGTCCGGTGGCCGGCCCGCGTCCGTCGTCGGCCGGTCCCGGCGCCGCTCGCTCCCTCCCCGACGTCGCCGACGCCGGTGGGCTTCGACATCGACGTCGCCGTCGGGACGTTTCGCCTGCGGGTGGCACACCCGGAAAACAGCCATCGCGTGGCGGTCGTCGGGCCGTCAGGCTCGGGTAAGTCGGTCACGCTACGGGCCCTCGCCGGGCTGCTCGGGCCGGACGCCGGAACCGTGACCTACGGTGCTGCCGACGTGAGCCGCACCGCGCCACAGCAGCGCCGGGTCGGCTACGTCCCCCAGGGTTTCGGCCTAATCCCCGGACGCACCGTCTGGCAGCAGGCGGTCTTCGGCGTCCACGCAGATCCGGCACGGGCCTCCTGGTGGCTGGAGACCCTTCACCTCGACGGCCTCCTCGACCGTCTGCCGGAGCAGCTCTCGGGCGGGCAGCGCCAGCGGGCCAGCCTGGCCCGGGCGCTCGCCACCGATCCTCGGGTGGTGCTGCTCGACGAGCCGTTCTCCGCGCTGGACGCCCCGGTACGTGCCGAGCTCCGGCGGGAACTGCGCCGGCTCCAGCGAGACGCCAACCTCTCCACGGTCATCGTGACCCACGACCCGGAGGAGGCTGCGATGCTGGCCGACGAGATCGTAGTCCTGAGCGACGGGCAGGTGCTCCAGTCCGGCAGCTGCCGCGATGTATACCAGCGTCCGGCTTCGGTCGAGATCGGCCGCCTGCTGGGCATCGAGAACCTCTTTGAAGGCGTATCCAGCGCCGACGGTGTGCTTCTGGCCGGCCGGGACGACATCCCGGTCACCCTCGCCACGGCTCTGCCGGCCGGCGCCCGGTTGCTGTGGCAGGTGCCTCCCGAAGCCCTCCGGGTCCGCCCCGGACCATCGCCTTCGGGTACCCAAGGGCCGGCAGTCGACTTCGGTGCGGGCCGGGTGACCGACGTCGTCGACCTAGGGCGGACGGTCGAGGTGGTGGTGGTGTTGTCCACGGGTCTCGAGTTCCGTGCCCGGACCCTCGAGATGCCCGACCTCAGCGCCGGCGCCGCCTGCCGGGTAGAGGCCGACATGGAGGCGGTGTCAGTCTGGCCGGAGCCGACGAATACCGCCGGAAGTCGAGGTGATCCGGCACGTCTGGTCTGACTGATGGCGAGACGGCCAAGCCGGTCGACGGCAATCCAGCGCGGCGCAATTGCCACGGGCCTGGCCGTCCTGGTGACGTGCTTGCCGTAACCTGCTGTGGCCGTCTTGCTGCCCCTGGCTGCCAAAATCTGGAGCGCCCGTGTCCAAGGCCGACATCGAGGCTGACGGCCGCGAGTTCGTCCTCGATGCCGGCCAGGCGCTGTGGGAGGGCGAGATCGTGTGCGATGGCTGCACGCCATGAGCGGTAAGCAAGGAGGCTCGGGCAACGCCGACGACGGCCGTGCACAGCAGTCGGGTACCGGAGGGGCCGGCGCGCGGCTGCGGTCGGCCCGCCAGGCCAGGGGCTTTTCCCAGTATCAGCTGGCCAGGATGGCACGGGTTTCACGGCAGGCGGTCTCGGCGATCGAGGCCGGGCTGTCCGATCCGTCGCTGCGGGTCGCGCTGACGCTGGGCCGTGCGCTCGACATGACGGTGGAAGAGCTGTTCGGGTCGGCCATGCCCGAGCCGCCCGTGCCGGTGCGCCCGCTGGCGCCGCTCGGGGGTGAGGGCAGCCGAGTGTCGCTGGCACCGATGGGGGAGGCTCTTGTAGCGCTGCCCCTGTCCGGCGCCACCGTGACCCGTGCGGCGTTCGCGCCGGCTGACGGCCGGGTCAGCGGGCCGCAGGAGGTTATCCCGCTGGGGCCGCAGCGGCCCACGCTGCTGGTGGCCGGCTGTGATCCCGCGCTGCCGTTGCTGGAGCTGCCGCTGAGCCTCCTCGATCCGCCAGTGGAGTTCGCGTGGTGGCCCTGCGCCAGCCAGGAGGCGCTCGGCCTGGCCGCGGCCGGCCTCGTGCATGTGGCAGGCGTGCACCTGCGCGGACGGTCGGGCGACTACAACACGGGCCCGGCCGGGGAACTGCTGCCGCAAGGCGCCGAGGTGATCGGGTTCTGTTCCTGGCGGGAGGGGCTGGTGCTGCGGCCGGACATCGCCGACGGCATCAGCGGCCTGCGCGAGGTGGCCGGCCGGGGACTGCGCCTGGTCAACCGGGAGCCGGGCTCGGAGGCGCGCAGCGTGCTGGATCGCGAGCTGGCCGCGCTGGGGATCGACGTCGGCCGGCTGCCCGGGTACGGCACCCGGGCGACCGGGCACCTGCAGGTGGCCGCGGCCATCACCGCGGGTCTCGCCGACGTTGGCGTGGCCAGCGAGCCGGCGGCGCTTGCCTACGGACTGGCGTTCATCCCGCTCGCCGCCGAGCGTTTTGATCTGGTGATTCCGGCGGACCTGGCCGGCTCGCGGGAGGTGCAGGGCCTGATCAAGGTGCTCTCCTCGCGCTGGCTGCTCGACCAGCTGGCGAGCCTGCCGGGGTACGATCCCGCGCGGTGCGGCGAGCACGTCGCGACGCTCCCGCCGCGCGACACGGCGCGATCAGCAGCGCCGGGTTAGCTGGGCCGCCTCCTGGCCATCCGCAGGCGGGTGCAGTGCCTGACCGACATGCGGCCGTCCGGGAATCGCTCGAGGGCGATATCACCGATCTGTGACAGCAGCCGTTCGCGGCCGACCGCCGGCAGCCGGCCCACGTAGGACTTGCTCCGCTCGTAGGTCAGCCACTCGCCGACGCTCAGCGTCCGTACCCACAGGATCTCGGTCTCTGTGCCGGACTCGAAAAGGCCGACCTGATCGATGCGCTCGTCGGTCCAGCGGGCGTCGCGGTTGCGCCGGTCGTATCCGGGGCAGGCGGACTCCAGCAGAGTCTGATACGCGTCGAACCAGGACTCGCCGTCGGCCCACTCCTGGTTCCACCACGCGGCCCAGAACCCGCCGGGCCGCAGCACCCGCGCCATCTCGCGCGGTGCGTTCTCGTTGAAAAACCAGTGCCACGACTGGGCGAAGCAAGCGAGATCCACGCAGCCCCCGCGCAGCGGTGTCGCGTTCGCGTCGGCGAGCAGGAAGCACGCCTCGGGGCTGTGCTGCCGGGCCTTGCGGAGCATCCGCTCGCCAATGTCGACGGCCACGACCTGCGCTCCGCGCGCGGCGAGCTGCCGGGTGGCGATTCCCGTTCCCGCGCCGCCTTCCAGCACCAGCTTGCCCGCCAGCGGGCCGGCGGCTTGCTCCAGCGCCTGATAGACCCCATCGGGGTAGGACGGCCTGGCGGCGTCGTAATCTTCGGCAAGTACGTCGAACTGCGACCCCGCCATCTGCGCAGAGACCTCCTCAGTCAGCCGGTCTTTTCATCCTCTCGCCCGCCGGGCGCCGTCCAAGCGGTGGGGTGGAGTGGCGGCTGGGGCTGCGCGGGCAGGATCCGGCGGCTGGCAAGGGACTGCGCCGAGGGCAGCGAAGCTACGCCGTCGATGAAAAGCACTCGGCAGCCGCGCCCGCATACGGCAGGGTGTCTGACATGAGGCTGCTAGTGCTGGGCGGGACGCATCATGTCGGACGGGCGGTCGTTGAGACGGCCCTGGCACGCGGAGACGACGTCACTACCCTGAACCGCGGGCTGACCGGGCACCAGCCGCCGGGCGCGCGCGCCCTGCACGCCGACCGAACCGACCCGGCGGCGCTGCGCGCGGCGCTCGGCGACGAGTCCTGGGACGCGGTCATCGACACGTGGAGCTCCGCGCCCGCCGTGGTCGGTGACGCGGCGGCGCTGCTGGCCGGCCGGGCCGGGCACTACGGGTACGTGTCGAGCGTGTCGGTCTACCGGGACCCGCTCCCCTGCGGAGCAGACGAGAGCACGCCGACGGTGGACGCCGACCCGGCCAGCACCGACGGCAGCGACTACCAGGCGGCCAAGCGAGGCGGCGAGCTCGCCGCGCTGGCGGCGTTCGGCGAGCAGGTGCTGCTGGCCAGGGCGGGCCTCATCCTCGGGCCGTACGAGATCGTCGGCCGGATGCCGTGGTGGCTGCGGCGGATGGAGCGCGGTGGCGACGTGCTGGCCCCCGGTCCGCGCGACATGCCGCTGCAATACATCGACTGCCGCGACCTCGCCGCGTGGATGCTCGACTCCGCCGACCGCGGTCTCGCCGGGGCGTACAACACCGTCAGCCGGCGCGGCCAGGCCACGATGGGCAGCCTGCTCGAGACCGCCAGGGACGTGACCGGATCGGGCGCCAACCTGGTCTGGGCCCCACCCGAGGTGATCGTGGCCGCGGGCATCCAGGGCTGGATCGAGCTGCCGGTCTGGGTGCCGCCGGAGGGCGAGGACGCGAGCGTTCACGACATCGACGTCTCCGCGATCTACGCGACGGGCCTGGCGTGCCGGCCGGTCGAGGAAACAGTCGCCGACGCGTGGCGCTGGCTGCAGGAGGAAAACTGGCAGCCCACGCCGCGCCCGGGACGGCCGGAGCACGGCCTGAACCCGGACGTCGAGCGGAAGGTCCTGGCCGGCCTGGCTGGCTAGCGGCGCCCGAGCCGCCTCGGCGTGTTCACCTTCTCCGGGGCGACCTTGAGGATCACGCGCCCCTGGGGGCCGATCGGGTTGCGGTAGTCGCTGCCGACGTACTTGCGGGACAGCTCGTCGATGTGCTCGCGCGCCTCGGCTCCTTCCACGGTGCCGACGACCCGGCCGCGCACCTCGGACCAGTCCCACGGGTCCTGATCGGAGTGGATCAGCACCGTGATCCGCGGGTCCCTGCGGATGTTCCTGGCGCGCTGGCGCTGCGGCTCGGTGTTGACGAGCAGGTGCTCGCCGTCGGTGTCCACCCACGTGAGCAGCGCCTGCGGCTGGCCATCCGGCATCAGCGTCACCACCGTGGCCAGGTTCTTGCCCTTGGCCAGGCGCACGGTGTCCTCGTCGAGCGGCATCTTCTCTCTCCTCAGCTGGTCAGTGGCCGAACACCGGAACGATCATGCCGCGGGCGATCGTGTGGAAACGGAGGTTGAACCCGGCCACGGCGGGGGAGACGTCCGAGTCGATCCCCAGCTTCTCGGTGTCGAGCGCGTGCACCGCGAAGACGTACCGGTGCGGCGGGTCGCCCGCTGGCGGCGCCGCGCCTCCGAAGTCCTTGGTCCCGTAGTCGTTCCTGACCGAGAAGGCGCCCTCGGGCAGGCCGGGGCCGCCGTCGCTGCCCGCCCCGGTCGGCAGTTCGGTCACGGACGCCGGTATGTCGATCACCAGCCAGTGCCAGAATCCCGATCCGGTCGGGGCGTCGGGGTCGTAGCAGGTCACGGCGAAGCTCCTGGTCTCCGGCGGGAAGCCGGACCAGCGCAGCTGAGGCGAGATGTTCTGGCCGCTCATCCCGAACGAGTTGTATACCTGGGCGTCGCCCATCTGCTCGCCATCGCTGACGTCGTCGCTCACCACCGTGAACGACGGCACCTCGGGGTGGAAGTCGTAAGGCAGCGGTGCGCGTTCGGTCATTGTTCCTCCTCGATGCTCGGCCGGCGTCGGCGATGCCAACGCTACTCATGTGAAGCGCCGCAATCGCGTGCAACCCTGAAGCGTGCCGCGGCCGCTACGGTGGACCGCAGTATTCGCGCCAGCGAAGGGTCAGCACACGAGTGAGGATGGCACGGCGGTCACCGGCGTCGGTGCGGCGCGTGCTGCGGCGCGGGCTGCTCGCCGCGATGCTCGTCGGCGCGACGCTCATCCCCGGCTACGCCCTGACTTCGGTGTCGCCGCCGTGTCCGGCCGGGCGCTGCGCTCCGCAGGGCGCGGTCCGCTGGACCCGCAGGCTGTCCGGGTCGTGGGTAGCGGAGGGCGGCATCACCGGCACCGTGCCCGCCACCGGGCAGGCCTACGTCTCGGCAGGCCCCCAGGTGGCTGCCGTCGGCTACGGCATGAGCGTCTACGCGTTCGACGTGCGGACGGGGCGGCCGCTCTGGGCCGCGCCGCTGACCGGCTTCCCCGCCGGGGCGTCGATCGTCTCGGTCCGGTCCTGGCAGCGGGTGGTGACCGCGGGGGTAGATTTCACCGATGCCCGGAGCGGCCAGACCGCGCGCGAGGAAGTGGTCCTGTCCGGCCAGACGGGCCAGCGACTGCGCGGCTATCCGGCGACGGCCTACGGCGGTGCGGTCGCCGCCGACCGCAGCCGCACCGTGATCGTCGGAAACACGTCGGTGGCGAGCTATGACAACGCCTCCGGCAAGCGGCAGTGGAGCAGGCCGACCGGGCGGGTGCCGCAGGCGTGGCGGGTGGACGGCAGCAGCCTGCTGGTGACGGTGGCCGCCGGCGGGTACCTGGGCAGCGCGCCAGTGACCGCGCTGCGCCGGATCAACCTCACGACCGGCTCCGAGCGGCTGATCCGCGCCCCGCACGGCTCGTTTGACGGAACGCTCAGCGCCGCGCTCGACGGCGTGGCGGTGTTCTCGGCCAGCGGGGGGCTCAGCGCGTACAGCGAGGCGACGGGGGGACTGCTGTGGCACCGGGCCGGCGCCACGGCGCAGGGCGAAGACCTGGTGCGCAAGGTCCTCTACATATCCGGCGGCTCCGGGGCGGCCGGGCTGACCGGCGTGAACCCGCGCACCGGCGCGGCCGTCAGGGGAACGTCGGT
>Ga0335073_10013750_pt1 | contig 11351 bp, 11 predicted proteins | sample Lox_Sample_22_FD_207093 | JGI IMG/M metagenome (GOLD analysis project Ga0335073, IMG submission 207093) | Soil microbial communities from Loxahatchee National Wildlife Refuge, Florida, United States - Lox_Sample_2.2 | ecosystem: Environmental > Terrestrial > Soil > Wetlands | place: USA... | reverse complement strand
GGCGCCGGGCGGCAGATCCGGTACCCAGCCGAGTTCACCAGGAGGCACCACCATGACCGGCGAAACCATCAGCGCAACCACGATCATCAACGCCCCAGCCGAGGCGATCTTCGCCGTACTCGCGGACCCCGCCAGGCACGCCGCGATCGACGGCACCGGGTGGGTCCGCGAACCCATTGACGGCCAGCACCTGACGGAGGCGGGCCAGGTGTTCCGGATGGCCATGCACAACGACAACGTCCCTGGCGGGCACTACCGGATGGCCAACCGGGTGCAGGTGTTCGACCCGCCACGCGCCATCTCCTGGGAGCCGGGCATGGACACCGGTGATAGCAACCCGCAGATCGTCGGCCACGTCTGGCGCTACGACCTGGCCCCTGCCGGACCATCCGGGACCGAGGTCACCCTCTCCTATGACTGGTCAGCGGTCCCCGGCTCCCTCCGCCAGCGACTCCCATTCCCATTCCCCCCGTTCGCCCCCGATCACCTGACCAACTCGCTGGCTCACCTCGCCGAACTGGTCACCGGGTAACCGGCCAGCAGGCCGGCCAGCCCCTGCCCCCGGCTCACAGGGCCGCCGGCGGCGCGGGCGGACAGTTCATTCCAGATACCGAGGAACTGGCGGTGCACAAGAACCCGGAAAGCTGGCTTGGCCGACGGCGCGGTCAGGATGGCCCGCCGCTGCGGATCCGGAAGCGCCCGGGCGGTCGTGCGCCACTCCCGCAGGCACCTCTCGACGGGCCCCGCGTCGCGGGTCGCTTCCGCAACGACAGCGCGTCGCGGAGTTCTTCGAAGAACTCCGCCCGAGCGCACAACCTCCGCCGGGGATCTGGGTCCTCGGCCGTCCGCTCACAATTCGGTCCACAACACGTGTTCCATTGGATAGGGGCACGTTCTAACTCTGAAAACCCAGCGGCCGCGAGCTCACTATTGAAACAATGATGCCGCTATGGTTGACTGCGCTGTTATGGTTATTGCAACATAGGGCGCCGTGGGGCTTAAGTCGTTGGGTCCGCCCTTCCGAGTAGTAACCCTCGGTGGTCCGTGGAGGTCTGATGTCGAACGCTCGCCGTTTCCTCGAGAAGCTCGCCTTGGCAGAGGAAGCGCGTCGTCCGATCCCCGAGATGACACCGCGATGCGAACACCGTCGTCTTTGTGTGGGAATGGCCACCTTCGACGACTTTGATGGCGTCTGGTTCACTATCCAGGCAATCCGGCTTTATCACCCCGAGGTAGCCGACAAGCTCGCATTCCTAATCATCGATAACCACCCTGAGGGCACAGCGGCGACCAGCCTCAAGGCTCTGGAAGATTGGGTTCCATTCCTCAGGTACGTGCCGTTCCGGGGCTATCGCGGCACCGCGGTGCGTGATCTGGTCTTCCGCGAGGCGGACGCGGACATCGTATGCTGCGTGGACAGTCACGTCCTCATCCAGCCCTGCGGGCTGGCCGCGCTAACCCGCTGGTTCGAGGACCACCCTGACAGTAGCGACCTGATCCAGGGCCCGCTGCTGGACGACCGGCTCGGTGGGCCGAGCGCGAGTCACTTCAATCCGAGCTGGGGCGCGGCAATGTACGGGCAGTGGGCGCTCGACGAACGCGCCGCCGAGCCCGGTGGAGAGCCATTCGAGATCGGGATGCAGGGTCTGGGGCTGTTCGCGTGCCGCCGCGAGGCATGGCCCGGCATCAACCCCCGGTTTCGCGGATTCGGCGGTGAGGAAGGATATCTGCACGAGAAGGTACGGAGGGCAGGCGGCCGGGTTCTGTGTCATCCCGCGCTGGGGTGGGCGCATCGATTCGGGCGCCCTAATGGGGCTCCGTACCACCCTTCATGGGAGGACCGCCTTCGCAATTACCTCATAGGCTGGAGCGAGATCGGCTGGGACACCGCCAGCGTTGAGTCTCATTTCCGGGAGGAGTTCGAGGGGGCCGGAATGGCCTCGAACTTCGCCGACGTCCTGGAAAAGACGGCCCGTGAAGTGGCAAGCCCGCTCAGTTTCTTCGACGGGATCTTCTGCCTGAACCTGGACAGCGACACGGAACGCTGGGCGCAGGCCCGGCGCCGACATGAACACCTCGACATCGCCTGGCAAGTTGAGCGGTTTTCCGCGGTGGCGACACCTGAGAATCACCACCGCGGAAATGCCATGTCCTTCCGTCAGATGGTGGCCGAGGCGCAACGGCGTAACTACGAGCACGTGCTCATACTCGAAGATGATGCCGTGTTCATCGACAACACCGTAGCCGTGATGAAAGCCGCCGCCACCGAGCTGGCCGACCTCAAGTGGGACGTGTGCTTCCTCGGCGCATGTGTGTGGTCGCAGAAATTCCCTTTCCTGCCCGGCAGCGAGGTACTGCAGGAATGCGGCCCGGTCACCTGCACCCATGCGGTCGCGGTGCACCGCCGCGCGTACGACCGCATCCTCGCGGACATCCCGGTTGCCGGCGAGGAATTCGACCAGTGGCTCAGCGAGTCGTTCGCGTGCGATCAGTACCTAAGGAGACGGATCGCGGACGGCACCTTCCAGGCTGTCATCACCTCACCGCGCGTAGCGTCACAGCCAGCCTTGCTCCACTATGACGATGCCGATCATGAACTCGCGGAACGCTACGTAATCTGACACCCAGTTCACCGTGCGCGGAAGGCTGGGGAGGAGGCGAACGCAGTCAGATACGCCTGCGCACCACTCCGCAGCCGAGGGCAACCCCTGGATCCCCCAGCCCGCCTTACAGGCAACCCTGCCCGTAATCCGCTGCCGATCGCGCACCAAGGATTACAAAACCAGGTAAGCCTATTCAATTACCCGGTTCTCTCCTTGCAGAACATCGAACCACCACCTCGGATGATGTCTACGGAACCGGTGGTGGTGGTGATGGTGGTGCATAAACGGCGGCGTTGTGGTCGGCGCTGGCGTTGTCGTCGGCGCTGGCGTTGTGGTCGGCGCTGGCGTTGTCGTCGGCGCTGGCGTTGTCGTCGGCGCTGGCGTTGTCGTCGGCGCTGGCGTTGTCGTCGGCGCTGGCGTTGTGGTCGGCGCCGCGGTGGTGGTCAGCGCTGGCGTTGTGGTCGGCGCCGCGGTGGTGGTCAGCGCTGGCGTTGTGGTCGGCGCCGCGGTGGTGGTGGTCTCGCACGAGGGCCCGGCCAAAGCGGTACCCTGGTCTGCCAGTGTCACGACGGCGGGAACCACGAAACCTGCCACTGCCATCTTCTTGATAAAGGCTCGGCGGCCTATGCCCGATCCACCCTCTGGATTTCCGCCACGTTCATCGCTCATCGGTACCCCCCGGCCCCGGTTTTAGTGACGCTGGGCAAGCCTAGCAGGGGAGAATTACTCGACGCAATACTACGGCTACCCTACGTATTGTCCGGTCGCCCGGACTATATCCGCATGCTTCATACGATGACGCCCTTCGACCACAAGTCGGCAAGGCAGTTCTCGGCCACGCGATCGGGAACCTCGGCAAGGCCGAAAGCCCCGGCAAGTTGCCCGCTGATTTCAGGCACAGTGTTCTCGCCATCGCACAGTTCGAACACGATGGCCGCCGTGTTGTTCAGGTGGTGAACGCACTCCGGTTGAGATTGGTAAACCACGAGCCCGTCGTCCACCTCGTGGACCTCAAGGCCTTCCGCCCGGACCGGACGTTCAGGCAGCACGCCCCCGGCCGGAGACTCAGACGCCACCACGCCAGACCCCAGTCCGACCTCGGAGACCTGCGCGTCCCCGTCGGCCTCCGGGTACAGCGGCTGCAGCCTCACCTTGATCCGCTGCTTAGCTGCAACCGCCAGGACGCCCTTGCCATCCAGCGTCAGCACCCCGACCTGCACGCCTGCCGACCCGCCGCCGGTGCGGGTCACCGCGACCTCGAAGTCCAGCTCCACCGGCCCGGTCCGGAACTGTACCGGCTGGCCTAGACCCGCCGCCTGCGCCGAACTCAGCTCACGACGCACCGCCGCGATCGTGTCCGCCAGACTCGGCAGATCGCCGTCTCCGTCACCCACGCCACTACACCCCTCCCCAGGCGTCGTCCCTGACACCGTTACCGTACGTCATCCCGAGTGCCCGGGTGGAGGCATCTCAGGGTGCTACACCGAGGTGAGTCCGCCGCCCAGCCGTGGCCAGACCAGCCTCGTTGATGGCCAGGGATCTGCGGTCCTGCGTCACGGGTTTTCGCCATACCTGCAAATTTGGGCACATTCCCGCCAACCGGTTATTGCCGGAACCCAGCCGAGGTCCTCACCAATCCTGCAAAAGGGATCCGCACGCGGGTCATCCTGCATCCGGATAATCACGATCACGGAATTCGCGGCAGAGTCGAGTAACGTGATCGTCGACAAAATAGAGACCCGCTGGAATACGCTTACATCATGTATCACGACAGCGTCGGCAGGGAGTTCCGGGCTGACGCTGGTCCGCTCGGGAAGCGGCCGCAGGCCCCCACGGTCCCCCAGCCAGCCCGGCGGGGCGCGGCCTCGACGGTGGCCGCGGCCCGCACACCGTCCCAGGACGCGGCGCAAGAACCCGTCGGCGGCCAAGACGCCCGAGCCACACCGGACCGGTCGGGAGTCGTGGTGCTGGGCATGCACCGCAGCGGCACCTCTGCGGTCACCCGGGCGCTCAACCTGCTCGGTCTGAGCATCTGCCCGCCGACCGACCTGATCGGCGCCCATCCGACCAACCCGACGGGGCACTGGGAGAGCCGCACCCTCGTCGAATGCAACAACGCGATCCTCAAGGCGGCCGGCGCACGTTCCTGGTGCCCGCCCCCGCCCGGCCCGGCATGGATCAGCACACCGCCAGTACAGGACCTCATCCCGTTGTGCCGGGCCGCGTTCCGGGCCGTCCACCCCAGCCCGCCGTGGGTGTGGAAGGACCCGCGGACTTGCCTGACCGCCGACCTGTGGCTGCCCCTGCTGCAGGCCCCGCCCGCGATCGTGCTGGTCGCCCGCGAGCCGCTGCAGATCGCCCGCTCGGTAAACGCCCGCGACAGCTTCGCGCTGCCGCTCTGCCTGGCGCTGTGGGAACGCTATCTGCGCGAGGCGATGCGCAGCGCCGTCGGCCTGCCGGTCTGGGTGACATGGTTCGACCAGTTGCTCGACCACGCCCAGGGCTGGGCAGCCGCCGCCGCGCGGTTCCTCGGCAACATCGGAATCCGGCCGGTCGGCGGCGCCGCCGATCCGTCGGCGGCGGCCAGGGAGCTTGACCCGCGACTGCGTCACCATGGTGAGCACGACACCGAGAACCACCTGCTCTCCACCGAGCAGCACCGGTTGCGCGATCTGCTGCGCGAGCTCACCGGCGTCCATCCCTCGTTCGCGCTGCCGAAGCTGCCCGAGGAGACCGCCAGCAACGAACAGTACTTCGCAGCTGTCCGACCGTCCTAGCCCCGGGAATTCACGCCGCCGTGTGAGCTGTTCGGTGCGGCAACTATAGAAAGCGCTCCTGACCTGGGACGCCGTAGCGCCTCCACGCACTGCTGCGGCACGGCGCTTGCGGATCAGCAGATGGTCGCCGAAGGCGACGCCGCGCTGCAGAACGCTCTGGCTGCGGATCGCCCTGGCGTCAGTCCGCTACGGGCAGCGACACCAGGCCAGCGCGCGGGAATGCCCGGCCGCAAGCCGTCGGGGCCCGGTCAGGGCGGCGGGCGCGGCAGAATGAGCGTAACGTCCGGCGTGACACGCAACCGCGTCGTCGCGGCGCCGGTAAACGCCTCGGGCCGCGGAGACGCGCCAGCACGATCGTAGGGCAGCCGGGAGGCCAGCATGGCACGGTATCCGCTTATCGGCTACCTCGCCTGGGCGGTGCTCCTCGGCGCCCTGTTTGCCTGGGAGGGCCTGGCGCTGGCGCGGGTGACCGGCGTTCCCAGCCTCGGCGACGTCTTCCGCGTCATCACGCGTTACCGGGTCGGGCGGTGGGCGCTGTTCGCGCTGTGGCTGTGGACTGGCTGGCACTTTTTCATCCGCGGCTGGCACTTCTTGCTCCGGGCCTGAGATGGAGGACGTGCCATGCTGATGGCGCCGGTGACCGTCATGGCCGCCTCGGCGGACCGTCAGGCGCTGGTGCCGATGGCCGCCGGTTACCTGATCCTCATGTCGGCGCTTGCCGGTGGCCTGTACCGCCTGTACCGGCCACCAGCCACGCAGGCTGAGCCCGGGCAGCCACCCGGACCCAGCCCGGCGGGCTCCCGGCCGCGCAGCGGCTGGGCCGTGCAGGCCGGGCACGTGATCGGCACCGTCGTCTGGGGGTACCTGCTGCTGATGGCCGTCGTGGTTGCCTATTACTACGGGGTCGCGCGGGTCGGGCCCGGGTTCCTGGAAGATGCGGTTACTGGCAACGCGCTGCTGATAGGACTCGCTGCGCCGGTGTTCGCCGCAGCGTCATGGCTGGCCGGGCGGCTGCGACGACGGCGCGGCCGCCCGGCCGGCGATCCGCCGGTACCTGGTGACCTGCTCCCGCGCCGGGAAGCCGGCACGGCACGGCATCTGCTCATCGGCTATCTCGCCTGGGCGGTGCTCTTCGGCGCCGTGTTCGCCTGGGAGGGCCTGGCGCTGGCCCAGGTGACCGGCGTTCCCAGCCTCAGCGACGTCGTCCGCGTGATAATGCGCTACCCGGCCGGGCGGTGGGCGCTGTTCGCGCTGTGGCTGTGGGCTGGCTGGCGCATCTTTGTCCGCAGATGGCAGTTCTTGCTCCGGACCTGAGCTTGTTATTTAAACCCGTCTGCCTGTTCCCGCTTACTACCGGCGACGGATACGTTCGCGCCGTGCTCCGAGAAGTTCTGGGCGACGCCGAAGCCGGTACCGGTCGTGCCCCCGAAGGCGAGCGTGTGCTTTGCGGTGAAGTCCAACGTCAGCGCCATGGTGACCGCTCCATTCTTCGAGACATGGTCACGGGTTCATCAGGTAGGCGCCGGAGAGCGCCTTCACCTGCTCCCACACCCGCTCGAACCGGCCGGTGTCGATGACCGGCTTGCGCACGTTGGCCAGGGCCCACTGCTGCTGGGCCTCGGTGGAGGACGCCTTGCCATGCAACTCGACCGCGAGCGCCGAGGAATCCCGGACAAAGACCTCGAAGATCGTGTCGAGCACGTCGGGGTCGAGCCCGGTCAGCCTGGCCTGCTCGAGGATCAGCTGAGCATAGACGATCAGCGTGAACAGCTGTCCGAGCACCAGCCGGAAGTCCAGGTCCTGCTGTTGCCCGGCGTCCGGCGCCGCGGTCCGCAGCAAGGTCGTGAAGCCCTCCGCCTGCTCCCGGAACCGTGCGACGTTGGGCAGCCCGGCAAACGGCTCGAAGGCCAGTCGCCAGTTGGCGAAGGTGACGTTGCCCAGGCCGCGCGCCGGACCCTGGCGGAACAGGAACTCGTCATCGACCGGGTCCCGCCGGGTAGGCACCGGTGGTTGCCCGGCCGGCGCGAACAGGTAGTTGGGCATGAACTTCAAGATCAGCGCGAGATTGACGTGCACCGTGCCCTCGAGCTTGGCCGGCGCGCCGATGTCCTTGCCCGCGCCGCAGAAGTACGTGTCGCGCTCGAATCCCTTGGCGGCGATGACGTCCCACAGCAGCCCGATCACTTTCTCGCCCTCGGTGGTCATCTTCATCTTGGTGACGGGGTTGAACAGCAGGTACCGGCGATCTTGCGGGCTGGCCGCCCGGAAGTAGTCGATTGCGCGGTCACCGAACGCCTTCATCGCGATCAGCCGCGCGTATGCGTCCACAAGGGACCGGCGCACGTGCGGAAAGTCGGTGACGCGCCTGCCGTAGAGGATGCGGTTATGGGCATGGGCCACCGCCTCGTACATCGCATGCTCGCTCATGCCGACGGAGGCGAACCCGATGTTGAACTTGCCGACGTTCACCGTGTTCAACGCGGCATCGAAGGCCGCTTGCCCGGTATGCAGCACATCCTGCGCGCCCACCGGGTAGTTCTCCAGCCGGAACTCGGACACGAACATCTGCGCCTGGACGATGTTCTTGACCAGCCGGTAGCTCTCGTGCTGGCTGTCCGCCGCGAAGAACACGTACCCGTCCGGACCATCTACGTCCGACCGCCGGCCGAACACCGAGACCATGCGGGCCACATTGCCGTTACCGATGTAGTACTTGCCGCCCGTGGCCCGGAAACCGCCCCTTCCGTCCGGGGTCAGCACCATGTCGGTGTGGTAGATGTCGGCTCCGTGTTCGCGCTCCGACAGCCCGAACGCGAACACGGCACCGTCGTCGAGCCACTGGGCCGCGCGGCGGCGGGCCGAGGCGTTGCCGCTCTGCCAGATCGGCGCCAGGCCGAGGATGGTGACCTGCCAGGCGTACCAGTAGTCCAGGCCGTAGAAGGCCAGGATCTCACTGAACGCCGAGATCCTGCTGGTGTCCCAGCGCTTGTCGCGGTCGCCGTCCGCCTCGCGCGCCTGCGTGCCCATCGTCGCGAACAACCGCTCCCTGGCGACGAACTCCAGGAAGTCGGCGTACCAGAGGCACTCGCGGTAGTTCTCGAGCAGCTTTTCCTTGCCCCGGTCCTCGAACCAGTCGATGGTTGCCCTGAGCAGCCTTCTGGTCACGTCGTCGAAATGGGACGGGTCGTACGTGTGCGGGTTGAACAGAAGCGACTCGGCGGCACCGTGCTGTTCTCCCGTGTTGGCCTCGCCCGAAGCGCTCATCGCCGCCTCCTCGCACGGGTGACGACCGATGACCCTACCGCCCACGGTCGCCGCGGCATCAGGCTCGGCAGGCCATCTTCGGTCGTCCCGATTAGGCTACTGCCCTGACCGGGCTGTCCGGTGGCTGTCCAGGGTGTGCCTGGCACGATCACCTCACCGTCCCGGCGGCTCGCCGGGTTGCCGGCGGGTCCGGCCGTGGCGCCAGCCCAGCCCTGCCTGGCCCGGTCCACCGGGCAGGGCACCAGCGTCCGCGGGACCATGCTGCCCGCGGCCTGGCGGCAACCGAAGGGGAACCAGGCACGGGAGATGCCGCGTCCAAGGGGCATCAATCCCCCCGGCCCGCAGGAGCAGTCATGCTGAACCGGACCGCGGTCAGCGCGGCGCTGACCGGACTCGCGCTCACCGGGGCGCTGTGCGCCTGCGGCAGCGCCACCCAGGAAAGCGGTCCCGCGGGGGCAGGCGCGGGCACGCCGTCATCCACGACCGCGCCCGCCGGGCCGTCCTCGCCGGGCCGCAGCAGGTCCCCGGCACCGGTCTCGGCAGCGCCGGTCATCTTCGCGGTCCGGCTCGGCCCCGGCTTCCAGCCCCGCACGCTGCGGATATCACCCGGCCAGCAGTTCGTCGTGACCGTGGACTCCACGGTCAGGGCCAGCGGCCCCGACGTGCCCGGCTCGTGCCCGGGCACCACTACCCGGATCGACGGCGGCATGCTGACCATGCACTGCACGTCCGGCGTCTTCTACTACACCGCGCAGCGTCCCGGCACCGCCGAGCTGATGGCCACGGTGCGGCCCCGCTGCGCCCGGGGCAGCATGTGCCCGCAGTGGATCGCCGAAGCCACGCTCAAGATCACGATCCTGTGACCGTGCAGTCAACGCTGTCCGGGCGGCGCTTGCCGGCCTGGGCGCAGCCGGAGTTCCGGCAAGTTACCGGCCCTGTCGATGAGCTCTTCCTGGCCAGGACACTCCAGGACCCATGCGCCGATCCGGGTGCGCCGTGGTGGGAACAGTGGATACCCGTCCGGTGAGCATGACGGGAACCCGGGAGTAACGTGCTGGCGCCGGGGCGCTCCAGCGGGTCAGGCCAGCTCGCTCGGGATGCGGCCCGGCTGACCGTCAGTCACCGCCGCGATTACAACAAGAACCAGCAACGAAAATCGCCGCCGATCTGGACGGTCACCGGATCGCCTGGCGTCTGTTCACCTGTCCATCGGTAAGGGCGGCGCGATCGGGGCCGATCGCAGGGAGCCGGCCCCAGGGGGCCCCTTCCAGTGGGACATCATCAGGCCGAATCGACGCCAAGGCCTGGCGGCGCTGCCCGCGCCGACCCACCTGGTCGTCCAGCCTCGTGGGCTAGCTCCCGCCGGGGTGAGCTTGTCCGGGCGCGGGATGAGCGTCCCGGTCGCCGCCGACCGCTTCTCAGTGGTGGAACAGGCGGAGGCCGGTTTGAACGTGGGCGATGCTGTGCGCGGCCGCGCTGTCGGCGACTTCGCTCGCGCGGGTTGACCCTCCGGGTTCCACGATTGTGGTGACGCCCGCGGCCGCGGCGTGCTCGACGTTGTCGCGGAAAGGCAGGTACCCGTCGGAGGTCATCGTGACGCCGCTGAGGGTGGCGATCCACTCCTCCCTCCAGGTCGCATCTTCGTAGCGGCTGCGTGCCTCGGTGCCGAACAGGGACTCAAATTCTGTGATCTGCGCTGCGGTCATCTCCTGGCCGGCGTACCTGATCTGCCAGTTGAGGCGGTCCTGCCGGCCCATGCCGCCGACACCGGGCAGCTCATCGACGAACGGGTGCCTGCGCAGCCGCCAGGTGCGCGCCTTGGCGCCCGCGAGCCGCACGCAGTCAACGCGGTTCTGCTGCCCGGCGCCGATCCCGATGACGGCCCCGGCGCGAACGAGGGCCACCGAGTTTGACTGGGTGTAGCGCAGGGTCACCAGCCCGAGCAGCGCGTCGGTCCGGGTCGTCTCGTCGAGGGTGCCGTCGTCGGGCAGCACCGCGGCGACCGGCACGGCGTCACGGTCCTGCTCGATCGTGACGCCCAGGACCTCGCGTCGTTCCCGGGCGGGCGGCACTCGCCCGGGGTCAGCTTCGAGGACGAGGAACCCGCCGCCGCGCTTCGCCGCGAGGACCCCGACCGCGCCCGGCTCGAATCCCGGCGCGATGACCGCGTCGCAGATGACCGTGCGCAGGAACTCCGCGGTGTCCAGGCCGACCGGCCGCGACAGCGCGGCGACGTCTCCGAACGACGACTTCGGGTCCGCGTCGCGTGCCCGGACGTAGGCCGACAGCAGGCCGCCGTCCCCGACTTCGTCCACTCGCCAGATTCGTGCCGCCGTCGCGTCGACGGCGCCGGCGAGCGCCGCGCCGGCCGGCGAGACGTGCTTGAACGATGCGGCCGCGGGCTTGCCCGTCGCGGCGTCGGCCTCGCGGACGAGCTCGAAAGCGTTCAGCGCGTCCAGGTAGTTGATCATCGACGGTTCCCCGTTGATCACTCGCGGGCCGTGGCCTGCGACGATCGAGGCGGACTGGTGCGGGTTCATCCCGTATCGCATCGGCGTTTCCCTTCGGTTGCTGCCAAAGGGACACCCAGGCGGTCGATGCCACTCGTTCGCTCCACGCCGGTCACATCCGGCTTCGCCAGTCGCGATATCTACGGTACTGTCACGAGCCTTCGCCCGGCTACCGGCTCGAGCCGGAGGTCCGCAAC
>Ga0335073_10013749_pt1 | contig 11351 bp, 8 predicted proteins | sample Lox_Sample_22_FD_207093 | JGI IMG/M metagenome (GOLD analysis project Ga0335073, IMG submission 207093) | Soil microbial communities from Loxahatchee National Wildlife Refuge, Florida, United States - Lox_Sample_2.2 | ecosystem: Environmental > Terrestrial > Soil > Wetlands | place: USA: Florida... | reverse complement strand
CCGGCAGAATCTCATAGACCGCAATAACGGCCATGTAGATCGTGGCGTTGATGAACACGTGGCCGAAGAAATAGATCATGTTCTTCGCCGCGAGCGCATTGAAGGTGAAGCTCGGCACGTAGAGATTGACAAGCGAGACGACGAGCACCACCGCTCCAAGGAGGATGCCGAGGATGTTGACGATCAACACCATGGTCGAGGCGGTCACGGCCGGTGGCGGCCCCTCGCTTTCGGGCGCCAAGCCGAAAGCGACTTTGGCGCCGAGCGCGGTACCGAGTCCGCCATAGACCGACAGAATGCCGCGGGCGATGTCGAGGTGCAGAAGCAGAAAGCCGACGCCGATGAACAACAGGCCGAACATGTAGGCGGCCGCGGCATTGACCGACCAAAGTTCGCCCGAATGCGCCGGCAGCGGGAAGAGGAAAGTCCAGCCCGCGCCGAAACCGCCGATGAAGCCTGCGCCGAGGATCAGCACCGCGCCGATCAGGAAAAATACCAGATTGACGATGAACACCGCTGTCGTGACCGGCACGTGGCGGCGCACGAAGTACCACATTACCGCGGCGCCGCTTAAGCCGGCGATACCGACCATGCCAGCGCCGTGCATGGTCATGATTACATAAAAGAAGTCGGGCGAGACATCGAGCCATTGCGCCTGCGCGAGCCGCATGGTCAATCCGAGCAGCATCATGATTAGCAGGACAAGGCCGCAAACGACGACGTAAGCGAGGACGGCGGCGCGGGCGCTGATCCCGCCGCGAGACTGTATGGCTTGAACCGTCATGGCGCTCTCCTTGGATCAGCCGGTCAATGCGCGGCGACTCTGATGTCCGCGTTCATTTCATGGTGCGCGACGCCGCAATATTCGAGGCACAGCACCCGATAAGTGCCGGGCCGAGTAAATGTGTAGCGGAGCACGTTGACGTAGCCGGGCATCGCCTGAACTTGAGCAACGATGCGCATGTCCGGATCGTAAAGCGCGAAGCCGTGGTTCACGTCTTTGCTGCTAACGTGGAATTCCGCGGTCTGTCCGACCGTAAAAGTGTTCGGCGATATGGTCCACGCCCATTGTTCGGCTACGGCATCGACCGGCTGTATCGCCGCGCCGGACGAGGTCACAGAGAGGCTCGACACGTAGGGGAGCTTGCCCAGCGTGTCGTAGTTCACTCCGATCAGAACGATGATCGCAAGCCCAAACAGCCACGTCCGCGCCCGGTATGCCGAAGCCACCATCGGTCCGTAGTCGGCGAGCGCGGTGTTGGCGCCAACCGCGACCCAGGCGAACAGCGCGGCGAGCACGCCCATGAGGACGATTGAAACTGTCCACACCACTTCCTGAACCATGACGCCTCCCCTTTGCGGTTCAACGGGCGCGCATTTCATGCGCCAGATGCAACTTAGTGCCAGCGCAGGTCGGAGCGGCCGGCACGAAAAAGCATGGCTTTATAGGCGGGCGGTTCTGGCGATTCCTTCGGCGCATGCCGCCGTGACGGGCTGCATGCTTTAAGATGTATTTTGTATGCATGTTATGCCTGAAGTTTGGCCGGGTCAACGGTGTGATGGTCGCACCTGGCGGGGAGAGAGCCGTTGCGACGCGGCTTGCCCGCACGAGCGGGCATTCGCGCGCAAACGCCCGCATTTGATCTAAAGCAAGGCGACGCGACAATTTTGCGCCTACCTGCACCTCGACAAGTTGACTGGAACCACTCTAAAAAGAGCGCGCGGCTTCAAGCACAGCCGGCGGTCCGCGGGGTTTCATGGATTACAATTACAATAAGTATTTTACCGACGCGCTCGGGCGATTGCGCAACGAGCGGCGCTATCGGGTGTTCGCCGATCTTGAGCGTATTGCCGGGCGCTTTCCGCACGCGATCTGGCATTCGCCGCAGGGCGCGAAGGAAGTCGTGATCTGGTGCTCCAACGATTACCTCGGCATGGGACAGCATCCAAAGGTGATCGGCGCCATGGTGGAGACGGCGGCCCGTATGGGCACCGGCGCCGGCGGTACCCGCAACATCGCCGGCACCACGCATCCGATTGTCGGGCTCGAGCACGAACTTGCCGACCTGCATGGCAAGGAGGCGGCGCTGGTTTTCAGTTCGGGTTACGTGTCGAACCAGACCGGGATTTCCACCATCGCCAAACTGATGCCGAACTGCCTGATCCTGTCCGATGCGCTCAACCACAACTCGATGATCGAGGGCGTGCGGCAGGCGGGGGGTGAAAAGATCATATTCCGCCATAACGACATTGCGCATCTGGAAACGCTGTTGGCGGCGGCCGATGCGGGCCGGCCGAAGCTCATTGTGTTCGAAAGCCTTTATTCCATGGACGGGGACGTCGCGCCGTTAAAGCGCATTTGCAATCTCGCCGATCGCTACGGTGCGATGACTTATGTCGACGAAGTTCATGCGGTCGGCATGTACGGCCGGCGCGGCGGCGGCATTTCCGAACGCGACGGTGTCGCTAACCGCATCGACGTGATCGAAGGCACGCTCGCCAAGGCTTATGGCTGTCTCGGCGGTTATATCACCGGCTCGCGGGCGCTGATCGACGCCGTGCGCTCCTATGCGCCGGGCTTTATCTTCACCACGGCGCTGCCGCCCGCGGTCTGCGCGGCGGCGACGGCCGCGATCCGGCATTTGAAAACCTCACACTGGGAACGCGACCGTCACCAGGATCGCGCTGCTCGCACCAAGGCCGTGCTCACGGCAGCGGCGCTGCCGGTGATGTCGAGCCCCACGCATATCGTCCCGCTTTTTGTCGGCGATCCCGAGCGCTGCAAGGAAGCGAGCGATCTGCTTCTGGCCGAGCACGGCATCTACATCCAGCCGATCAATTATCCGACGGTGCCGAAAGGTTCGGAGCGCCTGCGGCTGACGCCGAGCCCATACCACGACGACGGCTTGATCGATGATTTGGCCGAAGCCTTGGTCGATGTCTGGCAGAAGCTCGGGTTGCCGTTCAAGGAACGCGCGCTCGCCGCGGAGTAATCGTCCGCTAGACAATCCACACTCGGCTCGTCCCCGCGAAAGCGGCGACCCAGTGCTCATTATTTGGATTCCCGCTTGCGCGGGAATGAGCGAAGCCCGTTAGTGCGCTTTTGTCTTCGCCAGCCGTCGCGCTGCGATCGCCACCGTGATGGTGACGACGAGGAAGCGCGCGACGTGATGCGCCCCGACAAAAACCGGATCGAGGTGCAGCGCCAGCGCCAAGACCATCATGGTGTCTTGCGCGCCCGGCGAGAAGGCGACGACCACATTCGCGACCGGAAACGGAAAAAAGGCTGTGACCATCACCACGAACAGGCTCGCAATGGTGAGCGAGACGGCAAATGAACCAAACGCGGCGCCGAGATAGCCGATCACCAGACGCGGGCTCGTTGCGGCAAAACGCGAGCCGACGACGGCGCCGAGAACAATTACGGCGGCGGCGCCGATCCACCAAGGCAGCACCGCGGAAACAAGACCGGTGCCGTGCAGGATGCCCGATCCGGCCATGGCGCCGAAAATAAAACCGCCCGGAAAGCGCAAGCGCGCCAGCGCTACGGCAGAGACGCTCGCGACGACAACGACGACGGCCATCTCGGCCAAGGATGAGTTGGCTGGGCCGCGGGAGATCGGTCCCGAAGGCGCCACCAAGCCAAACAGCGCCAGGCCGCCCGGTATGCCGACGGTCAACAGCAGAACGCGCATTGTCTGCACGACCGCAATTGCGCGTAGATCGGCGCCGAGCTCGGTCGAAAGCGCAATGACCTGGACCATGGAGCCCGGGCTTGCGCCCATCAGCGCCGACAGCGGCTCCCAGCGGTGCACGACGCGAAGGTAGCTTGTGGTGGCGACAATCATCGCGATCGCGGCTGCGACCAGAAGCGCGATGCTCGCCGGCCAAGTGATGAAACCTTTGACGGTTTGCGGCGTCACCACGGCGCCAAGGAGAATGCCGACAATCACGTAGGCAACTCGCGCGAGCGCCATCGGCACTTTGACCGGACGGCCGAGCAAAGCAGCGGCGGTGACCGCCAGCACCGAGCCGGAGACGAGCCCGGCGGGAAATCCCGATAACGCAAGCGCAATCCCACCGGCAGACGCAATCAGCAACGTCTCGGTAGGTTCAATCGCGGCGCGCAGCAGGGGAAGAACAGGCCACATCGACCCACCGATCAATGCAACGGGCTTGTTCCCTCGTCAAATGAGCAAACCTTTGATCGCGCTATCGTCCGCAAAATTAATTATGAGCTTTTGATGCTGGCGTACAGCGCGCAGGAGGGCCGTATATCGGCCTTCTTGCTGCGCGCCGGCTGATGGACAGGCCTGCCAAACTATGGTGATTTAAGAACAATTAGGTGAGCGCGGGATAGCGCGCTCGTCGTTTCAGGAACACGTCATGCTGCCAGGCTGGGTGGCCATTGTCATTGCGTTGGCCTATATCGGCTTTTTGTTTTTGGTGGCGAGCTACGGCGACCGCAGGAAGGAACTGGTCCGCGGCAGCCGCGCGCGATTGTTAATCTATCCGCTGTCGCTCGCGATCTATTGCACTTCATGGACATTCTTCGGCTCGGTCGGTGTCGCCGCGCGGACCGGATTCGATTTTCTCACCATCTATATCGGACCGGTGTTGATGGTGGGGCTGGGCTGGCCGCTCATCATCCGGATCGCCCGGCTGGCGAAGGCGCAAAACATCACCTCCATCGCCGATTTTATCGCCGCGCGCTACGGCAAGAGCCAGGCGGTGGCGGCCACCGTGGCGTTGATCGCCATTGTTGGGATGATCCCGTATATCGCGCTTCAGCTCAAAGCGGTGTCGGCGTCGGTAGGTACCATTCTCGCAGCCGGCTCGGCCGGCAACGCCGCAGCGCAACCGGTCGTCGGCGACATTGCCCTTTTCGTCGCGTTGTTGATGGCCGCATTCGGAGTTTTGTTCGGCACCCGCCACACCGACGCTACCGAGCACCAGGACGGGCTGATGCTGGCGATCGCCACCGAATCCGTCATCAAGCTGGTGGCCTTTCTCGCCGTCGGCGGCTTTGTGACCTTCGTGATGTTTCCCGGGCCGGCGCACTTGTTGACGGACGCTTTGCGACAACCGCAGGCGGCTGCGGCGCTGACCAGCGTGCCGCCGGCGACCGGATTCATCGCCATGACGGTGTTGTCGCTGTTTGCGATCCTTTTGTTGCCGCGGCAATTCCACGTCGCCATCGTCGAAAACCACAGCGAAGCCGAAATCCGCCGGGCCGCCTGGCTGTTCCCTCTATATCTGCTGTTGATCAATCTGTTCGTATTGCCCATCGCGGTTGCCGGTCTGCTGACGTTTCCGGCAGGCGGCACCGACGCCGATATGTTCGTGCTGGCGCTACCGCTCAAGGCGCATTCGCAATTATTCGCAGCCATCGCATTCATCGGCGGATTATCGGCCGCCACCGCCATGGTGATTGTGGAAACGGTCGCGCTGGCGATTATGGTGTCCAACGACATTGTGATACCGCTGGCGCTGACGCGTCGCGGGAGTTACGCGGGGCAATCGTGCAACGCCGGCGCGCAGCTTCTTGTCGTGCGCCGCGTCGCCATTTTCGCCATCCTGTTTCTTGCCTATGTTTATTACCGCTCCGCCGGCGCCGCTCAGCTCGCCTCGATCGGACTGTTGTCATTTGCCGCCATCGCCCAACTGACGCCGGCCGCCTTTGGCGGCTTGGTGTGGCGGCGCGGGACTGCAGGGGGAGCGATTGCCGGGATGTCGGCGGGCATCGTGGTTTGGGCCTACACGCTCCTGTTGCCGAGCATTTCCGACGCGGGCATTGTCGGCGCCCGCATTTTGACCGACGGACCGTTCGGGATCGGCTGGCTGCGGCCGCAGGGTTTGTTCGGCCTGCAACTGCCGCCGCTCGTCCACGGCGTGATCCTCAGCCTATTCGCCAATATCGCGTTCTATATCGGTTGCTCGCTGTGGCGGCGGCCGACGGCGATTGAGCGGTTGCAGGCCGACGTGTTCGTGCCGACGTCGCTTACGCCGATCGCTCCGAGTTTCCGGCTGCGCCGGGCGTCGGTGACGATCGAAGAGTTGATCGCGACCGTTGCCCGATATCTCGGCGAGGAGCGCACGCGCGAATCGTTTGCAAGTTTTGCGGCGTCGCGCCGGCTTAACCTCGAGCCTCAAGCCGAGGCGGATTTTCAACTGCTGCAATACGGCGAATATCTTTTGGCGTCTGCGATCGGCGCCGCCTCCTCGCGGCTGGTGCTATCGCTGCTGCTGCGCAAACGCACGGTGTCGACGAAGGCGGCGCTGAAACTCCTCGACGATGCCAATGCCGCGATCCATTACAACCGCGAGATTCTGCAGACGGCGCTGGATCACGTGCGGCAGGGCATCGCCGTGTTTGACAAGGATTTGGCGCTGGTTTGCTGGAATCGGCAGTTCGGCGAAATTTTCGAGTTGCCGCATTCGCTAACGCGCATTGGCGTCACGCTCGGCGAAATCCTTCGTCACATCGCCAAGGAGGGCGGAGACGACGCCGATCTCGATCAGCAGGTCGCCCAGCGCGTTACCAGATATACTTCGGAAGCCGAACCGTTCCTCGAACGTATCGCCGAGCGCGGGTTGGTAATGGAAGTGCGGGCCGATCGCATGCCCGGCGGCGGCCTGGTCACGACCTTCACCGACATCACCCCGAGCGTGAAGGCGGCGGAGGCGCTTGAGCGCGCCAACGCGACGCTCGAACGGCGGGTGCGCGAGCGCACCGGCGAATTGACCCGGCTCAATAGCGAGCTGGAACGCGCCAAGGCCGAGGCCGACGAAGCCAATGCGTCGAAAACCCGCTTTGTCGCCGCGGCAAGCCACGACATCCTGCAGCCGCTGAACGCGGCCCGTCTCTACGTCACCAGCCTGAGCGAGCGACAGCGCGCCGGCGAGAATGGCGATCTGGTGCAAAACATCGACGCGTCGCTCGAAGCCGTGGAGGAGATTTTCGCCGCTCTTCTGGATATCTCACGACTCGACACCGGGGCGATGAAGCCGGAAATGACCGATTTCCGCATCGACGAGTTACTACATCGGCTGGAAGTCGAATTTGCTCCGTTGGCGCGCGAGAAGGGGCTGGCGCTGCGATTCGCGCCAAGTACGCAAGCCGTGCACTCCGATCGCCGCCTGCTGCGGCGGCTTCTGCAAAATCTGATTTCCAACGCGATCAAATACACGCCGCGCGGCGGCGTGCTGGTCGGCTGCCGTCGTCGCGGCTCGCGGTTGCGCATCGAGGTCTATGACACCGGGATCGGCATTCCGAACGCCAAACGGCGTGCCGTGTTCAAGGAGTTTCACCGCCTTGACCAAGGGGCGCGCGTGGCGCGCGGCGTCGGTCTCGGCCTCTCGATTGTCGAACGCATCGCGCGCGTTCTCGATTGCGAGGTGGTGCTCAAATCGAAATTCGGCCGCGGCTCTCGCTTTTCCGTTTCCGTGCCGCTGGCCTCGGCGGCGGTGGATAAGCCGGCGGTACCGGTCCTTCCCAGATCCGCGGCGGGAAGCCTTGCCGGCACCGTCGTGCTTTGCATCGATAACGAGCCCGCCATCCTTGACGGCCTGCGTGTTTTGCTGGGCGGATGGGGTTGCCACGTTCTCACCGCAACCGATCTCGCCACCGCGCTGGCGGCAATCGCCGGAAGCGGCCTCGAACCCGACGGATTGCTCGTCGACTACCACCTTGACGGCGGCAATGGCGTCGGCGCCATCACGGAATTGCGCCGACGCTACGGCGGCGATTTGCCGGCTATCCTGGTGACGGCCGACCGTTCGGTTTTGGTCCGCGAGGAGGCTCGCGCCGAAGGCGTGCTGCTCTTGAACAAACCGGTTAAGCCCGCAGCGCTGCGTGCGCTCGTGACGCAATGGCGAGTCCAGCGGGTCGCCGCAGAGTAGCTGCCTCGCCGTATCACTTTTGGCCTTAAGTGCCGGTCATCAATCGTTAACCGATCACTAACCATGAGCGGGCAAGGTGGCGCTCATTTACGCCGCACGCCTTTTCGGGCGTGGCCGTCGATCGGCGAGACGGAAACCAAGTGTCCCAACCGATTGCCGAAATCTCCGACGTCGAAGCCCGCCTTCGCATATTCGGTATAACCGCCGAGACGAAAAAAATCCTGCAGGATACCTGGCCGATCATCCGGCCGCACATGCCGGCCGCGATCGACAACTATCTCGATCACTGCCGTGAGATGTCGTGGGTGTCAGAGGCGCTTCTGCCACATCGCGACGTCATCATGAAATACTACCTCAGCCACTTCGAAATCATCTTCCAGGGCTGGTTTGACGATCGCTACGCCGCCTCATTCAGGCGCAAGCGCGTTATGGACGTTGAAATAGGCTTCCACGATTCGCGACCGCACATGAGCTTCTGTCACTATGCGCTTCGCGCCGCCATAGATGCTATTTCGCGCCGGCAAAGATTCTCAGCGCTTGCGGCCGCAAAGCGCATTACCGCGCTGACGCAAGCGCTCGCTTTTGACAATGCAACGACGCTTGCGGTGATTATTGATACTTTGACACAGTCTGCCGAGGCGCGCCGTAACTCACTCGACAACGCAATCCAAAGTTTCGATGTAACAGTCAATGGCGTCCTGGGCGCGGTGAAAGACGCGTCGAAATCGCTGGTGTCAGCATCCGGCACAATGCAGTCGGTCACCGAAAGTACCGAGAAGTGCATGGCGGAGGTCTCCGAAGTTGCGCTACGGACCACGCAGAGCGTGTCTTTGACCGCGGGCGCGAGCGAGGCGATCGGTTGTCAGATCGACGAGATACGGCAGCGGGCGGTTCTAGGCGCGCAGCGGGCGGACCACGCCGCCGAGGACGCGAATCGGGCCAATGACTCTATTCGCGCGCTTGCGCAAGCCGTAACCCAGATCGGCTCGGTTGCCGAAGTCATTTCGGCGATTGCCGGACAAACCAATTTGCTCGCTCTCAACGCCGCCATCGAAGCGGCCCGCGCCGGGGACAGCGGTAAAGGCTTTGCGGTGGTGGCGGCCGAGGTCAAGGCGCTGGCCAATCAGACTTCGCGCGCGACTGAGGAGATCGTACGACAGATTTCCGAAATCCAGACGCTCACGCAAAATACTGTGGGGGAGATCGATTCGGTGGCCGCACGCATAACCGAACTTACCCAGGTCGCCTCCGAGATTGCTGCTGCGGTGGACGAGCAGAGCGAGGCGACCAAGGAAATCGGACGTGGCATGCAACACGCGTCCGAGCACACCGCCTCCGCTGAAAGATCGATCGCGACGGCCGGGCAGGCGGTCAATCAAGGCGCTATGGCAGCCGCCGAAGTTTTGAAATGGAGCGAGACGCTGTCCCACCACGCCGACGAGCTTGGCGAGCGCGTGCAGGCATTTTTCCTCAACGTGCGCGCGGCCTGACGTCCTTTTCGAACGCCCCACGACGGTCGAGAGTTGATCAGTCCTCGCGCGGCTGGATTTGCGGCCATTGGCCGGCCTCGATTTTGCCGGCGGCGATGACGGCTTGCGTGCGGCTCTCGACGCCGAGCTTTTGCAAAATCGCGGAGACGTGCGCCTTCACGGTCGCCTCCGAGACGCCGAGTTCGTAAGCGATCTGCTTGTTGAGCAACCCGCTCGACAGCATCATCAACACGCGGACCTGTTGCGGCGTGAGCGTCGAAAGCCGTGCGATAGTGGCTGCGGTTTCGGCGTCGGATTCGCGGGCGAGATCGACATCCGGCGGCGTCCACACTCCACCCTGCAACACGCGCGCGATAGCTTGGCGTAACGTCTCGATGTCCAGCGTTTTGGGGATGAAACCCGACGCGCCAAACTCCATGCAGCGGCGGATCACGGCAGGATCGTCGTTGGCGGAGACCACGACAATCGGCAGGCTCGGATATTGCGCGCGCAGATACATCAAGCCAGAAAATCCCCGGACGCCCGGCATGCTCAGATCGAGCAAGATCAAGTCGACCTCCCCGCTGCCGCCGTCGAGAATTTCGCTGACTTCCTCGAAGCTTCCCGCTTCAGCGACGCCGACGCGCTCGAACAACCCGATGACCGCCTGGCGCAGCGCGCCGCGGAACAACGGATGGTCGTCGGCGATCAACAGAAAATAGGAGTGAGCCTCGCTCAACGGATGGTGACTCAAAGCTCGAAGGCGCACGCGCAACAGGCATGCAAATAAGACTGGAGTATCTTACTTCCGAACGTATTGAGATCAACGGCCCAATGCAGTTATAACATAACAATCATCGGCTGAATTTCCCGAGATGCGATCGATGATGACGCGTGGGCTCGTTTACGGCTCGATGGTTATGTTCATGGCTGCCGCCGGCATGGCGAGCGCGCAAGCCGATCCGCGCGGCTTATGGCTCGCGCAGGACGGGGCGAAAGTGCGCGTAAGTTCGTGCGGAAATTCGCTGTGCGCCGTCATTGCGGAAGCCAAATCGCGCGTCGACCCGGCGACCGGCCGGCCGTGGACCGACAAAAACAACCCCGATCCGGCGCTGCGCGATCGGCCGCTCGTCGGCGTGGCGGTGCTGCGATCGCTTCAACCGGATGGACCGGGCAAGTGGTCAGGCACGCTCTACAACAACGACAATGGCAATAGCTATAATGGCCATCTCCTGGAACTCGGCCCGAGGACAATCCGTATTGAGGGTTGTGTGATCGGCATTTGCGGCGGTCAGAACTTGAGCCGGATCCATTAATCGCTTGATCCAACGCGGTCGCTGACCAGGCGCGTAGTCGGTCCGCCGGGGCGCGGCGGCGCCAGATCCTAGATTGTTTTGCTTCCGACAAACTGCAGCATCACCTCGCGCCGATGCGGCCGCTTGCGATGCTCGGCGACGTAAACACCCTGCCAGGTGCCGAGCGCCAACTTGCCGGCGATCACCGGTACATGAAGTGAAACCCCGGTCAGCATGGATTTGACATGTGCCGGCATGTCGTCGGGACCTTCGACGTTATGCACCCAACCGGCGTCAGCCGGAGCGAGCCGCCGCAAGGCGGTGGCGAGATCGGTTCGCACGTCCGGATCGGCATTCTCCTGAATGACCAGCGAAGCCGAGGTGTGGCGCATGAAAAACAAAATTACGCCGTCCCGCGCACCAACCTCTTTAAGGAAATGTGCTACGGCGTCCGTGATTTCGAAAAAGCCCTCGCCGCTGGTTTCGACGGCCAGCGTTGCGGTGATGATAGTCGGCGCGGATACGCTGCCATGGACGGAGAGATCGACACGCACGTAACGATAACCGCTCAGCTCTTGTCCATTATTTGTTTTTCCGCGCGCGCAATGATGTCGATGAAGCGGTGCCACGCCCGCCGGGCGAAGGCTACCACACGGTCGACGTCGCCATTGTCATTGAGCCCCGG
>Ga0335073_10013748_pt1 | contig 11351 bp, 8 predicted proteins | sample Lox_Sample_22_FD_207093 | JGI IMG/M metagenome (GOLD analysis project Ga0335073, IMG submission 207093) | Soil microbial communities from Loxahatchee National Wildlife Refuge, Florida, United States - Lox_Sample_2.2 | ecosystem: Environmental > Terrestrial > Soil > Wetlands | place: USA: Florida... | reverse complement strand
CTCGGTGGCGGTGCTCGGCGGAGCCCCGGTGGGCATGCTTGCGCTGCGTGACCCGGACTGGACGGCGGGGCATAACGAGCTGGTGGCCATGGAGCATGCGACAACGGTGCTCGCCATGGAGATCGCCCGGCTGAATAGCCTGGCCGAAAGTGACTCCAGGCTGCGGACCAACCTCGTGCTCGACCTGGTGGCGGGCGCGGACAAGGGCGTGGGCGGGCTCGCGCTGCTGAACCGCGCCCAAGCCCTGGAGTACGACCTGGGCCGGCCGCATCGGGTGGTCGTGGTCGAGGCGCACAGCGACGACGACGAGATCGACCTGTTCATGCACGCGGTCGGCCGGGCCGCCCGGGCCGTCAAGGCGGGATCATTGCTGGCGCCACGGCTGCACGACGTGATCCTGCTGGCCGACGCCGAGGTGTCCTGGGACCTGCTCCGGGCCCGTACGGTCGCCGAGCTGCACGGCGGCCAGTGCCGGATCGGGGTGGGCTCCCGCTGCCTCGGGCCGGGCGGGTTCCCGCTGTCTTGCCACGAAGCCGAACTGGCGCTGCGCATGCAGAAGGCGGCCGGCGGCCCCGACCGGGTGACGCTCTTCGATGATCTCGGGATCTACAAGATCCTGGCCACGGAGGGCGACACGTCGGCCATGGAACGCTTCGTCACCGAGTGGCTCGGCTCGCTGATCGACTACGATTCCGAGCACGGCACGCCGCTGGTGCTGACGCTGAGCGAGTACCTCGACTGCGGCGGAAACTACGACGCCTCGGCCCGGGCGCTGTCGGTGCACCGCTCCACCCTGAAGTACCGTCTCCGGCGCATCCGCCAGGTCTCCAGCCACGATCTCGGTCAGCCCGACATCCAGTTCAACCTTCAGGTCGCCACACGTGCGTGGCGCACCTTGGAGGCGCTCCGCACGTCCTGACCTGCAACGACGGCATGACTGTCCCGCCGGGTTAGCGAAATTGCCCGGCTGGGACGATGCGGTCGGCTCCTGTCCTCGGCGAAGCTGGCCGCAAGGGATCAGAGGAGGCCTGATGCGCTGCGAACTCGATGTCCATTCCTACATTCATGACCTGGAGAGGCATCTGCAGCTGACCCTGTTCGGCGACGGGATCGCCGATCCCGAAGGCGCCGTGCTGCTGGTCCGCGGCGCGCTCGCCGACGGCGACCGGGCCCGGGTGGCCGAGCTGGCCAAACAGACGCGTCGACTGGCAACGATCACGCCGGGCCAGCCGGACATGGCGGCCGCCGCCGACCACGCCCGCGGGCTTATGGACCAGGATCCAGCCGCCCTGCAACGGGCCGCCCAGCGCTACGCGACCGCGCTCGCCCAGGCCGGCGCGCTGGAGGACGCCGGGAACGCCTGGGCCGCGCAGGGCGATCAGAACCAGGCCAGAACCCTCCTCGTACAGGCCTACAGCCTGTACGAGGAGGCGGGGGACGATAATGATCTTGCGCGGATCCGGTCCGGGCTGCGGGCGATCGGCAGTCGGCTGCGCCACTGGACCGCCGCCGACCGGCCCGCCGTCGGCTGGAACAGCCTGACCGACACCGAACGGCGCATCGCCGACCTGGTAGCCCAGGGGCTTAGCAACCGCCAGGTGGCGAGCCGGATCTTCCTGAGCACGCACACCGTGGCGTTCCACCTGCGCCACATCTTCTGGAAGCTCGGCATCACCTCCCGGGTACAGCTCGCGCGCATGACTGCCGAGCAGGACGCCGGGGATACGACGGTCAGCTCGACCGGTGACGGCCGCCGCGAGCCCACGGCCAGTCCCGCGGGCCGAGCGCGGCCAGCCCGCCAGCTGCGGCCAGCACCGGGCTAACCAGCAGGCCCGGCTGGCCAGCAGGTCAGCATCATGCCAGCCCAGGGCGGTGGGGCCTGCGAATGTCCGGGCCGTCGTAAGAGCCAGCTCACAGCCACTATGGCGTCGGCGAGGCCTGCGCCGCATCGCCCGCTCGGGTAGAACGGGGCGGACGAGCTTGCTACCCAAACGTGTCCGAATGGGTCTCGGCGTTGCATCGCACCGCGGCGTGGTCGACAGCCGCGATCACGTTGCTCACGCCTGACCGGGCTGGCTGACCCCTGCTCGCTCGATGTTCATGGATCAAGGCTGGTCGGATCGCGGTCGCCGCACATCCTCACATCGGGTAGATGCCGATCGCGCCAGGAGGGGTGCCTTCCGGCGGAGGGCCGCCCCCGCGCACCTGCGCTGCTCGTTCGTGCATCCCTGCGCCATCCGCGAAAGCGACTCAGGAGCCGGAACGGCGGTGGTGCCAAGCTCACGACCTCGGCTATGCCATCACTCTTAGCCGAACGGCTGATGCGCGCGGTGTAGCGCACTGGTCACTGTGAGGTGATGTGAAGGCCAGGGCAGATCGGTCGCGGCACCCCGAGCCGCTGCTGCGGATCCGGCTCCGGTACCTGCTGGTCGTCGTCGCCGTCGTCATCGCGGCCCACCTCCTCGTGGCTGACGTCAGCGATCTGCACGAGATCGTAAGGGCCCTGGAGCGGGCCCAGTGGGGCTGGCTGGTGACCGCCGCTCTGGCTTCGGCCGTCACCTACCTGATGGCGGCGGTGGCCATCCGGGGCGCGTCCGGCCGCCCGCTGCCGCTGGGCCAGGCCACCCTCGTCCAGCTCGCGAGCTCGGTGGCCAACCTGCTCGCTCCCGGCGGCCTCGGGGGGATCGGCGTCAACGCGCGGTACCTGGAGCGCTCCGGCCTGACCCGGGCCGAGTCGGTGGCGTCGGCCACCCTGACCAACGCCGCCGGGGTCGTCCTGCATGTCGGCGCGTTCGCCGTGCTGGCCGGCGTCCTGCTCGGCACGGGTATCGAGCCGGTTGACCTGCCCGGCCGCTGGGACCTGCTGGTCGCGATCGTTGCCGTCACGACGCTGGCCGGGATCGTGTTCTGGTCGCCGATCGGCCGCCACCGCCTGCTGCCGCCCGCGCGGGCCGCGGCGCGCAGCCTGCTGGCCTCGCTGCGCCACCCGGGCCAGGCGACGCTGGTCTTCGCCGGGCAGGCGGGCCTCACCGTCGGCTACGTGCTGGCCTTGTCGTTCTCGCTACACGCGTTCGGGGCCGCTCCATCCTTGCTCGACGTGGCGGCGGCCTACCTCACGGGCGCCGCAATCGGGGGCATTAGCCCCACCCCGGGCGGCCTCGGCGCGATCGAGGCGGCCCTAGTCGGCGCGCTGATCCGCCTCAACGTGCCCAGCGGCGTAGCCGTGGCCGGCGTCCTGGCCTTCCGCCTGGTCACGTACTGGCTGCCCATCCTGCCGGGCGCCGCGGCCTTCCACGCGCTACGTCGGCGCGGCGCACTGTGATCACAGCCATGGCCTGCGCCGATTAGGGTGTGACGGCGGCACTGGTCCGTCCGACGACCGGCGGATCACCGGCTGGGACAGCCGGCGCACGGTGGCCTTCCACCTGCGGCCGGTCTTCCGCAAGCTCGGCATCTTCTCGCGGGTGGAGCTGGCCCGCATCGCAGCCGGTCAGGCAGGAGCGCCCGAGTCCACCCCGCCCGGCGGGGCGGCCCGACTCCGACATCTGTCAATCCGGGGGATGTGCCCGGCGCCGCGTTCCCGCCACGCTGGCGACAGCTGCAGGTCGTGCCGACGGGAGGGCCCCATGGCGCAGTTCGGTACACGGCGATGTGCGAGCCGACACCGATCAGGCAGCTCGTGAGCGACCTTCGGGCGGAAACCGGTTCACTTCGGCCGGGGCGCAGGCGAGAACCTCAACGAGCACATGGTCGGCGGCGGCTGGCCGGCCCTGCAAGTCCGCCACGACCGGCTGGGCGACGCCGCGCTGCCGGACACGCCCGTGCCGATCGACATCGCGGTATCCGGCCCGGACTCCGGCCGACCCGGCCGCCGACCGCGGGGGTCAACCGGGCCCAGGCGCCGAGCAAGCCCGCCTGGGCGGCAAGCCAGGCCTGCCCGGGGCTGCGTGAGGTTCCCAAGCCCCCGGTCGACGAGGAGCTTGAACCGTAGTGGCGCAAAAGCAGAGTTACGGCGAGCGCAGGGCCGCCGGGGCGGCCCTGCGCCGCAAGGTCTCGCGTTCATCGCACGCGACCTGGACGCCGCCGACGGACCGGCCCGACCCGATCGCACTCCTCGAGCGGGACAACCGCCTGCGGCTGACCGACCTGGTTCCTGTCCGCTACGGGCGCATGCTCGCGTCGCCATTCGCCTTCCTGCGCGGGTCCGTCGTGATCATGGCGAGCGACCTCGCGGGCGCGCCGACCACCGGGCTGCACGTGCAGGCCTGCGGCGATGCGCACCTGGGCAATTTCGGCGTGTTCGGCACGCCCGAGCGCAACCTGGTCTTCGACGTTAACGACTTCGACGAGACCCTGCCCGGCCCTTGGGAGTGGGACGTGAAGCGGCTGGCCGCCAGCGTGGTCGTCGCGGGCCGGAATCTGGCCCTCGGCCAGGCCAAGGCCACGGCGATCGCCCGCGCGGCCACGCGGGCCTACCGCACGCGAATGTCCGAGCTGGGGACCATGGGGCCGCTGGAGGTCTGGTACGACCGCGTCGATGTGGCCACGGTGCTCGCCATCGCGCGGGAGGAGCGCGCCGACGACCTGAAGCGGCAGCTGCGGGTGGCCAAGGTCCGGCAGCGCACGAGCCTGCGTGCGCTGCCCAAGCTGACCCGGGTGGTCAACGGCACGCGGAAGATCATCGACGACCCGCCGCTGATCAGTCACGTCGACCCCGAGACGTTCGACGGGGCGACGATCATCGCGGACTATGCCCAGTCGCTGCCACCTGAGCGCCGCCGGCTCCTGGAGCGCTACACGGTCCTGGACACCGCCCGCAAGGTCGTGGGCGTGGGCAGCGTGGGAACCCGCTGCTACCTCAGTCTGCTCGCCGACGCCGACGCGCGCTCGCCGGTCTTCCTCCAGCTCAAGGAGGCGATGAGCCCGGTGCACCCGCCGCAGGCCGGCATGCCGGAGTTCGGGCACCAGGGCCAGCGCGTCGTGACCGGCCAGCGGCTGATGCAGGCGGCAAGCGACATGTTCCTCGGCTGGACCAGCTACCGCGGTCACGACTACTACGTCCGGCAGTTCCGGGACATGAAGGGATCGGTGAACCTCGAGGTCATGACGCTGACCGGGTTCGCGAGCTACGCCCGGGTCTGCGGCCGGACCCTGGCAAGGGCCCACGCGCGTTCGGGCGACGCCGCTATGATCTCTGGCTACCTGGGCCGGAGCACCAAGTTCGACGAGGCGGTCTCCGCGTTCGCCGCCTCATACGCCGACCAGGTCGCCCGCGATCACCAGGCGCTGGTCGCGGCCGTCCGCTCCGGCCGCGTAACCGCGGAAGCAGGCGCCAGGGTCAGGGGCCGGCCCGCCGACACGCGGGCACGGCCCTGAGACCAGGATCGAGCGAGCTGAAATCGTCTCCACGCAATGGCGCGTCTTTGTCCCAGTCGTTGCGATAGGCATCAGCCGCCGCGATGGTCGGGGCGCTACGCCTTGCAGACGGAGATGAAGACCAGGGCGTACTCCTCGACGGCGCGGCTAAGGTCGGCGCCCTCCTTGGAGAAAGCGACAGCGACGGCGCGGCCGATGCCTGAGTCGCCGCCGGTAACGAGGGCTCGGCGATCATCGAGCAGGCCGCGGCCGACGTAATTGCGCATCTCGTCCGCCGGCTCCGGGGTCATCTCCGCCGTGGTGCCTGGATATGGCTGATGCTGCGGGGGCGGCGGACTCGCCGCGGACGGAGTTGGTTGTGCAGTCATAGTGACAGCACCGTGTCATCAGCACTGACGGGCCCACCTCACACGATCGCGTATCCACGCGGGTCCGGCCGCGCTGAACAACGGTCCGGCCGCCATGTGCTCGGGCGGGCGGCGGTGATCTCGGCAGCGCCCTCCTACCCGTCTTGGGGATGCGCGCCGGCTCCGGGTTGACCAACGCTGGACGGCAATGGTGCTCAGGTATCAGGAGGGCTCCGTGGTGCTGATAAGGACCACCGTGGACGGTGTCCCGCACGAGGAAGATGTAGCGCCCCGGCTGCTCCTCGTCCACTATCTGCGTGGCTCGCTGGGCCGGACGGGGACGGTGATCGGCTGCGACACATCGAACTGCGGTGCGTGCACGGTCCTGCTGGACGGCTTGAGCGTCAAGAGCTGTACGGTTCTGGCGATCCAGGCTGACGGATCGGACATCACGACCGTGCAGGGCCTGGCCGACGGCGGCCTGCACCCGGTGCAGAAGGCGTTCCGGGAGAACCACGCTCTCCAGTGCGGTTACTGTACCGCCGGCATGATCATGTCGGCCGTGGACCTGCTGCTCGAGAATCCCGATCCCTCGCAGCAGCAGGTACGGGACGGGCTCGAAGGGAACCTTTGCCGCTGCACCGGCTACCACAACATTGTCAAGGCGGTGCGAGCCGCAGCCGCCGACCTGCGAGCTACGGCGGCCGTTCCGCCGCAGGCGGCCCCGCCTGGCCACCCGGAGGAGCCCGGCCGTGACCGCCCGGAAGACTCAATCATGCGCGATATCGAGTCCTCGGGACCCGATGCGACGCTGTCATCCGATCAGCCGCGGCCAGGCGAAAGGTACCGCTCGTGAGTACCCAGACAGGCCCGGCGCCCACCCGGATCGTAGGGCAGCCGCTCCGCCGTAAGGAGGACCTGCGCATCATCACCGGCCAGGCCCGGTGGACCGACAACCTCGCGGTTCCCGGCCTGCTGCACATGGCCATCGCGCGAAGCCCCATGGCCCACGCCCGCATTACGCGGGCTGACGTCTCAGCCACCCTGGAGCAGCCCGGCGTGGTCGCGGCGTTCACCGGTGCCGACCTCGCCGGGGAGTACGGCTCGCTGCCGACGGCGTGGCATGTCAGCGACGACCTCATCGTCCCCGATCACCTTCCGGTGGCGACCCGCGAGGTCCGGTATCTCGGTGACGCGGTGGCCGTGGTGGTCGCCGAGAACGCTTACCAGGCCGCGGACGCGCTGGACGCGGTCGGCACCGACTACGAGCACCTGCCCCCGGTCATTGACATGGAAACCGCGCTCGACGATGCGGCGGCGCTGGTGCACGCGGACAAGGGGACCAACCGGGCCTTCACCTGGGGGTTCACCGCGGGTGACTACGAGGCGGCCAAGGGCCGCGCCGACACCGTTGTGTCGCGCCGGTTCCTCCAGCAAAGGGTCATGCCGGCGGCGATGGAACCCCGCGCGGTCATGGCCGAGCCGGTCCCGGCCACCCAGGAATTCACGTTGTGGTCATCGACGCAGGTCCCGCACTTCGTGCGGATCCTGATGTCGACGATGTGCGGCATTCCCGAGCACAAGCTGCGCGTGATCGCGCCTGACGTCGGCGGCGCGTTCGGCGGGAAGCTCAACGTCTACGCCGAGGAGGCCATCGCATTGGCGGTCGCCCGCAGACTGGGCCGACCAGTGAAGTGGACCGCCTCGCGGGGCGAGGACTTCCAGGCCACCACTCACGGGCGCGACATGATCCAGGACATCGAGATCGCCGCTACCCGTGACGGTCGGGTGCTCGGGCTCAAGGTCGCCCTCACCTCCGACATGGGTGCCTACCTGCAGCTGCTCACGCCCGCGGTCCCGCTGCTCGGGCGCTATGTATACCCCGGCATCTACAAGTTCGAAGGCCACGACTTCTTCTGCCAGGGAGTGTTCACGACCAAGACCCCGACCGACTCCTACCGGGGCGCCGGACGCCCGGAGGCGACGTTCGCCATCGAGCGGATCATGGACGAGCTCGCCGCCGAGCTCGGCATGGACCCGCTGGAACTGCGACAACGCAACTGGATCCGGCACTCTGAGTTCCCGTACACGACCATCTCTGGGCTGACCTATGACAGCGGCCACTACGAGGCGGCTACCGAGCGGGCCACCGAGCTATTTGACTATGACGGCCTTCGGCGCGAGCAGGCTGAACGGCGGCAGCGCCAGGACCGGGCGCAGCTCGGGATCGGGGTGTCCACCTACACCGAGATGGCCAGCCTGGCGCCATCTCGCTGGTTCGGCGAGCACGGTTACAGCGCCGGCGGCTGGGAGACAGCCACCGTGCGCCTGCTGCCCACCGGCCGGGTGGAGGCCATCGTCGGCACCTCGCCGCACGGCCAGGGCCATGTCACCACGTTCAGCCAGATCGTCGCCGACGCCATGGGGGTGCCGTTCGACGATGTCGACATCCTCCACGGCGACACCGAGGTCGCCGCCTGGGGGCTGGACACCTATGGCTCGCGCTCGCTGGTGCTCGGGGGCACGGCGGTGGCGGAGGCTGCGCAGAAGGTCGTCACCGCCGCACGCAGGGTCGCCGGGCACCTCCTCGAAGCCAGCCCGGACGACCTGGAGTTCGCGGACGGCCGGTTCTCGGTGCGCGGGGATCCAGATGCCGCGGCCGACATCCGGGACGTCGCGGTGGCGGCGTTCACCGCGCACGACCTGCCCCGGGGAGCCGATCCGGTGCTCACGGCCGAGGCCACCTTTGACCCGGACGCGTTCTCCTACCCGCACGGCACCCACCTCTGCGCCGCCGAGAGGGATACCCGGACCGGGTTCGTGAAGATACGGTCGTACGTGGCCGTCGACGATGTTGGCAGGGCAGTCAACCCGATGATTGTCGAGGGGCAGATTCACGGCGGAGTGGCCCAGGGCCTGGCCCAGGCCCTCTATGAGCAGGCGGTGTACGACGGCGGGGGGAACCTGGTCACCGGCTCGCTGGTCGACTACCTGGTGCCGCCCGCCGCTGATGTCCCCCCTTATGTAACCGACCGCACCGAGACTCCGGCCACTACTAACCCGCTCGGCGCGAAGGGGGCCGGGGAGGCCGGGACCATCGCGTCCACCCCGGCCGTAGTGAACGCGGTGGTGGACGCGCTGCGGCCCTACGGAGTTACCGACGTGCCCATGCCGTGTACGCCGGAGCGGGTATGGCGGGCCATTCACGGGGGTGACCAGTGATCCCGGCACAGTTCGACTGCGTGCGGGCCCGAACGGTCGACGAGGCGGTAACCGCGCTCGGCGGGAACGACAACGCGAAGCTTCTTGCGGGCGGGCAGAGCCTGCTGCCGATTCTCCGGCTCCGGCTGGCCTATCCAGACTTGGTGGTGGACCTGAGCCGGACCGCGGGGATGTGGGGCATCCGCGATGACGGCGACGCGCTGGTGATCGGCGGCATGACCACGCACTACGAGGTGATGACCTCGGACCTGGTGCAGCGGTACTGCGGTTTGCTCGGCGAGGCCACCTCGACGGTCGCGGATCCCCAGGTTCGGCACCGCGGCACCTTCGGCGGGGCGCTCTCGCACGCGGATCCGGCCGGCGACCTGCCCGCCGTGGCGCTCGCGTTCGGCGCCACCATGGTGGCGGCGGGGACAGACGGGCGGCGCGAGATACCCGCGTCAGAGTTCTTCGTCGACTACCTGCAGACCGCGCTGCAACCTACCGAGGTACTTGTCGAGGTCCGGGTACCCAAGCTGGGCACTGGCAGCGGGTGGGGGTACCGCTATGAGAAGTTCCAGCGTGTCGCCCAGGCCTGGGCCATCGTGGGGGTGGCCGCGCTGGTGCGCCGTTCCGGCGACGTGATCGAGGAGGCACGCGTCGGCCTCACCAACATGGGCTCCACGCCGCTGCGGGCATCGGCCACGGACGCGGCACTGGCCGGAGCGGCCGCCACGGCCGGTGCGGTTGCGGAGGCGGCCGAGCTAGCCGCCGAGGGGACCAGCCCGACGAGCGACCTCAGCGGGCAGGCCGATTACCGCCAGCACCTCGCCCGGGTCCTGACCCAGGACGCGGTCGCGTCAGCAGCAGGGATCTAGCCGTGCGCTGGCGACCGCACCACCCGGGCCGCGTTCAGCCGGAGCGCTCGATTCGGAGGTGAGTTCATGGAGTTGCAGAACGAGTTCACGGTTCTCGCGCCCGTGTCCGAGGTGTGGAAGACGCTGCTCGACGTGAAGGGGATCGCGCCATGCATCCCCGGCGCGACGGTTGACCGCGTGGAGGATGACGAGGTGGCCGGCCGCGTGAAGGTCAAGGTGGGCCCGATCACCGCGAGCTACGCGGGGACGGCCCGCTTCGTCGCCAACGACGAATCCGCGCACCGCTTCGTTCTCGACGCGACCGGCCGGGAAACCCGGGGCAGCGGCAGCGCGTCGGCGACCGTAGAGGTCCAGATGTCCGAGCAGGGCTCGTCCACGCACGTCACGGTGGGCACCACGCTGGAGATCAGCGGAAGGCAGGCCCAGTTCGGCCGCGGCGTAATGGCCGACATAGCGTCCAAGCTCACCGAGCAGTTCGCCGCGTGCCTGGCCAGCAAGGTGAGCGGGGAGGACGCGGGCAACGTCGCACCGGACGACCGCACATCGGCACGGCCGCCAGCGGGAGCCACCGCGGCTGCGGCGGAACTCGCCGCGGCACCGCAGACCGCGTCGTCGCAGGCGGCGGAGTCCCTGGACCTGGTGAGCACGGTTATGAAGCCCGTGGCGAAGCAGGCCGCCCCGGCCGTCGGCGGCCTGGTGCTGGGCCTCGTCCTCGGCCTGCTCCTGGGGCATCGCCGCCAGCCGCAGATCGTCATTGCTCCGACGCCGCAGCGGGCATTCCCGCGCGCGCGGGCGGCGTTCTGATCGATACGCAGGCGCGATCTTACCCGGGGAGGGCCGGACCTCCCGCTGGCCCTTCCCGGGTACCCCGGGACCAAGGACTCGCCGATCGCCCAAAGGGGTGCCTGCGCACGACTTCGGCCTCGGCCAGCTTACCCGTCGCGTAGTCGCCGGTCGTGGTGCAGGCCGCGCGACCTGCGCGGACCTGGGCAGAAAGATCTACAACACCTTTACATCGGAGGTCCTGCCTCCCGCCGCGATCGGGGACTAGTCTGAAGTGACGGCGGCAGTGGGGGGCTGGGCCGTGAGGTGCGGCGTGTCCCGGTGCTGAAGGATGGCTTTGACCTCTACCGCCTGCTCGGGCGACTAAAGAGAAGATTCCCCCGATGACCGATCTGCCTGACGCGCGGGGAGACGAGACAGATCTCGGCAGTGCCCGGCTGGAGGCCGGGGTCATACGCGGGCGCGAGCCCGAGGTGGGGGCCGTCCTCGAGCTGGTTCGAGGAGCTGCGAAGGGCCACGGTGGCACGCTGCTCATCGAGGGAGAACTCGGGGTGGGCAAGTCGAGGCTGCTCTCGCAGGCCGTGATCGCCGCGAACGCCGAAGGCGTGTCGGTCGCGGCGGCCAGCGCCGACGAGCTCAGCCGGTTCATGCCGCTGGGCCCGGTACTCGTGGCCCTGGGCGAGTCATCCGCCGCCCTGGCCAGCGACGCGGGTGCGGGCCAGGCTGATCTGCCGGTAAGGCTGATCGAGTTCCTGCGGACGCAACT